>Ga0137396_10000291_pt1 | contig 22421 bp, 16 predicted proteins | sample czc16metaG_FD_108284 | JGI IMG/M metagenome (GOLD analysis project Ga0137396, IMG submission 108284) | Vadose zone soil microbial communities from Angelo Coast Range Reserve, California, USA - czcobulk3.16 metaG | ecosystem: Environmental > Terrestrial > Soil > Vadose zone | place: USA...
CACTCCCTTCCTTTGTTTTCAAGAGCTTGCAGCCTCTTTTTCCAAAACACCCGGGGTGGGGGTACCCCAACACTTCCGCGCCGACCTTCGCTTCCGCCGTCACATGCGCCACGTGGCGCCTCTACTCCTGCGCCCTCATTCGATTGCGCATACTTCCCGTCACGACGGGGGTGTGTGTACCCCTACGCTCCCAATTTCGTTCCTCGCCTGGACGTTCTCCGCTCCCCAAACTACTCGCTATCCACTACCCACTACTCACTTTCGTGGCTAGAATGATCGCCTATGAACCTCGCTGACTTCATCGAAAATCACCGCGAACAGCACCTCGCCGAACTCTACGAATTTCTGCGCATTCCCAGCGTCAGCGCCAAGAGCGAGCACAAGCCCGACATCGAACGCGCCGCACGCTGGGTCGCTGACAAGCTGCGCGCCGCCGGATTCAAAAAAGTCGAAATCGTTCCCACCAACCTGCATCCGTTGGTTTACGCCGAATCCCTCGAAGCGCCCGGCAAGCCCACCATTCTTTTCTACGGACATTACGACGTGCAGCCCGCCGAGCCCCTCGATCTCTGGACCTCGCCGGCTTTTGAGCCCACCGTGCGAGACGGCAATCTCTTCGGCCGCGGCACCGCCGACGACAAGGGCCAGGTTCACATTCATTTGAAAGCGCTCGAATCCCTGCAAAGCGTGAACGGCAAATTCCCCATCAACGTCAAAGTCTTGATCGAGGGCGAGGAAGAAGTGGGCAGCGTCAGCCTTTGGGATTACGTACAGAGAAACAAAGAAAAACTCAAAGCCGACGCGCTGGTCGTCTCCGACACTTCCATGCTCGCCAAGGGCGTGCCGTCCATCACCTACGCCTTGCGCGGGCTCAATTATTATCAAATCGAATTGACCGGCCCGGCCCGCGATTTGCACTCCGGCATCTACGGCGGCGCGGTGCCCAATCCGCTCACCATTCTCACCGAGCTTTTCGCCAAACTGCACGACAAGAATTTCCGCATCACCATCCCCGGCTTTTACGACGACGTCGCCAAACTCGGAACCGCCGAGCGCAAGGCGCTCAATGCCCTGCCCTGGAAGAAAAAAGATTTTGAGAAAGCGGTAGGCGCCCCCGGTTACGTGGGTGAAAAGGGATTCACCATCGTCGAGCAACTCTGGACCCGTCCCACGCTTGAACTCAACGGCATTTGGGGCGGCTACATCGGCGAAGGCGCCAAGACCGTGATTCCCTCCAAGGCCTACGCCAAATTTTCCACCCGGCTCGTGCCCCACCAGAATCCCCAAAAAATCGCCAAGCTCGTCGAAACGCACATTCGCAAGCTACTGCCCAACACGGTGACCTGCAAATTTGAGCTTCTCAGCAGTGGCAAGCCCTGGGCCGCGCCCTTTCACGATCCCATCTTCGCCAAGGCGCAAGCCGCGCTGCAAAAAGGCTTCGGAAAGAAAGCCGTCTTCATCCGCGAGGGTGGCTCCATTCCCTTCGTCACGCAGATGTATGACACTTTCAAAGTGCCTTGCGTCCTCCTCGGCTTTGGCCTCCCCGACGAAAACGCCCACGCGCCCGACGAACACATCGCGCTCGAAAACTATTTCGGCGGAATCAAAGCCATCGCCAACTTTTACTCCGATCTGGCAACGGTATAGGGCGCACGAATCTGGCTGACAGGAAAGGTGCAGAATACGACGGCGGAGGAAAGCCGACACAGAAAAAGGGGCTAGGCTGAGGAAAACGTTGATTTTAGCGGGTTTTTGACGTTCAGGCGCGAAAAAGCCCGGTTTTTAGCGGTTTTTCGCTTGCGTTCTCAAAAAGCCTTGGCTATAGTGCCCAACGGCCCGGATTTTTCGGTGCAACCAGGAGAGAATCCGCGGCTAGCCTCGCGCACCTCGAGGCTCATAAAAAAATCAGGAGGATAAGAATACTAGATGGCAGCCAAGCCAATGAGCAAGACGAAAGTCGTGTCGCATATCGCGGAGAAGTGCGGCACTCCCAAGAAAACCGCAGTGCTCTTTTTTGAAGAGCTCTTCAAGCTCGCCGTGAGAGAGTGCAAGGGCGCCGCCGGAAAGTTCGTGATCCCGAACATCGGCCGCGCCGTGAAAGCGCACCGCAAGGCACGCATGGGCCGCAACCCGCAGACCGGTGAGGCCATCAAGATCAAGGCCAAGACGGTCGTGCGTTTGCGCGCATCGAAGGCGTTCAAAGACGCCATTCTGAAGTAGATTTTGTGGCAGGGAGTTTAGGGCCCGAAAACAGCGCTGCAATCGAATCGCGCCGCAAGCGTCCGGCCCAAGGACAGATTACGCAGCGGAGGTTCGAGCGCGCCAGGTCACGGGCAGGTGTCTCAGTTGAGTTTATTTCTTGGTTGCGCGGCACCCACGCTGCGCAACCAAGGCCTTTTTAAGCTTAGAGAGTTTTAACGTAGGCGATGACGTCTTTAATTTGTGCGGGCTCCAGCACATCTTTAAAGGGCGGCATCAGCGTGTCGCCGTTTTCGATCCAGGTCCTCAGCGATTCGTCGGTGACTTTGTTGTTGTTCACCGTAAATGTTCCGCGCTTGGAAAGGCCCTTTAGACCCGGTCCGATCTTTTTTTGGTCATTGTCGGCGTAGTGGCAGATGCCGCATTTTTTATCAAAGATTTCCTTGCCGCGCGCGGCCGCGGCGGCGTTGCCGTTGCCCGATTTTTTTGTGGGTGTTTTCGCGGGCGGCGGATCCTGCGCGAAGACGGCTCCGGCAACCGCCAGCGCCGCTGTCCCCAGAATTAGAAAATTGCGATTCACAGTTTCCCCCTGGCACTTCGTAGATGAAAGCTGATCGCTTGAATGAACCCTGTTCTATTCTCCATGTTTGGCGGAAGGAATTCTACTGCGAACCCGGCACAAAGGACAGGTTCCGTCCTAGCACGGATGAGACCTTCGTACTTTTGACGCGCCCCAGGGCATGTGCTAAAAATCGCGGCATGAGCCGGGAAGCCCTGACGCGCGCGTGGGAAGTTCTGCAGGACGCGTACCAGGCCCAAATGGAAGGCGACTACGACCGCGCGGTGGAGCTGTACCAATCTTCCCTGGAACTGTATCCAACCGCGGAGGCGCACACGTTTCTGGGCTGGACGTTTCATTTTCAGGGCAAGCTTGATGACGCGATTGCGGAATGCAAGCGCGCGATTGAGATTGATCCGGAATTTGGCAATCCGTACAACGACATTGGCGCTTACTTGATTGAGTTGGGACGTTTCGAAGAAGCGATTCCCTGGCTGGAGCGGGCCACCGAAGCGCGCCGCTACGAACCGCGGCATTTTCCTCACTATAATTTGGGCCGCGCGTATCTTGGAAGAGAGATGTATGGCCAAGCAATGCGCTGCTTCCAGGAGGCGCTGCAAGTGGAACCACGCTATTCAGCAGCGCGCCAAGCGCTGGAATCTTTGCGCCGCATGGTCAACTGAAGAACCCGCCAAGTGAAAGGTGCCGGCGCTATTGCGATGATTCTTGCGATTCGGGTTTTACCACGCGGTCGTAAATCCATAGCAGGATTGCGGTGAGGACGCCGACGGCGGTGATGGCGTACCAAGCGCGCTCGGGGTGGTGTTGCAACTCGCCGAATTGATGCATCGCTTTTCCGCCGAACCATCCGCCGACCAGCGAGCCGATGCCGATGGGCAAAAACGCGAAACCCATGTAGGTGCCTTGTTGTTCGGCTGGCGCAAGCTTCGAAATATATTCGTAATAGCGGGGCGCTTGCGTGATTTCGCCTAGGGCCAGCAGGACGATCGACAGCACCGCCCCCCACACCGTAGGCCAGAAAGCGACAATCAGCCAGGACAGCGAGGAGATGAGCGTGCCGAGAATGACGGCATGAAAGGGCGGGATCTTTCGAATGACGTAGTTCCACGCGAGGGTGAAGCAGATGACTACGGCGCCGTCGGTAATCAAGATGCGCTCGACGCGGGCGTTGGGGTCGATGTAATTGTGAATGTAGCCTGGCAAGGATGTGTATTGCTGCCAAAAGACAATCCAGTAGCCGGTGAAGATCAGAAGAAAGAGGATGAATTTTGGATTGGAAAGCACGATAAGAAAATTCTTTGAGGTGCTAGCCAGACTTGGCGCGGGGATATCATCGACGCGTCTTGGTTCGCGGAAGAACAGTAGAACGAGGAAGAACATCAGGAAAACACTGAGAGCCGCAATGCGAAAAACATTCTCCACGCCGAGGTGCGCGTGGGCCCAGTCGGCAACGAACGGCCCGGCGGCGCCGCCGATGTTGACCATGGTGTAGTAGATGGAATAGCCGATGGAGCGGACATTTTCCTTAGAGGCGCGGGCGATGGTGCCTACAACGCTGGGCTTTACCAGGGAGATGCCGAGCGCCGGGAGAATCAAGATGCAACCCACGAACAAGCCGAGCGGGACGGCGTTGCGCAGAGGCGCGAGCCACGAGGCTCCGATGGAGCCGATTAGAAAATAAGCAGCGGCGAGAATCAGATAGGCGAGCGACAAAGCGCGGCGAAAACCGAGTTTATCCGCCAGCGCGCCTCCGAAGATCGCGAGGAACCAAACCATTCCGCCGAAGATGCCGGTGAGGGTGCCAGTCTGCTCGGTGGAAAAATTGAGTTTTCCCTGGAGATAAAGGGCCAGAGAGGAAAAGGCGCCGTAGTAGGAGAGGCGCTCGAAGATTTCGCTGATGTTGGCGACCCAGAAGGGGCGCTCGAAGCCATCGCGGATTTCCTGGAGGCGCTGGGGGAGAGCCATGCGCGGGGATGATAGCAGAGGCGGTGATGCAAAACCGGGGATTTCACCACAGAGTTCACAGAAATCACAGAGGGCACAAAGAAGAGAGGATTCGTATGGTAGTGTTGCGCGGAATTGATCGGTCTGGGCCGCGCCGAGAAAGCGGCGGCCCTTCGCGGCTCAGGGTAAACAAGACCGCCGCACTCCAAATCGGAGGAGCTATGAAGGTTGCGGGAATGGCCGTAATCGCTGCGACTTTGGCTGGGGCGGGTGTGCCCGCAATTGCACAACAACGCACGCCGTTGCTAGCGGAGAAGGAGGTGGCGGCGCTGGCGAACGAGCTTAGCGGGGAGACGGCGAAGCGGAATCTCGAGGGGTTGGCGCGGCTGCACCGGCAGCGCGGGTCAGCGGGATTTCATGCGGCGGCGGAATTGGTGGCGGAGCGGGCGCGGGCGTATGGGTTGAGCGATGTGGCGATTTTGCAGTTTCCCGCGGATGGGAAGGTTTTTTACGGGACGCAGAGGTCGCGCCCAGGGTGGGATGCGGAAGTGGGGCAGATGTGGGAAGTGGGCGAGGTTGCAGCGACTTGCTACGAAGCCGCGAATACGAAACCCGCAGGAGATGAGGAAGCGCGTAAGCAGATTGCCACCTTGTTGAAAGAAAACTGCGATCCGAGGCTCCTCAACGGGGGACTTTTGGCTAGCTATGCGGCGATGCCGGTTGTTTTGTCGGAAGACAGCGAGTCGGCGGACGTGGTTGCGGAGTTGGTAGATGTAGGCGAGGGGACGAAAGAGGCGGACTACGCCGCTAAGAATGTGAAAGGGAAGATTGTCTTGGTGGGGGCGCAGCCGGGGGCGGTGCAGGATTTGGCCGTGGGGAAATTTGGGGCGGCGGGGGTGGTGAGTTATGCGCAGAACCAGAAGACGGCTTGGTGGGGCGAGGATGAGAATTTGATTCGGTGGGGGCATCTGGAGACGTTTTCGGCGAACAAGACGTTTGGGTTCATGGTATCGCTGAAGACGGCGCGGGGATTGAGGGAGCGGCTGGGGCGCGGGGAAACGATTCGGCTGCATGCGGTGGTGAAGGCCGGGCAGCATGCGAGCAACTACGAGGTGGTGACGGCGGCGATTCCGGGAGCGGATGCGAAGTTGAAGGAGGAGGAGATTGTGTTTAGCTGCCACCTGGATCATCAGCGGCCAGGGGCGAACGACAATGCGAGCGGGTGCGTGACGATTCTGGAGGTGGCTCGGACGCTGCAGAAACTGATTACGGAGGGGAAGCTGGCACGGCCGGCGCGGACGATTCGATTTTTCTGGCCTCCGGAGATTGAGGGGACGCTGGCGCTGCTGAACGGAAAACCGGAGTTTACGCGGCGAATCAAGGCGGCGGTGCACATGGACATGGTGGGCGGGGGGCTGGCGACGAAGGCAGTGTTCCACGTGACACGCGGTCCGATGAGCTTGCCGTCCTTTGTGCACGACGTGGCGTGGGCGTTCGCGGAGTTTGTGAACGAGCAGTCGTACAGGTTTGCGGCTGCGGGGAGCGCGGAGTATCCGCTGGTGGCGCCGGAGGGCGGCAAGGAGCCGCTGCGCGCGGAGTATTCCGCGTACACGATGGGGAGCGATCATGATGTGTATCAGGATTCATCGTTCGGGATTCCGGCGATTTACCTGAATGACTGGCCGGACCGGTACATTCATACGAATTTTGATACGGCGGCGAATATTGATACGACGAAGTTGAAGAGGGCGGCGTTTATTGGGGCGGCGAGCGGATATTATTTGGCAAGGCTTACCAGCGCCGATATGCCCAAGGATCATTTGCCGGCACTCATCGGGTTGCTCTCCGAGCATCGCCCTGCTCGTTTTGGAGAGTGGTTGCACCGGTGCGAATCGCTGAGTGCCGTCGATTGTGGAGAAATGACGCGCCCATTCGTCAGCCAGGAACTGGCGAAAGTGGATTCCATACAGAGGTTCGCGACGGTGCCGCCAGACTGGCGGCAGATGGAATGGGTTCACACGACAGCGCTCGAAACACACCTCTTGAGCGGTCGCGCCGTCCGAACGGAAATCCTGCTTGGAGATTATGGGAAGTTGTGGGAGCGGAAGGCACAGCCGAAGGGGCCTCTGGCGGTGTTTGGGTATGACTATTTTGCGGAGCATGCGAAAGCGGCGGGCATCGCGACGCCGAAGTTGCTGAGTTATGAGGGATTGTGGGGCGTCGGGGAAGAGTACGCATATGAAGTGCTGAATTTCGCGAATGGGAAGCGGAATACGCAGGAGATTCGCGATGCGGTTTCGGCGGAGTACCGGCCGGTGCCGGTGGAGATGGTGCTGGAGTATTTGCAGGCGCTGGAGAAAATCGGGGTGGTGGAGCGGATGAAGTAGGCCCATGTCAGGCGGTCCGGTGAGTTGTGCTTTGGCTGATTCTTATCGGATGACTGTGTTGCAGCTTGAGGTTGACATCGCGCCAAGCTGGGGCGCAGCGGTGCTGCGCCCCTACACGGGAGGCGTGCTGTACTGTGACGGTTCCGACCGGCAAAGACGTTAGCTCGGCGATTGCGGCACGGATTGAGCGGCTGCCGCTTGGCCGATTCCATCGGCGGTTCATTACGCTGGTATCGCTAGGGAATTTTTTCGATCTCTACGACATTTTCATCGTGGCTTACATTGGCGCCGCCTTGCAGCAATCCGGGTTTCTTTCCCTGAAACAATTCAGTGTGTTTGTGGCTTCCGGATTTCTGGGAATGTTTTTCGGGACGATTTTCTTTGGGATGGGCAGCGACCGGATGGGGCGGCGAGTTTCGTTCATCACACTGCTGCTGATTTATTCGGCGTTTACGCTGGCGGGAGCGTTCGCGCCTACCGCGGGTTGGCTGATTGCGATGCGCTTCTTCGCGGGCGTGGGCATCGGCGCGGAGATTGTGGTGGTCGACACGTATGTGACGGAGATTGTGCCGAGTTATGCGCGCGGGCGGTACGTGGCGATCACGCAGGTCGCGGGATTCTGCGCGGTGCCGGTGGCGGCGATATTGTCGCGGGTGCTGGTTCCGACGCATTTTCTGATGGCGGGCTGGCGCTGGGTGATGGTGATTGGCGCGAGCGGAGCGCTGCTGACCTGGTGGTTCCGGCGGCGACTGCCGGAATCGCCCCGTTGGCTGGAGAGCCGGGGGCGAGTTGCGGAAGCGGATGCGATGATGCAATCGCTGGAGGCGGAATCGTTTTCGGCGCGACCAAAACAAAATGCAGAAACAGCGGAATTACCAGCGGCGGGCGCACCGACGGAGCAAGGGACGTTTGCGGAATTGTGGCGTCCGCCCTATTTGCGAAGAACGGTGATGCTGGTCTTGTTTCAGACACTGCAGACGATCGGCTTCTACGGATTTGGAAATTGGGCGCCGACATTTTTGTTGAAACGCGGCTTTTCGCTTTTGCATTCGCTGGAGTACACGATGCTGATTGCGCTGGTCTCGCCGGTGGGACCGATTTTATGCGCGTGGACCTCGGACCGGCTGGAGCGGAAGTGGACGATCGTGGTGTTGGCGTTGCTGGTAGCGGCGTTTGGGTTGGGATTTGGCAACGCGAGCACACCGGCGGCAGTGGTCGCTTTTGGGGCGCTGCTGACACTGTGCAATTACTGGTTCTCGGCGGCATTTCATGCGTTCCAGGCGGAGCTGTTTCCGACACGGATTCGCGCTACCGGAGTGGGATTTACGTATAGCTGGAGCCGGCTGAGCGCGGCGTTTTCTTCGCTGCTGATCGGAACGGTGCTGCTGCATGGAGTGCCGGCGGTGTTTGCACTGCTGGCGGCGGCGATGACGGCGGTTGCAGTGATTGTGGCGGCGCTGGGGCCGCGGACGAATCGCGTGGCGCTGGAGGAGTTGTCGGGGTAGAAGCGGCGGCGCGGCGGCACCGAGAGATCTTGCCAAGCAGGGGCGCAGCGGTGCTGCGCCCCTACGGGAAGGCGATGTTGACGGGTGAAGTGCCGGGGTGGCAGCGGTGTGCTAACATCGCGATTGCGCCCTCCAGGAGCCACTTTTCCATGCCATCCACAATGAAAGCTTTGCGCAAGATGCAGCCTGCGCGCGGGCTTTCGTTTGAGAATGCGCCGGTGCCATCGATTGGTGCCGCGGATGTGTTGGTGCGGGTGCGCACGGCTTCCATTTGCGGGACGGACTTGCATATTTATGGATGGGACCGCTGGTCGCAGGGGCGGATTAGGCCACCGGTGACGTTGGGGCACGAGTTTTGCGGGGTGGTGGAGCGGGTCGGAGAAGAAGTTACCGCGGTGAAGGCGGGGGATTTTGTCAGCGCGGAGATGCACGTCAATTGCGGCCATTGTCACCAGTGCCGGTTGGGCGAAGGGCACATTTGCCAGAATTTGCGAATTATCGGGATCGATCAGGATGGCGCGTTCGCGGAGTTTGTGAAGATTCCGGCGTCAAATATCTGGAAGCTGGATGCGGCGATTCCGGAACATTACGGGGCGATACTCGATCCGCTGGGGAACGCGGTGCACACGGTGCTGGCCGGCGAGATTGCGGGGCGGACCGTGCTGGTTACCGGGTGCGGGCCAATTGGGCTGATGTCGATCGCGGTGGCGAAGGCTTGCGGGAGCTCGACGGTGTTTGCGACGGAGACGAACGAGCAGCGGCGGGCGATGGCGAAGAAGATGGGCGCGGACGTGGTGCTGAATCCGGCGGAGACAGATTCGGTGACGCGCATCAAGGCGGAAACGGGCGGGACCGGCGTCGATGTGTTGCTGGAGATGTCCGGAAATCCGGCGGCGATTCAGCAGGGATTTCGGGCGCTGCGGGCGGGAGGACGAGCGTCGTTGCTGGGGATTCCGACGGAATCGGTGCCGCTGGATTTAGTGAACGACGTGATTTTCAAGGGCGCCACGGTACAAGGGATTTACGGGCGGCGGATGTACGGGACTTGGGTGCAGATGACGGCGCTGTTGAAGGCGGGGCGGCTGAATTTGGAGCCGCTGTTTGGGGAGCGCACGCCGATGGAGAAGTTCGAGAATGCGTTTGCGCTGCTGCAGGGCGGGTTGGCGGGGAAGATTTTGATGTATCCGGATGGGATTAAGAGTTGAAGAGTGCAAGAGTGCGAGAGTAAAAACGTAAGAGCCAATTCAGTTTCCCCAGCCTTATTTTACGTTGACATGCTTCGCTGCGCTCAGCATGACGACAGCGAAGGCTTGTCGGCGTTAACACAAGGAGAAAGAAAAATGTCAGAAACGGCGACACAGAGGGTTGGGCAGAGTCCGTTGCAGTACGTTAGCGATCAGCTTGGCGAGCTTCGCGCGAAGGGGACGGCGCCGAAGCTGCGCGTGCTGGAGGGGGAGCAAAAGCCGGTTTGCGTCATTGACGGGCGCGAGGTGATCAACCTGGCTTCGAACAATTATCTGGGGCTGACCACGCACAAGGCGCTGCGCAAGGCGGCGATTGAGGCGGTGCGAAAGTATGGTGCGGGTGCGGGTGCGGTTCGTACGATTGCGGGGACGATGAAGCTGCACATGGAATTGGAGGAGCAGATTGCGCGCTTCAAGAATGTGGAAGCATGCGTGGTATTTCAGTCCGGATTTACGGCGAACGCTGGAACAGTTTCGGCGGTATTAGGCAAGGAAGATCTGATTGTTTCGGATGAGTTGAATCATGCGTCGATTATCGATGGGGCGCGGCTTTCGAAAGCGACGATCAAGGTTTTCAAGCACAAGGACGTGGCGGACTGCGAGCGTATTCTGCAGGAAAGCGCGAACTGGAACGGGCACAAGCTGATTATTAGCGACGGCGTTTTCTCGATGGACGGCGACATCGCGCCGCTTCCGGCGCTGTGCGAGCTGGCGGAAAGGTACAACTGCATCATGATGGTGGATGATGCGCACGCGTCGGGGGTGCTGGGACGCGGGGGACGCGGGACGATTGATCATTTGAATTGTCATGGGCGCGTGCACATTCAGGTGGGGACGCTGAGCAAAGCGATTGGCGCGATGGGCGGGTACGTTTGCGGGTCGCGCGATTTGATTGACTTCTTGTACTTGCGGGCGCGGCCGTTTTTGTTTTCGACCTCGCACCCGCCGGCGACTGCGGCGGCGTGCCAGGCGGCGTTTACACTGTTGGATTCCCCGGAGGGCGAACGGCTGGTGAAGAAACTGTGGGCGAACACGAAATTCTTCAAGCGCGAGCTGAAGAAGCGAGGATTTCAATTCAAAGTCAGCGAAACTCCGATCATTCCAATCCATGTTGGGGATGCGGCGAAGGCATTCGAATTTTCGCAGAAGCTTTTTGAAGCTGGTGTCTATGCGCCAGCCGTTGGATACCCTACGGTGGCGGAGGGCAAGGCGCGGCTGCGTGCGATTGTCAGTGCGACGCACAAGCGCGAACAGCTCTTGAAAGCAGCCGACACGCTTGCCGAAGTTGGGAAGACGCTGAGCATTGTTTGACGTCGCGCATGGAACCGTAAGGGTTGATGCCAGCACGCGAAGGCTCGCCGCAGCGCTTTGCTATACTCGATAGGATGGCTTCCTCGCACGCGACTCCCAGGCTGCCTGGCACCGCTCCGCGCAAGAAACTGTTTCTTGTGGACGCCATGGGGCACGTGTACCGGGCATTTTTCGCGCCGATGAATCGCATGAACGCGCCGTCCGGCGTTCCCACCAAAGTTCCATTTCTCTTCAACAACATTCTACGGCGGCTGCTCAAGGACTATCGGCCGGACTACGTCGGGATCGTGTTTGACACGCGAAAACCGACGTTTCGCGACAAACTTTTCGAGAAATACAAGGCGCAGCGGCAACCGATGCCGGACGAATTGGCATTGCAGTTGCCGTACGTTCGGCGGCTCTGCGAAGCGATGCGTCTGCCAATTCTGGAACTCGACGGCTACGAAGCGGACGACATCATTGGATGCCTGGCGCAGAAAGCCGCGAAGCAGAACCTGGACGTCCTGCTGATCACCAACGACAAGGACATGATGCAATTGGTGGACGGAAACGTGCGCGTGCTGCGCACCGCATCCGGCGGAGCGAAGAGCGACGTAATTGTGGACGCGGACAGGGTGAAGGAGATTTTAGGCGTTCCACCGGAGAAAGTTGTGGACGTGATGTCGCTGATGGGCGACACGATCGACAACATTCCGGGCGCGAAAGGAATCGGCGAGAAAGGCGCGACGGAGCTAATTCAAAAATACGGAAGCGTGGAAAACGCGCTGGACCACGCCGCGGAGGTTTCGAACAAGCGTTACCGCGAGGCGCTGCAGCAACAGCGCGAACAAGTGGTGATGTCGAAGCAGCTCGCTACGCTGGCGACGCAGGTGCCTGTTGAGTTGGATCTGCCGAGCCTGGAGCTGCGAGAGCCGGATGTGGCGGCGCTGTCAGCGCTCTATCGCGAGTTGGGATTCAATTCACTGCTGCGCGAGCTGGGATCCGAAGCGGTAGCCGCTTCGGCGGTGGCGAGCGCAGAGCCCGTGGTGAAGACGGATTATGCGCAGTTCGGGTCCGTTGCGGAATTTCGCGAGTACTTGCAAAAGATGCCGACGGTGCAAGCGGTGTCCGTATGGTTGAACCTGGAAGCAGGAGAGCGCGAAGCCGAGGGCTTCGGCACGCGCATCGCGTCGATTGAAGTTTCGTCGAAAGCGGGCGAGGGCCGCTCGGTGCGGCTCGATGAAAAGGGCGAAGCGCTGCAAATCTTGTCCGCATTCTTGGCGGATGCCAAGCGTCCGAACATCGTGCACGATCCGAAGTTGCTGCAGATTCTGGGCGGCAAAGCCGCAAACATCCAGCACGCGACGCAGATCTATTCGTATCTGCTGCGGCCAACAACGGCCAACCACAATTTTGCCGACGTGGTGATGCGGCAGTTCAACGCCATGCTCGGAGGCGCTACGGGAGAGCGAGCGGATTACCTGCACCGGCTGGCGCCCGCTCTGCGTGCGCAAATTGACGCGCAAGAGCTGCAAAGCGTTTATGAAAAGATCGACCTGCCGGTTGCGGCGGTACTGGCGGACATCGAGCGGGTTGGCGTGCGCGTGGACCCACAAGCGCTGGACGCGATGTCGTTGGCGATGGAAAAGGAAGTGCGCCGGCTGGAAAAAGAAATCTGGGAGATCGCGGGAACGGAATTCAACGTCAATTCACCGACGCAGCTTGCCGAGGTTCTTTTTGACAAGCTGAACTTGCTTCCGCCAGCGCGGCGAGGCCGCGGGCGCGTGCGCTCGACCGCCGCGGACATCCTCGAGGATCTTTCAGGGCAGCACCCGCTGCCCGCGAAAATTATCGAGTACCGTGAAATCGCCAAGTTGAAATCGACGTATGTCGATTCCCTGCCAAAATTGATCAATCGCGAGACGGGTCGGCTGCACACCAGCTTTTCGCAGACGGGCACGGCGACGGGGCGGCTGAGTTCGTCCGATCCCAATTTGCAAAATATTCCGATTCGCACGGAACTCGGCCGGCAGATTCGCGCGGCATTTGTGGCCGAGCCCGGCAAAATTCTGCTTGCCGCGGATTACTCGCAAATCGAATTGCGTGTGATGGCGCATTTTTCGCAGGATCCGGTGCTGCTGGAGTCATTCCGCACCGGGCAGGACATTCACGAGCGCACCGCGCAGGAAGTTTTTGGAGTCGGGCCGATGGCGCAGACCGCGGAGCATCGCCGCGCGTCGAAGGCGATCAACTACGGGATTATTTACGGGCTGTCGCCGTTTGGCTTGGCGCAGCAGATTGGCGTGCCGCAGAAGGAAGCGGCGCAATTCATCAGCGCCTATTTCGAGCGGTATAGCGGCGTCAAAAAATATCTCGACAACGCACTGATGGAAACGCGGCAAACCGGAGTGGCCAAAACACTTTTTGGGCGCATTCGGCCAATTCCGGACATCACTTCACCGCAAGTGCAGATTCGCAATTTCGCGGAGCGCACGGCGCTCAATTCTCCGCTGCAGGGGACGGCGGCGGACCTCATCAAGTTGGCCATGATTGCCATCGACCGGCGCCTGGCCGCTGAAAAATTCGAAGCCAAGATGATTCTGCAGGTGCACGACGAACTCCTCTTCGAAGCGCCGGCGAGCGAACGCGGCGAACTCGCTAAGTTGGTGCGCGAAGAGATGGAGAGTGTGTACAAGCTGGCCGTTCCGCTGGAGGTGGAAATCTGCGTCGGAGCCAACTGGCGCGATATGGAGTGACCGCGAAAGTCCCGCAATGTGCCGAATCCGTTACGTTTGCGCATTCACGGCAAGCATCTTTTTCGCCGCCCCGCTAGTCTTATTTCATGGGTTATGCTTTTCGGTGTTGTCCGCTTTTTGATTCCTGCGTTTGAATGGGGTGCCCTGCCCCTCCAGTTAGGATCTTCATGCGACGCCTGCTATTTCTTTGTCTAAGTTGCGCTGCCGTTTTGGTTTTAGGTTGCGCCAGTACGTCGAGCAAAACGACCGTTACAATTTCCGTCGCACCCACGGCAGCGAGCGTCGCGGTGGGAAACACGCAGCAGTTCAACGCCACGGTGACAGGCGCGTCGAATGCTGCGGTGACCTGGAGCGTAGCCGGCGGAGCCGCCAACGGAAGCATTTCCAGTACCGGGCTGTACACCGCGCCGGTAACCGCGCCGAACCCTCCGCAGGTGACCGTGACCGCTACTGCGCAGGCGGATTCCGCGAAATCCGCGTCCGCGACCGTCACGGTGACTAATGCATCCCCCACTTCTGTGAGCGTTTCGCCTGGCGCCGCCACGGTAGCAAATTTCGGCACGCAGCAATTCACGGCGTCGGTGAATGGAGCGCCGAGCACCGCGGTCACCTGGCAGGTCGACGCCATCGCCGGTGGCAGCCAGACCACCGGATTCATATCGACGAGCGGGTTGTATGTTGCGCCCAGCGGCGTTCCGACGAAATCCGATGGCAAGGGCGGCAGTGTTACCACGACAGTAACGGTTAGCGCGGTTTCGCAGGCGAATAGCTCGGCGTCCGGCTCGGCAACGGTGACCATCCAGCCGGGAAACCAAAACGCGCAGTCCGGCGCAATCGAGTTGGGAACTTCCGGCGGGAACGCCAATGATTCCAGCACAAATACAAGCACGCATACGATCACGTGCTGTGGCGCAACATTGGGTTCGCTGGTGACGCGCGGCGGTGTGCAATACATCCTCAGCAATACGCACGTACTGGCGCGCAGCGATATTGCGCAGATTGGCGATCCTATTATTCAGCCCGGTTTGGTTGATACCTCGACGTGCACTCCTTTCGGTGCGCGGACGGTGGCAAACCTCAGCGCGTTCTACAACCTGGAGACTGGAGCGGCGCCGAAGATCGATGCCGCGATCGCGCAAATCGTGCCCGGCAATGTTGATACCAGCGGGAACATCCTCTATTTGGGTGCGACCGCCGATACGAACGGCGTACCGGTGCCCGGAGCGCCGCATGCGGGCTCCGGAGTGGCGGCGACGCTGGCCGTGCCGGTGGCGAAGAGCGGAAGGTCGACGGGATTGACGTGCTCGACAGTGCTGGCAGTGGCGGTGAACGTCAACGCCGTGCAGTATCAAAAAGGGTGCGGCACAGGCACCACCTTCACGGTGAACTACACCAATCAGGTGGATATTGGCGGGGGCGGCTTCAGTGCGGAGGGCGATTCCGGCTCGCTGATCGTTTCGCAAGGCTCCACCGATCCCGTGGCGTTGCTGTTTGCCGGCTCGGACACCGATACCGTTGGCAATCCCGTAGGGACTGTTCTGAACTTTTTTGCCAGCGGGGGGAACAGTGTGACATTTGTCGGCAGCGGAGCTCACGCAGTCATTGGGTGCAGCTTGCCAAATAGACCCGCCTCCGCGAGCAGCACGCAAGCCGCCGCGACGGTCGCTCCCGAAGCCATGCAGAACGCTGCAGCCGTGCGCGATGCACATGCGCCGGAACTTCTGGCGCGCCCGGAGGTGCAGGCCATTGGCGTCGGGGCCAGCCGCGATAACCCGCGCGAGGCGGCAATTCTGTTTTTTGTGACTGCTGGGCAGCCACGAACCAACATTCCCGCACAGGTGGATGGCGTGCGCACACGCATTATGGAAGGAACGCTTTTCGCGAGGCGCGGGGCGGTGTCCGCGGAGGAGAGCGCGCAGCTTGAACAATCGGTTGCTGCGGCGCCGGAGGTGTATCCGATCTCTGAAACGGAACTGGCGCGAGCGAGAGGGGTGCACGAGGCGAATGCCCAGGAGCTGATGAGGCAACCAGGAGTGCAGGGCGTAGGCATCACTTCGAGCCTTGACGCGCCTAGGGAAGCGGCGCTGATGATTTTTCTGGTGCGCGGCGCGGCACACAATCCTATTCCGTCGGTAATCGATGGATTGCGCACGCGTGTGCGGGAGTCCAGCCGTTTCCGCGCCGGAGCGGGCGGTGCCGGTTCACGCGCCGCTTGCACAATGCCGGCGAGCAAGACGCTGGCGCAGAAGCCAGCCAAGAACTAATGTCCTCTTCCGGCTGGCGCTGCGCCACTTGCGGGCGTAGAATCGGCCACAATGCAGCCGAACCTCTCCTTCGGCCGATCCACCTGTAGGGAGGCGAGATGAAGCGCTTTCTCCTTCTATTAGGTGCGGTTTTCCTTGCGGGCCTCGGCGCCAGTTGGGCGATGCAGAACGCGCAAGAAAATTCCGACAAATCCAAAGAGGCCGCGGGCGACTTCAAGATTCCCGCGAAAGATGCGGCGCGGGTAAATCCGGTGAAATCCAGCCCGGAAGGCCTTGCCGAGGCGCGCAAGGTGTATGGGTATGACTGCGACATGTGTCACGGAGCCAAAGGTGACGGCAAAGGCGATGTGGTGGAGTCGATGAAGCTGACTATGCGCGATTGGCGCGACCCTGCGACGCTGGCCAATATGACTGACGGCGAAATTTTTTACATCATCACCAAGGGCAAAGGGAAAATGATGGCGGAAGGCGAGCGCGTGCCTGAAAAGCTGCGGTGGAACTTGGTGAACCTGGTGCGGGCTATGGCCGCAAAGGGCGAGCCAAAATCCGCTGCGGCAGCCCCGAATCCATAGCTTGCGTGCAGTCCGCGCCGGCATGCTGCGGCTTTGCCTGAACATACGTCTTGCCAAGGGAGGCGCCGATGGCGCATTCACCACAATTCTTGAAGCTAGTGCAGGATGCAAAAAAGCGCGTCAAGGAAACGAACGTTCCCGAAGTAAGGCGCCGCATGGACACAGGCGAGAGATTTTTGCTGATTGACGTGCGCGAAGACAACGAATGGGCCAAAGGGCATGTTCCCAATGCCGTGCACCTGGGCCGGGGAATCATCGAGCGTGACATCGAGCGGCGCATCCCGGATACGGGGGCGAAGTTGATCTTGTATTGCGGCGGCGGTTTTCGCTCAGCGCTCGTGGCGGATAATCTGCAGAAGATGGGCTACAACAATGTGGAATCGATGGACGGCGGCTGGAAGGGATGGGTTGACGCCGGACTGCCGACTGCCAAGGACCCCGGCTAGCAACCGAAATCTGCAACGGAGCTAGCTCCCAAAGATGTTCTTGTGAAGGAATTCGTTACGGAATTTTCCATGAGGGTCGTACTTTGTGCACAATTGAATAAAGTCAGGCAATTTCTCGTAAATGGATTTCAGTGCGGCTGGAGATGTGTTAAACAGTTTGCCCCAGTGAGGGCGGGCGTTAAACGGGGCGAGTTCTTTTTCGATCACCGGTAGCAGCTTGCTGACGGCGGGCCAGTCCGGCTTCCAGGTAAAGTGAATCGTGACGCAGGGCTGTTTGTAGCAAGGACTCAACCAGAGACTATCGGCGGCCACGGTGCGGATTTCTGAAATCAGCAAGCTCGGACTAATTTGGTCGCGCAGTCGTTCAACAGCCAGGATTGCTTCGACGGCATGTTGACGGGGCACGAAGTATTCCGATTGCAACTCCTTGCCGGCGCTGGGTGTGAAACCCATGCGAAAGTGAGGCAGTCTTTCAAACCACGGGCCGGGCACGCCCATCTGCTCGGTGCAGTTTTCCGCGGAAAGCTCACCGATCGGGTGCAAATTTTTGGTGGCAAGCTTTGCTCCGAAGAAGGCGGGTCCAGCGTCAAACGAATGACCGCCTTCGACACGACTTTTTATCCAAACTTCGTTCATGCGCTGTTTCTGCCAGTCGGTAAAAAGGCTTACGCTGTAAGCGCTTGACTCGATGGCGTCAAAATGCTCTTTTACCTCATTAAGCGGCAGATTTTCATACACGTACTGGCGCATCATGAATGTTGGCTGAATGTCTAATGCCAGTTTTGTGATGACGCCAATCGCGCCAAGCCCGACAACTGCTCCCTGAAATGTCTCGCCGTCTTGTTGCCTGGACAGCTTAACCAAATCGCCCGCCGCAGTGACAAACTCAAATCCAGAAACCGCCGTCGCGAGGTTTCCATTCTTCTCGCCTGAACCATGCGTCGCAGTGGTGCAAGCTCCGGCCACGGAAATATGGGGTAGCGAGGCCAAATTGTGGAGCGCAAAGCCCTTGCTATGAAGATAGGGTGACAATTGACCGTAGGTGATGCCCGCACTAACGGTCACGGTCGCCGCACGTGTGTCGAGTTCAACTACCTCGTCCATGGTCTTCAAGGACAAAAGATTGTGCGTGCTGTCAGCGATGTTGTTGAAGCAGTGCCGCGTGCCAAGCACCTTCAGATTGCCTTCTCTCTTGACGTAATCCCGAACCTTCTGAAGCGAATTTGCGGAGTACAACTGGTCAGTCCCGTACACAAGATTGCCCGCCCAATTTGTCAGCCTTTCGCCTGCTGCCCAGGCAAGTACCGGTGAAATCGCACGGTTTGAAACCAACATGGCGAGAAGTTTAAAAAAGGTCCTTTTGTTCATGGCCGGATCATTGTGCCTTAGCAATGCACTTCCGCAATGAAAATAAAATCAGACCCAATGAGGGGAAGGAAAGAATTGGCTGGGGCGGAAGGATTCGAACCTTCACCATCCACATTAACAGTGTGGTGTCCTACCGGTTGGACCACGCCCCAGCGGTAGTTCGGTCGACCGACGGCCAAACAGACTAGGTAGGCTCCGCCGCATCAGGCGCGACGGAGTGTTTTTCTAAGATAACACGACCGGGCTGCACTTCCACATCCTAACTGGACGCAAAAAATTTATCCTTCTTCCGTATTGCTGCATCTAGAGATGAGGCGAGACGTCAGTTGTTTTGTACGCAGGAGGTGAACGTGTGAGTTTCTGTTTGAAAAGTCTGAACGCGCCGCATCTTTTGCCGGACGCGAGTTCGATAGCGAATTAAAAGTAAGTTGGTTGAACGGTTGCATTCCCGAAAGTTTTGTTGGAAACTATCGCGTCAATCACGACTCGGGCTTGCACGTCCCGGTCAGGACAAGGTGGACGCCAGGTGCCCCTCCCTTAGGTAGGGTTCACCGCAAAAGTGCAAAATTGACATGGCCCAGATTTTTCACCGCAGCACGAATTTTATCGCAAAGTTTAGTGTCTTTTTTGGTGCGCTGCTTGCAGCCCTGGCCCTTGGCGGCGTGATGGGTTTGGCCCGCGCTCCTTATTTGACGAATCAAAACGTCACGCGCGAGCAGCCCATCCAGTTCAGCCACAAGCACCACGTGGGCGACGATGGCATCGATTGCCGTTACTGTCATACCTCCGTGGAGAGCTCTGCCACTGCCGGGATTCCTCCCACCAAGACCTGCATGAATTGCCATTCCGTGCTGTTCAACAACGCCGGCTATTTGGAGCCCGTACGCGAAAGCTATCGCACTGATAAATCCATCGAGTGGGTGCGCGTGCACCGCCTGGCCGACTATGTCTATTTCAACCACAGCATTCACATCAACAAAGGCGTAGGCTGCTCCTCGTGTCACGGGCAAGTCAACCAAATGCCGCTGATGTTTCAGGCCTCGCCTCTGCTGATGCAGTGGTGCCTGGAATGCCATCGCAATCCGGAAGCGGTTTTGCGCCCGCGCGACCAGGTTTTCAACATGGATTGGAAGGCTCCGGCAAACCAGGCGGAAATCGGCAAACGCTTGGGAGCGGAATATAAGATTCAAAGCGTTGCGCAGCTTCAGAGCTGCTCGACGTGTCATCGATAGCGGACGGTATGAGCGATCACGACATCGACGGTTCCATGCATCTGCACGAAGCGCACGAACAGGATGCGCATGAAGGCGAACAACCCGAGGATTTGACGCTGCGCGAGCGCCCTCTGGATTTGGCCGCCGTGCGCGCTAAGCTGCAGTCCAAAAGCGGCAAGCAGTATTGGCGCACCATCGAAGAACTCGCAGAAGATCCGCATTTTGAGGATTTGCTGCACCGCGAATTTCCCCGCCAGGCTTCGGAATGGGACGAAGCCGTCGATCGCCGCGATTTCCTCAAGTTGATGGCGGCTTCCCTGGCCTTTGCCGGACTAACCGGCTGCAAGGCCAACGAACAGACCCACATCGTGCCGTATGTAAGGCAGCCTGACGGTATGGTTCTGGGCAAACCGCTGTTCTATGCCACAGCCATGCCTTTCGGTGCGGACGCCGTCGGCCTCCTCGTGGAAAGCCACGAAGGACGCCCCACCAAGATCGAAGGCAATCCCGATCACCCGGCCAGTCTGGGTGGGACCGATGTGTTCACGCAAGCTTCGGTTTTGAATTTGTACGATCCGGACCGCGCGCAAACCGTGACTTTCGCGGGTGAGATTCGCACTTGGTCCGCGTTCCTGGATGCGGCGCAAGTCATGGCCGCGGAAACCAAGGCCGTGAACGGTGCCGGCTTTCGCATTCTCACTGGAACGGTTGCGTCGCCGAGCATCGAGGAACAGTTGCAATACCTGCTAAAGCTTTACCCGCAGGCGAAGTGGCATCAGTGGGAGCCCGCCGGAAGCGACGGCGCGCGTGAGGGCGCCAAGCTAGGCTTCGGTCGTTACGTCAACACCGTGTACCGCCCGGAAAAAGCGGACGTAATCCTCTCCCTCGACTCCGATTTCCTCGCCAGCGGACCCGGGCACATCCGCTACATGAAAGAGTTTTATCGTCGCCGCGAGCTCAACGAGTCTGGCGAAACCGATCGCGCCGGCAGCCAGATGAACCGTCTTTACGTCGTTGAGCCTACGCCCTCGGTAACCGGCTCCAGCGCGGATCACCGCCTCCCTCTCAGTCTTCTTGACGTCCAGCAGTTCGCCCGTGCTCTGGCCGCCAAGCTAGGCCTGGGCGGCAGCGGGACGCTCTCGGCGGCAGCGGGAAAATGGTTGGATGTCGTAGTAAGCGATCTGCAAAAAAATCAGCGCCGTTCCCTGGTGGTCGCAGGCGAACAGCAGCCTGCCGAAGTGCACGCGCTGGTCCATGCCATCAACGCTGCGCTCGGCAACGTCGGCAATGCGCTCTACTACACCGAACCGGTGGAAGCCAGCCCGGTCAACAACCTCGAATCGTTGCGCGAGCTCTGTGCCGACATGGATGCGGGCAAAGTGAACACGCTGCTGATCCTCGGCAGTAATCCCGTCTACGACGCGCCGCACGATTTCGATTTCACGTCTAAGCTGCGTAAAGTCGCCCACACTGCGCACCTGAGCTCGCACTTTGACGAAACCTCGGACTATTGCCAGTGGCATGTGGCGGGATCGCATTACCTGGAAACCTGGGGTGACGCGCGTTGCTTCGACGGCACGGTCAGCGTCATCCAGCCGCTGATCGCTCCGCTCTACCATACTCATTCTGCGTATGAAGTTCTTGCCGCGTTCACCGACAAGCCCGGTCTGGGCGCGTATGACGCGGTGCGCAATCGCCTGAAAGCCGCAAATCCCGGCGGCGATTTCGAGAAATTCTGGCGCAAGAGTTTGAATGATGGCGTGGTGGCGAACACCGCCTATCCGCCCTTGAACCTCACGGCCAGGTTCAACGCCGCCAGCTTGCCTCCGATCCCGCTTCCCAATCCCGGCGAGCTCGAGTTTCTCTTTCGGCCCGACCCGACGATTTACGACGGGCGCTTCGCCAACAACGGCTGGCTGCAAGAATTGCCCAAGCCGGTGACCAAGCTGGTTTGGGACAATGCGGCAATGTTCGGCCCGTACACTTCCTGGAATCTTGGCGTCACGCACACCGTGGCCGCGCGCGGCGGCGAGCACGGCCAAATCGTGGCCGCCGTCGTCGACATCACCATTTCCAACAGTAAAGTGACCGCCGCCAGCTGGATCGTGCCCGGACAGGCCGAGGGTGTCGTGGTCCTTCCGCTCGGCTACGGCCGCACAAAAGCGGGCTACACCGGCACGAACAAGGGCTTCAACGCTTATGTGGTGCGCACCTCGGATGCGCTGTGGCGCGCTACCGCCGGCGCGGAATCGGTCAAGAAGACGGGCGAGGAATATTCGCTGGGCTGCACGCAATATCACTTCAATATGGAAGGCCGCAAGATTCTCAGCACCGGCACGCTCGAGGAATACAAGAAGAATCCCGGCTTCGCGCACGAAGGAGACGAAACTCCCGCCAAGACGCTTTCTCTGTACCCGGAATTCAAATATCAAGGCAACGCCTGGGGCATGGCCATCGACCTCAACAGTTGCAACGGCTGCAACGCCTGCGTCGTGGCCTGCGTCGCGGAAAACAATATTCCCGTAGTCGGCAAAGACCAGGTCCTGCGCGGACGCGAAATGCACTGGATTCGCATCGACCGTTACTACAACGCGCAGACCAGCACCAACGATCCGCGCACTGACGACCACGATGCGCTGGCGAATCCCGAAA
>Ga0137396_10000294_pt1 | contig 22371 bp, 23 predicted proteins | sample czc16metaG_FD_108284 | JGI IMG/M metagenome (GOLD analysis project Ga0137396, IMG submission 108284) | Vadose zone soil microbial communities from Angelo Coast Range Reserve, California, USA - czcobulk3.16 metaG | ecosystem: Environmental > Terrestrial > Soil > Vadose zone | place: USA...
CGTTGCCAGAACGGCGCTATGGTAATGTCATTCGGGTCACGCCCGAGCGAAGCAACTTCCTCTCAGATTTCAGCGATCAGATTCTCCGGCAGCGCGAGGGCTGCGTCAGCGCCGAGAGCGAAGGGGGCCGGGGCCCGACGCCTGCCGTCCTCAGTCCCGTCGGGACCGAGCCCGCCCGCCGCGAGGCGAGTGATGACCGCATCGATTCTTGTCGTGGATGACCAACCAGCGATGCAAGACGCGTTGAACATGTCGCTGGTGTCCGAGGGCTATCGCGTGGCCACGGCCGGCAGTGGAGAAGAGGCCTTGACCCGTATCGAGGAGCAGGAGTTCGACATCGTCGTCACGGATATCGTGATGCCGGGCCTCGGTGGCCTCGAAGTGCTGGAGCGGTCCCGATTGCTCAACCCGCGGGGCGCGGTCATCGTGATGACCGCGTACGCGACCCTCGAGACGGCCATCGCCGCCCTTCGCCGCGGCGCCTGCGACTACCTCGAAAAGCCCTTTTCGGTCGACGAGCTCACGCTCCGGGTGCGACGCCTGCTTCAGTATCGTGAGGCGATCGGAAAGGAGCGATTCCTGCGGCGCGCGCTGCACAAGCCGCCGCCCGACCATACCCTCATCGGCGAGAGCACCGCGATTCAAGCGGTGCGCGAGCAGATCGCGCGCTGCGCGCGCACGCCGAGCAACGTGCTCATCACCGGCGAGAGCGGGGTCGGGAAGGAGGTGGCCGCTCACGCGATCCACGCGGCCAGCTGGCGATGCGATCGCGAGTTCATCGCGCTCAACTGTGGCGCGATTCCGGAGCCGCTGCTCGAGAGCCAGCTCTTCGGGCACGTCCGCGGCGCCTTCACGACGGCGGTGCAGGCCAACCCCGGGCTCTTCGTGGCCGCCAGCCAGGGCACGCTGTTCCTGGACGAGATCAGCGAGCTACCGCTCCAGCTGCAGGTCAAGCTCCTCCGGATCATCGAAGAAAAGCACGTCTGGCCGATTGGCGCCACGAAGCCGGTGCCCGTGGACGTTCGCATCATCGCGAGCACCAACCGGGACCTGGCGGGCGAGGTCGGGGCCGGCCGGTTTCGCGAGGATCTCTTCTACCGGCTCAACGTCATGCACGTCAGGCTGCCCCCCTTGCGCGAGCGCCGCAGCGACATCCCGCTTCTGGCCGACCATCTCGTCGAGCGCCTCAACGCCAAGCTCGGCACACGCTTCCTCGGCGTCGAGCGGGAAGCGCTCGGAGCGCTCATGAGTCAGCCGTGGAAGGGCAATGTCCGGGAGCTGCAGAACGTTCTCGAGCGGGCGATGGTCCTCGGCGGTGGCGATGTGATCTCGCTTCGGCAGCTGGCGACGGACCTGGCGCCGGCCGAGAGCACGCGTCCCCATGACCTCCGCGAAGCCGTCCGGCGGTTCGAGCGGCAACATCTCATGGAGGTCCTGGCCGAGACGTGTTCCGACAAACGCAAGGCGGCCGGCCTGCTCGGAATCAGCCTGGCGTCCCTCTACCGCAAGCTCGGCGTCGAATGACCGGATGCTTTACAATACCCCCCAGCCGAGGGGAGGGCGTCATGCCGAACGTTCCGCCGACCCACGCCGAGCCACCGCGCGGCATCAACCATATGGTTCTCAACGTGCGGAACCTCGAGGCCTCGCACAAGTTCTGGACCGAGATCATGGGCTTCCGGTGCGTCGCCGAGCTCAAGCCCGTCCCCGGGCGCCGGCGGCCGAAGATGCGCTTTTACAGCGGCCTCGACGCGCACGATGAGGTGACCCATCACGACGTGGCGCTGGCCGAGGTCCCCAGCGCCGATGGCGCCGGCGAGGGCGAGCCGTGGGACCTGCTGCCAAAACGGGTGGGGCTCAACCACGTGGCGATCGCGTGGCCCGACCGCGAGTCGTGGCTCAGGCAACTCGCCTTTCTCCGGAGCAAGGGGGTGCGGTTCCACCGGCGCGTGAATCACGGAATGACCCACAGCGCTTACATCTCCGATCCGGATGGACACGGCATCGAGGTGCTGTACGAGCTGCCGCGGGAGGTGTGGGAGAAGGACATCGACGCGGCGCAGAACTACGCCGAGACCCTCCCGACGGAAGGAGACGAGGCGCTCGTGGACCGGACGGAAAACCCGGTCTTCGAGGCGCCCGCGGCACACCCCATCGCCAGTCGGGCCTGACGCCCCGAGCGAGCATCGTGAACGACTCCCCGCGTCTCACCGGCGTCCTCTCGCCCGTCGTCACGCCTTTCAAGGCCGATCTGGCGCCCGATCCCGAGCGGTTCGCCCGTCAGTGCCGCTGGCTCCTCTCGCAGAATGTGGGCCTCGCCGTGTTCGGGACCAACTCGGAGGCGAACTCGCTTTCGGTGGAGGAGCGGATCGAGCTGCTCGATCGGCTCGTGGGCGCGGGAGTGGACCCCGCGCGCATGATGCCGGGCACCGGCTGTTGCGCGCTGACGGACTCGGTGCGGCTCACGGCGCGTGCCGTGAAGCTCGGCTGCGCGGGCGTGCTGATGCTCCCGCCCTTCTACTACAAGGGCCTCAGCGAGGACGGCCTCTTCAAGAGCTTCTCCGAGGTGATCGAGCGCGTGGGTGAGGCGCGCCTCCGCGTGTACCTCTACCACATCCCGCCCGTCGCCCAGGTTCCCATCACGCTCGGTCTCGTCGAGCGCCTGCTCGAGGCCTACCCGGCGCAGACCGCCGGCATGAAGGACAGCGGTGGAGACTGGAACAACACCAAGGCCTTCCTCGACGCCTTTGCCCGGTCGGGCTTCGACGTCTTCGCCGGCTCCGAGACCTTCCTGCTCCGCAACATGCGGAACGGCGGCGCCGGCTGCATCAGCGCGACGGCCAACGTGCATCCGGGGCCCATCGCGCGGCTCTACGACGCATGGCAGGCGGCCGACGCCGACGCCCAGCAGGCACGCCTCGACGAGATCCGCGGCGTCTTCCAGAAGTTCCCGATGATTCCAGCGCTCAAGGCGGCGATCGCGCACTACGGGCGGGATGCGGCGTGGGCCACGGTCCGCCCGCCGCTCGTCGATCTTCCGCCGGAGCAGGCGAAGGCGCTCGTGACGGAGCTCGATCGGATGGGGTTCGCGATGCCCGGATTGAAGGCCTCATAGCGGCCGCCGCCCGGAGGACACGACGATGACCACACGATCGGGGCGCTCGCACGTCTACGTCGGCGCGGCACAGTCGAAGCCGGGGACCCTCGCCGGGGTCTTCCGACTGGCCGTGGGCGAGGATCGCTGGGAGCATCTGACCAAGGGATTGCCGGAGGTGACTAGCGTCCAGGCGATCACCGTCCATCCGACGACCCCCGACGCGATCTATCTGGGCACGCGGTGCGGCGCGTACCGGAGCCTCGACCGGGGGGAGCGGTGGGAGCGGCTCGGCTTCCCCGAGGACGGCACCGAGGTCTGGTCGATCCTCGTGCATCCAGGCAATCCACGCCTCCTCTACGCCGGCACGTCCCCGGTCGGTGTCTACCGGAGCGACGACGGCGGCGACACGTGGCGCCGGTTCCCGAAGGCCGTGCAGGCCGAGCGCGTGAAGATGAAGTCGTTCGTCTGTCGCGTGATGCGCCTCGCGGCCGATCCCGCGCGCCCCGACGAGCTGTACGCGGCGCTGGAGGTCGGCGGCGCGATGCGCAGCCCGGACGGCGGCGAGACCTGGGAGGACTGCAGCGCCGGCCTGCTCGAGCTCGCCACGCTGCCGCACCTCAAGAGCAGGATCGACAGCGACACCGACATCGAGGGCATGCTGGATGGCCACGCGCTCTGCGTGAGCGCCGCGCGTCCGGCCACCGTGTTCCTGGCCGTCCGCATGGGGCTGTTCCAGAGCGCCGATCGCGGCGCCCACTGGCGAGACATGCAGATCGGCCGCTTCTCGCCGCTCACCTACGCTCGCGACGTCCGTGTGTCGCCACAGGATGCACGCGTCCTGTACGCGTGCCTGAGCCCGGCCGCGCGCAGCCAGGACGGCTCGCTCTATCGCAGTCAGGACCTCGGTGAGACCTGGACCCGCTTCGACCACGACATCAAGGCCGAGAGCACCATGATGGCCGTCGCGCTCCATCCACGAGACCCCGACCAGGTCTACTGCACGAGCCGCACCGGCCAGGTCTTCGGCACCCAGGACGGCGGCCGGACATGGCACGAACATCGGCTCCCGGACGGCGTCCAGGACGTCTACGCGATCGCCTGCGGCTGACGGCGCCGGGACCGTTCCGGTGCCGCGATACGCCGGTCGCCGGTGGCGCACGCGTGCATCGAGGCATGAGAATCGCTCGGCGTGCGAGTGTGACCGTGGCCCTCCTGGGTCTCTTGGTGTCCAACTCGCTCGCGCAGTCGTTCTGTTCCGACCTCGATCAGGTGGTGAGACTCGCTCGCCTGAGGTTCTGGGCCATCCGTGACGAGGCGAATCGCGGCGCGCTGAGAACCCCCGTCACGCAGACTCTGCCCGGTGCGTCCCAGTGCTGGTATGAGGATTCGTCGCGCTCCTACTGGTGCGCGTGGGACGCCGCGCCCGGTCAGCGCAAGGATCAGGTCAGGCAGCTCGCGAGCGCGATCGGGAGGTGTTACCGGGTGCTGCCGGCCTATGACGACCACTTTGATGACGAGGCGATCGCCTTCGTCTATTTGCCCGCGTCCATATCGGTCTACGTCAACGGTGCGGGCGAGAGGCTCACCCTTTCGATCGGGTCAACGGCGTCGCTTCCGGAGCCGTACCAGCAGGCGCCTTAGGCCGGTGTCCGGGACGGCTCGACGGGCCTCTCGCGCCAGTGGGCGAGCGTGAGGCCGAGGGCGACGCACGCGAGCCCGAGCAGCGCCATCGCCGAGATCGCTTCGCCGAGGAGCAGCGCACCGAGCCCCGCCGCCGTCACAGGACTGAGCGCCAGGAACACGCTGACCTGCGTCGGCGTGGCGTGACGCAGCGCCCAGAGCCAGAGAAAATAGCCGATGCCGCTGCCGATGCCGATGTAGGCGACGGCCAGCCAGCCCCACGGGGTGAAGCGGGGCGGGGAGTCGAAGAATCCCTCGGCGGCGGCGAGCACGGTGAGAAACCCGACCGAGGCGAGCATGGCGTACGCGCTCACCGGCAGCGTCGGATACTTCTTCAGATAGGGCCGATACAGGACGCTGCAGACGGCGCCGCTCAGGGCGCTCGCGAACACGGCCAGCTCGCCGATCCACTGACTGGCCGCGCCGTCCGATCGGATCGCCTTCTCGCCGAGCGCCACACCGACGCCGGCGAGCGTCATGAGCACACCGGCGAGCTTCGCCAGCGTGAGCCGCTCGTGCCCGAGCGCCGCCGCGACGATCAGTGTCAGCAAGGGGAACGTGGCGAAGATCAACGCGGCGCGGGCCGACGGGATGAAGCGAAGGCCGTAGTTCAGCAGCGCGATCAAGATGCCGAACTGGGTGATGCCGAGCAGGCTGATCGCGAGCAGATCGCGCCGGCCGAACCGCGTGCGCGGCCTGGATAGCAGCACGGGCGGCAGCAGGCAGCAGAAGCCGATGAGGTAGCGCAGCAGTGCCAGCGACGCCGGGCCCGTCTGGTCGACGACGTACCGCGTGGCCACGATGGCGGAGCCCACCTGGATGCCGGTCGCCGCCGCCGCCACCGCGGGCAGGAGCTTCACAGCGGGAGCTCCCACGTCTCGCCGACCAGGTCGTGGCCGAAGCTCCGGTGCGACTCCTCGTGGACCAGGCGGAAGCCGGCGGCCTGGTAGATGCGCCGGGCGGCGCGCAGCACGCTGTTGGTCCACAGCGTGAGCTTCCGGTAGCCGGCGTGCCGCGCGAAGCGCACGCACTCGTCCACGAGGCGCGCGCCGATGCCGAGCCCGCGCGCCTTCGGCTCGACCAGCAGCAGCCGCAGCTGGGCGACGGTCTTCGAGTGCTTGACGAGGAACACGGAGCCGACGATCTCGCCGTCCTTCTCCGCGATCCAGCAGCGCTCCCGCCGCGGGTCGTAGTCCTCGATGAACGTCGCCACGATGCCCGCGACCAGCGCCTCGAAGCGCTCGTCCCAGCCGTACTCCTGCGCGTACAGCGTGCCGTGGCGGTGGACGACCCAGCCCATGTCGCCCGGCTGGTGGGGCCGGAGCATGTACGGAGCCTTCTGTTCCGGCTGAGCGCCGAGCAGGTCCTCGATGGTGTGCATCGCCGCGAGCACGCGGTGCTGCTCCGCGGGGGACAGCGCGCCCAGCGTCGCGCCGATCTCGTCCCGCGAGCGCGCGTGGAGGGGGGCGAACGCCTTCTGGCCCTTCTCGGTCAGGGACAGCAGGGTCTGGCGGCCGTCGGACTTCGAGGGCTGGCGGTGGATCAGCCCGTGTTTCTCGAAGCCGCGCAGAATGCGGCTCAGATAGCCGGCGTCCAGCCCCAGCTCCTTGCCGAGCTCGGCCGCGGTGGACTTCTCACGGTGCGCCAGCTCGTAGAGCACGCGCACCGCGGTGAGGGAGAAGGGGCTCGCGAGATACCCTTCGTGCAGCAGGCCGATCTGCTTGGTGTAGAAGCGGTTGAAGCGTCGCACGGCCGCGACGCGCTGGTCGAAACTCGCCTCGGCCATCGCCGCCCTCCCCCGGAACCGCCTATGGATGACAATGTCAACTAATTAGTTGACTATGTCAAGTAACGTGGAATGTGGCTTGGGACGTCAGCGGGGGTCGTCGCCCCGCCGGTACTCGCGCGTCGCGTCGTCGAGCCGCGCCTTGAGGCCCGCGTCGAGATCCTTCTCCGCCGCGGGGAGGACGTCGTCCAGCTGCTCGGGCCGGCTCGCCCCGACGATGGGCGCCGTGATCGCCGGGTTCGCCAGGACCCACGCCACCGCCATACGGGCCAGGGGCATGCCTGCCTCCGCGGCGAGCGGACGCAGGGCTTCCACCGTCGCGAACTCGCGCTCGTGCCAGTAGCGATCCTGGTAGCGACCGGCCGCCGCGCCGAGCGTGAAGCGGGTTCCGGCGGTGGGTCCGGATTCGCGGCGGTGCTTGCCGGAGAGGAAGCCCCCGGCCAGCGGGTTGTAGGGAATCACGCCGAGGCCGTCTTCCCGGCAGAGCGGCAGCAGCTCGCGCTCGACCTGGCGGAAGAGCAGGTTGTAACGCGGCTGCACGCAGTCGAAGCGCGCGAGACCCAGGACCTCGCTCCGGCCCAGCGCTCGGGCGACCTGGTAAGCATGGAAGTTCGAGCACCCGACGTAGCGCGCCTTGCCCGCCCGCACGACGTCGTCGAGCGCGCGCAGCGTCTCGTCGATCGGCGTCTCCGGATCGGCGTGGTGGAGCTGGTAGAGGTCCACGTAGTCGGTGCGGAGCCGCCGGAGCGACGCCTCGATGGCGTCGAGAATGTGCTTGCGCGAGCCGCCGCGATCCCAAGGCCGGGCGCTCATCGCGCCGAAGCACTTGGTCGCGACGATGAACTCGTGTCGCCGCCCCGGGAGCCACCGGCCGAGGATCTCCTCGGTGCGTCCCACGGTGGGGAGGCCCCCGCCGAGCGGATAGACGTCGGCCGTGTCGAGGAAGGTGATGCCGCCGGCCGCCGCGCGGTCGAGGATGGCCAGCGACGTGGGCTCGTCGCACTGGAACCCGAAGGTCATCGTGCCGAGGCAGAGGCGAGACACCGAAAGGCCGGTGCGGCCGAGGCGGGTGTGGCGCATCATGTCACCTCGATTTCTTGAGGAAGAGGTTGATGTCCTCCGGCGTGATCAGGTCGGGTACGGTCCAGCCGTCGAGATCGTACTCGGCCATGCATTGCTCGGCGAAGCCCCTGAACTTCTGCGCCTGGCCGCTCGTCTGGGCCATCTGCAGCGTCAGGACGCGGATGGTCTCGGCGGCACCGGCGTAGTTGCGTTCGTAGAGCTCGTGCCGGCCACCGAACTCGGTTCCCACGGCGTCCCAGAGCAGCTTCATGAGTTTGATGCGCTCGACCGCGCTGGTCCCGTCGGAGCCGCGCAGGTACTTCTCCAGATACGGGCGCAGCGCCGGCGTCCGGAAGTCGACGGCGTGCGAGTTGAGATAGATCAAGCCGCTCGCCAGGATGTTTTCGGTGAGCTCCTTGACACGTGGATAGGCGACCGTGGAGAAGACACGATAGGCCTGAGCATGCTCGGGGTTGGGCAGCACGGTGTCACCGACCCAGGGAACCGGCGCGCGCGCCATGGCGTCGCTCAGGGCCCAGAAGAGGTTCCGCCAGGCGATCGCCTCGCCGATCGACGCCTGCACATTGCGCGTCTCGGCCGTGCCGACGGCGTCCACGGCCTTCAGGAGCAGACCGGCGATGAAGTCGAGCTTGACCGCGAGGCGTGTGCAGCCCTGCAGCATGGCGCGCGGCAGGAAGCCGGAGTGCGAGAAGAAGGTATTCGACTTTTCGACGTCTTCGTACACGAAGACGTTTTCCCAGGGTACGAGCGCCCGATCGAGAACGAGGATGGCGTCGTTCTCGTCGAAGCGGCTGGAGAGAGGGTAGTCGAACGGGCTGCCCATCACCTCGGCCGTCATCGCGTAGGACGGCCGACAGATGAGCTTGACGCCCGGCGTGTCCATGGGGGCGATGAACGTCAGCGCGAACTCCTTGGTCTTGATGGGCACGGTGCTGGGATGGGCGATGAAGTTCCCGTGCGTCAGCGCCGAGCCGGTCGCGACGACCTTCGCCCCGCTGACGACCAGCCCGGCGTCGGTCTCCTTCTCCACGTGCACGTAGACGTCGGCGACCTCGTCCGGCGGGCGGTGGCGGTCCACCGGGGGCTGGACGAGCGCGTGGTTCATGTACAGGACGCGCTCCTGGGCGGCGCGGTACCAGCGCCGGGCGTTGTCCTGGTACGGGGCGTAGAAGGCGGCGTTGGCTCCGAGCGTGGCGAGGAAGGCCGCCTTGTAATCGGGCGTGCGGCCCATCCACCCGTAGCTCAGGCGCGCCCAGGCGGCGATCGCATCGCGCGCGTCGACCAGCTCGTCGGCGCACGTCGGTGCCCGGAAATAACGGTGTGTGTAACCCTCCGAGCCGGTGTCGGTGGCGCACGTCAGCACGGCGCGTGTGGCGGGCTCGTGCAGCGCGTCGTAGAGCCGCGCCAGCATGCGTGCAGGGTTGCGGAAGGCCGGGTGCGTCGTCACGTCCTTGACTCGTTCGCCGTAGATCCAGATCTCGCGGCCTGCCCGCAGGCTCTCGAGAAACTCCGCGCCCGTGAACGGTCGCCCGATATCCGTACGCATGACGTACCTCCCCGCAGGAAGTCTGCCCTCCGCTGCGCGCATGATACTCCGCGCGCGGGGCGCCTCCGCGGCGAGGGCCGGGCCCGTCGTCGGACGGTCAGGCGGCGTCGCCGCGCTTGACCACGCCGACCTCGAACAGCACCGCCGCCCGCTGGATCAGACTCGCGATCACCTGGGCGTAGAACTGACCCATCGAGTCTCGGCGCTCGGGCGCCGTGAAGCTGCCGCGCCCGTCGCGCCCCACGTAGGCGCGCGTGAAGTTCTCGTCGAGCAGCGGCTTGACCCAGGCATAGGTCTCCTCCGTCAGCTCCACGACCGTCGCGCCCTTCACCTTGCCGTCGGGCCCGAGGGCGACCGCCACCCGCACGGGCCCATGGATCGTGAAGTCGGTGAGGAAGATGGTGGCGGCGACGACGCGGCCATGGTCGTCGCGGCCGACGTAGAATCGATAGAAGTCGTCCTCGGGGGTCCAGCCGGTCTGCTGGCGGATGGCCTGGCGCTCGGCCGGCGAGAGCCGCACCTCCCGAACGAAGAATCGCCGGGCACCGGCGAGCAGACTCACGATCGCGTCCCGATCGGACACGAGGACGACGGGCGGCGTGATGTGGGCGACGGCGACGGCGACGCCGCCGAGCAGGACCACGGCTCCCACGGCGCCGACGAGGCCGCGGACGGCGGATCGGTTCATGCGTGCGCCTCCCTTCTGCTCCAGAGCTGCCAGAGCGAGACGATCGCGATCAGTGCGTAGCCGAGGGCGAACAGGCCGCCGCCGGCGATGACGAGGCTCGCCAGGCCGGGCCAGACGAAGCGCGTCAGCCACATCCCGCCGATGTCGAGGAGCGTCCCCACGAAGGGCAGGGCCACGATGAGCGCCTTCAGCCACTCACGGACGGACGCGAACAGGAAGATCAGGCCGAGGAGGCCCGCGATGAGAGTCTGACCGAACAGGTGCGTGTGGCTCGTCTGGATGAGCAGCGGCGTCCGGATCCAGACCCTGGCGGCGCTCGAGATCTCGCCGAGCGAGATCTCCTTCTCCGCGCTCATCTGGCCGTGGGCCATCTGCGTCATCGGCATGTCGGGGGCGAGGCTGGCCTCCACGGCTCCCGGCGAGAGACCCACGGCCGTCGCCGCCTGCACGCAGGCGGCGACGGCGCCACAGCCGATACCGACCAGGAACAGCGTGCAGAAGACCTTGGCGCTCAGGGGCAGTCGTGCCAGATAGATTCCGTTCATCACTCGCTCCTAGAAGTTGACGACGAACTGCAGCGTGACCTCGTGGCCGGTGCGGTCCGCGTCGGTGATCGGCACGCCGGGCTTGGCGTCGGAGAACACCGGCCTGTTCGACCGATTCAGCCGGTACTCGAGCCTCACGTCGACCCAGTCCAGCGGATGCTGGGTCCGTGCGTAGGCGACGCCGAGCGGCCGCAGGTCGGGGATGAGGCGCGAGAGATGGAGGATGGGGGCGACGGTCCACGACTGGAGGATCTGCGCGACGCCCGTGCGCGCGCCGTTCTGGTCGTCGAAGAAGCCGTAACGGAACGTCAGCCCGAACCAGCTCGTGAAGTCGTAATGGCCGAGGGCGTAGAGGCCCAGCCAGTGAGCGTCCCGTTTGTCAACCGACGGCGCCGGGAACGGCACGCCGCGCCGCCGCAGGGAGACCGCGTCCTCGCCCCCGTAGACGATCTCTCCGGCCAGCAGGAGGCGGGAGATCGGCGACCAGGTCACGTCGAAGTCCAGGATGAAGCGCGCGTTCCGCGTGTCGTCGTCCCGCTCCGCGCCCCACCAGCCGCCGACGCCGAAATTCAGCAGCTGGGCGCCCTGGAGGGGCGTGAAGCCCACCCGCGCGCCGACGCTCTTGTCGCGGTTGTTGTCCTCGAAGGGGTCCTCGGTGGTCTCGTTCTCCCAGCGGTTGACGACCCACGCCGTGGCGTCGAGCCATGGGGCGAACTGATACGCCGCCTGGAAGCCGGTCATGCTCTGGGGGCGCCCGAACCGCTGCAGCTCTGACGTCGTCGCCGTCAGATTCAGCGGAGCGTCGTGGCGCTCGATCCCGTACGGCGTGTCGAACCGCCCGAAGGAGAGGGCCAGGCCGTTGCCGATCGGCGCGATCCCCGTGATGTTGAATCGGTGCAGGCTGACCTCGGTCGTGGCCTCCTCGCTGCCGAACTGCTCGATGCAGGGGCCGCCCGCGCTCTCGCAGCCGAAGTCCGGATCGAAGCCGTGAGTGTGACGGTGGCTGTGGCGCTCCACCTCGAGGCTGGCGCCGGCCGACAGCCAGGTCGCGAACGTCTTGAAGGCGCCGATCGTGAACTGATCGAAGCGGAAGTCGGTCCGATGGGGCTCGGAGCTCACGGGCGCGCCGCCCGCGAACTCAGGCACCATCTGGATGCGCGAGTTGTAGTTGGCGGAGCCGACGAAGAAGCCGGAGATCCGGAGGCCCGCCACCTCGGGCTTCGGCAGTCCGACCGTCTCGAACGGGTGCTCGCGCTCGAGCTGGATCTCGCGCTCGCCCGGGCGCGGCGCCACGACCGGCGGCGCCTGGGCGGCCACCGGAACCACGGCCGGCGCCGCAGCGGGCGCCGGAGCACGTGACTGCTCGAGCTTCTGGAGGCGCTCCTGCAGCCTCTGCATCTCCTGCCGGAGCAGCTCGATCTCGGACGCGCCCGCCGCCTGGGCGAGGCACGGCAGCGGCGACAGCGCGAGTAGCGCGACGATCCCGATGACGGCGGTGCTCATGAGTCCGCGCATAGTCCCCTCCTGTTCGGTCGGATGTGAGCCGCCGCGGCGTCCGCTCGGCAGGCATCCGCGCGTGGACGCGCAGTGGCTCGCCCGAGCGAGCAGGCGGCGGCGTGGACGACGTGAGGGACTAGGCGGCGGAGGGGGGAGCCCGCGCCGGGGCGGGGCGTGACGGGCAGGCGGTCTGGCGCGACTCGGCCTTCGGCGCGACCGCGGACACGGGCCCGAGGGCGGACGGAAGCGCGACGACGGGCGCCGGCGCCGCGTGGTGGCGCTCGGCCGTGACCGCGAACGCGCAGTCCCCGTCGACCGCGTCGTGCTCGAAGAGATGGTGGACCAGATGGGGCGACAGGGTCACCAGGTAGGCGACGAAGTGGAGGAGGACGAGGACGCGGACGGCCATCATGCTTGGTGCGAGAGGATACCAGCCACGCTATCGCGGTTCAATGCGGTACCATGTCGCGCCATGGCCGGTGAGACGGTCCGGGTGGGCTTCGTGGGCGCCGGCAAGAACACCCGGAGTCGTCACATCCCTGGCTTCCAGAAGCTCTCCGGCATCGAGCTTGCGGCGGTCGCCAACCGCACGAAGGAGTCGGGCGAGCGCGTCGCGCGTGAGTTCGGCATAGCCCGAATCTACGCGGACTGGCGCGATCTGGTGCGGGCCAGCGAGGTCGACGCGGTCTGCATCGGGACGTGGCCCTACATGCACCGCGAGATCACGGTGGCCGCGCTCGAGCACGGCAAGCACGTGCTCTGCGAGGCGCGCATGGCCATGGACGCCGCCGATGGGCGGCGCATGCTGGACGCCGCGCGCAGGGTGCCGCACCTCGTCGCCCAGCTCGTGCCGGCACCCCACACGCTCGAGGTGGACGCGACCCTGCAGCGACTTCTCGCCGAGGGCTACGCGGGCGAGGTGCTCGCGGTCGAGCTGCAGGCGGCCCAGGGCCGTTTCGTGGACTCCGAGGAGCCGCTGCACTGGCGCCATGATGCGTCGCTCAGCGGGCTCAACGTGCTCAACATGGGCATCTGGTACGAGGCGATGATGCGCTGGCTCGGCCCCGCCCGCCGCGTGATGGCCATGACGAAGGTCACGGTGCCGCGCCGGCGCGACGCGAGCGGCGCCTGGCACGACGTGCGTGTGCCCGATCACGTGGACGTCCTGGCCACGCTCCAGGGTGGCGCCGTCGCCCACCTCCGCTTCAGCGCGGTCGCCGCGCTGGCCCCTCCGAGCGAAGCGTGGATCTTCGGGAGCGACGGCACGCTCCGGCTCGAGGCCGACGCCAAGCGGCTCTCCGGCGGGCGGCGCGGCGAGAAGGAGCTCCACGAGATTCCGATCCCTGCCGAGCGGCGGACCGGCTGGCGGGTCGAAGAGGAGTTCGTCAACGCGATCCGCGGCCGCGAGAGGGTCACACGCACGACGTTCGAGGACGGCGTGCGCTACATGGAGTTCACCGATGCGGTGGCCCGGAGCGCCGCGTCGGGCGAGGCGGTCGAGGTCGCCGACCTGTGAGTCGCCGGGCGGCCCGCCGCTTTCTGCCGGGGCTCGGCGCGGTCCTCCTGCTCGCCGGTGCGTCGGCCGCCGCGGCGGCGCCCGAGGGGACGCTCACCTTCGCCCTCCACTACAGCCTGCCCGCGCGCTGGCTCGACCCCGCCGAGAGCGAAAGCATCATCACGCCCTATCTCACGCTCTACGCGCTCCACGATGCGCTGCTGAAGCCCATGCCTGGCGCCGCCGCGTCACCGAGCCTCGCCGAGTCGTGGAGCATGTCCAAGGACGGGCTCGCTGTCGAGTTCACCCTGCGTCAGGGCATCCGCTTCCACAACGGGGATCCCGTGACGGCTGACGACGTGAAGTTCTCCTTCGAGCGTTACAAGGGGGGTGCGGCGAAGCTCTTCAAGGATAACGTAAAGGAAATTCAGATCCTTGGACCCAGTCGCCTGCGATTCGCCCTCAGGGAGCCGTGGCCGGACTTTCCCGCCTTCTACGGCACCATGGTCGCGAGCCCCGGGTGGGTCGTGCCCCAGCGGTACGTCGAGCGGGTCGGCGAGGATGGCTTCCGGAAGGCGCCGGTCGGCGCCGGGCCGTACAAGTTCGTGAGCTTCAGGCCGGGCGTGGAGCTGGTCCTCGAGGCCTTCGACGGCTACTGGCGCCGGGCCCCCGCGATCAAGCGCCTGGTCTTCCGGATCCTGCCGGACGAGACGACACGCGCGGCGGCGCTGAAGAGCGGCGAGGTCGACGTCGCCTTCCTCCTGAGTGGCGCGACCGCCGAGGACATCCGGCGGTCTCCGGGGCTGCGGTTGGCGGCGCCGCTCCTCGGCATCTTCTGGCTCGACTTCCCGGAGCAGTGGGATCCCAAGTCCCCCTGGGCCGACCGCCGGGTGCGACTGGCTGCGAGCCTCTCCGTCGACCGCCAGGCGCTCAACCAAGCCGAGACCCTGGGCCTCTCGCGTCCGACCGGCAGCATCGTGCCGCGCGACTTCGAGTTCGCCCTGCCCTTCGAGTCGCATCCCTACGACCCCAAGCGCGCACGACAGCTCCTGGCCGAGGCCGGCTATCCGAACGGCTTCGACGGCGGAGAGCTCACACCCTTCCCGCCCTACACGGCGATGGGCGAGGCCATCATGGGATGGCTCCACGCGGTCGGCATCCGCACGAAGATGCGTACCATGGAGCGCGCGACATTCCTGACGGCGTGGCGTGAGAAGAAGCTGCGCGGGGTGGTGCTCACGATCACCGGCATCTCGGGCAACGCGGCCACGCGGCTCGAGTCGTTCGTCACCGCGAACGGCGCCTTCGCCTTCGGCGCGCTGCCCGAGGTGGACGACCTCTTCCGCCGGCAGGCGAGGGAACTCGACCGCAAGAAGCGCGAGGCGCTCCTGCACCAGCTCCAGCGCATCCTGCACGAGCAGGTCACGCAGGCGCCGGTGTACCACCTCGGCTTTCCAATCGGGCTCGGGCCGCGGGTGGAGGACATCCTGGCGAACGCGATCCCCGGCTTCTACATCTCGCCGTACGAAGACCTTCAGCTGAAGCGGCCCTGAGGCCGCCGACTGTCAGGAGGCGGGCGGCTCCACGTCGCGCGCGCCCGAGGTCCGCTGCCGGTATTCGGCGGGGATCGGCCGGCCGGCGTCCAGGTAGGCCCGACGCACGGCTTCGACGTTGGGGCCGAAGATGGTCTTGCGGTTGCCGCGCGCCCACTCGTTCGATCCGCTGATGGTGTCGAGCGAGCCTTGGAAGCGCGGCATGACGTAGCGGGCGAAGAGCTCGTAGCTCTTCAGCGTCTTCTCGCGGTTGGCCCACTCGTGGGCGCGGAAGAGAATCCCGCCGAAGCCGCCCTGGCTCAGCTCCTGGAGCCGCCCGATGCCCCGGATCACCGTCTCCGGCGAGCCGACCAGGGTCGTGCCCATCCTCACGCCCTCACGCAAGGGATCGTCGGCCCGGCCCGGCGGCCGGCCGAGCGTCTCCTCGAAGTAGGTGACGGTCTCGTGCCGCTCGGCGCTCTCCACCTCGCGCAGGGCCTGCTCGTCCTCCTCCGCGACGTGGACGTTGACCACGAGGCGCCAGTCCTTCCGGTCCATACGCTTGCCGTGCCTGGCCGCCGTGTCCTCGGCGATCTTCCACTGATTGGCCAGGGCCTCGGGCCCGCCGGGCAGGCCCGCGCCGAGCGAGAGCACGCCGAGGCCGTGCTTGCCCGCCGCCGCCACGCCGGCAGGCGTGATCGTGCTCGCCACCGCGATCGGAAAGTGCGGCGCGGTGTACGGGGCCAGGTGCAGCCGCGCCTCGCGCATCTCGAACCAGTCGGTCTTCATCGTGACCGGCTCCTCGCACCGCAGGAGCTGCATGATGGCCTCGAGCGCCTCCTCCATCCGCGTCCGCTGTGTCACGGGCTCGATGCCCAGCATGTACGCGTCGGACACCAGCGCGCCAGGGCCGCAGCCGAGCATGGCGCGGCCGCGCGTCATGTGGTCGAGCTGGACGAAGCGCTGGGCCACCAGGAACGGGTGGTGGTACGGCAGGCTCGTCACGCCGGAGCCGAGCATGATGTGGCGCGTCCGCTCGGCGGCGGCGGCGATGAAGATCTCGGGCGAGGCGATCAGCTCCCACCCGGCCGAGTGATGCTCGCCGACCCACACCTCGTCGTAGCCGAGGTAATCGAGCCACTCGATGAGCTCCATGTCGCGCGACAGGGCGAGCGTGGGGTTCTCGCCGATCCGGTGGAACGGCGCCAGGAAGATGCCGAACTTCATCCCTTTGTGGGCCATGATGGATCCGATCGTAGCACGCGCCTCTCGGCGCTCGCCCGACTCAGCGCGCTTTGGCCGCCTCTTGCAGCTCACGCACATGCTCGGCCCAGTGACGGCCGAGCACCTCGAGCCTTTGCCGTCCCGTCATGATCTCACCGGTTGCTCGGCGAAAGCAGGGCTTGTCGAGATCGGGCGCGCTGCGAGCGGCGCGCACCAGCCTGGCGTGGGCCTGCCGCACCTGGACCAGTAGCTCGTCGAAGCTCTCGTGCTCGTGGAGGCGGCGGCACACCTCGTTCACGACGTCGGAGTCACCGGGCACCGGCCACGGCGGTCCGCCCGTCGCCGCCGACTGAATGCCCCACGCGGTGGCGTCGTGGAAGTAGATGAAGTGCATCAGCACGTCCCGGGCCTGCCATCGGTCGACGCGGGCCTTGGTCGCCCGGCCGGGCCCCTCGAAATAGGCGAGCGTCTCGTGCACCACCTTGTCCAGGTCGGCCAGCAGCGCTTCTTTGGGAGGCAGCGTCGCCATGGGCACTCCTCGGGTCGATGTCGAAGGGATCGGAGGGATTCTACAGGAGGGCAGCGGTCGGGAAAAGCGCCCGGCGGGCTCAGCGTCTGGAGGGATCGGTCACGGGAGCGGTTACCCTAGGGTCGCCGCACGCCGTGACCGATTGGGCGGAGAGGTCCGCACCGCCCTCCTGCGCGTCACGCGATTCGGTCGTCCTCGCGGTCGACAGGCGTCAGAAGTTGGGCTGAACGTTGTGCTCGCAGGCCAGCATGCGGGCCTGGAACGTGATGATGAAGGGGTTCCTGCTGATCTGCACCAGGCGCGCCGGCCTGACGCTCTCCTTCCGGATCACCGGCGAGGCTCCCTGGAGCAGCGCTTCCTGGGGAATGCGGTAGAGCTCTCCGGTGCCCACGTCCACGTAGGCGCCGGGCTCGGCGACGTTCTCCCAGGATAGCTCCGTCGGCTGCTGCTGCGCTTGCGGTGTCGTGAGATGAGTCTTCTCTGGCATCGCGTGCCTCCTTTCGGCTGTGGTGTCGTTGCGCTCCGTCGCCGAGGTGTCGACGCGGACGCGGAGCAGCGGAGCAATGAGCCTGCCAGTCGATCGACACGATCGCGGCACGGCCGTCCCGTCGTAAGTGACCACTGGCAAAGACGCTACGAGGGCGCGTCAGCGAGGATGGCGGAAGCGTCGATGTGCCGACGGCGGTCAAAGGGTCACACCGTGCGGCCGGCCGCCGGGAGAAGCGCAGAGAGTTCGCGCCGTTAGCTACGTGTGGCGGTCACGAGCCTGCGTGAGCTACTCCGCCTCACGCTCGCCCAAGGGGATCCCGTAGCGCTTGGTCAGCCGATAGAGTGTCCGCCGGTGGATGCCGAGGAGCTGAGCCGCGAGCTTCTTGTTCCACCGCGCCTCCTTCAGCACGCGGCGGACGTGGCGAATGACGACCTCGCGCAAGCTCAGGGGCGGCCCCGCGGCCGCGCGCTCGCGCCCCTCGGCGTCGCCGAACTTGGGCGGCAGGTCCTCGGGGAGGAGCACGGAATTCATCGTCAGGGCGACGGCGCGCTCGATGGCGTGCTCCAGCTCTCGGACGTTCCCGGGCCAGCCGTGACCGACGAGCAACGCCATCGCCTCGGCGGAAATTCCTGAGACCGGTTTCTCGTTCGCGGCGACGTACGACTTGAGAAAATGCGTGGCGAGCGGTGGGATGTCCTCGCGCCGGTCACGAAGGGGCGGGAGGACGATCGTCACGACGCTCAGGCGGTAGAAGAGGTCTTCCCTGAACCTCCCCTCGGTGACCAGAGCCCCGAGGTCTCTGTTGGTTGCCGCGATGACCCGGACGTCCACCTTGAGGCTCTCTGTCCCCCCGACGCGTCTCACCTCGTGCTCCTGGAGGACCCGCAGCAGCTTCGCCTGCATGCACGGGCTGAACTCGCCGATCTCGTCGAGAAAGCACGTTCCGCCGTGCGCCGCCTCGAAGAGCCCGCGCTTGTCGATCACAGCCCCGGTGAAGGCGCCCCTGACGTGACCGAACAGCTCGCTCTCGAGGAGACTCTCAGCCAAAGCGCTGCAATCCACCGTCACGAAAGGACGTCCGGCACGCGTGCTCTCGGAGTGCAGGGCTCGTGCGATCAATTCCTTGCCCGTCCCGGTCTCCCCCTGGATGAGCACGGTGCTCCGTGTCGGGGCGACGCGCCGAACGGTCTCGTAGACCTGGAGCATCTGTGGGGCAGTGCCCACGATGCTGGCCTGCGTCGGCATGTGGGCGGTCTCTATGAATTGGAGCTCGGGCATCACTGGCCTCCTCGACAGTCGAAGGGTATTTCGGCGCATCCCGGGGCAGACTCGTCGCGACGACGACGGAATGGGCACGGGAGCGGCGACAGGACATGAGACCCTGCCGCGTTATGCGGGGAGGGACAGTGCGGTCAGAAGACTCCGCGGCCCGAGAGGCGGAAGGCCGACAGGCGGAACTGCGAGGGATCTCTACGCTGCGCGTCGCTCATGTGTGCATTGTCATGGTGGCCGACCTGAGCTATGGGGTCAGGCTAGTGCGGGTCGGCTACACTGTCAAGGGGAAGCGATGCGATGAGTCGCTGGCTCCTGGTCCTCGTCCTCCTGGCTGGCTGCGCGGTCGTCCGTCCTTCACCGCCCCCGTCGGCGTCCACCGAGCGCACGGGTGAGGCTTCATGGTATGGCCGGCCATTCCACGGCCGTCGCACCGCCAGTGGAGAGGTCTACGACATGTACGCGCTGACGGCGGCCCACCCCACGCTCCCCTTCGGCGCGCGCGTGCGCGTCACGAATCTCAGCAACGGTCGCTCGGTTGAGGTGCGTATCAACGATCGCGGCCCGGCAGCCCGCGGCCGCATCATCGATCTCTCGTATGCGGCCGCGCGCGCCCTCGCCAGCGTGGAGGCCGGCGTCTTTCCCGTGCGCCTGCGCGTTGTGGCGCTGCCCGAGCCCTAGTCGCGATGCCCTCCTGAGGGATCTTCCGGGTTCCGATTCCATATTCTCCCGTATTGAGCGTCCGCCGCGCCTCGTCGACGCTGACGTGCGTGCCGGAGAGCCTCGAGTACGACCGTTACGTTTGTGCCGAGTGGGAGCTTTTCGTCCGCGACGGCGCCCGGGCGAGAGCGTCCCTCGAAGCCCTCGCTGGGGTCACGGCGGCGCGAGCCCTCGATCTCGGCTGCGGGGCGGGGCAGGAGCTGCTTCCGTTCGTCACCGAGCGCCGCACGCTCGCCGTCGGCGTCGACATCGCGCCGTCGACGGGACACGCCGCGCGGGCGCTCTTCGCCGCCCGAGGTGAGCCGGCGCCGGTGTTCGTGCGCGCCGCCGCCGAAGCGCTTCCATTCGCGGCCGGCGTCTTCGACGTCGTGATCTGTCGCCTGGCGCTTCCATACACGGACAACGCCCGAGCCCTCGCCGAGATCGCCCGCGTCTTGTGCCCGGGCGGCCGGCTGCTCCTCAAGATCCACCACGCCCGGTACTACCTGGGCCGGCTTCGAGACGCGGTGGCCAGCGGAGCCCTGCTCAGGTCGATCTATATGAGTCGCGTGCTCCTGGCGGGCGCCGTCTACCACTTGACGCGCCGACAACCGAGGGGCCGCTGGACCGCGGCCGGCGAGACGTTCCAGACCTCCCGGCTCCTCCGCCGCGAGCTCCGGCGCCAGGGACTCGTCATCCTGGGGGAGTCACCCGATTCCAGCCTCGCGACGCCGTCGTACGTGATCGCCAAGCCGCTCGGATCGCCGGCGGGCGGGCGGTCCAGCGCCGGCTAGGGATGGCGCTCAGCCGATCTGGTACCGCTTGATCGCGGCCTGATCGAACGCGAGCCCGAGGCCCGGCCTCTTCGGCACCACGAGCTGCCCGCCCTCGAGCGTGGGCGCCTCCTCGAAGAGCCGGAGCGTCCACGGCATGTACTCGACGGTGAGCCCGTTGGGGATCGCCGCCACGAGGTGGACGTGAATCTCCGGGACGAGGTGGCTCACCACGGGCAGGTTGAAGGCCTCGGCCATGCCCGCGACCTTCATCCACTGCGTGATGCCGCCCACGCGCAAGAGGTCGATCATCACGACGTCGATAGAGCGCGCCTCGAGGAGATGGCGGAACGGAACGATGCCGTAGTGATACTCGCCCGCGGCGATCGGCGTGGTGAGCGCGTCGGCCACGCGCGCGAGGCCGGCGTAGTCGTCGTGAGCGACGGGGTCCTCGAGCCAGTAGAGATGATAGGGCTCGAGGCGACGCCCGACCTCGATGGCGTGGTTCACGCTCCAGAGCTGGTTGATGTCGCACATCAAGTCAATCTCGGAGCCGATCGCCTCTCGCATGACGCGCACGCGCTCGATGGAGGCCGCCACGGTGGGCTCGCTCCCGCACTGCATCTTCATCTGCCTGAAGCCCATGTCCCTGAGGCGCGGTCCCGCCTTCGCCAGGTAGTCCACCGGATGCGGGCGCATGAGGGCGCCGCTCGCGTACGTCGGCACGTGGTCGCGCAGGCCGCCCAGGAGCGCGCACACGGACTGACCCACCGCCTTGCCCTTGAGATCCCAGCACGCGATGTCGATCGCCGAGAGCGCCAGCGTGAAGATCCCGCCAGGGCCCGAGGCTCCCGCCGCCCGCCGCAGCTTCGCGCTGATAGCCTCCATCTGGGTCGGGTCGTCGCCGACGACGAGCCGGGCGAGCTCGTCCACCGCCGCCTTGAGCGCGGGCGTCAGGGCGGCGCCGAAGAACGTGAGGCCCAGGCCCACGAGGCCCTGGTCGGTGCCGAGCTCGAGCGTGACGAATTCGCGAGTGTCGGTCGGGGCGGGGAGGCCGACGACCAGCGGGTTGTCGGCGGGCGTGCGCAGCACGCGCGTAATGACGTGGGTGACCTTCATGGCCGCGCGCGAATCCTAGCACGGGGCAGCGGGTGGTGTGGCGAGGATGGAGTGAAACGGTCGGGCCCCCGCCCGTCGGGCGGGGGGCCGGTCGGCTCACGTCAGCGGTCGCGGATCAATCGTCGTCGTGATGCCGCCAGTGGCCGTACGAATGGCCGCTCCTGAGGTGGCCCGGGGGAACCCAGCCCGGGTACGCGGGCACGTACTGCACGTAGGTCCGGTAGTACACGGGGGCCGGGTACACGATCACCGGCGCCGGCGCGTAGACGACGGGAGCCGGCGTCACGACGACCGGCGGCGGGGCCACGACGACGGGCTGGTGGACGACGACGGGCGCGGGGCGCCCGAAGATGCCCGTCCCGGAGATGATCTGGTTGAACACGGCGAACGCGCCAAGACCGAGGGCGGCGTCGGTGGACGAGCCGGCCAACGCCACTCCGGGTGCCAGCAGCATCGCGATCATGACCACGACTGCCACGCGTTTCATGGCGTTTCCTCCTTGTCGAGCGTAACTTCTAGCCCTTTAGACGTGGCCGGCCAGCCGCTGTTTACGCCCCGGCCCCGCGGTAGGCCGCATTCTGACAAGGGCTCATTGACCTTCCTCCCCCACGCGGTCTAGTCTCCGCGGGGTATGGATCGGCGCCGGCTCGGCAAGACCGACATGGTGGGGAGCGTCCTCGGCTTCGGAGGCGCCGAGATCGGCTACCAGCGGGTCAGCGACCGCGCGGTCACCCGGCTCCTCGGGAGCGCGCTGGACGCTGGCCTCAACGTGATCGACACAGCCGAGTGCTACGAGGACAGCGAGGCGCTCATCGGCCGGGCGATCGGCGCCCGGCGGCGCGAGTTCTACCTCTTCAGTAAGTGCGGCCACGCCCGGGGGTGGGCGCGCGAGGACTGGCGGCCGGCCCCGCTCCTCGCCAGCATCGAGCGGAGCCTGCGTCGGCTCGCGACCGATCACCTCGACCTCATCCAGCTCCACAGCTGCTCGCTCGCCGAGCTCCGGCGGGGCGACGCCATCGGCGCCCTCGAGCAGGCCCGCGAGCGGGGTCTCACGCGGTACATCGGCTACAGCGGTGACGGCGAGGCGGCGCGCTATGCGATCGAGTGCGGCCGCTTCGACACGCTCCAGACCTCCGTCAGCATCGCGGACCAGGAGGCCATCGAGCTGACGCTGCCGCAGGCGCGGGCCAAGCAGATCGGCGTCATCGCCAAGCGCCCCATCGCCAACGTCGCGTGGCGCCATGAGCGGAAGCCGGGCGAGCCGTACTACCAGACTTACTGGTCGCGCCTGCGGACGCCCGACTACAAATTCTTGA
>Ga0137396_10000296_pt1 | contig 22294 bp, 17 predicted proteins | sample czc16metaG_FD_108284 | JGI IMG/M metagenome (GOLD analysis project Ga0137396, IMG submission 108284) | Vadose zone soil microbial communities from Angelo Coast Range Reserve, California, USA - czcobulk3.16 metaG | ecosystem: Environmental > Terrestrial > Soil > Vadose zone | place: USA...
CGGTCGATCTGCGGAACCAGCTCGGGCCTGATTTGCTTCAATAAACGATAGGTCTGAATCGCCTCCCCGTAGGCACCCTGCGTTGCATAGATTTCAGCCAGCGTCTTGCTGACAATTCTCCCTTCGCTGCCCGGACTCCCCGACGTCTTGATCACAGGAGACGGCATCGTGCCAAGGATCCCGCTGGCTGCGATATCCGCCCGGGGGATGGGCGGGCTTGACACCGTTACCTCCCGAACCGCAGTCGGGCTTTCCTTCACTGCCGGTTCTTCAGAGGGAGATGTTTCTGCCGCGCGTTCCATTTGAGAGGACTCGAGAGGGATGGGCGGGGGTGAAGCCGATCGGGTTTCAGAAATTGCCTGCTCGGCTTTTACGGCAGCTTCTCCCGGGCCGGGAGACCCGGCAACCAGGGTTTCCCATTCCTTTTGCAATTCGAGCATGATCGGCGAGTCGGGGATCCATTCCGAAGAGGTCTGCAAGATATCGAGCGCTTCCCGATACTTGCTCTCGGCCGCGCGGCACTTTGCAAGGATGAGACGGCCGGTCGCATAGCCCGGGTGCTCCCGCAGCCCGGACTCACAGAGTTCCAGGGCCTCGGAGAGGCGGCCCGAGTTTAAATACTCGCTCGCCAGTCGCGCAAAAAGCGGTGAATGCGGATGGCGCGAGACGCGAAGGACGATCTGTTCGAGGTTCATGAAGTGTTGCCTAGGGAGCTGCTGCGGCTGGGGCAGGCTCGATCAACGGCTCCTCGGCGGCGGCCGCGAGTTTCCGGGCGAGCCAGGCATGCCTGATCGACAACCAGGCAACGAGTCCGAAACCCATCGAAAATAAAAGCTGGAACGGCACTGCGGCCAGCTCGAGGTAGTAAATCGAAGCGCACACGCCGAAGAAACAGTAGAGGGCCAGCAGAAACTCGATGACCACCGTATAGTTTACTTTCATCATTGCGTATTTCTTGTCAAGCCATCGGTCTTTTTTGTCGACGACCGAGTACTTGGGAGTCCGGATGAATTCCGATGGTCTCCTGAACAGCGCTTCCAGAACCGCTTTGGTATTGTTCACCGCGAATCCCATACTCCCTGCCATGAACAATGGAAAGAGCAGCATCCGCTTCTGCCAGTCCTGGTAGACATCCTTCTGCGAGTAGAGGTAGAAGAAAAACGATCCCAGAAATGCAAACACGAATATCGCCATGATCGTGAAGTAGAGTTCGTATCCGCCCTGATGCTTGATGAACACAAGCGGGACATTCAGTATGCCGGCCACGAGAATGAATGGGAAGACGATGTTGTTGCTCAGGTGGAAGGTGGCATGGACCTTCTTTTCGAACGGCAGTTTAGATTTCCAAACCTGGGGCAGGATCTTGCGGGCCGTTTCAATGGCCCCTTTCGTCCACCGGAATTGCTGGCTCTTCAGCGCGTTGATCTCCGAAGGCAATTCTGCGGGCGATGTCACATCGTTGAGAAACTTAAACCTCCATCCCCGCAATTGCGCGCGGTAACTCAGGTCGAGGTCTTCCGTCAGCGTGTCCGCTTCCCAGTTGCCCGAGTCGAGGATACAATCCTTCCTCCAGATGCCTCCCGTCCCGTTGAAATTGATGAAGAAGCCCGCTTTATTGCGCACATTTTGCTCTATAACGAAATGCCCGTCGAGAGCCATTGCCTGGACCCTGGTCAGAAACGAGTAATCGCGGTTCAAGTGCTCCCATCGTGTCTGGACGAGGCCGATCTTTTTGTCGAGGTAGAAATAGGGGAGCGTAAGTTTTAGAAAACTCGGCTGGGGCAGGAAGTCGGCGTCGAACATCGCGATGAATTCCCCGCGCGCCGTCCTCAACCCCTCTTTCAGGGCCCCTGCCTTGTAACCCGCGCGGGAGCTGCGCCTGAGATGCTTGAGGTCGAAACCCTGGCGGATGTAAAAGGCGACTCGCTCCGCGACAATATCGCTTGTCTCGTCCGTTGAATCGTCGAGGATCTGAATCTCGAGCCGGTCCCTGGGGTAATCAATCCGGCAGGCGGCATCGATCAGCCGGCCGGCGACATAGTACTCGTTAAAGAGCGGAAGCTGAATAGTGACCGGAGGGAATTCCTCCAGGACCTCCGTACGTTCGATCTTCTTGTCGCGATGCTTCAAGTAGTAGAAGATCATCACGAATCCGCTCGATCCGAAGAGAAAGAGGATCGTCAGGGAGATAAAGTACGTAATAATTATAAAATCCTGCATAGATGCTGCTCAGTTATGAAGATTCAGTTGATTACCATCCTGAAACAGTTTCGTTCAGGATGTCTTCCGACAGCTTATCCACTGCAGCATTGATGGCGACCTGCCGCTGGGCCGGCCCGCCACTCACTTCGTAGTCACCCCAGTTGGAAAATTGTTTCTCGAACACTTTTTTCTTCAGTTTGATGTCCTGATACGAGACGGTCGTGCTGATGGTGACATGCCGTTTCGTGACTGCTTCCCCGGTTGTGACCACGAGGGGCTGATCGGTCAACGATGCGATCGTACCCTCGATGAAAGAGTCGGCATGCGGCTTGTCCGTCACCCCGAGACTATTGTCCTGTTTGAAGCGCTCGATCAACTTATTTGTCAACAGCTCTCGCAGGCCCGGTTCTCCCGATCCGCTCTGATCGTCGAAAAGCGGAATGGCGACTGTCTTCAGGTGAGGGGGAACCGATGATCCCTTGAACGAATAGAGACAGCCCGGGGCGATGGAAACCGCCACGAGGAGGCAGATCATACCGAGCCGGGACATGTTCCAGTTTCACTCCAATCCGTATTCTTTAATTTTGCGGTACAACGTTCGCTCGCTTATATTCAGGGCCTTTGCCGCCAACCGGCGGTTTCCATTGAAGCGGTCCAGCGACTGGATGATCATTCGCTTTTCCATCTCGTCAAGGGGTATAAATTGCTCGCCGACAGCCTGATTCTCGGTGTCAACGCGCGCCTCGACAATCCCCGAGCCGCCGGGGACCGTATGACCGTTCCGCTCCAGGAGACTCTTGATGTCCATGATGTCGCTCTTCATTTCAAGAAGCGCGCGGTAGATCAATTCCCTTTCTGCCTGTTCGGACGGTTTTGGGCTGTACACCGGGAGGTGCCGGCCGTCCTCGTGAAGCTCCTTCACGTACTTTCTCACCTCAGCCGCGTCGATCCGTTTGCCGCGCTCGATCACGAGCATGCTTTCGACGACGTTGCGCAGCTCCCGCACATTGCCGGGCCAGCGGTAGCTCTTCAAAAGGTCGATTGCCTCGGGCGTGAAACCGGCAAAGGTGATTTTATTTTTCTCGGCGACCTGCCGGGCAAACCGATCGATGAATATAGGAATGTCGTCCCGGCGGTCCCGGAGCGGCGGGATGCGGATATTGATCGACCGGAGCCGGAAGAACAAGTCGCTGCGGAATTCGCCCTGCCGTACCTCTGCTTCGAGGTCCTTGTTTGTCGCGGCAATAACGCGCACGTCGACCTTCCTCGGCGTCGCCGATCCCACGCGCATATATTCTCCGTTTTCCAGGATCCGCAGGAACTTGACCTGCGTTCCGATCGGGAGTTCGCCGATTTCGTCCAGAAAAATTGTGCCGTGATCCGCCAGCTCGAAGTAGCCCTTGCGCGTCTCACCGGCGCCGGTGAACGCGCCCTTCTCGTGCCCGAAGAGCTCGCTTTCGATAATCCCTTCCGGAATTGCCCCGGCGTTGACTGAAATCATCGGCTTGTCCGCGCGCAGGCTCGCCTGGTGGATGGCCTTGGCAATGACTTCTTTCCCGACGCCGCTCTCGCCGGTGATGAGCACCGTGAGATCGGTGGGAGCCACCTGCTGGATGATGTCGACGATTTCCCGAATTTCAACCGACTCGCCGATAATGCCGTACTTTGCCTGAAATTGATCCCGGTCCATCACTTCAATACTTTTCAACGACTATTGAATCCATCTTATACTTTGATTTTATCTCTTTTCCCTGGTGCGCGGCCTCTTCGGCGCTGCGGAAGTTTCCCACCCAGACGAGATGGAGGCTGCGACCCGCTCTGACCTTGTCCGTGATCTCGGAGCTGTAGCCCCGTTCCTCAAAAAACACCTTTTGTTTTTCCGCGTTCGCCATTGTGGAAAATGCGCCCACCTGAAGGGTGTACGGTTTCGGCGACTCCGGCGCGCGCGATTCAGGCGCCGTCGTCGAGAGGGTTTCGCTGATTGCCCTCTCTTTCTGGGGGAGATTGATCGCCGCCTCCTCGCGCGCAGGAAGAAGGGCCGGCGGCTTGCCAGTTATGGAAGAAGAGGCGGGGTAATCACGCCGTAACTGGGCCATTTTCTTTTCAGCCGTGCGGTAGAGGCCGAGAGCCGAGTAATACTGATAGATGCGGTACAGGGCGTTGTCCGCGTACTCGCTCCTGGGGAAATTATCAACAATGCCCTGGTAAAACTTTACGGCTTCCGTGCCATCGGAGGCGAGGCGTCCCTGTAAAAAGAGCAATCCCGCGGTGTTCGGGTACCTGGTGACGAGGTCGGGGAGCGCCCTGCGGACCTCATCCGTCTGCCCACGGTCGAGCAGGGAGATATACGTTTTCACTTCATCCGTTCGCAACTGACCGCAGAGCGCTACGATCGAAACGGCGAACAGCGCAACTAGAATTGAGACGGCTCTCGCCCGGGAGCATTCGATCGTCGTCACGCAGCAATGTCCGCGGAGATGGCAATTGGCAATACCTGCGCCGGGTTCACGACTTCGCCAAAAAGCGTCGCAGCATTCGATCGCGTGATCGAAACCACGACGTACTCACCACGGGAGAAGCCGCCACCCTGGAAGATGACGGTCTTGTTTCCATCTGTCCGGCCCTGCCACTCGGATGAAGATTTCTTGCTCGGCCCCTCGACCAACACCGCGAACCGTTGCCCGAGAAGACGCCGGTTCTTCTCTTCAGAGATCTCAGATTGACGACGGATCAATTCATCGATCCTGCGCGTCTTGACCTCGCCGGGAATATCGTCAGACATCCGGAACGCCGGCGTGAGCTCCCTGGGGGAATACTTGAAGATGAATGCCCCGTCGTACTGAACCCTCTCCATGAGCGCAAGGGTGAGCCGGTGATCCTCCTCAGTTTCGGTAGGAAATCCCGAAATGAAATCTGTGGACAGACAGACATCCGGAATGGTCTCGCGGATAGACTCAAGAAGCCGTAGATAGTGGGACTCGTCGTACGTTCGATTCATTAATTGCAAGATCCGGTCGGACCCGGACTGGACCGGCAGATGGATATAATTGCAAATATTTACACGGCCGGCGATCGTCCGGATGAGTTTCGCCGACATGTCACACGGGTGCGATGTGGTGAACCGGACGCGGATCGATAGATCGACGCCGGCAACCGCTTCCAGCAGGTCGGCGAAATCGAACGGGCCGTCGCGATAGGAATTGACGTTCTGTCCAAGAAGCGTGACCTCCTTGAATCCCCGCGCACAGAGAGCCTCGACTTCCTTCACCACCCCGGAAAGAGAGCGACTCCGCTCCCTGCCCCTGGTCAGGGGCACGACGCAGAAAGAGCAGAATTTGTCGCATCCTCGCATGACGGAGATCCAGGCGCTGACGCCGTCGGTCCGGAGCGGCGTGATGTCGTCGTACGTTTCGACGCGGGAGAGCCGGACTGCTATTCCCTTATCTCCATTCCATGCATCCCGGAGAAGGGCGGGGGTCTTTCTGTACTCATCAGGGCCGATAATCAAATCGACGGCCTTCCCGACGCCCCGAGCCCTCTCGCCGAGGAGACTTGCACGCAGCCGTTCGGCCATGCAGCCGAGCAGCCCGACAACGATACCCGGTTTTTGCAATTTTAGCCGCTTGTACTCTCCCAGCCGGCCGTACACACGCTGTTCGGCGTTCTCCCGGACGCTGCATGTGTTGATCAACAGGACGTCGGCATCCTCCATAGAGTCTGTCATTTCATGCCCATCCTCCTGAAGGAGGGACTGCACAACCTCCGTGTCGGCCACGTTCATCTGGCACCCGTAGGTCTCGATGTAGATGCGTTTCTTCAATTGTGCCTAAGATACCCAATAACTGACAGAAAGTCAAAGGGGAAGCGATCTGTTAAAGCATTTTAATACTATCAGGCGGCATTTCAGCGACTTGCGCGTCGCGCGGCTTTGACAAGAAGGCAGAGATTCTACGAGTGGCCCCGGCTCCGAAGCCAACCTGCTTGATTCTTGGGCAAAAAAAGGCGACTATTATTCTCCCGATCATCAAACACCCAGGATAACCGAATGGTACCCGCCCTGCTTCTAAAAAGCATCCGGGAACAGGCAAAAAAAAGGAAAAAATCGGTGGTTCTTCCCGATGCACTCGATGAGCGCACCATACGCGCAGTCCGGATACTCCTCGATGAATCCCTGGCGATCCCTATTCTGATCGGCGATGAACTTCAGATTCGGTCAATAGCAAAGCAGTCATCCACCGACCTGGGTAACACGCGGATCATCGATCCTGCGAAATCGGAAAAGCTAAGCGACTTTACCCACGTCTATTTCAACCTCAGGAAGGATAAGGGAACCGACCTTGAGGGTGCCCGCAAGACGATGCTTAATCCGCTCTTTTTCGGGGCCATGATGGTCCGGGAGGGAATGGCGAATGGGAGCGTGGCCGGCTCGCTGTCCACGACGGGTGACGTTCTCCGGGCTGCAATTCAGGTCATCGGGCTCATCGAGGGAGTGAGCGTCGTCTCAAGCTTTTTTCTCATTGTCTTTGAACACAAAGTTTTCTCGTTTGCCGACTGCGCCGTCGTACCAGACCCCTCCGAGGATCAGCTCGCCGACATTGCCATTGCGACGGCAGAGAGCCATCGAAAGTTGACGGGCGAGGAACCGCGGGTGGCGATGCTGTCGTTCTCGACGAAAGGAAGTTCGTCTCACCCCTTTGTTCAGAAAGTCCAAAATGCCGTCGCTTTAGCCCGCAGGAAGATGCCCGCGCTTATAATAGACGGGGAATTGCAGCTGGATGCAGCCGTGGTTCCCGCCGTCGCTCGCTCGAAAGCCCCCGGAAGTCCGGTCGAAGGGAATGCGAATGTGCTCATCTTTCCCGACCTCAATTCCGGCAATATCGGCTACAAGATAGCCGAGCGCCTGGGAGGCGCGAAGGCGATCGGTCCGATTGTTCAGGGCTTGCGGAAGCCCGCCTTTGACCTGTCCCGGGGCTGCAGCGTGGAGGATATTGTCAATACGGTGGCGATCAATTCTGTCCTGGCGCCTTAAGGCGGCATGCTAGGGGGGACAAATGGTTCCGAGAATCGTCGGTCTCACTGCACCCGTGGCTCCGGGCACATTCGCGGTATTCCCGGAGATCGTTTCGTTTGCGAGCAGAGCGAAACAGATTGCTTCCTTCGCATCAGCAGGCAGGAGCGTTTCATCCGTGGTGCTTATCTTCAATCCGGAAAAATACCGCCGGAGGGCATCCATGATATAGGGATTCCTGGCTCCGCCGCCGCTCACCAGGAGCTCCTGTGCCTTCATCTTTCCGCGGATGAAACGCCGGTAGCCAAGGTAGACGCTTAAGGCGGTAAACTCCGATGCAGTTGTAATCATATCTCTTCCCGAGCGGCCATGGGCACGCCGGATCAATTTCTTAACAAACGGTTTGCCGAATACTTCACGGCCGGTTGATTTCGGAGGGCGTTTTGCGAGGTAAGGATGCCGAACCATCCACGCCAGCAATGAAGGAATGATGGCACCGGCGGCGGCGATCGAACCTCCGGCGTCGAACGGTTTCCGGAAGAAGATTTCCGTGAGAGAGTCGATGACCATGTTGCCCGGCCCTGTGTCGAAGGCGAACACTTTATCGAGAGAACAGTTTTTTGGCAATACGGTCACGTTTGCAATTCCGCCAATATTAAGCGCCAGCCGGTTCACGCGCCGGGACCGTAAGAACAGATAATCGACATAGGGGACAAGGGGGGCCCCGGCGCCGCCCACCCCGATATCGGCAAGCCGAAAATCGCCGACGGTCAGGATCCCCGTGGCTTTCGCAATAACGGCGGGGCTCCCGATCTGCAGAGTCGAGCGGACGGTCCTGCCGAACATCCTGAGCGGCTCCGGCAGGTGCCGGATGGTCTGGCCGTGCGAGCCGATCAGATCGACCTCCGAAGGCGTTTTTCCCGCGGTTCGGATAATCCCCTTTGCCGCATCTGAGAACAAAAGTGCAATGAGCACATTGAGCCTTGCCAGGTCGTCAAGTCGAGCTGTGTGGGGATCAGAATTTTTTAATATGAAAGCCTTGAAGCCCGGAGGGTACGGGAACGTCTCGAAAGCGAGGCGCCTGAAGCGTGTGCGGGCGCCCGATCCCGCGACCTCGACGAGCACGGCATCGATCCCGTCGGCCGACGTTCCAGACATCAGACCGACGACGAGCCTTTTGTTACGTCTTTGGACCTTTTTGACCATGTCTCATAATATGCAAAATCATGAAGCGCGCCGGTTCGACGACTGATCCCCGTCTCGATCCTCTTGTGGGAGCCCATGAATCCATCGCCGGGGGGATTCACACGGCCTTTGAGCGGGCCGAGCGGGCAGGATGCAGAACGCTTCAGGTCTTTACGAAAAACGCGAGCCGATGGCAGGCGAAACCGCTCAGCGATGAAGACATCGCAAACTACAAAACCGCGGCGTCGAAATCAACCATTGCGCCCGTCATCGCGCATGATTCCTATCTCATCAACCTGTGTGCAGCGGATCGCTCGATCCTCAGAAAATCCCGTGAAGCGTTCATCGATGAGTTGCGCCGCTGCGAAGTTCTTGGTATCCCGTATCTCAATTTTCATCCCGGAGCTCACATGGGGGCGGGGGAAGCCGCCGGCCTCCGGCTGATTATCGAATCGTTGAACCACGCCCATGACCGGACGGAAGGAGCCCGGGTCCTTTCGGTTGTCGAAACAACGGCGGGTCAGGGGACGGTGCTGGGGCACCGGTTTGAGCAGCTCGCGGCGATCATCGACGGTGTGGAAGATCCAAAGCGTGTTGCCGTCTGCGTCGACACATGCCATATCTTCGCGGCCGGATACGATATCAGCAACCGCGAAGGATACGAGAGCACGCTCCGGGCGCTCGACGAGACCGTCGGACTGAAGAAGGTCGTAGCAATGCATGTAAACGATTCCAAGGCGCCGCTGGGGTCGCATATCGATCGCCACGAACATATCGGGAAAGGGCGGATCGGCCGGGAGGGATTTCGATTTATCATGAAGGATGACCGGCTCCTGAATGTCCCGAAGATTCTCGAAACACCAAAGGGGGAGGATCTCAGGGAGGACAAGATGAACCTGGCCCTGCTCCGAAGGCTGGCCCGATGACCATCACGAGGGCCGGAAAATGTGCGTTTCCGGTGTTCTGGAGCACGGGTCGGTTGATCCCACTGTTCAATATCAGTAGCTTCCCGGGAGGTATTGATCAACATCAGGAGGTGATCGATGGGAACTGTATGGATTATCGGGGGAATTGCCGCGGTCGCGGCTTCGTTCTTCCTCTCCGGGGGTGATGACATCTGGCAGTCGCTCGATGCCGCGGGCATCGCGGCCGCCCTCTACCTCGTTGTGCTCGCCGGATTCACCATGCGAAAGCCCTTTCGATTCCGGACTCGATTGTTTACCTGGTGCATTTTGTTACTCGCCGGCACCGGAGTTTATCTTGACTGGTCAGGCATGTCCGAAACGGCACACCGGCAGAAAGAGTCTCTCCTGAGAATTCGCGGTACCGTCAGCCGGAGCATCATGCTCAATGAAATGCCCGCACCCCTCATGAAAGTCCTGCGAAGCTACTGCGACCAGCCGGCAAAGAAAAGAGGAACCCTCGGCAAGGCATTCCAGGCGATGTATCCGGCCGATTCGGTGGGAAAGAATATTCACACGCCCTTTGATCAGCAAGATAACTTGAAGATCGTCGTGGCTTCGGTATCCGACACGGAGGTCGTCCTCGTCGGACAGGAAACGGCCATCGCCGGAATCGATGTCTATAAAAAGAATTTCGATGGCCGCGCCGGGATGGTCCAGGCAAGGGCCGTTCTTACAGAGAGAGGAGTGCGGTATGAACCAGAAAACTGAAGCAAACAAAGGTGGGGTTCGCCGCTTATTGTTCGGATCGCTCGGTTCGCTTCTCCTCCTGGCCGCCTTCTATTATTCCTGGGTGAGCGGGCATCCCGCCAGCTTCTATCCCTGGGTCATTGCGGCGCGGATAACCATACAGGAAGGTCTGAATGGATGGTCGGGGTGGAGCACTGTGCCGGCCGGCCGGTTCGACGTGCTCTCGGCGCTCCTGATCGGGTTTGTCGTTTGCCCGGCATTGTTCTTCCTGGGTTGGCGCTCACTACGAACAGGGCGGGGGTCACGAATGGCGGCGATGCTGCTTTTAATCATAGGAGGAGCCGTCACGGTGTCTGTATCCGTTCCTTCTTTTCCTGATGCCCTGCGGTCGCGCAAGCGAATGGTGGAAGAAAAGGAGCAACGGGCGGCGTGGAACGCGAAGGACAACCTCATGCAGGCGCTGAACATCGTCGCTCTTGATGCGCAGTCGTACTGGGTCCTTCCGCCGGCGAAAGGCGGCGGCAACAACAGTTTCGAGGGGTATAGGATTCCCGAACACCTCGGATCTCACGGTACCGGCCGTGTCGCGATTGTCAAGCTCGGAACGGGCGAACTGCGTTTAAGGGGATGGTCCACCGCCTACCCCGAATCATCGGTCCTGCTCGAGCTCGACGGCGTGGGCAACAGATACAGTTTCAGCTATGAGGGCGCTTTCAGGTTGTAACTCGCCTCTCCGGCACGCCGCGTCGGCCTGCTTGACATCGAAAAAATTTGACCTATATTATAAGAAGGCAGAGGGGCTGAGCCTCATGGTCGAACCACAAGAAACGACGCTGAAAGAACTCCTCGGGCAGCACACCGGGGAAGGGCAGCTCTACCGGGATCTCGGAGGCGGGAAATTGGAGTGCTTTGCCTGCGGCCATCGGTGCGTGATCGGCGAGGGGAGGGATGGAATCTGCCGGGTACGATTCAATCAGGGAGGAACGCTGCGCGTTCCCTGGGGGTACGTCGGTGCCCTCCAGTTGGACCCAGTCGAGAAAAAACCGTTTTTCCATGCGCTCCCCGGCAGTCTCGCCATGAGTTTTGGCATGCTCGGATGCGACTACCACTGCTCTTACTGCCAGAATTGGGTCACATCCCAGGCGCTGCGCGATCCGGACGCGATTTCCCCGCCGGAGGCGCTCACTCCTGAGGATTTCGCCGCGCTCGCCCTTCGCCACGGCGCCGCAATCGTGACAAGCACTTATAACGAGCCGCTCATCACCAGCGAGTGGGCTGTGGAGCTTTTTAAGGTCGCGAGGCGCCACCGGCTCGTGACCTCCTACGTTTCAAACGGCAACGGGACCCCCGAAGTGCTGGAATATATACGCCCCTGGGTGGATCTTTACAAGGTCGACCTCAAGGGGTTTGACGATAAGCATTACCGCAAACTGGGCGGCGTGTTGCAGAATGTCCTCGATTCGATCGTCAGGCTTCATGAAATGAAGTTCTGGCTTGAGATTGTTACACTCTTTGTCCCCGGATTCAATGACTCTGAGAGGGAGATGAGAGCAATCGCCGGGTTCATTTCCTCGGTTTCAAACGACATTCCGTGGCATGTCACGGCGTTTCATTCGGATTACCGCATGCTCGAGACCGGCAACACTCCGGCGCGAACGCTCGTCCGGGCGGCAGAGATCGGCACAGAGGCAGGACTGCGATTTGTCTATGCCGGCAACCTGCCCGGACAGGTCGGTCGGTACGAGAATACCTACTGCGCTTCATGCGGTGCGCTTCTGATCAAACGCCGGGGCTTCAACGTGCTTGAGAACAAGCTCCTCGACGGTTGTTGCCCCCGCTGTGCGGCCCCTGTCCCTGGATTCTGGAAAGATCCCAGGAAATAATTCCATGAAGAATCCCCGGCCCCAAAAGAAAAGACCCGAGGAGATCAATCGCGACCCGCTCAAGGAGGTGGGCATGACGGCGGAGGACTGGGCGGAATTCGCGCACGGGGTGAAATTGTTCAACTGTGGGAAGTTCTGGCATTCGCACGAAGCATGGGAGCAAATCTGGCTGCGGCATGGCGAAGACGAGCGCCTGTTCTTCCAGGGGTTGATTCAACTCGCCGCGGCGTATCATCAGCTCGTCGCGAAAGCAAGCTATCGCGGCCTGATCAACAACTTCGGGAAGGCCTACGATAAACTCGCGGTATTCCAACCCGAGTACCTCGGTGTCCTGGTGTCGCCGCTTCTTGTCTTTATTCAGCAGGGGAAGAAGGAGGCGCAGAGGCTCGGCGTGGCCGGTCTCCAGGGTTTCAATTATAATTTGATCCCCAAGATCCAGTTTCACAAGCCGAGCAATCCGGATCTCATAGTTGAAATCGGCGAAGTGCTCGTCTCGGATCGATTCCTGGAGGGTACGAAACTGTTCAATTCAGGATTTCACTGGGAGGCACACGAGGCCTGGGAGGACGTCTGGCGAGAGCAGGAGGGGGACGCCAAGACATTTGTCCAGGCGTTCGTTCAGATGGCCGCCGCTTACAGCTTTCTCAAGCGCGCACGTTCTAGCAGCGCGAAGTACCTTTTCGAAAAAGCTATTGAAAAGTTCGGTGAGTACGAAAATCTCGAATGCCGGATCGCGATCAGGCCCCTCATCCAGTCGATGATGCACGCCCTTGAAGCGCTCGGACAATCGCCCGGGAACGGCGAGGCCTCGCTGATCCACGGTTCACCGCCCACGCTCCATCTGCCCCCGGGATAGGCGGGTTTCCCGCACGTGCTCTGATCAGCCCAGCGTCTTTCGAACCTGTTGTTCGATCGAAGTATGCTGGTCCGTCGAGATCTCCAGCTCTTCGCGCAGCTCTTGAAGCTGGTCTGCCCCCCCGGTTGAAATCGATCCTCCCGCCCATGCCTTCTGAACTGCTTCGGTATACACCTCTATCTTTACCTTTTGTTCGAGTCTTGCATGTTCGTCCTCGGAAATCCCGATCGACCCCCGCCATTCCCGCAGCAAGTCGCGCTCGTCTGAATTCAGCGCTCCGTCGACCCAGGCTTCACGAAGCGTGCGTGAGTAAATGCCTGCCAGCACCTCGTGGGGGATTTTCCGGGCCGTCTCAACCTGTGCGTTGAGAAGATCGCTCTGTGATTTTCGCATGCTCTTTTCGAGTTCCCCGGCCGCGGCCTGTTGAGGCTCGATGACCTGAATTTTTGCCACTTCGAGCAAGGCTTTATCGTAGGCCTGGTGTGATTGATGCTGCTTCGCCTGATCGAGATATTCGCGGATTTTCGCCTCGCGCGCCTGCTGCTTCCCCTGTGCCTGGGCAGCCTTCACGGCCTCCTCTTCTTCCTTTCTGCGGCGTTCTTCTACCTCCCGCTTTCTACGGAGCTCCTCTTCGGTTTTGATTCTCGCAGCCTCTTCAGCCGATCTGCGCCTCTCTTCTTCCTCTCTTTTGCGGCGGGCCTCTTCCTCCTGCTTTTTCCGTTGCTGTTCATCGGCTTTGAGTCTGGCTGACTCCTCGGCGGCTCTCCGCTTCTCTTCTTCCTCCCTCTTGCGGCGGGCCTCTTCCTCCTGCTTTTTCCGTTGCTGTTCATCGGCCCTGAGTCTGCCTGCCTCCTCTGCGGCTCTCCGCTTCCCTTCCTCCTCCTCTTTTCGCTGTTTCTCTTCCTCCAGTTTCTTCCGAAGTTGTTCTTCAACTTTGCGTTTTGCCGCGTCTTCCGCTAACTTCCGTTTCTCCTCCTCCACCGTGCGCCGTGCTTCCTCTTCCAACCTCGCCTTCGCCAGATCTTCACGCTTGCGAAACTCGCTTTCTAACCGTTTCCTCTCGACCTCCGCGCGGTCCCGCTCCCCTTCAATTCTCTTCTGGGCCTCAGCCTCCCGCCGGCGCACGTCTTCGACGAGCCTTCGCTGGAGCTCCGAGGTCCTGGCTCGTTCTTCGTCTGCCTTCAGGCGCTGTTCCTCCTCGCGCCGGTGTACGATCTCCAACTCGAGTGTCCGCCGCTTCAGTTCCTCTTCGGTGCGTTTGCGCGAGTCTTCCGCCTTCTGCTTCTCTTCATCGTCTTTTTTGCGTCGTGCCTCTTCATCCTGCTTTTTCCGGAGCTGTTCCTCCGCTTTGAGTCTGGCCGTCTCCTCGGCTTTGAGTCTGGCCGACTCCTCGGCGGCTCTCCGTTTTTCTTCGTCGGCCGCCCGCTGCAGCTCCCGGGTGTCCGGCGGCTTCGGCTTAGGCGGCTCCGGCTTCTCGGCCTGCCGGAGGTTCGCCTCCTCGGCGCGGCGCTTCATCGATTCAGTTGCTCCCTGAGCACTTTCCTGCTTACTCTCCGGCGCCACGGGCGGTTCTGCGGGGATCTCCTTTGCCTTCGCTTCCGGCGGGGTGGGATGGCCGCCTTTCTTCAGCATGCTCTGGAGACGTTCCTTGTACGCCCGGGCATAGAAATTCTGCGGGTCGAGTGCTATCGTCTTCTCGATCTCGACAAGTGCGGCTTCGAGCTCTCCCGACTTCATCAACTTATCGGCGTTCTTGAGGAATTCGCTCGCCTGCTTCTTACGCGCGTTATCTTCCGCCGTGAGTTCCTTCTTCGTCATGGTTTCCGGCGGAGGATCATAAGTTTTCCTGGATGGCACTACGGAATTCCGGCCGCTCGAACATGTTATAGAAATCGGCGTTCGCCAGTTCATCGAGCTGAAAACGGAGTGCGACGGCCTCGCGGAGCGCCTTGACAGCCTCACCCTTCTTGTCCTCGTCGACCTTTTTCTCCTTGCTCGAGTACATTTGCAGCGAATACATCTGTGCGGCCTTATACTTCACTTCGGGATCCGTCTCCCCGAGGGAGGACGCCTTGATCGCGAGCGCGGTTGCCTCCGGAAATTTCCCCTGCCGGGTGAGTATCAAGGCAAGGTACATCATTGCCCGCGCGTTTTTCGGGCGCCGGTCCAGTTCCGAGCGGAGGAGCGTGACCGTTTTCGCAAGGAGTTCACGCGCGTCGAGAGGCTTGCCCGTCACCTGTAACAGACGTGCGAAGCGGTACATTGTCACATAGTCATCGGGCCGGGCGCGAAGGACACGCTCGCAGGCGGCAAGAACGCGTTCGCTTTGAGACACTGAGAGCTCGGGGTCGAGTATGACCGCATCGGCGAACGGACCCACGAGGTATGCCGTCGAATCGTCGGCAAAATTGAGCGCGATCAGATGATAGGGGCTCCCTTGATGCAGCTTGCCGGCCAATTGATGGATGACGGCATACGTATGCAGAAGTTCCGGATCGCGCGGATTCTCCTCGTAGGCATGGGAGAGCGCGCCGATGGCGTCCTGAGGCTTGCCAAGCCTGAGCAGAATTTTCGCGCGGATCAAAAGCGCTGCCGGCGATTTCGGCGCGTATGTCAGCGACGAGTCAATCTCGCGGAGGGCACCCCGGTTCTCACCCTGTAAGAACAACACCTCTCCAAGCGCCCGGTAGGCGTCGGCAACCGACGGATCGAGTGCAATCGCACGCCGTGCAAGATCCTCGGCGGCGGGCAGAGCGGTGTCGCTCACATCCCACCCCCGGTCCACGCTCCGGGCCAGAACGCAGGCGGCGGCCGCAAACGCCTCCGCAAATTTTGGGTCAGTGTGAAATGCCGTTTCAAATAAGCGAAGCGCGTTCGCCGTCGCCTCTGCACTCCTGTGGTGAAGCATTTCCAGCCCCTCAAGGTACGCGCCATACGCGTCGGCATTGCTTGTTCTGTATTCTTCCCGGGATCCCGGGGGGTTGCCGGAGGTACCGGCACCGACAGCCGCTGCCAGCTCATGGGAGATTTCATCCGGAGCGGTCGGCAAAGCCTCTGATGCCTTGTCGAACCGGTGTGACCAGATCAGATTCCGGAGAGAATCCACGAGCCGGAGGTTGATAAAGTATCCGGTCTCAGATCTAGAAAGCTTTCCCTGGAGCACATAGCGGAAACCAAGCCTGAAAGCCGCCAGGTTGGGATCGGCGCTGAAATGAGCAAGCCGATACGATGACGCATAATCCATAACCATCAAAGGGTTTAGCTCCCGGAGCCGGGCCGCTGTTTCCTCCGCCAGAGCTGAGCCGAGGATATCCTCCTCCTGGATCACGGCGGAACTGGTCCATGGCATCACCGCGATCGAAACGGATGCGGCAGTGGGGCTTTTCTTGAGTTCGATGATCACGACGATACTGACAACGAGGATTGCGATCACCGCCGCAATCATGAGTGCGGGCGCGATCGGTTTTTTCTTGCCGGCGATCGGGGCCCGATCTTCCCGTGCAGCACGCTGCTTTCGGGGCTTGTTCTCGATGACCTCATCGGCCCTCTTCCGTTGGGTCTCTTTGATTTTTCGTTCGAGATCCAGAGCCCGGGCATTTTTTTCGTCGTTGACAAGGGCCTTTGCAACCTCGACGGAGGCGTGCACATAGTCGCCCTCATCATAGAGCACTTCTGCGTGGCCGATCAGGGTCTGGATCCGTTCTTCCCGCTCCCGCGCCAGGTCCAGCGCGTCTTCTTCCCTGCGCTTGCGGTCTCCCTCTTTCCTCCGGTCCTCGTTCGCGCGGCGAAGTTTTTCCTCTGCACGCCGCGCCTCCTCCAGCTTGCGCGTCCGCTCCTCTTCCTCGACGCGTCTTCGTTCCTCCTCCGCCCGGCGCCTGGCTTCCTTCTCGGCCCGCTCCCGCTCCTCGTCCTCGCGGCGCCTGGCTTCCTCCTCTACGCGCCGCCGCTCTTCTTCCTCGCGCTCCCGCTTCTCTTCCTCGAGTCGCCTTTGCTCTTCTTCCGCCCGGCGCCTGGCCTCCTGTTCGGCGCGCCGCCGCTCCTCTTCCAGGCGCACCTTTTCCTCTTCCTCACGGCGCCTTTGCTCTTCCTCCGCCCGCCGCTTGGCCTCTTTCTCAGCCCGCTTGCGTGCCTCGGCCTTCTTTTCGGCTTCCTTCCGAAGCTTCCTCAGGACGTCTTCCTCCCGGGCGTGCACCTTGGATTCCTCCCGGCGCCGTTCGTCCTGGGCTTCCTGGAGTTTCTTGCTGTAAGATTGAGCGTCCTGGGATAGCCGGGTCTTCGTCAGGCTCTGGGCGCGCTCCTCCACTTCGAGCGCAATTGCCCGCGATTCCTCCTCAAATGTCCGGCGCCTCGCCTCCTCAGCCTTTCGCTGAAGCGCCTCGCGGAACTGTTTTTCCTCCTGATCGGGCAACGAACGCACCTTTTGCTATTATCTGTTAATAAGCAGGAAAAATATAGAGAAATGGTGTCCGAATGTCAATAAGAAGGTGATTTAGCGTCAATTGCTCCAGCGGCCTCAAAATCGGCTCCTGTGGACTTCCAAAGCAGGATCTCGTATATTGACACTAGAGTCGGCCCTCGAATCAAGAAAATCATGAAACGCGTGAAAAAGAATCGCCGAACCCTAGGAGCCGGGAGCCATCCTCAGGGCGGGCTGACCGGCCTTGACCGCCGTTACGACATCGACACGACGGCGGCCATCGATGTGGGTGTCTTGGAAACAATCCCATACGAGTACCCCGGTCGGGATATTCTAATAGATATTGACACCGACGAATTCACAGCCGTCTGCCCTTACTCCGGGCTGCCCGATTTTGGCACTCTCCGCATCCATTATTTTCCCCGCCGACTACTTCTCGAGCTGCGGTCGGTCAAATACTATCTGGTTTCCTACCGCCATGTCGGGATTTATCAGGAACATGCGGTTAACCGGATCCTGAACGATCTTGTCGCCTGCGCAGAGCCGAAATGGATGCAGGTGACTGCTGATTATAACATCCGGGGAGGGGTCCATTCGGTCGCAAGCCTTGAGTGGGGGAAAAAGCCCAATAAATAGATACGGCGGGAGGACAGGTGCGAGCCGTTGGCGGAACAATTACGAAGGGCCGCGCCTCCGGTGGCGTATCAATTCATAGACTGCGGGGAGGAGGGAGATGACAACGATCATGGCGACCACCAGCGTGAAGTGGTTTTTGACGGCGGGTAGGTTGCCGAACAGATAGCCTCCAAATACAAAAATTCCGACCCAGGCGATCCCCGCCACGATGTTGTAAAACATGAACCGGTTGTACGCCATGAATCCTACACCGGCAATGAACGGCGCGAAAGTTCTGATGATGGGCAGGAATCTCGCGATCACAATCGTCTTACCGCCATGCCGCTCATAAAAGGCGTGGGTTCGCTCAAGGTAACGCTCGTTGATGAATCGCGCGCCCTTCTTCCGGAAGACCCCCGGTCCGATTGCGGCGCCGATCCAATAGTTGGCGGTGTTCCCCGCGATCGCGGCGATTGAGAGCGTAATAAAAAGCCAGAGCGGATCCAAAGATCCCGACGCGGCCAGAGCTCCGGCGGCAAAGAGAAGTGAGTCTCCGGGCAGGAATGGGGCCACAACCAGCCCGGTCTCGCAAAACACAATCGTGAAGAGGATGGCATAGGACCAGACGCCGTAGTTCACGATCAATTGATTGAGGTGGACGTCGATATGGAGCATGAAATCAAGAATGGAGTCGGCGGTCATCCTTCTCCACCAGGATAAAATCGATCTCGCGCTCCTCGGGGTCAACCCGGATCACCTTGACCGAAACCTTGTCCCCCAGCCGGAAGCGCTTCTTCGTCCGGCGGCCGATGAGCGAGTAATGCTTTTCATCGTACACATAGTAGTCATCCTCAAGATCGCGAAGACGGATCAAGCCCTCCACCAGCAAATCGGCAATTTCGACGAACATCCCGAAATTCGTGATGCCGGAGATGATCGCATGAAAGACATCTCCGACGTGCCGCCGCATGTACTCGACCTGCATGACCTTTACGGATGCGCGCTCGGCTTCTGAGGCAACCCGCTCCCGTTCGGACGCGTGCCGCAGCAGATCGGGCAGCGTCTCCAGGAGCTGTTCCCGCCGCCGGTGAGGCATGTTGTTCGCATACTCAGTTAAGAGGCGGTGGACGAGCAAGTCGGGATAGCGCCGGATCGGTGAGGTGAAGTGCGTATAGTACCGGAACCCGAGGCCAAAATGACCGATATTGGCTTCGGAATACACGGCTTTCGCCATCGAGCGAATGGCTACCTCATTGATGACATTCTCTTCATCCTTCGCTTTTACATCATTGAGTAGCTTTTGAAGCGCCCTTGATGTGACGCCTCCCTGGAGATGCAGCCGGTATCCGAGGTGTTCCACGAAGGAGGCGAGGTCTTTCAGTTTGTCCGGATCCGGCTGGTCGTGAATGCGATAGACAAACGGGCGAAGATGATCTTCCTTGCGGGCGAGCCCGATGTGCTGCGCCACAACCTGGTTGGCGAGAAGCATGAATTCCTCGATGAGCCGGTGCGCGTCGAGCCGCACCTTTTTGATGATCTCGACCGGCTTGCCCTTCTCATCGAACCGAAACTTCGTTTCGACGGATTCGAAATCGATGCTGCCCTCCTTGATCCGCTTCTTGAGCAGCGTCTGGCTGAGCGAGTGCATCTGCTCTATGGTCTCGGCGAAATCCCCTTTTCGGGTTGAGATAACCTCCTGAACTTCTTCATAGGAGAACCTGCGTTTGCTGCGGATGACCGATCGTTCAATCCGGTAGCTTTTTACTGTACCGCGCGGCGTCAGTTCCATGATCGCTGAATATGTGAGGCGATCCTCGAGGGGCCGCAGACTGCAGATGTCGTTTGAAAGTTTTTCCGGAAGCATCGGGATGACTGTATCGGCGAGATACACGCTCGTCCCCCGTTTGATCGCTTCTTTGTCGAGCGCCGTCCCCTCCCGGACGTAGTGGCTCACGTCGGCGATGTGAACACCGAGCCGGAAATTCCCATCCGGCAGAGGTTCAAGTGAGACTGCATCGTCAAAATCCTTCGCATCCTCGGGGTCGATAGTCACGCAGAGAAGATCACGCAGATCGAGCCTCTTGCGGTATTCCTCCTTCGGAATTGAGTGCGGAATGGATTCGAGCTCCTGCAGTACCTCCCGGGGAAATTCAAGAGGCAGTTGATACTCGCGCGCCACCGCGGTCATCTCGGCGCGGACCTCGCCTGACTTGCCGAGAATCTCAACAATGTGCCCCTCGGGGTTCAGCGTCGGCGACTCCCATCCGTCGACAAGAGCCACAACCTTTTCTCCGGGCCGCGCCCCCTTGGTCTTCCCCTTCGGGATATAGATATCACGCGTCACTCTGCGGCTGTCCGGGACGACGACGAAGAAATTCTTTTTCTTTTCAAAGACGCCCACAACCGGATTGCCGCTCCTCTCGATGACTTCAACAATCTCGCCTTCGGGCATCTCGGTTTCCCCGGCGCCCTTGAGGCGGGAAGATTCCTGCGCGAGGGGTGCCACGGCAACAGTATCCCCGTGCAGCGCGGTAGAAAGGAAGCGCGACGGTATGGCAATGGTCCCCTTGGAAGGGGGGAGGAGCTTTACAATCCCGTTTCCCTGCTTCACGATCGAGAGAACTCCGATCATTCGGCGAGAGGGAGAAGGGGGGGCTTGTTCGCGTTTACGCATACTAGAATGAGAATCGATAATAGAGACGGGCCTCGTTGGTCAGCTTCTTTTCTTCGGATATGTCACCCTCGACCCTGCGCTGGATCTCGAGGAAGAGGTTATGGATGGAGGGGGCCTTGAGGACGTCCCCCAGACTCATCTGGTAACTCACGTTGGCGTTTCCGATGTCATTCAGGATTTTTCCTCCCACCTGCCAGTATCCCTTGAACGCTTCACCGCTCAGGCGCACGTTTGCCCCCTGCTGGAAGCTCCCGCCTCCGTAGGACACCTCTGCACTCCGGATGAACGGGAATTCCTGCCGGAGAAAGTCCGTCAGCACCCCCGAGAGAAGCCCCGATGTCAATCCCGATCCCGCCGTCGAACCGACGCTCGAGGCGATATCTCCACGTTCCTTGGAGGTCAGCTCGTCGCGGAATTTGCCGGTCAGGATGAAGGAGATCGCATCCGACTGCACATCGCCGCCTCTTGCCTGCAATGCCCAGTCGACCGGTTCCTGGTCCGGCTGAAGCTGAACTTTCATCGACATGTCAAGCTTCGGCTCATAGCGGGTCCCGCCGATGTTGAGCTGGACGATGACTTTCTGCTGAAGCGAATCGTGGGCCGGATCGGTCCGGTAGCCCTCGTACGTCGCCTGAATTTCCAGTTCCGGGTTGTCCCACTGCCCGACAAACTTCAGCTTCCCGGATGCGTCAAAGCGCCTGAAAAAATTATAATAGGAGTGTGATAAAACGGCTATCTCTCCCGTGACGCTCGGATATCCCTGGCTGTTGACGACGCTGACGCGTCCGTCGAGTTCGGCATAGAGCTCTTCATTCGTGCTCGGAGTGAAAATCATCTTGATGGCGGTCGTCCCCCTGGTTTCGATCGAGAGATTATAACGAAGGCGATCGAGGAATACGCTTCCACGATCTCGGACCTCGGCCGTGCGGTTCGACGGATGCCGCGCGTCGTTTCCAGAATAGAACTTTGACGGTCTCGCGGTTTGGGGGGCGGCTTTCGATGTGTCGTCGAGGACGACATAATTAAGCGCCATTTGTGAGCTTGATCCCGGGATCTCCCTCACGGGCGGAAACGTGAGATTTGCATCCCGGACATACAGGTTGCCACTGAGATAGGGGTGCGCGATGGGGCCGCTGAGCGTGAGTCCCTCGGGGCCGATCTCGGTGAAGAGCGATCCATAGACGGTGGAGCGGATCTTTCGAGTTGCTTCGCTCATCAGGAGGATCTGGCCGAATGCGGTGAAGTCGATCGAATCGATCTGATAATTCTTGATAATTAATGACCCGCTTACCCGCGCTTCGCCCACCGGGCCTAGTTTCTGGAGGTTCCTGACCTGAAAGCTCTTCAATACGATCTTATTCCCCGACGGTTCGAGATCGGCTGAAATTGAATACGGCACATTGTTCGCCGCAAACGTGAAGCTGACATCGCTCATCGTGATCGAGCCCAGATATTCGGGATCGCGGGGCGTGCCGGCCACAGTGATCTCGCAGTGCAACTGGCCGCGCAGATTTTCGAAGTCGCGTAATATGGGATCGAACACGCTCAGGTCGAATCCCTGCGAAACGATCTCCAGGTGCTGCTTCTCCGGGGGGAAGCGTTCCTGCACTCCGGAGAAGGCGAGATTGATCGGCAGCGTCCCTTTCACGACCAGCGTTGGCTGCGGATCGGAGGGCATCTTCTTCACCGTGAGGCCGATCGTTGCCGTCGCGCTGCCATACAGAATATTTGCTTCGACAGACCCGATGCGCGTTTGCCGGAAGTATGCGCTGTCGCTGACGGCCTTGAAGGTTATGAAAGGA
>Ga0137396_10000300_pt1 | contig 22261 bp, 14 predicted proteins | sample czc16metaG_FD_108284 | JGI IMG/M metagenome (GOLD analysis project Ga0137396, IMG submission 108284) | Vadose zone soil microbial communities from Angelo Coast Range Reserve, California, USA - czcobulk3.16 metaG | ecosystem: Environmental > Terrestrial > Soil > Vadose zone | place: USA...
CGTGACCGTCGCCAAGGAGATCGAGCTCGAGGACCGCTACGAGAACATGGGCGCCCAGATGGTCCGGGAGGTCGCGACCAAGACATCGGACGTCGCGGGTGACGGCACCACCACCGCGACCGTGCTCGCCGAGGCGATTTTCCGCGAGGGGCTCCGCAACGTCACCGCGGGCAGCAACCCGATGGGCATCAAGCGCGGGATCGACAAGGCGGTCCGTGCCGTGGTCGAGGAGTTGAAGACCTTCTCGAAGAGCGTCAAGGATCCCAAGGAAATCATGCAGGTGGCGAGCATCTCCGCCAACGGCGACCAGGAAATCGGAAAGATCATCGCGGACGCCATGGACAAGGTGGGCAAGGACGGCACGATCACCGTCGAGGAAGCCAAGTCGATGGAGACGACCCTCGATCTCGTCGAGGGGATGCAGTTCGACAAGGGCTACATCTCGCCCTACTTCGTCACCGACAAAGAGAACATGGAAGCGATTCTCGAGGATTGCTACATCCTGATCTACGAGAAGAAGCTCTCGAACATGAAGGATCTCCTCCCGCTCCTGGAGAAGGTCGCGCAGAAGGCGAAGCCGCTGCTCGTGATCGCCGAGGATGTCGAGGGGGAGGCGCTCGCGACCCTGGTCGTGAACAAGCTCCGCGGCACGCTCCAGGCGTGCGCGGTGAAGGCGCCGGGCTTCGGCGACCGCCGCAAGGCCATGCTCGAAGACATCGCGATCCTGACCGGAGGCAAGCTGATCACCGAGGATCTCGGGATCAAGCTCGAGAACGTCAAGATCGAGGATCTCGGGCGCGCGAAGCGCGTCACGGTGGACAAGGACAACACGACCATCGTGGAAGGCGCGGGCAAGCACTCGGACATCCAGGGCCGGATCGCCCTCATCAAGAAGCAGATCGAGGACACGACCTCGGATTACGACAAGGAGAAGCTCCAGGAGCGCCTCGCGAAGCTCGCGGGGGGCGTGGCCGTCGTGAACGTGGGCGCCGCGACCGAGACCGAGATGAAGGAGAAGAAGGCTCGCGTCGAGGACGCGCTCCACGCCACGCGCGCGGCCGTGGAAGAGGGAATCGTCCCGGGGGGCGGCGTCGCGCTGATCCGCTGCATCCCGGCGATCGACAAGCTGAAGCTGGAGGGGGACGAGCTCATCGGCGCCAACATCGTGAAGCGCTCGCTCGAGGAGCCTCTTCGTCAGATCGTGAACAACGCCGGATTGGAAGGCTCGGTTGTCGTGGAGCAGGCCAAGAAGGAGAAGACCACGGTCGGCTTCAACGTCGAAACGGAGAAGTTCGAGGATCTGTTCGAGGCGGGCGTCGTGGACCCGACCAAGGTCACCCGCTCGGCGCTCCAGAACGCCGCGTCGGTCGCTTCCCTGCTGCTCACGACGGAAGCGCTGGTCGTGGAGATCCCGGAGAGGAAGAAGGCTCAGCCCGCCCCGCACGGCGGCGGCGGTGGCTACGAGGACATGTACTAGCAGACAGTCGATTCACCCGGGAGCAGACATCCGGGGCTGGATGAAGAGGGGGGGCGGGACCGAAAGGTTCCGCCCCTCTCATTAGGCGGGGCTTCGGTCGGCGCGTTTCAGGTTTCGTACGCGCCTTGCTGGAGTCCGGGATGCCCGGCGTCGAGTCCGCCGGCGCGGATTCGATCGTGGGTGGCGGGGCCACTCCCGCGAGCCTCGCCCAATCGGCGGGCGTGATCTGCGTCACGACCCGATATTTTCCTTTGCCCATGGGCTGGATCACGAGCGCGTCCCCCTCCTTGAGCTGGTCGCGCCGCAGTCCGGGGATGATCGGGATGAGCTGGTCTTGATGGCCCACGAGCACGAGGTTCTTCCCCGCCGCGGGAGGTGTGCTCAGCATCGTGATCCGAGCCTCGCGGAACGTCGGGCTCTTCCAGAAGAGGAGCCCGGTCGTGTCGTAGGCTCCGAACGCGAACTGCGCGGTGTCGCGGCAACGCCACATCGGGCTCGCGAGCACCCGCTCGATCGGAATCTCGAGCGCCTTGATCGCCACCCCGATTCCCGCCGATTCCCGCTGCCCCTCCTCGCTCAGATTGCGCTGGCCGGCGCGGTTCGCGAGATTTCCCCCCTCCGTCGCGTCGCGCTCATTCCAGTTCGTCATGGCGTGCCGGAAGAAGAGGATGAACCCCCCTCGGCTCAGCTCACCCACGAGCGTCGAATCCGCCCTGTGCGGGATCGAATCCACGGCGGCGTTTGGCACGGCTGGGACGACGCGCGTCGGCGCGGGCGCGGCGGCGACCTGGGCGGCGAGCACCGCCCAGGCTACCTTGGCGATCGCTTGGTACCTGAAGCTCATGGGGCGGTCCTCTCCGGTGGGCGCATCACGTATGGGAGCAGAAGGTAGAGCGCGAACGGCGACGTAGCTGAATCCGCGCTCCACGAACTCGTACAGGGGATAACCCGTCACGGGGTAGAGGAGTTCCGTCACGACTTTGAAGACGCAGGCGGTCAGCGCCAGGTATCGCAAGGGGCGGATCGCGATCGCGACGCCGAGCGTCATCTCGATCCAACCCAGGGCCGGCGTGAACCTCGAGCCGACGAGAGGAAGCGCGGTGAGTCCCGCCCTCGAGTACTGGTCCAGCAGGTCTCGTTTCTGCAAGAGCGCGCCGTAGGCGCCGTGCCCGATCAGGGTGAGCGCCGTGACCCATTTCAAGATCACGGCCAGGCGCTCGAGGGTCGCACGCGCCGCAGGGCGCCAGCGGATCGGCGCCGTCCATTCTCCGACCGTGCGCGGCCACCCGCTCAGGATGAGAAACGCAAGCGGGCCTCCGTAGTTGCCGGCCCGGTCCAGGACCTCCCAGAAGGATTCGCCGGCGATCGGCCGTAGCGACGCGGTCATGAGTCCCCAGAAGGCGCACCACACCAAAGCCCAGCGCCTCGGGCTCACGAAGCCGAGGACCCCAAGCGAGATGTCGATCGTGCCCACGATCGGCATGAGGGTGTGGATCATGGGCTTGTCGAATCCGAAGACAGCGAAGTACCGGACCCACCCTTCCTTGAGCGAGATGCCGGCGGCGCCGTGTCCGGCGAACTCGAGGAGCATCCCCAACCGGAAAAGCCAATGCATGGCGAACCCGAGACGAGCGGCGGATTCGGACGGCAAATCTCCTGCGAAGGAAGAGGTTACGGGGGCGGGCTTTGCGGCGATTCCGGCCAAGTCATTGAAATCATAAAGGATATGGGCGAAAAAATCAAGCCCGAGCCGTCTGGAACGCCCCCTCGACCATGTCGGCGTGGATCCCGACGGTGTCCTCGATCCGGAGCGCGTAACCGCCCGCGAGGAGCGCCACGACGGGAATCCCTCGCGAGGCGCTGCCGTCGAACACCACCCGGTCGCGCCGCCTCAGATCCTCGCGCGTGAGCTTCAGCCCGCCGAGCTGATCTTGCTCGAAGGGGTCCGCTCCGGCGACATAGGCGACGAGGTCGGGACGGTGACGGTCCAGGATCGCGGGCGCGTGCCGCTCCAGCGCCGCGAGGTATTCCGAGCCTCCCGTGCCCGAGTCCAACCCGACATCCAGATCGCTCGGCGGCTTGATCGCGGGATAGTTCTGCTCATCGTGCATCGAGAACGTGAAGACGCTCGGATCGTCGCGGAAGATCGCCGCGGTGCCGTTTCCCTGGTGAACGTCCAGATCGATCACGGCGGCGCGCCGGACCCGTCCCTCGTGCTGCAGCGCGCGGATCGCGATCGCGACGTCGTTGAAGACGCAGAAGCCTTCTCCGTGATCCGGGAACGCGTGATGAAAACCGCCGCCGAGATTGATTCCCACGCCACGCGTCAGCGCTTCCCTCGCCGCGAGGATGCTCCCGCCGGCGCAGAGGAAGGATGCCTCGACGAGCTGCTGGGAGTAGGGAAGCTCGAGCAGCGTCTTCTCGAGGACGGAGAGCTTCCCCTGGACCAGCTTGTCGACGTAGGAGCGGTCGTGCACGCGGAGCACTTGATCCAGGCTCGCGGGCTCGGGCGCCAGGACCTCCGAATCGGCGAGCAATCCGCGCCGGACGACCTCCTCGCGGACGAGCCGGAACTTCCGCATCGGGAACACATGCAGACCGATGTCGGCGAAGTATCGATCGGAGTGGACGACGGCTGGGGCGGACACGGAGCGGTTCGGGTGCGGGGACACCGCGGCTATTCGAAGGGCGCGTGCGTCGCGCTCGCGGGCTGGAACTCCTCGTCGATCGCGACCGGGGCGCCCACCCGTTCCTCGCCGGAGTAGGGCAGGAGCGCGCGGTAGAGCACCATCAAAGCGGCCACCCAGAACGGGAAGAAAACCGTATCCATGGCGCTCGACCAGACCACGGACGCGATCTTGAGGGGGGCGGAGCTCAAGCCGGAGGACCGCTCGATCGTGGTGAGTATGGTCGCGGGCATGCTCGCGAAGACATAGACCACGAAGGACAGGAAGGCGAACGCGATGAGCCTTCCCAGCACCCCTCCGAGGTTTCTCGTCACGAGCCGGAAGCTCGTTCGGATCGACTGGACCGGCCCCTCGCCATCGAGCACGACCGCGGGCGTCGCGAAAATCATGAGGATTCCCGCGACGAGGCACCAGGTGAAGCCGCCCAGGAACGCGACGGACATCGCGAGCAGGCGGGCGGAGGCCGCCTCGCCGCCGGTCGATGGGATCATGATCCCCGCGAGGACGAGGATCACCGCGACCGGCACGAAGAAAACCAGCATCTGGGCGATTCCGGAGAGCATGAAATTCCACGCCGTTTCGAGCACGCGCCGGATCGCGGCGAGGAAACTCATCTCGCGTCCGCGGAGCAGGGCGTCTTGCAGGGGAAGAAAGGGAGTGTACACGAGAAGCAGAAGCGGGACGAAGCTCGCGATGACCACGATTTGCGGGACGATCGCGCCGATCGCGTCCGCCCCATGGGGGTAGCCATAGTCCGACATCGCGATGTAGGCGCCCATTCCCAGGCGATAGAAGTAGAGAAACGCGAGCGCGGGGAGCGCGGGCTTGAGCGAGCGCCTGCCGAGATCCCAGATCGCGCGGAGGTAGTCGGCGATGCCGGGAAGGGCGGCCCGCGACGGGCCGATCGCAGCCACCTCGGCGTTCATGGGCGCGCATTCTACGCCCCTCGCCGGCGCGATGCCATCCTCGAAGCCGCCCCGGCCCCGCCGCGTTGCCATCGTCGAACCCATCTGATAGCGTCCGGCCGCCATGCCGACCCATGCCGCATTCTCCCGCGCGGCCACGCGACTCACCGATTGGACCCGGTACGTTGTCCCCGGAACCTTCACGATCGCCTGGCTCCTTACCCTGATCGTCCTGGGCCTGGGGGTCACCGTGGGGCGCGCCTCGTTTCTCACGTGCGTCGCGGCGTGGGGGGACGGCTTCTGGGAGCTCCTGCCCTTCTCGATGCAGATGTGCCTCGTCATGTTCACCGGCAGCATGGTCGCGGTGTCGCCGCCGGCGCGCCGCGCGCTCGCGTGGCTCGCTGCGCGCCCGCGCACGCCGCGTGCGTCGATCCTTCTCGTCGCGCTCTGCTCGATGCTCTTGGCGCTCGTCCACTGGGGGATCAGCATCGTGGGGAGCGCCACGCTCGTCCGCGAGCTGGGGCGCAGGCGCTCGGGGGTGGACTACCGGTTGCTCGTGGCGGCCGCGTACCTCGGCATGGGCACGACCTGGCACGCCGGGCTCTCCGCCTCCGCGCCGCTTCTCGTCGCGACGCCGGGACATTTTCTGGAATCCGAGATCGGCTTGATTCCGGTCTCCGCGACCATCTTCTCGCCCTTCAACCTGATCCTCGTCGGATGCGTCGTCCTGCTCTTCTCGGTCGTCACGCCGCTCCTGCACCCCGCGCCCCGAGAGGCGGTCGAAGCGACGCCCGCGCAGCTTGCCGCGATCCACGTTTTCGAGCCGCCCCGCCCGCCGGTCGAGGCGGGAAGGCCCGCGTTCGCCACCCGGCTCGAATATTCGAGGTGGGTGAATCTTTCGTTTGGGGCGCTCGCGCTGACCTGGCTCGTGGTATACGTTCTCAAACCGCAGCACCCGGTCACCTTGAACGCGCTCAACTTCACGATGCTGGGGCTCGCGATCGCGCTTCATCCTTCCGCCGCGTCGGTCGGCAAGGGGGCGGAGGAGGCGGGCGGTCTCGTCTTCGGGATCATCGTGCAGTTTCCGCTCTACGCGGGGATGTACGGCATCATCCGCGAGACGCATCTGGCCGAATCGCTTGCGGGCGTCTTCGTCGCGGGCGCTTCGGCGCGCACCTATCCCGCGATCGTCTACTGGTACTCGGGTATCGTGAACTATTTCGTGCCCTCGGGCGGATCCAAGTGGGCGATCGAGGCGCCCTACATTCTCTCCGCCGGCAAGACGCTCGGCGTCCCGGCGGCGAAGGTCGTCACGGCGTACGCCTGGGGGGACATGATGACCGACATCATCCAGCCCTTCTGGGCGATTCCGCTTCTCGCCGCCGCGAAGCTCGACTTCCGCGAAATCCTGGGCTTCTGCCTGATCCTCTTCTGCATTTACGCGCCGCTCGTCTCGCTCGCCTTCCTCCTGTTCCCGCGATGACCCAGGCGAGCCTCTTTCCAAGCGACACCGCCCCGGAGCTCGAGGGGCTCGACCCCGAGCAGCGAGCCGCGGTCGAGCACGACCAGGGGCCGCTCCTCATCGTGGCCGGCGCGGGCACCGGCAAGACCACGGTGATCGCGCGCAGGATCGCGCACCTGATCGCCGTGGGAAGGGCGCGTCCAGCGGAAATCCTCTCGCTCACCTTCAACGAGAAGGCGGCCGCCGAGATGCAGGAGCGGGTCGACGTGCTCGTCCCGTATGGCTATGCCGATACGCACATCTCCACGTTCCACTCCTTCGGCGAGGAGGTGCTCTCAAGCTTCGGGATCGAGATCGGGATCGCGCCCGGCTTCTCGGTGCTGGACCAGACGGCGCAGGCGCTCTTCCTGGCGGAGCATATCGAGGCGCTCGGGCTGAAACGCTACGCGCCACTCTCCGACCCGACCCGGTACGTGCGCGAGCTGGCCCGGTTCTTCAACAGGCTCAAGGATTATCCGATCGCCACCGAGCGCCTTCGCGAGCTCGCGGAGGGCGCGGTCGCCGCTTCCGGCGAGGACATGGCCGAGCGGGACCGGGGGGAGCGCTACGCCGAGCTGGCCGCGGCGGCCGGCCGTTACGACCGGCTCCTCTGGAAGCAGGGATTCGTCGACTTCGGGGATCTCCTCGCGCTGCCCTTGCGGCTCTTCGAGGAAAGCCCCGCCGCGGTCCGATTCTTCCAGGAGCGCTTCCGCTACATCCTGGTGGACGAGTTCCAGGATACGAACCCGGTCCAGTTCGACATCGTGCGGCGCCTCACGGCGCTCCACCGGAATCTCGTCGTCGTGGGAGACGACGACCAGAGCATCTACCGATTCCGCGGCGCGCACCTCCAGAACATTCTCAAATTCCACGAGTTCTTCCCCGACGCGCGCTCGATCGTGCTCACGAGGAACTACCGGTCCTCCAGGGAAATTCTGAAGGCGGCGCGGCGGCTCATCCTGGTCAATCGAGAGCGCCTGGAGACGCGGCTCGATATCTCGAAGGAGCTTCACGCGGAGCGGTCCGGTCCCGCGCCGCGCATGAAGGAGCTGCCCACCGAAGCGGAGGAGGCGGCCTGGGTGGCAGGCGAGATCCGGGCCGCGGTGGAATCGGGAACCCGCCGGTGTCGTGATTTCGCGATCCTCGTCCGGTCGAACAAGAACGCCGAGCCGTTTCTCCGCGCGCTCGACGAGCAGGGGGTGCCCTACTATTTCTCCGGGAGCCGTGGGCTGTTCCAGCGTCCCGAGATCAAGGAGCTGGTCGCGGTCCTCTACGCGCTCTCCCAGGACACGCGGGAGGAGTACCTCTATCTCCTGGCCCAATCCGCCTACGCGGTCCCGGGCGAAGACCTGAATCTGCTCGTGCACGCGCTCTCGACGAATCCCGTGACCCTCCGCGCGCTGATGGAGCGGGCGGTCCGGGGCTCGGGGACGGTCGCGATCTCCGAGGAGGGGCGCGGGCGCGTCGCGGCGATGCTCGAGGACCTGGGCGCCTTGCGGACCACCGCGCGGGACCACGGGACCGGCGAGGTGCTCCGCGCGTACCTCGATCGACGCGGGATCTTGAAGCGCCTCCGGACGCCGACCCATTTCGAGGACGAGATCAAGGCGCGGAACATCGTCAAGTTCTTCAAGCTCGTCCAGACGTTCGGAACGGTAGCCGTCGTCGACCGCGTGCCGCTCTTCCTGCGCCATCTGGCGATGGTCATGGAGCACGGGGAAGATCCGGCCGTGGCGGAGATCGGCGAGGAGTCGGACGTCGTGCAGGTGCTCACCATCCATCGCGCCAAAGGCCTCGAGTTTCCGGTCGTCTACCTGGTGCAGGCGGCCTCGGATCTCTTCCCGACGCGCAATCTCCGGCGCGGGATCGAGGTGCCGGTCGAGCTGGCGCCCGGGGAGCGGCAGAGCTCGGAGCTGCACAAGGAGGAGGAACGGAGGCTCTGTTACGTCGCCTTCACCCGCGCGAAGGACGAGCTCGTCGCCACCCACGCCCTGGACTACGGCGGAAAGATGCTGCGCCGGCGAAGCGAGTTTCTCTCCGAGGCCTTCGACCTGGGGAAGCCCGCGCCTGCCCGGAAGAAGCGGCGTCTGCTCGAGGAGCTGGATTCGGACCCCGCCACGGCTCGGGGACTCCCGCCCCTCGGACGTCCCGCCACGCGTGAGCCCATCCTACTCAGCCACAACCGCATCGCGGACTACGACACCTGTCCGCTCAAGTACCACTTCATCCACGTGCTCGCGATCGACCCGATCCTGACCCGGGACCATCGCGTGAACTTCGGGAACGCGATCCATCAAGCCGTGGCGTTCGCGCTCGAGCGACACCGGCTCGAGCAGAGCCCCACATTCGAGCAGGTGCTCGAGGTGTTCCGGAGCAACTGGCGGAACGAAGGCTACCGGTCGGAAGATCATGCCCGCAGGCGATTCGATCAGGGGGTGGAGGCGCTTCGCGCGTTTCTCGAGCGCGAAGTCCTGGGCCAGGCCCCGCCCACCGAGGTTGAGCGCTCGTTTCGCTTCAAGCTCGGGGACGTCGTCGTATCGGGGAGGATGGATCGCGTGGACGAAGGGCCGGACGGCGTCGTGATCACGGACTACAAGACGAGCGAGCTGGACGAGGAGGAAAAAGCCGACTCGAGCGCGCGCGAGAATCTGCAGCTCTCGATCTACGCCCTCGCCCACAAGATGCGGACCGGGCGGGCGCCGGAGCGGCTCGAGCTCAAGTACGTCCTGAGCGGCGCCACGGGCACTTCCACCCGCTCGGAGGAAAAACTGGAGCGGACCCGGGACCGCATCCTCGCGATCGCCGAGTCCGTTCGTTCCGGAGACTTTCGGGCGCAACCGAGCGAGCACAACTGCTCGATCTGCGCCTGCCGCCCGATCTGCGGCGAATCCGCGGTCTGAGACGCGGCCCCGGCGGGCGGGCCGGGCCGGGCCGGCGCTATACCGCCGACAGCACCCCGTCGAGCACCGAGACGATCTGGTGCTTCGGGACGGCGCCGACGATCTGCTCGACGACCTTGCCGCCCTTGAAGACGTAGAGACTGGGGATGCTCCGGATGGAATATTGCGCCGCGATCCGCTGGTTCTGGTCGACGTCCACCTTCGCGACTTTGATCTTCCCCTCGTACTGCTTCGCGACTTCCTCGACGACAGGGGAGACGATGCGGCAGGGGCCGCACCATTCGGCCCAGAAATCCACCAGCACCGGAACCTTCGCATGGAGCACTTCGGATTCGAACGTGCTGTCGCTCACCTGGATTACAGCGTCTGCCATGGGCGAAAACTCCTTACACGATGAGTGAACCGCGCACGATGAAACGAACCCCGTCCCGCACAAGTTCGACAAGCTAACGATTTAGACTCGGCGCATCAAGGTTCGATTCGCGGCCGCCCCGAGGTCGGAGCGCGAAACCGCCGCGAATCCGGCCGCCGTTGACACCCCGGCCCGCGGGGCCTAGACTCCTCGGCGCCAGGGCCAAGCCCTGTCCACTCCCCCCGCGAAGCGTCCTGGAGCGCGATTGATCGAAGTCCTGAACCTGCGTAAGACCTTCCACGACCGGAAGAAAGGCGATATCCCCGCGGTCCGCGACATCTCGTTTTCCTGCTCGCCGGGGCGCGTTTTCGGCCTCCTCGGGAGAAACGGCGCGGGCAAAACCACGACCCTCCGCATGCTCGCGACGATCCTGGCGCCCACCTCGGGGACCGCGCGGATCGACGGGCTCGACGTGAACGAGCGCCCCGGCGAGGTTCGAAAGCGGATCGGGTACCTCTCGGGCGATACGAAGCTCTACGACCGGCTGACGGGCCGCGAGCTCCTCACGTATTTCGGCGAGCTGGCCGGGATGTCGGCCCCGTCCATCGCGGGGCGCATCACCGAGCTCCAAATATCCTTTGGGCTTCGCGATTTCCTCGACAAGAGGGTCGGGAAGATGTCCACGGGGATGAAGCAGCGGCTCTCGCTCGCCCGCGTCGTGCTCCACGATCCTCCCGTGCTCATTTTCGACGAGCCCACGTCGGGGCTCGACGTCATGGGCGCCCGCGAGGTGCTCCGGATCGTGCAGGATCTGAGGTCGAAGGGACGCACGATCGTCTTTTCGACCCACATCATGACCGAGGCGGAGCGGATTTGCGACGAGATCGCGATCATCGAGCGCGGCTCGATTCTGGCCCAGGGCAGCGTGGATTCCCTGCGGCGCGGAAACGGCGGCGGCTCGCTGGAAGACGTGTTCGTCCAGACGGTGGGCGAGGTGGCGAGTGACGCATAGGTCCTGGGCGGTATGCAGGAAAGAGCTGCGCGACGCGATGCGCGACGGGCGGACGATCATCGCCGTATTCGTCGTGCCCCTCGTACTCTATCCGGGGCTCATGCTCTTCATGGGCTGGATCGAGTCGCAGAACAAGAAAGAGGAGCGTGCGCTCCGGGTGCGCGTGGGAATCGTCCGAGAGGCGGAGCTGCCGACCCTCCGCCCGCGGCTCGAGTCCCTGGAGGGGGTCTCCACGGTCGCGCTCGACCGGGCGCCGGCATCGATGGAGGCGGCGGGCGTGGACGCGGTGCTCGTCCTTCCGCCGGCGATCGAGCAGTCGATCGCGCGGGGCGATTCCGTGAAGGTCGAGCTCCTCTACAAGGACGCCGACCACAAATCCTCCGCCGCGGACGAGCGCATGAAACCGGTCCTGGACGACGTCCGGCGCGCGCTCACCGTGATCTGGGCGCGAAGCCGCGGGGCCCAGGCGGACGCCGCCCCGGCGATGTCGGTCGAGCATCGCGACATCTCCTCGAAGGCGGAGACGGGACGCTACATGGCGGCCCTGATCATCCCCTACATCCTCGTGTTCATGGTTGCCGCGGGCTCCATGCACATCGCGATCGACGTCACCGCGGGAGAGAAGGAGCGGAGTACTCTGGAAACCCTGCTCGCGACTTCCACCTCGCGCGGCGAGCTCGTGCTCGGAAAGTGCATGGCGGTGATCGCCACGGCGCTCACGGCGGGCATCATCGGCATCTTCGGGCTCTGGTTCAATTTCACCGTGCTCGCGAGCCTCATGCCCGCGCTCTCGAGCCAGTCGATCCAGTTCTCGATCCTGCCGGAACAGGCGCGCTTCATCCTCCTGACCATCCTGCCCACCGCGATCTTCCTCAGCGCCGCCCTGGTCGCGCTCGGGTGCTTCGCGCGGAGCATGCGCGAGGGGCAGACCTACTCGACCTACGTCTACATGGCGTCCGTGTTCCTCGGGCTGGGAAGCTTCCGGCAGCTGGGGACGCCGCCGCTCCAGCGTTTCGCGATCCCCATTCTGAACACGGCGCTGCTCCAGCGTGAGATCCTGACGGGCACGGTGGTGCCGGTCCACGCCGCGGTCGCGCTCGGCACCAGCGCGGCCATGGCCGCGATCATGTTCGTCATCGCGACGAGGCTGTTCTCCAACGAGTCCGTTCTCTTCCGGACGTGAGGGGACGCGCATGAAACGAGACATCGACCAGCTCATGAAGGAGCGCCGCCTCGACGCCGCGATCGTTCTCCAGGGCGAGCACATGAGCCCGACCTTCCGCTATCTCACCGGGCCGCGCGCCCACCTGAAAGGGATCGTGGTGTGGCGTCCGGGGGCAACGCCCTATCTCGTGCACCACGCGATGGAGCGCGACAGCGCCGCGGCGACCGGATTTGCACTGGGGGATTACGGCTCCCTGGGCTGGATGAAGATGCTCGAGCAGGAGGGGAGCCAGGTCAAGGCGACCGCCCGCCTCTTGCAGACGGTCCTCGACCGCCTGGGCATCCGCGGCCGCGTGCTGGTCGAGGGCGTGGTTCAGGTGGGCTGGTACTTTCATATCCTGAACACCCTTCGCGAGATCAAGCCCGACATCGAAATCGTCGAGGACGAGGATCCGAGCCTCTTCGAGCTGGCGCGCAGCACCAAGGATCCGGACGAGGTGAAGACGGTCCGCACGGTGGCTTCCGTGTGCGAGCGCGCGTACGCCCGCATCCGGGAAATCCTGTCCGGCGGCGCGCTCGAACGCAAGAAGCTGCGGGACGACGCGGGGTGGATCACGATCGGACGCTTGCGGCGCGAGGTCCGGCGACTCTTCTTCGAGGCGGGTCTCGTCGAGCCGCACGGGAACATCATCGCGATGGGACGGGACGCGGGCGTGCCCCACAACGAGGGGAACGACGAGGATGTTCTCGAGGAAGGGCGCCCGATCGTCGTGGATCTCTACCCCGCGCAGGAAAACGGCGGCTACTACTTCGACGTGACCCGGACCTACTGCGTGGGCCGCGCGCCCAAGGAGCTGAAAGAGCTTCATGCGCTCGTCCACGACGCGGTGAAGACGACGGTCGACCGGCTTGCGGTCGGAACGCCCGGGCGCGTCTATCAAGAGAATGTCTGCGATCTGTTCGAGGCGCACGGGCACCGGACCATCCGTCAGGACGAGCGCGTGCAGGAAGGCTACGTGCACGGGCTCGGCCACGGCATCGGCCTCGAGGTACACGAGCGGCCGCGGTTGAGCGCCGCGTTGAACCCGGATCTCATCCTCCCCGGATCGCTCTTCACGGTGGAGCCCGGGCTCTATTATCCTTCTCGTGGATTGGGAGTGCGGATCGAGGACGTCATCTACGCTCATCACGATGGGAGCTTCGAGAACCTCACGCATGTCCCCTACGAGCTGGAGATCGCGCCCGCTTAGGGAGCGCGCCATCCTCGCCGGCCGTGAGACGCGCGCGCGGCATGGAGAGAACGGCGAATTCCTGACCGAGCTGCGCCTCCTCGCGGAAACCGCCGGAGCGCAGGTTCGCGGCGAAGTGCTGCAACGCCGTGGACCCGTCCGCGCCTCCACGTTCCTCAGCAAAGGGAAGATCGACGAGGTTCGCGTGCTCTCCGGCGAGGAGCAGGCGACGCTCCTCCTGTTGGACGACGACCTTTCCCCGGCCCAGAGCCGGAATCTGGGCGAGCAGCTCAACATGAAGGTGGTGGACCGCACCGGGCTCATCCTCGATATCTTCTCGAGGCGGGCGCGCACGCGGGAGGCGCGCATCCAGGTCGAGCTGGCCCAGCTCGAGTATCTCCTTCCCCGCCTCACCCGCATGTGGGAGCACCTTTCCCGTCTGGGCGGCGGCATCGGGACGCGGGGGCCCGGCGAAACGCAGCTCGAAGTCGACCGGAGGCGGGTCCGCGAGCGCATCGCGAAGCTGAAGCGGGAGATGGAGCGCGTGGTGAAGGAGCGTCGCGTGCAGCGCCGCGGCCGGCGCGGATGCCACAAGGTGTCGCTCGTCGGCTACACGAACGCGGGCAAGTCGACCCTCTTCAACGCGCTCACGCGCGCGAGCGTCTACGTGGAGGACCAGCTGTTCGCAACGCTCGACCCCACGACGCGCGTCTTCTCCGTCGGCCGCGACATGCGCGCACTCCTGACCGATACGGTGGGGTTCATCCGGAAGCTCCCGCCTCATCTCGTCGCCTCGTTCCGCGCGACGCTGGAGGAGGTGACCGAGGCGGATCTCCTCCTCCACGTGGTGGACGCGACCGAGCCCGACATCGACGCCCACATCCAGGCGGTGGAGACAGTCCTAGAGTCGATCGGCGCTCTCGGGAGACCGAGGCTCTCCGTCTTCAACAAGATCGACGCGGTTTCCGACGAGGTCTCGGTCCTGGGGCTACGGGCGCGCTATCCCGGCGCGGTTTTCGCCTCGGCCCTTACGCGCGAGGGGCTGACCGAGCTGCGCGAAGCCACCAAGCGCCATCTCCTCGACCACGCCGGCGCGGGCCGCTCCACGACGGACCGCCTTGAGGCGTGAGGGCCCCGGTCGCGGACACGGGGACCCGGCCGCGCCGCGCGCTCCGGTGTCCGTTCCGCTCCACGAAATCGAGTTTCGCACCTCGCACGCGAGCGGTCCCGGCGGGCAGAACGTGAACAAGCTCGAGACACGGGTCGAGGCGCGGTGGTCGATCGACGACTCCGCCGCGCTCACGCCGGAGGAGCGGGTGCGCCTCAAAGTGGCCCTCGGGTCCCGCATCGGTCCTCGCGGAATCCTTCGCGTGACCAGCCAGCGGCACCGGAGCCAGTCCCGGAACAGGGGAGCCGCGCTCGAACGGCTTCGGTCTCTCGTAGCCGAAGCGCTGAAGGCGAGGAAGGAGCGGCGCGCCACCGCGCCGACCCGAAAATCCGAGGAGGCACGCGTCGCCGAGAAGAAGCGCCGGGGCCGCATCAAGCGCCTCCGCGCCGGTGGGAAAGCTAGGCTCGGCGGGGAGGACGAGTGATCGCGCGTAGCCCGTAACACCAACAATACATTAGACTTGCGGCGCAGCCGTCCCCGCGGCAAATCCCAACTTCCCCTCAAGTACCACTCCCACAAGCCGATACATGCCCTGACAACCCAGCCTGAGGGGGGGAATCCGGTGCCGAAGAATAGGAGATTCGAGAGCCAATACGGCCCTGTCGCGATCACGGCGGCCCTTGTACTGCTCGTGGTGGCCTCGATCGCCGCGCCGCGGCTGCGGGGACGATCGCCCCAGGAGCGGAGGGGCGAGAGCGTGTACGGCCCGAGCCCCGGGCCATCCGAAGCGCACGCAACTCCTCAAGTGTTCCGCTATTTCAGCGAGCAGCCCGGCACGCTGGATCCGGCCCTCGCCTCCGACGCCTATTCCTCCATCGTCATCGCGCAGATCTTCAGCCCGCTGGTCGGCCTCACTTCGGATCTCGAACCCGTCCCGCAGGTCGCGGAGAGCTGGACCATCTCGCGCGACGGGCTCGTGTATCTCTTCCAGCTTCACAAGGGGGTCCGGTTCCACAACGGACGCGAGGTTCAGGCGAGCGATTTCGTCTACAGCCTGACGAGGCTCTTCAAGGAGCCCTTCCGTTCCAGGGGCCTCGCCGCGGGATATCTCGACGCCATCGTCGGCGTGCCCGAGTTCGTCTCGGGACGGTCGAGCTCCATCCGGGGAATCCGCGCACTCGACCGCTATCGGCTCGAGGTGCGGCTCAGCCGTCCCTATGGGGCGCTCCTGAGCGCCCTTGCCCTCGACCAGGCTTCGGTCGTGCCGCGCGAATGCGTCGAAGCGAGGGGGATAAGACCCTTCGCGCAGTATCCCGTCGGGTGCGGACCGTTCCGCGTGGCCTACGGGCGGAACAACAACGAGTTCCTCGTCCTTGCCTCCAATCACCAGTATTTCCTCGGAAGACCGGCGATCGACTCCATCGTCTTCTACACCCCGAAGGGGGGCGCGGAGGGCGTGGACACGGAGGGGGCCAAGGCGCTGCTCCGCGGGGAGGCGGCCATGGCAAGCCTTCCACTCAATCTTCTCGAGGAGTTCAAGGAGCGGGAGAACATCCGCGTCATCCGCTGGCAGGACCTGAGCCTTTCGTTCATCGGCATGAACGTGAAGAGGCCGCCGCTCGACGATCGAAGAGTCCGGCAGGCCATCGCGCTCGCGATGTACCGGCAGGACATGCTGAACCTCTGGCCGGCGGGCAAGGAGCTCGCGCTGGGGATCATGCCACCGGGGCTTCCAGGGTATTCGCCCGAGCCGCGGACCTACTCGTACGACCTGGCGGCCGCGCGCCGCCTGCTGGCTTCGGCCGGATACGGGCCGGGTCATCCGCTCCCGACCCTGACCCTGTGGAAGTCGACCGCCAACCAAAGCGTCCGCCAGGTGGACACGCTCATGGTGAACTCGCTCGCCGAGGCGGGAATCCATGTGAACCTCAAGTACGTCTCCTGGGGCGAGCTCGACCGCGTCATCACGGGAAGGAGGGCGCAATTGTTCGGCCTTGCCTGGGTCGCGGACATTCCCGATCCGGACACGTTCCTTCGCGCGCTCTTCTACTCTACCAGCGGCACCAATTACTTCCGGTACTCCGACCGGACCGTCGATTCGCTGCTCGACGTCGCGCGGCGCACCGCCAATTCGCAAGTGCGGATGAACGCCTACCGGACTGTCGAGGCCCGCGTGGTAAAGGCCGCGCCGCTCGTGCCGCTCTTCCACTCGTCCACGTTCGTGGGGTTGAGGGAGGATGTCTCGGGCCTGGAAGTGAACCCGCTCGGCATATCGACCCTCGCGATGGAGAAGCTCCGGATTGCAAAGCGAGTCCAAGAGCGTGAGCCAAGACAGACGCGTCTTTAACCCGCCGGCCGGGCGCCGGTTCGGACTGCAGACACGGATCGTCCTGACGTTCGGGCTGATCGTCGTCGGCCTCGTCGGCGTTTCCCTCCTCTACGTGGTCCGGAACCAGAGCGAGTCGCTCCTGGGACAGACCCGTGAGAAGGGATTCGCGCTCGCCCACAGCATCGCGTGGCTCTCCACACCGTCCCTCCTCTCGTACAACTACGTCGCGCTGAGCCAGGCGGCGACCCGGTCCCGCGGCGACGGCGAAGTGGCCTACGTCGTGATCTACGACAAGGAGGGGCAGATCGCCGCCGACAGCCGCGAGCGGAACTCGTTCGGCCATCCGCCGCGCGAGCGCGCCGACGTGAAGGCGGTCGAGACCCGCGAGGATCGCTCGATGATCGTGCGTCCTCCGCGTCCGGGAGAGGCGCCGGTGATCGAGTTCCTGGTCCCGGTCTACGTGGAGGACCACGCCGTCAAATGGGGAACCGTCCGCGTCGGGATCTCGCTCGCGGAGGTGAACACCGACATCCAGCGGACGACCCACCATCTCGTCCTGGCCGGCCTGGTCGCGGCGATCCTCTGCCTGATCGGCGCGAGGCTCGCCGCGCACGCGATCACGCGGCCGATCGAGCGGCTCGTGGTGGCGACGCGTGCGGTCGCGCGCGGGGACTATACCCAGAGGCTCAATCTCAGGAGCGGGGACGAGCTGGAGACGCTCGCGTGGCACTTCGACCGGATGGCCGACGAGGTCCAGCAGCAGCAGGCGGAGATCCTCGCGAGCCGGGAGGACCTGCGCCGACTGAACGAAAGCCTCGAGGCCACGGTGGAGTCCAGGACCCATGCCCTCGCTGAATCGGAGGCCAAATACCGCATCCTGGTCGAGAGCTCGCCGCTGGGGATCCTCATCGTCCAGGCGGGCCGGGCGGTTTTCGTGAACCGCGCGTTCGAGCGGATGACCGGGCGCGACACGGCGACCCTCCTCCAGAACGGCACCGATCCCTTCGGCGTGTTCGACCCCGAATCGGAGCATCGGATCAGGAAAGCCGTGCTCGAAGACAACGTGGTCGCCCAGGTCGAGGCGCAAATCTGCCAGCCCAGCGGGAAGCAGATCTTCGTCGAGGTGCAGACCGCGGGGCTCCTCTTCGAGAACGCCCCCGCGACGATGATCCTGGCCTCGGACGTCTCCACGCAGCGCGATCTGCAAGAGCGTCTCATCCGGGGAGAGAAGCTCCGCGCCCTGGGCGAGCTCGCCGCGGGGGTCGCCCATGATTTCAACAACAACCTCGGCATCATCCTGGGCAGGACGCAGCTCCTCCAGATGAAGGTCAAGGACCCCGAGGTGACCTCCGGGCTGGAGGTGATCCGGCAGGCCGCGATGGACGGCGGCCAGACCGTGCGTCGGATTCAGCAATACACGCGCGTCCGCGAAGAGATGCCGCACGAGGTGCTCCACCTTCCCTCCGTGGCGGCCGAGGTGATCGAGATCACGAGGGGCAAGTGGAAGAACGAAGCCCAGCGCCGCGGGGTGAAGATCGACATCCGCATCGAGGCGAACGAGCCCGCCCCGATCCTCGGCACCCGGGCGGAGATCCGCGAGGCGCTCACGAACCTGATCTTCAACGCCGTGGACGCGCTCCCCATGGGCGGCTCGATCGTGATCCGGGCGCGCAGCAGCGGCCCGGAATCGGTCCTCGAGGTCGAGGACAACGGCATCGGGATGGGGGAGGCCATCAAGAGCCGCATGTTCGAGCCGTTCTTCACGACCAAGGGGCTCTCCGGAAACGGCCTCGGACTCTCGATGGTCTACGGCATCGTTAGCCGGCACCGCGGATCCATCGAGGTCGACTCCAAGGAGCAGGTGGGGACCGTCGTCCGCATGCGATTCCCCGCCGTGGATCCCACGAGCGCGGATTTCGCCGTGCCGGAGCGCAGTCCCGCGCCGTATCGGGCGCGCGTCCTGGTGGTCGACGACGAGGTCGATCTGGTCGCGGTCATGCGCGACACGCTCTCGCGCGAGGGTCACGACGTGGTGACCGCGACGTGCGGCAATGAGGGGATCGAGCGGTTCCGGGCGGGGAAATTCGACGCGGTGCTCACCGATCTCGGCATGCCCGACGTGAGCGGGTGGGAGGTCGCGCGGATCGTGCGCCTGGAGGGCGGGCCGCGCATCGCGCTGGGGCTCGTCACGGGATGGGGCGCGACGGTGAGCGACGAGGTCCTGGTCGCCCATGGGATCGACTTCGTGATCAGCAAGCCCTTCGAGGTGGGGACCCTCGCCTCGAGAGTGAACGAAACCCTCGCCGCGCGGGTCCCTAAGCCTCGGCGATCCTCTTCACCCAGCGGAACTCGGCGGACTTGAGTCGGCGCTCGCGGTAGCCGAGCGCCTCGAGAAAGCGGGCACCGTCGTCGTAGCCGCCCGGCACCTCCGCGGCGATGGTCCGGACGCCGAGCTCGTTCGCGAGAAAATTCTCGGCCAGCTCGAGCGCCGCCCGCCCGTACCCCTTGCCCCGCTCCCCCTGCGCGACCACGAGTCCCCGGAGGGTCGCCGGCACTTCGTCCGCCCCCGCCTCGAATTCAATCGTTCCGACCAGGGACTTCGTGTCGGTGCGGCGGATCGCCAGGTAGTACCGGTTGTCCTCCGCGAGCGCCTCCTCATACATCATCTCGACGGCGGTGGGATCGAAATCGGCGCTCCCGGTCAGGGCCTCGAAATAGTCGGGCGCGTCCAGGTAGACCTTCCAGATCGCGGGGAGATGTTCCGGCCCCGGCGATTCCAGGTAGACGAGGGGCCCATCGATGCGGGTGGTCGTGCCCGTGCTCATCGGAGGAGGATCGCCTTCTCCACACGGGTCCTCTGCCCGGATTTGAGCTCGATCAGATACAGGCCTCCCGGGAGTCCCCTCCCGTGGTCGTCCCGGCCGTCCCAACGGAACGGGTACACCCCTGCCGCCCCCGGTCCGTCGTGCAGCGTGCGCACGAGGACGCCGTCGACGCGGTACACGCGCAACGCGAAATTCCCGTCCCGGTCCAGCGAGACGGGCAGCGTGGTCTCGGGGTTGAACGGGTTCGGGTGGACGCGTCCGAGCGCGAACGCGCGACCGGCCTGCGAGCTGGTGGGGATCGAAACCTGGACCGGCCCGTACTCCGAGGTCGGGGCTCCATCGCGCGCCACGAGGACCCAGTAGGATTGGATCCGTCCGGGCGCGAGATCGGCGTCCTCCCATGCTCCGGGCCCGAAGGGCCCCACCGGATTGGCGACCCGGACGCGCGGCTCCCCCTCGACCTCCCGATCGATCCCGACCGTCGAGATCGCCGCGCTCCCCAGGTCCCAGCGCACCACGACACGCGAGCGGGCGGCGTCGTACTGGGCTTCGAGGGGGATGACCGTAGTGCCTGTCGTGGCGCACGTCGCGTCCCCCGCGACGACGACGTCGTCGATCCACCAGCCGAGCCCTCCGCCGCCGAGCTGCGAGCGGAAGCGGAACGCGAGCTGGACGACGCCCGCGTAGCCGGTCAAGGGGACCCTCGCCTGAGCGAACGTGGTCTGCGTGCCCGTCCACTTGTCGATGAAGGGGTAGTCGGGCACGGGGTGGAGCAAGCCCCAGGTCGCGCCGGCGTCCGCGCTGATCTCGACGGAAACGCCGTCCGTGCCCATCTGGGTGTTGTAACGCTGCCAGAAGACCAGCGTGTCGGCGGGTCCGGTCAGGCGGATGGGCTGGCTGACGAGTCTCGCGTCTTCCGGCATGACGTAGCTGCCGACCAGACCGACGGGGCCCAGCCTCCACGCCCAGGCTCCGCCCGGGGTGTGGTTGACGCCGGACTCGCGGTGCCACTCGTTCGTGCCGGTGCAGGGCGCCGGCGCCCCGTACCAGCGCTGCGCCGTCCCTTCGAAGTCCTCGCAGATTCCGGTCCTGGTCCCGAGGAGCACCTGCACCGTGTCCTTAAGGACCTGGCCCGCGGCGGAGTAGACCGCGTAGCGGTATCCCGCGCCGATCGGATCGGGCGAGAGGTTGACCATGACGTCCACGGCCGTTCCGGAGTCGGATTGGGCCGCGCCGACCGCGCCGTAGTCGATCGAGTCGCCTGCCGTGATCGTCGTGAAGGCGTCCATCGCCGTGACCTTCGCGTAGACCGGCGCGGAGGGGGACAGGCTCAGGTTGAGAAGCGGGAATCGGAGCCGTACGGACTCGCCCGGTTCCGCCCGTCCGTTCCCGTTATTGGTGGTCCCCATCCGCGGCGCGTCGTCCAGATTGGGCGGCTGCCGCAACACCGAAGCGCCGCGCACGCGAAGATCGGCCGTGATCGTCCCGCCCGACTCGACGATGTTCCGTACGGCCACCTGGGAGAAACCGCCGCAATAGGACTGCGAGGAAGGGCAGGAGGCCGAGCTGAAATCGTGGGCGCCGAGCGTCCCGGGCCAGGGATCGTAGCGGTCGCCCCGGTTTCCGGTGACGCTCACGGAGGTGCCGCACACGTCCTGGGACAGGGTTGTGTTGCGACGGATGTCCAGATTCTGGACCCCGGCGGGCCCCGAGACGGACTCAGCCCCCCCGGCCTCCTCGACGTCGAGCATCTTGTGCGAGGCGACGATGTTGTCGGGGACCGACTCGTCGACGTGGTAGATCATGAGCCCATGGGACGGAACCCTGTCTATCTCGTTGGACTTGCGCACGAGACCCACGTCGAACCCGACCGGCTGCCGGTTCTCGAGCAGGAAATACTGCACGTCGATCGCTCCGTCGGTCCAGAGGCGGTAGATCGGTCCCCCCGACTCGACCGGTGGTATCGCCGCGCCGAGCTGATCCGTGGAGAGGATCGTGGGAGTGGCCCATCCGAGGAACACCTTGGACCACGCGGAGAAGTGCGCGGGGCTCGTGCCGAGCGATTCGCCCGCCGCGTGGTTGAAGTTTCCGGCGCCCATGAGGTCCCACTCACCGACTCCCTCGCTCGCGTCGAACGCGGTGTCGTAGAGGTCGGGCAGCCCCAGGACGTGGCCGAACTCGTGGCAGAAGGTTCCGATGGACATGATGAGATTGGGAGAGGTGTGCGGCGCCAGTCCCACCCACTTCTCCGCCTCCGTCGTATAGGCGCTCACTTTGATCGGGCCGTTCAGGCCGATGTCGGCGCTGGCGTACACGGTCTCGAGGTTCCACTTGTGTGAATGGATGTCGTTCTCGGACGCGGTCTCTTCACCCCCCGGTCCCGCGTGGACCACGAACACCCCGTCCACGAACCCGTCGTCATCTCCCGAGTTGGGGATCTGGTCCGGGCCGTCGCTGTCGAATTGCCTGAAGTCGACATCGGGGTCCGCCAGGACCACGGCGTCGTGCGCCATCTGCTGCGCGTTGTTCGGGGGGCTGCCGAATCCGGACTGCGCCGCGGTGTAGTAGCCATACGGGTGCGGGGCCGTGTACCAGCGCGTCACTACGCCATCGATGTCGAACTGGCCCCGCGAGACCTCCCGGTAGTATTCGCGAAGGCTTCCCAGCGGCCGGGTGCCGAGGCTGAACAGGAGCGAATCGTAGGCCGAGGGCGGGTGCGCCAAGGTGTCCGCCAGGACCCCGGGGTCGCCGGGGATGGCAGGATCCGGGGGA
>Ga0137396_10000301_pt1 | contig 22249 bp, 6 predicted proteins | sample czc16metaG_FD_108284 | JGI IMG/M metagenome (GOLD analysis project Ga0137396, IMG submission 108284) | Vadose zone soil microbial communities from Angelo Coast Range Reserve, California, USA - czcobulk3.16 metaG | ecosystem: Environmental > Terrestrial > Soil > Vadose zone | place: USA...
AGTGCTGTCATCACCGCGAGCCCTCGCCTATTCGACCGAATCTAGTTCACGTACAAGATGTTGGGACCTGCGCTCGGCCCGTTCGAGGGGTTCTTGGTTCGACGCGGTCTGAAGACGCTCCCGATCCGCATGCAAGCCCAAGGCGCGAGTGCCCAAGCACTTGCCGAGTCGCTAGAAAATCACCGGGCCGTTGGCGCCGTCCACTATCCGGGCCTCAAGTCGTTCCCGCAACACGCCCTCGCGCGCAGGCAGATGTCCGGCTTCGGCGCGATGCTGAGCTTCGAGCTGAAGGGAGGCCATCGCGCGGGCCGACGGTTCGTGGAATCCGTGAAGGTGGCCACGCTGGCCGTCAGCCTCGGCGGGACGGAAACGCTCGTGCAACACCCCGCCTCCATGACCCACGGTCCCCTGACGGAGTCGGAGCGAGCAACGAGCGGGATTACCGAAGGGCTCGTGCGGGTGAGTGTGGGCCTCGAGGATACCGACGATCTGGTCGAGGATTTCGACCAGGCGATCCGCAAGGCCGCGCGCTGACGCCCTGTGCGATCGATGTCGCGTCCGGGTCGGGTTCGACATCCGTCACGGGTTCACGCCGAGTTGGCTCGCGAGCGCGCGAAGCTCCTCCTCCTTCTTCCGGAGCTTTTCCTCGCGGTCCAACAGGTCCATCGCCTTCTTCTGGATGATTTTCACGCGGTTCTCGACATCCTTCTTCCACTCCTCCATCGCGGCGGTCGTTGGGCCTCCGGATTTCTCCGTGTCCGTGAGGCGCGCGCGAAGTCGGTCGACCTCGGCTTGAAGCTTCCCGATCTTGGCATCGAGCGCGGCTTGGTCTGCCTCCAGCGCGCGTTCCTTCCCTTCGAGGATCTCTCCCCTCGTGTCGAGAGACTTCTCCTGCCCTTCGATCGTCGCGACGCGAGCCCGGATTTTCTCCTCCTGATCCAAGACATCGAGCGCTTTCTTCTGGAGGAACCGGAGGTTCTTATTGACCTCCGCCTGCATCTCGTTGGCTTGGGCGCGGATCTTGTCCGCATCCCTCTTGGTCGACTCCGCCTCTTCACGGGTCGTCGTCGCGGTCCGACGGTCCTCCTCGGCTGCGCCGCGCTGGTCGTCGATTTCTTTGCGGAGCTTTTCGAGGCTTCGCATTCCGTCTCTGACCTCGGCGTCTCGGGCGACGAGCGTCGCCTCGCGTGCGGTCAGGGACTTCTCGGAGGTTTTCGCGGCCTCGTCTCGGGCGCGGAGGTCATGCTCCTTCTTCGTGAGGTCTTCCATGAGGTTGTCCGCGCGTTGGAGTTCCGTCGCCAGAGCCTGTTCCTTCGTCGAGGCTTGGGTCACTTTCACTTCGAGGGTCGCCGTCCGAGACTCCAAGTCCTTCTGGCGGGTCATCAGCTGATCCGACGATGCGGCGATCCGCGCCGCTTCTTGGTCCAGGGCTGACTTCTTCGAGCGTAGTTCCGTCTGGAGGGCTCCGAGGTCTCTCTCCGATGCCGCCAGCTTCCCCTGCCGCGCCTCGATATCCTTGAGGGCGGTGGCGATTTGCATGTCTTTCACGGCCAACTTCTGTGAGGCCTCTTGCAGCTGGGCGAGATGTCCCTGTGCGTCACGTTCGGCCTTCTCGGCCTCCGACCGACGACCCTCCAGGCGCGCTTGTTGCGCGACGAGGTCGGCCGTCTGGCGTTTCGACGCCCGCTCCGCTTCTTCCGCGACCAGAGCCCGCCGCTGGGACTCCGCGACGAGTCGCTCCGCCTGCTGGGCCTGCTGGGCGGCTGCATCCCGCGTCGCCTCGAGTTGCTTCAGCTCCTCGGTCCGTCGGGCGGACCAGGTGGAACGCTCCGATTCGAATGACTGGCGGCCTCGGAGAAGCTCGTCTTCCTTTGTCTTGAGCTCCGCGAGCCGGGCCTCCGATCGTCGCCAAGCGGCCTCCGCTTCCGCCGACTTGGCCGTCTGGGCCTTCGCTTCGGCGTCGAGTTTGGATCGGTCCATCTCGAGCTGGGCGAACGCCGCTCGTTGGATGCGCTCTCGGCCCTCGAGTTCTTCGGTTTTCTTCGCTAGTTCAACGGTGCGAGATTCCGATGTCGTTGTGAATTGCGCCTGTTGGGACCGCAAACTTGTCTGGAGCGATTCCCATTCCCGGCGCTTCTCCTTCGCCTCCGACTCGAACCGACGGACCGTCTCGTCGAGCTGGGTCCCTCGAGCGTCCAGCCCCTGTTCTCGCCGGATGAGCGCCATCGCCTGCGCAGACATCTCGGTCAAGTGCGCTTCTGCCTGGCGCTCTTTCGAGTCGAGTTCTCGTCCGCGGGCCTCGAGCTCCTGTTCCTCGGCTCGAAGTTCTGCCTCTCTCGCCGTGAGCGATCGTTCCCGGACCGACATCTCTTTCGCTTTCGCGCCGAGGGTATCTTGGAGGGCCGACGAATCCCGTTCGATCCGCTCCCTTTCCGCATGCAGTTCTGCCTCCTTGGCCGCGACGGATTGTCGCATGCCCTCCGCCTCGCTGCGGACGTGTGCAGCTTCCGATTCGTAGCGGTCTTTGAGCTGCGCGAGTTCGAGTTGCTGGGATTCGAGCTGCTTCGCCGTCGCCTGGACGTCCTCGCGCTCCTGCTGAAGGCGTAGGTCGTTCTGGCGGGACGTTTCCTCCATCGTCGCCGTTCGGCTTTCTCGCTCCGCCAGTTCGCGGGCCTTCTCATCCAGGGTTCGGGCTTTCATCTGGAGATCCGTTTCCGTCTCCTGGAGTCGCAGGGTCTGCGCAGCTCGCTCCTGTGCGAAGTCGGCTTGTTTCGCGTTCAAATCCGATTCGAGCTGTTTCAACGCCTCCGTATGTTTCGTGAGTTCAATTGCCTCGTGCGCCGCCTCTTCGCGGAGGGCCCGTTCCCGAGACTCGATTTCGAGAAACCGTTGTTCGGCCTCTTTTGCGACACGTTCTGCGTTCGCTTTCGCCTGGGCAGCCGTCTGCCCGGCTTCTTCGACCGTCTTCTCCCGACGCTTGAGGTCCTCGTCGCTTCGGGCGACCCAGTCCACGTCGGTCCGGACTTTCTCTTCCTTCTCTTCCAGGTCGACCTCCCGCGCCTCGATCCGCATCATCCGATCCGCCCACGAGGCTCGCGCGGAGGCAGCCTCTTGCTCGAATGTGTCCCGCTGGTCCTTCAAGAGCGCTTGCTCGGACTGCAGGGTCGTCTGCCAGGTCCGTCGCTCCTCCGCCGCTTTCGTCTCCTCGTTTCGAAGGCGAGCCCCCTCCCCCTCGAGTTCGTTTGCAAGGTTTGTGAGGTCCGCCTTCCGAGCATCCAGGTCACTGCGGATCTTGTCCGCTTTTGCCGCCTCGATTTCCAGAGATTCGTCCTGGGCCGTCAGTTCCGCGAAGCGACGTGCGTTCTCCTCCGCCTGCGCGCGAACGGCGTCCTCCTTCTCTCGGAGGGACTGTTCGCGGGCTTCCAGCTCAATCTCCCGGGAGAGGATCGTTTGGCTCTTTTCGGTGCGCTCGGCCTCGAAGGCCTCCTTCTCCTGCGCCAGATGGAGTTGACTCTCACCTAACGTCTTCGCTTGCCCATCGAGGTCGTCGCCCCGCCGACGCGATTCCTCGTCGTACTGGGTTCTGCGTTCCTCGAATTCTTTTCGATCCGACTCGAACGCACCCCGCGCTTCCTGGATGACCACGCGGTCCTCCCTGAGCGTCATCTCCCGCGCGCTCTGATCTTCCGCCTGGGCAATGAGCGCCTGTGTCCTTGTCGTCAGCCGATCCTCGTGGGCGTTCAGCTCGGCGTCTTTCTGGGCAAGTGCATCCGTTCGCTCTGCGAGTCGTGCCTCGTCAGGCGCGATGCGAGCCTCCCGCGCCGCGAGGTCCTGTGACAACTGCTCCATCGAGGTCTCCCTCTGTTCTACGGCGCCGACCCGGTTGTCCATGGAGCGTTTGAACTCGAGGAGCTCTCTCTGATCCGCCTCGAACTTCTGACGGCCGCTTGCCAGCTCCTCCTGATCTCGACCGAGGGATTCCTCGCGGCGCCCGGCCTCGTCCAGCCTCCCCTGGACGGTGGCCGTCTCGGCGGCGAGGCGTTCCATCGCGTCTCGTAGGCCGGCCTCCCCCTTGACGAGTGCGTCGTCTCGCTGCCGAAGCGTCTCTTCGAGGGTGATCGCCGCCTCCTCTCGCGCGTGGACTGCTTCCGACTTCGCGCCGATCTCGGTCGACTGCTGCTGGATTTCCGCAGTGCGTCGGTCGATGGAGGCTCGGAGCTCTTCCGTTTGCCCCGCCCGCTCATCGACCGCCTCGCGGTTTTCCGCCAACTCGTTTTCACGTCGTCTGAGGTCCTGCTCTTTCGCCTCGAGCGCTTCGGTGTCCGCGGCGATCTTCGTCTGCACGGCCTGTGCCTGCTGGGTCATCGACTCGACCTCGACGGCTCGCGTCTCGACTTCCGTCCGGCGTGTCTCGAGGCCCTCCATCTGCGTCGCCACGTTGGCCTCTTGGGCCCGCGCCTCTTCGAGGCGTTGCTTGACGGCGTCCTCGAACTTGTCCTGAATCTGAACGAGCATCTCTCGCGCGAATTCGACGTGCTCGAGTGTGACGGGTCCGTAGGCGAGGAGCACGACCCCCAGGGCGTCCCCGCGGACCGTCTGGCCGTGGTACTTCGCGACCTTGATCGGCTTGTCGACCGCGTCCAAGATGCCTGCCTGCACCGCCTGGTCGTAGGTGACCTGGCAAGACGGGTCCAGGGTGAATTCCCTGATCATTCGACCGCTGTCGTCCACGAGGAAGGCCTTTGCGGGCCTCCAGCGCTGTCGTTGCGCGAACATGGCAACACCCAACAGGATTCCAATGGGGAAGATCGCAAGCATGTAGGATGACTGCCACCACGGAGGCGGGATCGGGTTGTGCACCGTCACCTGCATGGCGGGGTCGGAACCGAGCATTGTGAAGACGACCTGACCGGAGCCGTTGACGGTTCCGGTTGCAAACGACGAGCCGTCTTTCGTCACGGTGTACGGGATGCCCGCGGCATTTCCGCCGATCGTCCACGTGATCGTCTGGGACGATTCGCTGGAGGTGTGGGTCCAGGAGTACGAGGAACCGCGGGACCACTCGCTGAACCCCGCGATGGTGACCAAAGCGGTCGTATCACTGTTCGTGACCGAGAGGTCGGTCGCGTTCACGGGTCCGTCCGCAATCGTCCCGTTGACCGTCAGGCTGTTGAATGCGATGCGGTGGCTCGTCATCGTCAGTACGTTCGAGCTCGTCACCGTCAGGGTGTCCGCGGTCAGGTCGGACCCGAGAGCGACGGTCCCGGCGATGGTCAATGTGGCGAACCGCTGGCCCGCACCGAGGGTGATTGTGCCGCTCCCGCCGGTGAACGTCACCGCAGAGTCGATCGACGCGAGAGTCGCCGCCGAGGAGGTGTCCCATGATCCAGCGATGGAGAGCGTGGAGGTTCCGAGGTTGAGGACCGCAGGACCGCTTGAAGTCAGATTGCCGTCGAAAATGGACGTGGAACTCGTCAGCGTCAGCGCCCCCGACCAGGTGATGCTCGAGGCGAAGGTCGTGCTGATCCCGGGGCGCACGACGATGTCGTGCAGGGTCTGTGTGACGTTGATGGAGCCGCCCGAGATGTTGACGACGACGGTCGAGGCCCCGGCCGCGAATGCGCCGGCGGGTGTGCTCAGCGACCGAACCGTCAGGATGCTCGCGTTCGCGGTGAGCGCCCCACCAACGTCCACCGTCAGAGCATTCGCGAGAATCGGGAGACTCGCGCCCGACGTCGTCAACGTGGTCGTCCCGGGGCCACCTTGTATTGCGACCGTCTGCGCTACGAGGCCGTCCGAGGCCATCGTAAACGTGGTGGTGGAGGAGCCGCTGTCAAACTCGATCGTGCCGAATTCGTTGCCGGCCAAGTTGGCTCCAGCGAACGTCATGATCTGATCCGTCGTGGCGTTGAATGTGACAACGGCAGATCCTGCGGACCAAGATACCGAGGTCGAGGCGTTCGTCCAATTCCCGGAGATGATCCAGGTTCCAGAGCCAAAGGCGATGTAGGACGAAGCCGAAGAGACGTTCACGTTTCCCGCGATGGAGACGGACCCCAACGTCGATGTGAGGTAGCCACCGGCCAACGTCACGTTCCCGTTCACCGTGAGCGAGAGCGGGCCCTTGGCGAGTCCACCCGAGGAAATGGTGAGGGAGGAGACGGTCAACGGAGATGCCAACGAGACGCTTCCGGCGATGATCAAGGTCGCGAGCGACTGAGCGGGCCCGATCGCGATTGTTCCGGAGGCGGCGGTGAGGGTCACCGTGGACGAGCCGGCAGTGAAAGCCGAGGATGATCCGGAGGTGTCCCATGAGCCCGACGCGGAAATCGAGCCGGTCGTCAGGGAAATGGAATTCGTCCCGGCGTCGTTCATTGTCACCCCGGAGACGACGATCGAAGACGCCGTCCCGATCAGGCTCCCGCCGCCAGAGATCGCGAGGTTGGCGCCCCCGGTGATGTTGTTTCCCGATGTGGTGAGCCTGCCCGTTACGGACAGCGTGCCGCGCACCTCGAGCGCGGTGTTCTGCGTGACCGTCCCAGAGACGACCAAATTGTTGAATCCATTGGTGGCATCGAGGGTCGCGACGCTCGCCGACGTGCCCGACATCCTGACCGTGCTGGTGCCTCGAGCGAACGTCGAACCGGCGCCCGACGTATCCCACTGCCCGCTCACGGTCCAAGACCCGCTCGTGAGGGTCAGCGTACCGGAGGCTCCGCCGGTCAACGTGACGTCGACCACGGCGACGCTCGATGCGTTTGCGGTGAGGATTCCCGAGTTGCCGACTGCAAGGGATCCGCCGGTTAAAGAGAGATTCGATGTCGCCAGCGTGGTCGTCGATCCCGCGGAATCCTGGATTAGGAGGAGTCCGTTCCAGCGCACGCCGTTCGCCGCCATCGAGAAGACGATTGTCCCACTGCCCGCCGCGGACTGGAATGTCACATCGTGGAATTCGTCGCCTGCGAGATTCGCAAAAGTCAACGTTCGCGAAGAGGGGGAATCGAAGATCACGACGCCGGTTCCTGCGACCCAGTTCGTCGAGGTGCTGCTGTTAGACCAGGAGCCTGCGAATGTCCAGGTGCCGCTCCCCATCCGGAAGTACGCCGACGTACTCGTGATTGACGTGTCGCCGGAGATCGCGACCAGCGACGCCACGCCGGACCCGTCGAGGACTGAGGAACCCGAGAGAGTGAGCGTCCCGGTGGCCGTCAGGCCGGCATTCGAGGAAGCGCCAATCGAAATGATTCCCGCGGCATGGATAATGTCGCCGCTGACCGCGAGGTCGAACGATCCGATCGCAATCGTTCCGGTCCACCCGGTCGTGTTGAGCGAAGCCGCGGCCACATTCAGATTAATCGTGGCGGTTCCGCCTCCGGAGTTCGCGTCAAAGAAGACCGGATTCGAAGAGTTCGGCACGGAGCATCCATTCACCCCGCCCGACGAATCCGCCCAGTGGCCCGTCTGGGACCAGCTACCCGTCCCGCCGATCCAATATCGATTGCCCCCGCAAGGCGATGTAAGGCGGACGTCGACGACCGGGTCCGAGCCGAGCATCGTGAAGATGATCTGCCCGGAACCGTTCACGAGCCCATTCGTGAAGTCCACGGCGTCCTTCGTCACATTGAATCGTTGCCCGCTCGTGTTCCCTCCGATTGTGAAAGTGATTGTCGAGGTCGCGACCGTGGATGAATGGGTCCAGGTGTAGTCCGAGTCGATTGTCCACGCCGTGAAGATGCTGATGGCCGTAAGGCTCGTTCCATCGCTGTTCGTGACGGAGAAGTTCAGGACGGTGATTGGTCCATCGACGATGCTCCCGGTCCCGTTCTCCGCCAATGTGTTGAAGGCGATGGTCTGGCCGGTCTTTGTGAGGACAGCGCCGTTGTTCACCGTCAAAGTCGCCGCGGTCACCGACGAGTTGATGGAAACCGTGCCCGCGATTGTGAGATGGTAGAACATCTGGCCTGACGCGAGGCTGATTGTCTGAGAAGTCCCGGTGAAGATCACGGTCGATGTTCCGGAGTTCAGAACCGAGCCTGCGCCGGTGCTGTCCCAAGAACCGCTCACCGTCCATGCGCCGGTCAGGGTGATCGTACCCGAGACCGCTCCGGTCATCGCGACGTTGGTGAACGTGGACGTCGAGGTGCCTGCCGCCAGGGCGCCACCATCTGGGACGAACAGGTTCGAACCGCCCGTAATGTTGAACCCTCCGGTCGTCAGCGTTCCGCTCACCGTCAAGGAATTGGACACATCGATGGCGGCTGACTGAGTGATGGTGCCCGAGACGGTGAGGTTGTAGAACCCGTTCGAAGCGTTGAGGATGGATACCGTCTGCCCGGCCCCGGTCAAGCTGACCGTCGATGTTCCCCTCGCGAATACCGAGCCCGCCCCGCTTGTGTCCCAGTTGCCGGAGACGGCCCAAGAACCGGTCGTCAGCGTCAACGTACCGCTCGCCCCTCCGATCAGCGTCAATCCGGAGACGGACACCGCGGAGGCGTTCGCAACGAGGACTCCCGCATTGCCGACGGCGATGGCGCCTCCGGTGAGGCCGAGATTGCCCGTAGCGAGCGTCGTCGCCCCGCCCCCTCCTTGGACCCTGAGGATTCCGGACCAAGCCAAGGCGTTCGTTGTCATCGTGAATGTGACCGTCGACGCGCCGCTGTTGAAGGTCACGTTGTAGAACTCGGCTGCGTTCCCCGGGAGAGCGGCGAACGTCATCGTCTGCGCCGAGGACGCGTTGAAGGCCACGGTCGCGGTTCCAATCGACCAGCTCGCCGATGTGGAATTGTCCGTCCACGAGCCGCTCACGGTCCAAGTCTCGGAGCCGAAGACGACGTAGGACGCGGCCGCGATCGATACATTACCGGTGATGCTGACCACACCGGACGTGGAGGTGAGCGCGCCGCCCAACATCGTGAATCCGGCGTTGGCGGTGAGCGCGTTCGTACCCTTGGCGAAGGTGCCGCCCGACAGGGTCAGCAGTCCCGCCGTCGTGAGTTGGCTCTGGAGAGTCCGGATGCCGCCACTGACGGTGAGCGCACCGAACGAGGCGCTCCCCCCGATTCGAAGGTTCCCCGTCCCAGAGAATGTAACCGTCGAACTCGTCGCCGTGAAGGTCGTGGCCGAGGACGTATCCCAGTTCCCCGAGCTCATCGTGATCGTCGCCGATGCGAACGTGAACGTCGCGGCGCCGCTAGACGTCAGGCTGTTCGTTCCGAATGCCACAGTCCCGGCGTTCGTGAAGGCGAGCGTTCCTGTCCACGTGAGAGACCCGGTGAAGGTCGTCGAGACGGTCGGACTGACCGTGAGATTGTTCACGGTCTGCGTGATGTTGATGGAGCCGCCCGATGCGTTCACGACGACGTTCGAGGCGCCGACGGTGAATGTCCCGAGGTGGGTGTCCATCGCCGTGACGGTGATCGTGGATCCGTTGGCCGTGAGGGCTCCTCCCGCGTTCACAACCAAGGTGACCGCGTTGATCGCGAGGTTTGAGCCACTCGTGTTCAGCGTCGTCGTTCCGGCGCCGCCTGAGATTGTGAGCGTCCCGCCGACGCCCAAGCTGTTCGCGGCCATTGTGAAAGTGACCGTCGAGGCGCCGGAGTTGAACGTGACGTTCCCGGCAAACTCCTGGGTCGGGTTGCCGAAGGTCATTGTCCGCGAGGCCGACGAGTTGAAAGTGATCGGGGGGGCAAAACTCCACGAGGCCGATGTCGAGGAGTTCGTCCACGACCCGGATGCCGTCCAAGAACCAGCGGCCGTCGACGTGATGTAGCCCGCGGCGTTGTTGACATTCACGTTCCCGGCCACCGAGACGATCGAGGCATTCGTGCGGAGGACCCCGCTCGCACCGCTGACGGTGAGTCCTCCGCCGATCGTGAGGCCGTAGTTCGCGCCCGTCGTGTCGAGTGTACCACTCACAGTGACGAGTCCCGCCGTCGCGAGGGCCGAGGCAGCCGAGACGGTGCCGCTGACGGTTAGAGCGGCGAACTCGTTCGACGCGTTGAGTATCTTGACGGTCGTGCCCGCTCCGGTCATCGTCACGGTGCTGGCTCCGCCCGTAAATGTCGAGCCTGAGCCGGATGTGTCCCAGTTACCGGTGACGGTCCATGCGCCGGTGGTCAGCGTCAGCATACCCGACGTACCACCGGTCATCGTGACGTTCGATACACTCACCGCGGATGCATTCGCCGTCAGAATCCCCGCATCGCCGAGGTTGAGTGCGCCTCCGGTGAGGGCCAGGTTGCTCGTCGCGAGGGTCGTCGCTCCGGCCCCACCCTGGACCGACAAGGTCCCCGACCAGATCAGGCGGTTCGTCGCCATGGTGAACGTGACGGTCGACGCGCCGCTGTTGAACGCGATGTCGTTGAACTCGGCGGCCGCTCCCGGGAGGACGGCGAAGGTCATCGTCTGGGAGGCCGATGAGTTGAACATGATGGGAGACGCGAAATTCCAGGACGCGGACGTGGACGCGTTTGTCCAGGATCCGGAGACGGTCCACGAACCGGCGCCGCCGGACGTGATGTAGCCGCCCGCATTGTTCACGGAAACATTCCCGGCCACCGAGACGATCGATCCGTTTGATCGGAGGACTCCCGTGGCACCGCTGACCGTCAGGCCACCGCCGACAGACAGGCGGTAGTTGGTCGCGGTCGTGTCGAACGTGCCGCTGACCGTCAGGAGGCCTGCGAGGGTGATGGCCGACGCCGCAGTGACGCTGCCGCTGATCGTGAGTGCGCCGAAGCCGTTGGAAGCGTTCAGGATCTTGACGGTCTTGGCGGCTCCGCTCATCGTGACGGTGCTCGAAGCCGAGGTGAAGACGGAGCCCGCTCCGGACGTATCCCAGTTCCCCGCGACGGTCCACGAGCCTGAGGCTGTGATCGTCCCGGAGGTCCCGCCGGCCATCGTCACATTGGTGACGCTCACGCCGGACGTGCCCGCGGTCAAGGTGGCCCCGTTGTTCACGGTGAGGTTGCCTCCCGGGCCCGTCAAGGCGAGATTCGCCGTCAAAAGGGTCGCATTGTTGTTGAGGGTCAAGGTGCCTCCCCAGCGGAGTCCGTTCGTCGCCATGGTGAACGTGGCCGCGGCGGTCGGGCTGAACTGCACGTTGCTGAACTCCGAGACTCCCAAGTTGGCGAAGGTCATCGTGCGAGACGAGCCGGAATTGAAGACGACCGTGCCCGTTCCGGCGGACCACGATCCGCTCGTCGTCGAATTCGTCCACGAACCGCCAAAGTTCCAAGTCGTCGCACCGAAGCTGAAGTATCCCGAGGCGGCGATGCTGACATTGCCAGTGATCGTCTTCGCGCCCGCCGCACCCCCGGTGATTCCACCCGCCATGTTCGCAGCGAGGGTGGCCACGGTCAGCGTGAAGGTGCTGCTCGCGAGGACTGAGCCGGCATTCACCGTCAAGGTCCCGGAGACGTCCACAAGGCCGGTTTGGGTGACTGTTCCCGCCGCCGAGATGACCAAGTTGTTGAAGTTGTTGCCCGCGTTCAGAATCGCGATGCTGGCCACACCGCTCATCGTCACCGTGCTCGTGCCTTTTGTGAACACGGAGCCGGCCCCGCTCGTGTCCCAGTTGCCGGTGCTCGCGAATGAGCTGGTCGTGAGCGTGATCGTTCCGCTCGTTCCCCCGGTCATCGCCACGCTCGACACGGCGACTGTGGAAGCGTTGGCGGTAAGGATCCCGCCATTGCCGACGCTGAGTGCGCCGCCGGTCAGGCCGAGATTGGCCGTTGCGAGCGCCGTCGTCGAAGAACCGTCCGAGATCGTGAGCGTCCCGCCCCAGATCAGGGCCCTCGTCGCCATGGTGAAGGTCTGGGCGGACGCCGCCGAGGAGGTGAACGAAATGTTGTTGAACTCGTTGCCCGGAAGATTCGTCCCTGCGAATGTCATCGTCCCGCCGGTCGCACTCGCGAAGGTGACCGTGCCTGTCCCGGGAGTCCATGAGGCGGAGGTCGAAGCGTTCGTCCAAGTCCCCGTGACGGTCCAGATCGACGAACCCATGACGACGTAGCCGTTCGCGGCGCTGACGTTCACGTTGCCGTTGACCACGACGGTTGACACATTCGCCGTCAAACTTCCGAAGGCCGAGAGGGTGAGCGCCCCCGCGGTGATGCCCAAGTTCGACGCGGATGTCGTCAAGATGGTCGGTCCCGTTGCCCCGCCCGTCGAGTTGCGGATCGTGAGCGTCGCTCCCATCCTGAGCGCGTTGACCGCCATCGTATACGTGATACTGGGGGTCACACTGGCATCGAGCGTGAGATTGTTGAACTCGTTCGTGCCGCCGGCCAGCGCGGCGAACGTCAGCGTCCCGCTCGCGGCATCTCGGATCGTCACCGTGCTCGTCCCCGCGGCCCACGAGGCGGAGGTGGAGAGGTTGGTCCACAGTCCGTTGACCGTCCAGCTCGATGCGCCGAGACTGACGATCGTCCCCGCGGTGAGCACGCCGACATCCCCGGTGACGGCGATGGTCGAACTCCGAGCCTGGAACGTCCCTTGAATGGCGAATGGACCGTTGACGGTGAGAGACCAATTGGATGCGGTCGTATCGAGCGTGCCGGTGAAGCCCGTCATGTCGATGCTCGCGATTGTGGTGGCTGCCGCCAGGGTCGTGGTGCCGGTGGGGGTGGCATTGAAGATCACATCGTTCGTCGCGACGGGAGTGCAGGCACACGCGGCCCCGCCGGACGTATTCGACCAGTTCGCACCCGTAGCCCACGTCCCGCCGGCACCGATCCGGTAGCAATTCCCCGATGCAACGCCGCAGTTGGGGGTGGGCAATACGCGGACCGCGGAGATGACCCAGTCGGTAGCGCTGCCGTCCGTCCAGGTGATTGCCGTTCCGGGGAAGGGCATGTCGGCTCCCGCGCCGCAAAAACTGTTGGGCGCGGCGGCGCACTGAGTCGGCGCGATCCCGTAGAGACCCGTCGCGGTGGCTCCCGTGCCGGTGACGGCCGTCGGTGCCGTGGTCCCTCGAATCCCCAGGACCGCGAAAGCCAGTTCGCCGGCGGATGCCGGGGAGATCGAGATGCTCGGATTCGCGGTCGTCCCGCTTGCCGTGGTTCCTCCTGCAGTCGGGGTCGTGGACCAGACTCCCCCCAAGAGGACCGTTGCACACACCTGTTTCGCGGTGCCACTCACGAGCGTGGCCGTCATTGTTTGAGTGCCGCCTGGAATCACGCCTTGGTAGAACCAAATCTCCGTGCGCACGATTCCGGTGCCGCTCGTAGCAGTCCCGGGGATCAGGCTCAGGCTCGCCGAGCCGTAGGTGACGCTTGTGTATGCGGTGGGTCCGCGATTGCTGAGCATCACGAGTACCGCGTCGTCCCCCGCCGCGGCCGTTTGAGATGTCGTACAGGTTCCGGCGGCAGGGTCGACGACCGTGACCGTCGTCGAATCCACCGACAATGCATCGGCTTTCGCGTTCATCGTGAAGAGATCAAAGAACCAACCAATCCCCTCCTGGACTGACTCTCGGATTCCGACACCGACCTCGTGCCAGTCGACCGGGGGGAACCACATTCGGAGGACGTGATCAATGGCAGTGCCCCACGTTTCCGGCGCTTGACTTGGATGAACGAAAACATTGAGATTTGGAGATGCAAAGGATACGGGCACGAGTCGCTCCGTCGGATACGGGGACTGCGCCGGGAGGACGAAGGTGACATTCGTGTAAGGCTGCAGATCATTCCCATGGAAGAGGAGCCGTTGCAATTCGGGCGTCAGTGCACGGCCGGGAATCGTGAGGCGACCGTCCGGCGTCCTAAACTGGGCGAGCGGGTCGGGCACGAAATGGCTTTCGACCACGAGGGCGGTGGTTGCCAGGATCACGAACGCGAGCAGGAACGCGGCTCCCGCCCTCACGAGAACACCGGGCCGTGAAGGACGACTAACTGGCCGCAACGAGCAGCGTTGCCGCTCATCGACGCGACGGAAGGACCGGGAGCTCCGGTTGGGGCGTTTCGTTCAACGTCGAGGAAGGAACCTGACAGTTCTGCGCATGAGACGTTCAAAGTCGTCACGACTCTGGCGAGCGTCTACGTGGCTTTACTGCGGGTTCCGTTGGGACCTATTTAAGCGCCGTTTGGTGGTTATCTGACCTGATTCCCTTTGAGAAGTAGACTCGTCACTCGACCGTCACGCGCCCGGAGAGCCGGGCCTCCATCGCCTCCAGCTCCGCCGCGCGCCTTCGGAGCTTCTCCTCGCGGTCGAGGAGCTCGAGAGCCTTCTGCTGGATGATCTTCACGCGCCGCTCGATGTCCTTCTTCGCCTCGTCCGGTTCGGCGCGGACCTCCGGGGCTTGGGGCTTCGCCTGGGCCAGGAGGGTCCGCTGTCGGTCCAGGTCCTGTTCGCGGGACGCGAGCTCTTGCTCTCGTCGCCCGAATTCACGGTCCCGTTCGTCGACCCGCGCTTCGCGATCCCGGACTCGCTCCTCGCGATCGAGGAGCTCGATCGCCCTCCGTTGCAGGAACTTGCGTTCCCGGGCGAGCTCGGCTTTCTCGCCCTCCATCGCCTTCCGGACTTCCTCGGAGACTTCGCCCGGGGGGCGATGAGACGCGACGAGGCGCTCTTTCGCCATCGAAGTGAAACGCTGGCTCAGATCGGCCACGCGGCTCTCGATCTCGCGGCGGGTCTTGTCTTCCTCGGCGGCCCGGGCTCCGGCCTCGGTCCGTTCTTTCTCGAGGACGGCGATTGATTCCTTCGCCTCCTTCTCGAGTCGCGCGATCCGCGTCGAAGCCTCTTGGTATCGAGTCTCGAGATCGTCCTTCGCCGCGATGAGCGCCTTCCGCTCCTGCTCAAACGCTTGTCGGGCGTCGGAACTGGCTTTCGACTCCGCTTTCTTCGAATCTTCATTGGAACTCGCCGCGAGTTGTTCCGCGATTTCGAGGGTCTTCGCGGATCGGGAGGCCCCTTTGGAGACCGCGTCCTGCAGCTGGGTCGAATAGTCCGCGAGGGCCGCAAGCCTCGCCTTCTGGCGGTCGAGTTCCTCCTGGCGCCCGCTCAGGTTCGCCGCGTCCGCTTTGAGCTTGGCCTCCAGTTCCGCGAGGGATTTTTCCTTCGCCTGGAGACGTGCGTCGCGTTCCGCGAGCCCTTTGTCGAAATCCGGTTTCGGCTCGGCGGCGCGGGCCGGCGCGGGTCGGCTCGTGGCGGCCGCGAGATGCGAGTCCGCCGCGGTGAGGAGGAGGGCGGTCCAGTTGACATCCTCCGGTGCCAGTTGTCCGCGGGACAGCAGGACGAACACGAACTTGCCACTCTGAAACGCCGTGAAAACGTATTCGCCGACGAACAGCGAGTCGCGGTCCCCGATCCCTTCGTCGGGCAGGACTTTCAAGAAGTCGTTGTAGTCGATCGGGCAGTCCGAATCGAGAATGTACTCGCCGGCCATTTCGCCGCGCTCATCGAGGACGTAGATCTTCTTGAGCTGAGCCCGAGCGACCTTTTTCAGCGGAGCGGCCATGAGGATTCCGGAGACGACCGGGCCGATGCCTCGGACTACGAGACCGGAAAGCAGAGCTTCGATCGCCCCTTGCATACGCTGGCCGCCTTGGTCGCGAGGGCATCTCCTCGCGGTCGTGTACGGAGGAATCGAGCGGCCCGCGCCTTATTTAAGAAACGGGCCTTGGTTATCGGTCGTGAGAAGGGCCGCTCGTCGGCTGGACAGAACCGCGGCGGGCCTGCGCGCGGTTCCCTCCGCTCCGCGTCGGGTCAGACCAAGGAGCGGGCCCGTTCCAAGTTGTCGACGCCGAGCGCGACTTGGGCATGTCCGCCCACGGTGCCTAGGTGGATCGCGCTGACGACATCGACTCCGGCGTCGCCGAGTTTTCGTGCGAGGGCCGCGAGGGCCCCGGGCTTGTCGTCGAGGCGCACGACGAGGACGGTCCGCGTCGAGCACGTGTAGCCGCTTTTCATGATCGCCTCCCTCGCTTGCATCGGCTGATTCACGATCAGGCTCACGTACGATCGCCCGCCTGCGGATTCAGCGCCGATCGCGTCGATGTTGATTCCCGCCTCTCCGAGAATCGCGGCGAGTTTCGCGAGCTCCCCCGGCCGATCCGGGACCTCCATGTCGATTTGGATCATGTCCCTCGGGAAGGACATGGCAGTGCGAGGCTACAAGCGTTGCGCGCCGTCGTGTGGCGGCAGATGGCTTATGGGATGCAGAGTTCTCATCCGTCCGATTTCCATGCGGTACACCCTCGCGTATGTCGGGATTCAAGTCCGCGACATGGAGCGTTCCATCTCATTCTACCGCGACGTCTTAGGGATGCAGGTCGTGCGGCGTCAGCACGTCCCGGAAACGGGCGGCGAATGGGCGGAGCTACGTAGCGACGGGTCGAAGCAGATGCTCGAGCTGAACTGGTACCCGGACGGTTCCAAGTTCTTCGCGGGACCCTATCGCAACGGGGACGAGCTGGACCACATCGCGTTCGAGTGCGAGGATGTCGAGCGGGCGTACCGGGAGCTGCAGGCGAAAGGGGCCCGGGGCGGGCACCCACCCTTCGCCGAGGGGAACAGTTGGCTCGCCTACGTCGAAGACCCGGACGGGATCTGGATCGAGTTGACCGGCCCAATCCCGGCCAATAGGTCTGCGGGCCGGTCCGACTAGGTGGGGACCGCGGGAGGCGCGAGGACGATTCGGGCGTCGACCGCGCGGTAGCCCTTGCCTTCCGGGAGGACCACTACCGGATTGAGGTCGATCTCTTGGACTTGGTCGAAATCCGAGACGAGCTGGGCAAGGCGGAGGAGGGCGTCTTGGAGCGCTTTCACATCGCGTGCCGACTCGCCACGGACGCCTTTCAGGAGCGGATAGGTCCGGATCGATTCGATCATTCGCATCGCGTCGCGATCGGTGAGCGGGGGCAGTCCAAACGCGACATCTTTCAGATACTCGACGTAGATCCCACCGAGCCCGAAGACAAGGCATGGTCCGTAGACTTTGTCCCGCGTCATGCCGAGGATCACCTCCGTGCCGCCCGTCACGAACTCTTGGACCAAGAATCCCTCCAGGGCGACTCCTCGCTCGCGTAAGTGGGCGGCGATACGCGACGCGCCATCCAGGAGGGCCTCTTTCCCCCGCACGTCGAGCAGGACCGCTTGCAGTTCGGACTTGTGAACCAGTCTCGGTCCGACTGCTTTCAGGACGACGGGATATCCGACTTCGGCCGCCGCTCCGGGCAGTTCGTCGATGGAGTCGACAAACCGAGTCTTTGCCGTGCGGATTCCGTACGCCTCGAGGAGGCGGTTCGCCTCGTCGCCGCGCAACAAAAGTCGTTTCTCGGCTCGGGCCCCCGCCCACACGGATTCGGCCTCGCCGCGGTCGACAGGGAACGTTCGAAGTTCCCCTTCCTCGCGTTCCCGGTATCGGGCATACCGGTGCATCGCGGCGAGGGCCCGCGCCGCGCTCTCCGGGTACGAATACGAAGGCACGCGATGCGTCACCAGTTCGACGAAACCCGCGCTGTCTTCGGCTCGCCCCAGGAAGTTGCACAAGACCGGCTTCCGGTATTTCTGGGCCGTCTGCCAGATTGCGCGGGCGATGTCGACCTCGTCCACCCGGACGGGCGGCACGTAGATCGCGATGGCGGCGTCGACGCCTCCGTCGGCGAGGACGGCGTCCATGGCGCGTCGATAATCCTCGAGGCTTCCTTGCGGGGTCAGATCGATCGGGTTGTGAAGCGACGCCTCGGGGGGAGCCCAGCTCTTCATGTAGGCCTGAGTCGCCGGCTCAAGCTCCGCGAGCCGGAGTCCCTGGGCGACCAGCTCGTCGACGCACATGATCGCCGGACCTCCGGCGTCCGAGACGACTGCGACGCGGTCACCGCGCGGAATCGGTTGCAAGGCGAAAGCCATCGCCAGGTCGAAAAGTTCCTCAATCGAGTTCGCTCGCAGGACGCCAGTCTGGGAAAACACCGCCTCTGCGGCGAGGTCCGAGCCGCCGAGGGAACCCGTGTGGGACACGGCCGCCCGGCTTCCAGCCTCCGAGCGGCCCGACTTCACCGCGATGACGGGCTTGTCTTTCGTGGTCTCGCGCGCGATCCGGACGAAGTTCCTCGGGTTGCCGAAGTTCTCGATGTACGCGAGGATCAGTTTCGTGTCCGGATCCCCGTGCCACATCCGAAGGAGATCGTTGAGGCTCACCTGCGCCTTGTTCCCCAGCGAGCAGAACTTCGCGAAGCCGACGCCCAGGGATTTCGCATGGTCCAAGATGGCGATGCCGAGGGCGCCGCTCTGCGTCGCCAGCGAGATCCCGCCGGGTAGCGGCGGCGTCGGGGCGAACGTCGCATCCATGCGAATGTCGGGGTGGGTGTTGATCACTCCCATGCAGTTCGGCCCGATCATCGTCATGTCGTACGCGTCGCACATCGCGAGGAGTCGCGCCTCTCGGGCCATTCCCGCCTCGCCGATTTCACGGAAGCCGGCGGTGATCACGACCAGTCCTTTCACTCCCTTCTTCCCGCATTCCTCGACGGCTTCGAGTGCGACCTCTGCGGGTACCGTGATGACCGCGAGATCCACTCGGTCAGGAATCTCGAGGACGCTCGGGTACGCGTGGATCCCGTGGATGCTCGTCGCCTTCGGATTCACCGGGTAGACCGTCCCCTGGTACTCGTTCACGATGAGGTTGTGGAGGATTTCGTACCCGATTTTTCCACGATGACGAGATGCACCGACGATGGCGATGGACGACGGCGAGAAGATCGCGTCGAGTCCGCTTCGGGGCATCGAGGCGCCAAACCCTCGGCGCGGCTTGAAGGTTCTCGCCTCGTCTGATGCGTGGGCTGTTATCCAGTTCCCAAGTCGCTATCACACGGGATAACGGCGCCATTTGAGTAATATATCGAGCGGGGGAACGGGGACACGACTGGGCCGGGGAATTCCCTTGCTCGGGAGAAGCCGACTCAAATGCACGCCCACCCCGCGCGGTTCTCGATGAGAAGCGTCGTGGTGGTCCTCGTCCTCCTCGGGTCCGTCGGTGCGGTCCTGCTTGTCACGGCTCCGATCGCAAGCGCCACGGTGTATTTCCGAGGGATCATCAGCGTTCCGACGACGTGGGGAGCCGGCGCTGAGACAAACTACGTAGCCACGGGTCCCGTCACGATTCGTCCCTCGGGGAGCCTCACGATCATGCCGGGGACGACGGTGAAGTTCGATCCGGGCGTCCACTTGTTCGTGGAAGGTCGGCTCACGGCCGACGGGACCTCGGCGAAAGCGATCACGTTCACCGCGAACAACACCGCCTCTCCGTTTCCTTGGGGCGGGGTCCAGTTCAATGCGAGCTCGTCCGGATCCGTCTCTTGGTCCACATTCGACCGCGTCGATCGGGCAGTCACCGCGACCGACAGTTCTCCGAACGTCATGAGCAACACGATTCTCTCGGCGGGGCTCGGTTTCGGCTTCGTTCGATCTTCCAGCTTCGTGTCGAGAAACACGATCGTGCGGGCCACGAACGTGGGGATGTACGCCAACGCCTCGAACGTGTGGATTGCGGACAACTCGATCAACGGCACTGCGATCGGCATCCAGATCGAGCAACCCAGCTTCCCAACGGTTTCGCGTAACACGATCACGAACGTGAGTAGCGGGTTTGCGATGGGCATCCTCCTGACGGCCGGAGCGAGCGCCTCGATCGACGGAAACACGATTCGAGGCGTCCGTGGATCCAACGGGGCACCCGGAGCCGTGCCGGGAGCACCGGGCCGCGATGGAGCGATCGGCGCGGGGATCTATGTCTCCGGAGCGCCCTCGGCTTCGATTACCTCGAACTCGGTTGACATCGTCACCGGAGGACGCGGTGGAGACGGCCAAGCCAACACCGGAGGCGCCGGCGGTCGGGGCGGCAACGGCGGCCCTGCCGCGGGGATTGTCGTCGTGGGCACGCCCGACGCAACGATCCAATGGAACATGATCACGAGCGTCGCGGGCGGATCCGGGGGCGCGGGCGGCGGCAGTGCCACGACCACCACCGGTGGCCGGGGCGGCGATGCCGGGACGGCTGTCGCCATCGAAGTGGCGAGTTCGACCGGCAGCAACCTGTTATCTACGAACACGGTCGACAGCGTCGTCGGCGGCAACGGCGGACCGGGCGGAAACGGCGGGACGACGAATGGCAATGGAGGAGTCGGCGGCGACGCGGACGGACTCTTCCTGATCAGTGCGATGAACTCCGACGCGAGCGGCAACTCCGTTCAGACCGTCCGAGGCGGGACCGGCGGGAACGGCGCGGCCGCCGGCGGCGGATCCGGAAACGGCGCGACCGGCGGGTCTGCGAACGGGATCGCGGTCTTCTACGTCTCCGGCTCGGCGACGGTCCACGCCAATACGTTCACGACCTTGACGGGTGGAGACGGCGGGCGGGGCGTCCGCGGTGGGTACGCCGGCAACGCGACCGGGGTCGTCTTCTTCGGGAACAACGATGGTTCGTTCAACAGCACACAAGCCAGCTTCAATCAACTCGATACGGTCACCGGCGGGGCCGGCGGAATCGGCACGCGGTTCGGCGGCAACGGGGGCGCCGCGGCGGGGATCGCGGGGGTGTTCGTTTCTCCGAGCTTCTCCTCGAACCGGGTCACGACGATGCAAGGCGGCCGGGGCGGCGACGCGCTCGACCTCACGGACGGGGGCCGGGGCGGGGACGCGCTCGGGATTGTCTCGGGACTGGTGGTGAAGGGCCTCTCCCTCGGGGACACGATTTCCGGAGTGACGAAGGGCGGAGCGGGCGGCGGCGCGCCCATTCAGGTTTCGTATGCGGACGGCTACTACCTCATCGGCAACAAGACGTTCACGACCCGCTTCACGGTGGACAACGCGACCCTCGCTTCGATCGGGAGCTACGAGTTCTACGTAGATAACTACACCGAGGCCATCGCCGTGAACAGTCCGTTCACGAAGCTCGCGGTGATGGCCGCAGGCAACCTCACGGTGCGGAACTATCTCGAAGTCGACGCCCTCTGGCCGAACGGCTTCACCCCGGTCGCGACGGCCCATATCACGGTCATGGACGGAAGCTCGCGAATCTGGGATCGCCAGGCTCCGTCCGGAGCCCAAGCGTGGATCCTCGTCACGGACCGCATCTACATCGAATCCCCGCTCCCGACCGACAACGTGACGCAGGTCAGCGTGACGTACCCGCCCTATTCGTTCGCAAGTGATCCGCGGTCCGTCAATATGGGGACGAGCCACACGGAATCGTTCGTGATGGTGGACAAGGACGCCCCGACGTCCGCGGCCGGTGCCTTGCCGACGTACGAGAACGTCTTCACGTTCTGGGTCTGGTACACTGCTTCAGACGGCAACGGGACCGGAGTGGGCAACATCACCCTGTGGTATCGGACCGGCGGGAGTGCCGTCTGGGTCCAATACGCCGTCCAGCCGGCGGGGAACTTCGGTCAATTCACGTTTACGGCCTCATCCAATGGCGTGTACGAATTTGCCACGACGGCGGACGACCTTGCGGGGAACAAAGAGGTTCGTCCTGCGGCGAACGACACCTGGACGACGGTCGACACGATCCGGCCGGGGTCTCATGCGAACGGCCTGAGCCAATACCAGAACCGGAGTGCGTTCAGCGTCTCCTGGGGGCCCGACGCGGGCGTGACGGACATCGTGTCCTACACGATCCAATACAACGCCGGCGCCGCTTGGACGAACTGGCTCGTTGACACGACCACGACCTCGGGGACGTTTTCGGCGGGCGGGCAAGGCATCTACGCGTTCCGCGCGATCGCCAGGGACGCCGCGGGCAACGTCGAGGTTCCTCCGGCGACAAACGACACCTGGACGATGGTCGACACGATCGCTCCATCGTCTCACGCGTTGCCCCTGCCGAGGTACGAGGCCTCGCTGGGTTTCACGGTCTACTGGGGACCCCAATTCGACTCGCCCGACATCGCGAGCTATCGGGTCCAGTCGCGGGACAACGGGGGAGGATGGACGGATTCATGGATCGTCCCGGTGGGCACGACCTCGGCCGTGTTCACAGGCCGGGACGGTCATACGTACGAGTTCCGTTCGATGGCGACGGACCGGGCGGGGAACGTCGAAACGCCGCCCCTGCCGCCGAACGTCAACGATTCGTGGACGATCGTGGACGTGATGCCACCGGACTCTTCGATGACCCGATTGCCCTCGTACGAGAACGCGCTCCAATTCGCGATCGCGTGGGGTCCTGTCGTCGGCACAACAGACATCGCGGCCTATTCCGTCCAGTGGAAAGACAGCGCGAATCCGTGGACGGACCTCGTCGGTTACA
>Ga0137396_10000302_pt1 | contig 22217 bp, 16 predicted proteins | sample czc16metaG_FD_108284 | JGI IMG/M metagenome (GOLD analysis project Ga0137396, IMG submission 108284) | Vadose zone soil microbial communities from Angelo Coast Range Reserve, California, USA - czcobulk3.16 metaG | ecosystem: Environmental > Terrestrial > Soil > Vadose zone | place: USA...
CGATTTCGGCGTCGCCTCGACGTATTCATCGACGTCGATGTACTCGATGGCGCGCTCAAGGCTCATGCGCAACGGCGCTTCCAATTGCACGCCTTTGCCGTCGCCTTGTGATCTCATGTTCGTGAGTCGCTTCGCGCGGCACGGATTAACGGGCAAATCGTCCGGACGCGCATTTTCACCGACGATCATCCCGGCGTAGACATCCTCCTGTGGGCCGATGAAAAGCCGGCCGCGGTCCTGAGTGGTGTTTAGCGCGTAGGCCGTGCTCGTGCCGTTTTCCATCGAAACCATTACTCCACGATTGCGTCCTTCGATCTCGCCTTTGAACGGCGCGTATTCAGCAAACAAATGACTCATTAGGCCTTCGCCTCGCGTGAGGTTGACCAGGTCGGTCTCGAAACCGATCAGACCCCGCGTAGGAATGATCGCTTCGACTGAAACGCGATTTGCATGATGATCCATGTGCACGACCTCGCCTTTGCGAGCAGCGAGCGATTGTAAAACGTCGCCCAAATTTTCGTTTGGAAGATCGATATAAAGATTCTCGAGCGGCTCAAGCAACTCGCCGTCGTCGTTCCGATGAAAAATGACTTCGGGTCGCGAGACCATCACTTCGTAGCCCTCGCGTCGCATTTGCTCGACCAGGATGGCGATTTGCATTTCGCCACGAGCATGAATTTCAAATGCCCCCGCCGTCTCCGTGTCGTTGAACTGAAGCGAAACGTTACCGCGGGTTTCCCGGACGAGCCGATCGCGAATATGTCGCGCCGTCACGAATTTCCCCTCGCGTCCGGCAAACGGGGAATCATTCACCAGAATGCGCATTCGAATCGTCGGCGGATCGATATCGACAAATTGAAGTGCGGCGCCCTCTTCTCGACCGGTCAGTGTTTCACCGATATAAGCGTTTTCAAATCCGGCCAGGCCCACGATTTCGCCAGCGCTCGCCTCCTTGGTTTCGATTTGTTCGAGACCGGAATGAGTAAAGAGCGCCGTGACGGTAGCGCGTTCGCGATTTCCATCGCGATGAAGACAGACAATCGAATCGCCAACGCTCACGCGGCCGCTAACGATGCGACCAAGAGCGATGCGCCCGATATAATCACTGTACTCAAGATTCGAGACCAGCATTTGAAAAAAGGGATCGGAAGAAACTTTCGGCGGCGGCACGTGCTGAACAATAGTCTCGAAGAGCGGAGTCATGTCTTCGTGCTTATCGTTCAATTCGCGCACGGCAAAACCGTCCCTGGCGCTCGCGTAGATGATAGGAAAATCGAGCTGCTCATCGTTCGCCTTTAGTTCGACGAAGAGATCGAAGACCAGGTCGACCGCTTTGCGCGGTTCCGCGTTCTCTCTGTCGACCTTGTTAATGACGACGATGGCCTTAAGACGATTTTGCAGCGCTTTGCGCAAAACGAAGCGGGTCTGCGCTTGCGGTCCGTCGTGCGCGTCGACCACTAGCAAGACGCCATCGACCATCTTCATGATCCGCTCCACTTCGCCGCCAAAATCCGCATGGCCCGGCGTGTCGACAATGTTGATGCGGTAGCCGTTCCACTGGAACGCCGCGTTCTTCGCCCGAATAGTGATTCCTTTTTCGCGTTCGAGATCCATTGAATCCATCATCCGCTCTTCGATCTTCTGATTGGCGCGGAACGTACCCGATTGACGCAGCAGTTGATCCACGAGCGTGGTCTTGCCGTGATCGACGTGCGCAATGATGGCGATGTTGCGAATCTTTTGCATGAAATCTTCTTCGTTTTATAGGGCAGGCGCATCGCCTGCCGAAATAGATCACGGCAACCGGAGCGGTCGCCCTACAATAAAATGAGGGCGCGCAATATCGCCGTATTCGCGGGAAAATCAATCGCTTCCCGATGTCGAACAGAAGCAGCCGTTGAATCTAACCCAAACTTAACGCGACGGGCGACGGGCGACGGGCTAAAACCCGCTTGCGTTTTATTTCTCTGTTACAAAAAGCGGCGAAAATCAGCGCGCCACGTAATGGCCGTGGATCCACACCGTGTGGTGGCGGTTCCAGTGTCCCGGAACCCAAACCCAATAAACACCGTTGACCCAGTATCCGGGGCCGTGAATGTAATAAGGTTGATCGCCGATGCCGATACTGATCGAGAGCGCATTCGCGATGCTGCTTACGCCAAGCAATACTGCAAAAACTAACGCCAATTTCTTCATGGTTGTCTCCTCCGTATCTAACTTAGACGCTTTTAAGCCTGCGCTATTTAACCGTTAGTGCGCAAGCGAAAACGCCAGCCGACGAACCGGCCTTCGGCTCCGCCAATTCAAACAGTATACGCGCCGGCAAATGAGGCCGCGCAACGAATCAATTTCTCGGACTGCGGAATTTATTAATCGCAATTTTAGCGAACCCCGGGAATCCCAGTATCGACTGCCAGGTAGACTCGAACGGTCTGATTCGATTCGATCTTGAACGATTGCGGGTTCGCGCGGAGACGTTTCTGCGCGCGGTCCTGCAGATCGAGAATGTAGGCGCCGGGCGGGAGCGCGACGCGATACGCCCCGTTGCCGTCCGGCGTAACCCGGGCGATTTCTCTATGTCCATCCTGACTCAGGATGACGAGCGGATATTCCTTATAGAATTCGGCTAGTCCGGTCGAAGGCCCGGCCTCCGCAAGCTCAACCTCCCTCAGCGAAATGATTTTCAAACGCCCTTCCAGGAAGCCCGGCGGCACAGCTTTGAGCATGCCGCCGCTGGCCAGCACTAGAAAACAAGCAGCAAGCACTGGCGTATCTTAAGAAGCATGACATCGCTGAAAAAAAATGGGCGGGATAGAATTCCTATCCCGCCCATTATGAGGAGATCAAGACCTTACGGAAGGATTAGCCTCCAGATACCCAGTCCGTGGGTTGCAGCATAGAGCACCCGCGAACCTGGGATGATCGTCAGCCCCGCCGTTTCCACCATCGGCATGTTCAAGCCAGCGACGAACCATTGCCCAGCCGGGTTGGTTGTTGGATTGGCACCCAAACGGAAGACCACGAAGTCCGAAGAGGCGTAGAGATCGCCCGTCACACTGTCGAATGCGACACCGGTGATCGGAATATCCCAGATGTTACGCGAGATATCCGTGAACGTGGCAGTGCCAGCGCCGGGCCAGGTCACGCTAAAGACGTGTCCCTTTTGAGAGGGCGTGTTGAAGTTGTAACCTGAGTACGTGATCCACGCATGATGCACGTTAAACGGATCGATAGCTATACCTGTCGGGACCCGACTCGGATCGCCGTTAGCCCCATTATTATCGACCCGATTCCAGACCACGGACGCCGCCGCCGCATTGATGTTATCGGAGACGAAAATGCGCCCTGCGTTAGTCGCGGCCCAAGCCGTGTTGCCGTTGCTCGTTGTTCTGGAGATTTGTTCAACAACACCCCCAAAGCGCGTGACGCCATAGAAGGTACCTCCCAAGTCGCCGGGATCGCTACCCGAACAAAGTGCGGCTCCGACGGACGACGTGCCGAGCGGGACGAAGTCGCCGCAGAACGGAAAGTAGGGACCGAACTCAGGGCAGAAGAACTCGAGGAACCCCTGGGTCCCGCCGTTGTCTTGTGTTCTCCATACGTGGAACGAACCTTGGAAGACTGTTCCGGCCACGGCTGGATCAGCACCAAATGGCGGATAGAATTGAGCCGACTCGCAACTGAAGAGGATTGGTCCACTGATTTCCACCCACCAGGTCGGGGCCCCGGCCCGGAAGTTTCCGTCGTTCGCTTGTCCGGTGAACGTGTTGTACCGGATATTGGAATTGCCGACGTTGAATCCAGACTGGCCGCCATCGCCGTAGATCTCCTGGTTCCAGTTCACTGAGCTGTTGACATTGTTCCAGGTTCCGTTGTCCTGCGTCCCGCCTTGGATGTTAAAGACGTTATTGGACGCGACCGAAACGCTCTGGAACTGCAAAGTGTCCAGCCCAACGTTGAGGCTGAAGATGTTGACCGGCACAAAACGCAGGAGCTGAGTGCACTGAGCCAACGTCCCTTGACCAGGCCCGTAGGTGCGCGCGGCGCATTGCCCACTGATGTTAGTTACAGCGTTTACATCGCCGTCTGATCGCACCACTCCGCCGTCAGATCCTTCGAAGAAGAGTTCAACGGCAGTCTGACTGTCCCGTCCCTGGACAAAGACGATCGCGTGCTGATCCGGATGGATCCCGTTTGGCGCAATCGCATTCGGTTGGCAACAGCTTCCGGGCGGGGTCACATTGTTTTGCGCATCCGACGTCCAGTCGTACCAAGTCAAATCCGCGCCCGCGCCGTTTGAAGCCAGAACGCCGCGACCGTCGGAGCCATGATTAAACGTCGCGTAATCATATGAACCGCCGAGATAGACGAAGTCCGGATTGCCGAGCGGCGTATAGACAAAGTTGTCGTACCAGCATTGCGCAGTGCAGTAACCGCTGGTTTGCGGGACTGTTTCTAACGCGGTCAGGTCGGTGAAGGCCGGCACGCCGGACTGCACCAGATCGCTGCGGAAGAAGTGCGCCGTGTTCGAGCCGGCATTGCCGCAGCCCACGTACATGCGGGTGTTAAATGGAGGGACGAGCAATGTGGTCACGTCGAACGCACACCGATCAACGTTAGTTGTATTTAGCGGCGCCTTGATCTGCGTAAAAGTCGAGCCTCCATTGGTGGAACGCCAGACGCCTCCGCCTCCACCAGTTCCCGGAAAATTGGTCTCGTAAACGATAAGGTGGTTCGTCGGGTCAAGCTTGACGTCGGTGGCGCCGCGAATGGACGACAACACACCGCCTCCAAGACATGTCCCCGAGCCGCAGCTAGGGTCGCCGTCGAAGATGAAGGTGAAGGTTTGACCGGCATCGACTGACTTAAACAATCCGTACGGCGGCCGAGGTGTGGTTGGGCTCGATGTCGCAGCGCCCGTTACCGAACTGACACCGCGCACACCGCGCGCCGACGAAACGTAAAGAATGCTCGCGTTGGTCGGATCGACAACAATTGAACTGATCGAGCGGCCGAGGAATGCATTGCCGGTGTAAGTGCCATTTGACCCAGTGCCCGGCTGATTCGTGGTAATGGGCCCGATGTTTGCCGGTAGCAGTGTCCAGGTATTACCGCCATCGGTCGATTTGTAAATGCCAACGCCGGCCTCAGAGTCGCCAGATGCGTTAGGTTCGCCAGTTCCGGCATAGAGAACGCCGCGCGCATTATCGTAAGTGAGCGCGCCAATTGCATTGGTCACGAAACCGCCGGGACCACCGGAAATGTATGTCCAAGTCGGCGTGCCAGCGAGCCCGTTGGTGGTTCTCCAAATGCCGCCACCGGCAGCACCAACCCAAAGTCGGCAGAAGCTGCTGGTGCATACCGAAGCCTGATCGAGCGCGAGCGCAGTGATACGACCGGACACGCGTTGGGTTGAGCCAGTGAAGGTCAAGACATTCGGATCGGTTGCAGTGAATGAACTGGTATCACCAACCTGTTGCCATATCGGCAACTGCGGCGGCTCAGGCGGGGGGACCTTGGAGTCTATAATGATCGCCACTGGAGTAGGCGTTGGAGTCGGTGTTGCCTTCCCTTTCTTGCCGCCTTTTTTCTTCTTAGGAGTAGCGGTAGGAGTAGCGGTAGGCGCCGGCGTATCCGTCGGAGCAGGTGTAACCGTAGGCAGCGGCGGAGGCGTAGCGTGCGCCAAAAAGTCTTGCAACCCCGCATGCGCATTGATCAGCGCACCGAGATCAATTTCATCCGGGCCGGGATAGGCGCGTTTCGCGTATTCTGCTGCAGCAGCTGCGTCCGGATCTCCCACAGCGTTCGGATCGGCTAATGCGTCCTTCTCCGAGACCTCGTAGTTTGAATAGGGGCTGTCGTGCGAGCTTTGGTTTACGACCCGCTTTTTTGAGATCGGGTCGGACGAATTGTTATTGGCGGTCGCGACGAAAGCGAGCGCAGCAGCTGTGAGCACACAGGCGCCAGCAACCACGATGCGCAAGGACGCGAAGGCACGGGTGGGGTTAAATAGACGGGGTATTTTCATATTGTTTCAACCTGCAGGGTTAAGAGTTTCACTTCGGCGCGAGCATGCCGGAAATGGCCATCGAGCGTCAACAACATTCTTTCGAAATCTTAAAAAGAAATCGGGGAATCCCTTAACCGTTACTTAACCGCCGTTGCGCAAGCGAAAAATGTTGCAGCAAAACCGATTTGGCCGCGCGCGGCGCAAATCATTTGCGATGTGCGCGGATTTAGTCCTTTAATTCGACCGCGTGGCCGTCGGTACTATTTGGAAATCAGCATGTCGACTCGAACAGTCTGATTCGATTCGATCTTGAACGATTGCGGCTTCGCGCGGAGACGTTTCTCCACGCGGTCTTTCACATCGAGAATGTAGCTGCCCGGCGGAAGCTCGACATGGTACACCCCTTCGTCGTCCGCGGTAACGTCCGCTGTAAACCGCGCGATTTCTTTGCTTCCATCCTGACTTAGGACGACCAGCGGATATTCCTTATAGGCTTCGGCAGCGCGATTCGATTGTCCATCCTCGGCAAGCTCGACGCCTGCGGACTCTTTCAGTCCAATGATTGCCAAATGCCCTTCCAAGAAACCTGGCGGCGCAGCTTCGAGCATGCTGCTCGTGGCCAGCATTAGAAACAGGCAGCAAGCCCTGGCATGTTTTAAAAAGGGTGACATCGCAAAAAAAATGGGCGGGATAGAATTTACTATCCCGCCCATTATCTGGAGATCAAGACCTTACGGAAGGTTCAGCTTCCAGATGCCGAGTCCATGGGTTGCGGCGTAGAGCACCCGCGAACCCGGGATAATCGTCAGCCCCGCGGTTTCGACCATCGGCATATTCAATCCGGCAACGAACCATTGCTGCGCCGGGTTGTTGCTGGCCGCCAATCGAAAGACGACGAAGTCCGAAGAGGCGTAGAGATCACCCGTCAGGTGGTCGAATGCGACCGAGGTGATCGGAATATCCCAGATGTTAAAGGATATATCCGTCCACGTCGCCGTGTGACCGGCGACGCCGTCCCAAAACACGCTGAAGACGTGCCCCTTTTGTGACGGCGTGTTGAAGTTGTAACCCGAGTACGAGATGTAGGCACGATGCGGGTCGAACGGATCGATCGCTATCTCGGTCGGGAACCGACCGGGATCGCCGTTCGCGCCATTATTATCGACACGATTCCACACGACCGAACCTGCCGCTGCATTGATGTTATCCGAGATGAAGACCCGGCCGGTACCGGTTGCGGCCCAGCCCGTGGTAGTATTGACGAATGTTCTGGAGATTACCGCAACATTGCTTCCCGCACGGCTGCCCCAGAACGCGCAGGTCAAACAGCCCTGATCGTTAGCGTTGGCCGCCCCGCCCAGTGGGGCGAAGTCGCCGCACGAGCCAGTTGGGGCGATTTGGAAAAACACGTTGCAGTTCGCGTCGAGGAACGCCTGGCTTCCATCAGCACCCCAAGTTTGGGTTCTCCAAACGTGTTTAGAACCTTGGAAAATAGTTTCCCCTAACGCCGGATCGGAAATAACCGGCGGATAGAAGAAAGCGCTCTCACCACTTACGAGTATCGGTCCGCTGATCAAATCCCAGGTGTACGGGTTGCCGTTCGCGAAGCTTGCAGCGTTCGCCCGACCGGTGAAGGTGTTGAACCGGTGATTGGAATTCGTGGTGCTGAAGCCACCCTGACCACCGTCGCCGAAGATAACTTGGTTCCAGGCCGACGAATTGTTCAGATTGTCCCACGTTCCGTTGTCCTGCGTGCCGCCCTGGATGTGGTTGACGTTGTTGGCTGCAACCCGAATGCTCTGGAACTGCAAAGTGTCCAGCCCAGTGTTGATGTTGCTGAGGAGCGTCGGCACGCCACCGCCGAAAAACCCAAGCAGTTCCTTGCACTGAAGAAGCTGAGCAGGGTTCGTAATACTGCCATCTATGAGGCGCGGGAAGACGCATTGGGAAACGATACTGGTAAGCGTGCCGTCCGAGCGCACTACGCCTCCATCCGATCCTTCAAAGAAGAGAAGCGGATTGGACGGACTCACGACCAAGGTGTGCTGGTCCGGATGGATCCCGTTTGGCGCTGGTCCTTCGATTGGGAACTGATTCGGGTTGCAGCAGTTTCCGAAGACAGCCGGCGGCCCCACCAGTCCCGGCATCCCGTTGTCTTGCGCATCCCACGTCATGTCGTTCCATACCGGCGGATTGTCCTGGCCGTCTTGCGTCATGACAACCCCGCGACAGTCGGATGGGCCACCGCACTCGCCGTAACTGTACGAGCCGCCCAGATAGACAATGTTCGGAAACCCGGGCGGCGTAAAGACGAAGTTGTCGTACCAGCATTGCCCAGTGCAGTAACCGGCGGTGAACGAAGTTCCCGCCGGTTCTAACGCGGTCAGGTTGGTGAAGGCCGCGGCACCCTGCGCGTTATCGCTTCGATAAAACTGCGCCACGTCCGCTCCGTCATTGCCGCAGCCCGCGTACATGCGCGTGACAGGTGCACCCAAGCTGGTGACATCGAACGCGCAGCGGTCAACGTTGTCTGCCGAATTCAGCGCCGGCAAGATCTGCGCCCAACTCGCGCCTCCATTGAGCGAACGCCAGATGCCGCCGCCAGTACCAAAATTTGGATTCGGAAAATCGGACGCGTAAACGATGTTATGATTATTGGGGTCAAGCTTTGTTTGGGTGACTCCGCGACCGGACGATAACGCACCGCCTCCAAGACATGTCCCCGAGCCGCAACTAGGGTCGCCGTCGAAGATGAAGGTGAAGGTTTGACCGGCATCGACTGACTTAAACAATCCGAACGGCGGCCGAGGCGTGGTCGGGGTGCTTGTCACACCGCCACTTGAGACCGAGCTGACACCGCGGACGTCCCTAATCGTCGAAACGTAGAGAATGTTCGCGTTGGTCGGATCGACCACAACCGATGTGATCCCGCGGCCGAGGAATGCATTTCCGGTGTAAGTGCCATTTGACCCCTGGGTTGGCGTAGTCGTCGTAATGGGCCCGACTATGGCCGGGAGCAGTGTCCAGGTGTTGCCGCCATCGGTCGATTTGTAAACGCCAACGCCCGCTTCAGAGTCGACGGAAGGGCTACCCTCGCCAGTCCCGACGTAAAGAACACCGTGCGCATTATCATAAGTAAGCGCGCCAATTGCATTGGTCACGAACCCGCCGGGACCACCGGAAACGAATGTCCAACTCGGCGTCGCGGCGAGTGCGTTGGTCGTTCTCCAGATGCCGCCGCCCGCAGCACCAACCCAGAGTCGGCAGAAGGCGGCGCTGCAGCCCGACGCGCTATCGATCGCCATCGCTCTGACACGACCGGATACCCTTTGGGTCGAGCCGGTGAAGGTCAAAGAGTTCGGATCAGTTGCAGTGAATCCTGTGCCATCGCCCACCTGTTGCCATATCGGCAACGGCGGTGGCTCAGGCGGGGGGACCTTGGAGTCTATAATGTTCGCCACTGGAGTAGGCGTTGGAGTCGGTGTTGCCTTCCCTTTCTTGCCACCCTTTTTCTTCTTAGGAGTAGCGGTAGGCGTAGCGGTAGGCGGCGGCGTATCCGTCGGACCAGGTGTAACCGCAGGCGGCGGCGTCGGCGTCGCGTGCGCCAAAAATTGTTGGTACCCTGCCTGTGCGTTAATCAGCGCACTCAGATCTATGTCGTCAGCGGGATAAGCGCGGTGCGCGTATTCTTCGTCCGCAGCTTGGGTCGGATCTTGGGCTGATCCGTCATCCGCGGTCTCGTATGCCGAAGAGAGGGCGTCGTGGGCCAACGGGCTCATGACGACCCGATTCTTTGAGACCGGGCCGGACGAATTGTTATGAGCGGTCGCGACGAAAGCAAGTGCAGCGGCTGCGAGCACGCAGCTGCCCGCGACCATCAGGCGCAGACATGTGAAAGCATGAGTGGGGTTAAATAGACGGGGTATTTTCATATGGTTTGAACCTGCAGGGTTAAGGGTTCACTTCGCGCGCGAGAGTGCCCGAAATCGCCGTCAAAGGTCAACGATATTCTTTTCCCGAAACCTTAAGAAAAAATCGGAAAAATCCCTAGCGATTCGAGACGCGACACTTAACGCCGCGAAAAAATTAGACCAAAACAGCTTTTTCCGGTGCCGGCTCAACCCATTTTCCGTGTTCGCGAATCAAATCTTTGAGCCGATCCACTGCTTCGGTTTCCGGAATATTAAATTTCACCGCGGTCTTGCCCACATAGAGATTCACCTTGCCCGGCGCGCCGCCGACGTAACCGAAATCCGCATCCGCCATTTCGCCCGGACCGTTCACGATGCAACCCATGATCGCGATCTTCACGCCTTTGAGGTGCGAGGTGGCCGCTTTAATTTTCGCAGTCGTAGTTTGCAGATTGAACAACGTTCGTCCACATGACGGACAGGCCACGTAATCAGTCTTGAAGATTCGTGAACCCGCCGCCTGCAAAATGTTGTAGCTCAAACGTAACGCCTGCCCCGGCGCTTCTTCTCCTTGAACCAGAACCGCGTCGCCGATTCCATCGCACAAAAGCGAGCCGATGTCGGTCGCCGCGATCAGCAATGTCTTGAGAAAATCTTCATGTCGATGTTGTGAGACCGTATCTTTCAAAAGAATCGGATGCCGCGACTGCAATTTCGCTGCCAATAACCGGAACGCCGCGATCATCGCAAGATCGACATCGTCTCTCACGGTAACGAACCGCGGTTCAGAGCTTCGATTCAATCTCGCAATCGCGTCAGCATCGCGGGGATCGACTTCCTGGATTCGCGCATTTTCGTAAACGATCTCCGGCTTGTAATCGCCCATCTTGTCGATCTTGTGCGCGATCTTGTCGTAATTTTCCTGCCGAACGACGACGCGAATCAGCTCCTCGCCGCCTAATCGAAACCCGTCCCGTTCGATCGTTTCACTCGCCCGCCGCTGATACGAAAATGGATCGAAGGAAAGATCGACATCTTCAATCTTTCCGGTTTCCGATTTGCGGTTTCCGGTTTCAATCAGTGCTTTCGCCACCGGAATCTCGTGCGGACTGTCTTCGGTCAGCGAAACGCGGATGGTGTCGCCGATTCCATCGGCCAGCAGCGAACCGATTCCGATCGCGCTCTTGATCCGCGCGTCTTCGCCTTCCCCCGCTTCGGTGACACCGAGATGGACCGGGTAATTCCAATCCGGGCCGAGCTCGTTCAGTCGCGCGACCAGCAACCGATACGCTGCGATCATGATTTTCGGATTGCTCGCCTTCATCGAAAAGACGAACGCGTGATAATCCAAATCGCGCGCGATCCGGGCGAACTCGAGCGCGCTCTCCACCATCCCGAGCGGGGTGTCGCCGTATCTATTTAGAATGCGGTCGGACAGCGAGCCGTGGTTCGTCCCAATCCGCATGGCGATGCCGCGTTTTTTACAAAGCTCGACCAGGGGCGTGAATCGCTCGCCGATCCGATTCAGCTCGCCGGCGTATTGTTCGTCCGAGTATTCACGAATAACGAATTTTTTCGAATCGGCGTAATTGCCGGGATTGATCCGGACCTTGTCGACCCATTTGGCCGCTTCCATCGCGGCTTCGGGTTTGAAATGGATATCGGCCACGATCGGCACATCGCAGCCGCGCTCGCGCAACCCCTTCGCGATATTTTCGAGATTGCGCGAGTCCTTCACCGTCGGCGCAGTGATTCGCACGATCTCGCAACCGACGTTCGCCAGCTCGATCGTCTGCTGGATCGACATCTCCGTATCCATCGTGTCGCAAGTGATCATCGATTGGACGCGAATCGGATTGTTCCCGCCGATGCCGACGTTGCCTACCCGAACCTCGCGCGAGGCGCGGCGGCGAAACGAGAATGGTGACGCGCAGTACTTCACAACCGGGAATCTAAAAGCGGCGCGCAACCGGCGCAATCCGCTCAGGGCACGTCCCGATCTTTGGCTTGCGATTGCGGAGCGTATTTATCGAGCGCGTGCTTAACGAAAGGCAAATCCTGCACGTCGAAGAAAGTGATATAAATAATCAGGCCAACGATCAGAACGGTGCAGGCGCCTTGCACAACTTCGAGCACGCGCATATTCAGAGGCTTGCGTCGGATCGATTCGATAATCCCAAACAAAATGTGCCCGCCATCCAGCACTGGAATCGGCAGCATATTCAAAATCGCGAGATTAACGTTCAGAACCACGCTCAGCCAAAGAGCCAGCTGCCATCCGCGCTCGCTCACGAAGAACAAATAGTAAATTCGTCCGATCCCGATCGGGCCGCTCAGGTGCTGCAGTTTCACGTCCGACTTGGGCGAAGCGACCGCGCCAAGCGTATTCAAAGTGCTCGTTACGCTGTTGTGAACTAGTTCGATCGGATTGGGATGCGCGATCGACATTTGTCCACTCGTGTCCCATTGAATTCCGATCCGTGGCAGCATTTTTCCGTCGGTCAGCAGCGGCACCGGCTTTACCGGCACTTCGAACCTCGAACCACTGCGTTCTACTTCGAGCGTCAAAGTTTCGTCGGGATGCTTCTTAATATATTCAAGCAGCGCGATCGGATTGTAGATTGGCGTGTGATTGAAGCCGCGGATGATGTCGCGCGGGCGCAATCCCGCCGCTGCCGCGGGCGTGTTCGGCTCCACTTTGTCGATGATCGCCGTTTCCGCCGGAAGGATGAGTAATTGGCGAACACTTTTTCTGCGCCATCCGCGCGTTTCGGCTTTGTAGGGCTCTACTTGGACCGTTTGTGCCTGTCCGTTCCGCTCGAATTTTACGGGGACGGTCTCGCCTTCACTCCGGACAACGGCCCAGCTCACGCTGTCGTTCATCCCGAGGAATCGCACCACGCGTTTTCCGTCCACTTCCAAAATCTTGTCGCCCGGCCGCAGGCCCGCTTTTTCCGCTGGCGAATCGGGCATGATGTAACCGATGACCGTCGTGGTGTCGGATTCGCTCACCGGATAACCGACGATCCACACCATCGCCGCGAACATGAACGCCAGCAGCAGACTGAAAAATGGACCCGCCACTGCCACGATAATTTTATCCAGCGCTGAAATAGGCGGAAGCTGCTCGCGATCGACGTCCTCTTTTCCCTCGATGATGTCCATCGGCGCGAGCTGCGGCAGCGCCACGAAACCGCCGAACGGCAGCGAGCCTAACGAATACTCAACGCCGTTGATTTTCTTTTTCCAAAGCGGTTTGCCAAACCAGACGCCAAACTTCTCGATATAAAGACCGCGCCAGCGCGCCGCCAGAAAATGCCCGATCTCGTGCACCACGATGAGCAAATTGAAAATGATCAGGACCTCGAAGATGACGAGGATGACGCGACCGATGTGAAGAATCATTGCGCTAGCCGATTATTTTTTCCGATGGCGGCGGTCGCTTCCGCGCGCGCCCACTGATCGGCGGCCAATATCGCATCGAGATCGGGATGTGCAACGGTACGATGTCGATCCATTACTTGCGCGACCGTTTCCCAGATTTGCGGGAAACGCAGATGTCGATTTAAGAACGCCGCCACCGCCACTTCGTTGGCAGCGTTCATGACGGCGGGCAAGGTTCCGCCGGTCTCGCCCGCGCGGCGAGCGAGGTTGAGCGCGGGAAAATCTTCGTAACGCGGCGGAAAAAATTCCAACTTCGACAGCGTTGAAAAATCGAGCGGCGGCAGCGTATTCGGCACCCGGTCCGGCCAGGTGACCGCGTATTGGATTGGAAAGCACATGTTCGAGTAGCTCAACTGCGCCAGGGTTGAGCCGTCCGCGAATTCCACCATCGAATGGACGATGCTCTGCGGATGAATCACGACTTCGACGCGATTCATTTCGACGCCGAAAAGCCAGTGGGCCTCGATCATCTCCAGCCCTTTATTGAACAGCGTCGCCGAATCGATCGTGATCTTCGGGCCCATGTTCCAGGTCGGATGCTTGAGCGCTTCCTCGACCGTGACGTGCGCCAGATGTTCCGCCGTCGTTTCGCGAAACGGTCCACCGGACGCTGTCAAAATAATCCGCCGAACTTCCGATGGCCGGCCATCAAGACATTGAAAGATTGCGTTGTGCTCGGAATCGACCGGCAGAATTTTCACGCCGCGTTTCTGGGCCGCGTCCGTGACCGCCTCACCCGCCATCACCAGAATTTCCTTGCTCGCGACCGCCAGGTCTTTGCCGGATTCAATCGCATCCAGCGCTGGATGCAATCCGGCTGTGCCAACAATCGCGATCAGAACCATGTCCGCGCCATCAAGCCGCGCGATTTCGCGCAAACCATTCTGACCCACGAAAATTTTTGGCTCGTATTCCAGTTTCGCTCGCAAGATGCCGATCTTGCGCTCGTCTACCAGACAGACTGCTTTCGCGCGCGTCTTGTTTGCCGCGGTTGCCAGCTTTTCCACGTTGCTGTTCGCGGCCAGCCCGACAATCTCCATCCGCTCCGGAATGTCGTGCGCGACTTTGAGCGTGCTGTCGCCGATCGATCCAGTCGCGCCCAAGACCACGACGCGTTTACGTTTCATTTCCATTCTCCCCAGTTACGACACCCGAATAACAAGGCGCAGATAGAAAAACAAAAGCGGGGCCGTAAACAGAAGACTGTCGATCAAATCGAGCGCGCCGCCAATTCCGGGCAGCAGATTTCCAGAATCCTTCACCCCGGTGCTGCGTTTGATGATCGACTCGGCCAGGTCGCCAATGACCGCGGCAAACCCGAGCAGCAACCCGAGGATAATTGCGTGGCTCAAAGTTATTTTCGCGAGATTTCCCGGCATCAATTTGACCAGAGCAAGACTACAGAAGACCGCGAAAGCGAGCGCGCCGAAAAATCCTTCCCAGGTTTTTCTCGCGCTGATTTGCGGCACCATCAGATGCCGGCCAAACGCGCTCCCGGTAAGGTACGCGCCCATATCGCTGAACTTGGTGACCGCGATCAAATAGAGACAGTAAAACTGTCCGCTCACGATACCGCTGCTCGATCGCGGAGTGAGATAAAGAATTTTCGTCGTGAAATTGAAAAGCCACAGCACGTAAAGCAAACCGAACAATGTGTAAGCCATCGTTTGGAGCGGCTCGTCGTGTCGCAATCCCGCGAACATTTGGCGCGCAAACACCGTCAGCAAAAAAAACAGTATTACCGTGACTTCAAAATCGTAGGAACCGGCCGGGCCGATGGTTGAAAAATAATGAAAACTTCCCGCCAGCATGATCGCGCCACAGATCAATCCGATGATTTTGAAGTTCGGCAGGTGCGCGTGGTCGAGCATTCGATAAAATTCGAGCAGCGCAATCAGTCCGAAGGCACTGATTAAGAGCCAAAAGAAAATCTCGTGCCCGGAAAACGCGATCAGGAGTGCGATCGACCAAAGCACGACTGTGCTCACGAACCGCAGAATGAAAACGGAGCGCGGCGTCGCTGTCTCCGACGCGGGTTGCTCAAGCGTCACGGGCATGGCGTTCCATCATCTCGAAGGATGACGCGCCGCGCAAGAAGAACGGCGCAGGATCGACAACCACATTGCACGACTATTTCCCGCGCTTACTTTGGTTCGTGCGAAAAACGATGCAGGCCGTCGTGAAGGCGAAAGCCGAGCCCGGTTTGTGGCTTGAGCAGGTTTCCGTTCCCGAAGTTGCGGGCGACGACGTCCTCATCCGCGTCCTCAAAACGTCCATCTGCGGCACCGACGTACATATATATAACTGGGACGCGTGGGCGCAGAAGACGATCCCAGTGCCGATGACGATCGGCCACGAGTTCGTCGGAGTAGTCGATCGCGTCGGGGATCATGTGAAAGGTTTTGCCAAAGGCGATCTCGTTGTCGGCGAAGGTCACATCACCTGCGGGCATTGCCGCAATTGTCTCGCCGGTCGCCGTCATCTTTGTCCGAACACCCAAGGCGTCGGCGTGAATCGCAACGGCGCGTGGGCCGAGTTCGTCGCCATCCCGCAATCGAATTGCTGGCATGCCGACCCATCCATCCCGCTCGATGTTCTTTCCTGTTTCGATCCGTTAGGCAACGCCGTTCACACCGCGCTCTCGTTCGATCTCGTCGGCGAAGATGTGCTCATCACCGGCGCGGGACCGATTGGTTGCATGGCGATTCCGATTTGCAAACACGCCGGCGCGCGTCACGTCGTCATCACCGATGTGAATCCGTATCGCCTCGATCTCGCACGCAAGATGGATGTCGATCTTGCGCTCGATGTGCGCGCCGAAAAGCTCACCGAGGCGATGAAGAAGCTCGGGATGAAAGAAGGATTCGACGTCGCGCTCGAAATGTCCGGCAACCCGAAAGCGTTCGACGACATTTTGCCGAACATGTTTCACGGCGGAAAGATCGCATTGTTAGGGATCATGCCCGGCAGCGCCGCGATCGATTGGAATCAGGTGGTGTTCGAACAACTCACCATCAAAGGAATTTACGGCCGCGAAATGTACGAAACCTGGTACAAAATGACTGCGCTCATTCAAAGCGGCGTCGATATTTCGCCGGTCATCACTCACCATTTCCCTTACACGCAGTTCAAGGAAGGGATCGAGCTAATGAAATCCGGCAACTCCGGCAAAATCATCCTGAACTGGAGCGAGCGCTGATCCAACGCCGACGCGATCTTGGCGTTAACGTGCTACCGCCAATTTGCAGGACGGTTGCAATTCGATCGCGCCTAAAAGGTATTCCTGACCTGCTTGGTGCTCGACTCCATCAAGAAATTGTGAGATTGCGCGCTTCTCGAGAATTGCCCTTAACGCTAAGACTGGCTTTCGGAGGTACACCATGAATATCGCCTCCGAAATGGCCGGTATTAGCATCAACACAATGACCACCCAAAGTAAGAATGAGGAAGTCAGAAGGTAACGCTGAAGCGATCTTTTTTGACGAATGTCAACGAACTTGAGTAACTCAAGTTCTTCATTTGTTAATTGTTCTCGAGTCTCTTGAGATCGCTTCACAGCGGCATGAATTGATTGGTTATCTAATAAAAGCGCGACCAGGACATTTAGAGGCTTTGCTTCATGTGCAAAACGAATCATTTTGTTCAGGTCTTCTCTCGTGCGGCAGTAGATCTTGGAATTAAAAGTGAAGGGATAGCGCTTTTCGACAACGGAATCGAACAACTGATCCCGTAGATCGAACAAATCCTGGCGAAACCGAGCGAGTGCGTATGGTTTCCAGCAGTAGTACCAGAACCACCAAAGGCATATCAGACCCACAAAACTTGCAATTATGTCCAATTCTTGCGTGTTCATACAACATCCTCCGGATTGGTCTCATACCCTTCACGAAGACCGCTGCTCGATCGATTAGAATCGAGCATCCTTTCATATTTTTCCAATCTCTTCAGTTTACCTGTGGTTTTGCGATATAGTCGCCTCTGATAATGACCATAGACGACACCGCCTGTACCAAACATAAAAAATAAGGCATCAGCAAAGTAGCGATTGGCATATAGTTTGACCGCCGCACTGCCCTGAATGTTTATGTCGGCGGTTGTCGCTTTGCCGGACATCGCCTTAATGCTGAGGTACGCGTAGAAGAAGCAGCCGAAAACAAAGCCGTATTTTATGAGTGTACTGAGTACACTTGTGATAGCACGCGCGATCTCGACCGTCTTCGAGCTTTGAATTTCTAACGTTCTTATCTTGTCGTCCGCCATGGGGGGTCCAGCTCGTTAGGCCGAACATAAGTCTATGGTACAGTCTCTGCGTCGGCAAGCGCCGTAGTTGAGGTGACGACCTTAGTCACAATATCATTGCAGCGCGGCGGCTTCTTCGTTCCGGCCTTGAAGCTCAAGCACCATTCGTTTGATGTGCTTGTAGTCGCTGTGCGATTGCAGAATTTGTAAACTTTGTTGCGGATCGCCCCAGCGCAGAACCTGGATCGGTTCCTGGCGCGCGCCCCACGTGTTCATGTCGCGCCGGTTGGACATGTAGAGATCGATCGTGTTCCGGCCGCTCAACGCCCAACCATAATCTTCAACGCGATAAGTTTGTCCGGTCGATAACAACCGAAACGTCGTTCCCATCGGCCAACGCGACCAATCCGCAGCGGCGCTTCCGATTTTCGGCGGTTTGCTCACGGCAACCGCGCGCTTCGCGCCGCGCACCGTCGCCGTTTTCGTTACGCGAGCTGTTGTCGTCGTCGTAACGCGCGTTGCTTTCTTCGTTTCCTGCATTGAGAACGGCTGCAGTTTTGCGTCCTTACTCGAAATGTTGATTACATCGACATCGTCACTGTCGGAGATGGCGCCGGCACGCCTCACGTTTTCGGCCCGATGAATCGCCGGCCCGGCTGCATGCAATTCGCCACCCAGCGCGTTACGAGCGCCGTACTGGGTGTGATCGGACTCGCTATGGGTGTAGGCAGTTGTTCGGATATTTTGGAAATCCTTTTTTGCCAGAGGCGATTCGTAAGCCGGAAGCGCGCGAGTCGAGGTCGTTGTCTCGCAAGCGCTGAGGAGAATTATTGCGATGAAGGCCGCGAGAACGGCCAGGGCGAGGCTGCGAAGTTCAGCGTGGGTCAAAATGGATCGCCGGCGGACTTATTAACACTTATTCACAGTCGCGCAAGCCGATTTTTTCCACTACAAACTCCGCGGCAATCATTGCAATCGGCAAACCGAACCGCCAAGTGAATCCAAAACTCATCAAATCCGCCGAATGGATCGTTGCGATTCTACTTTCGGCAACGGTCCTATTTGTTTTTTTCATCCGTGCCACCCACGCGGGCGGACTCTGGCGGGACGAATGCGATTCGGTGGAACTCGCGCGACTGCCGACCTTCGCCGACGTCCTCCACAATCTAAGATTCACTTCGTTCCCGATTCTTTTCCCGACAACGATCCGCATCTTCACGAATTTATTTGGAACGAGCGACGCGAGCTTGCGTTGTTTTGGGTTTCTAGTCGGAGCGGCGTTTCTGGTTGTGGCGTGGTTCAACGCGCGAACCAACCGCTTCGAAGTCCCGTTGATTTTGCCCGCGCTTGCCGGGTTGAATATCACTTTTCTCACAGACGGAACCTGGATCCGCGGTTACGGGCTTGGCTCCGTCCTTCTCGTCCTCGCCTTTGGATTAACGGCACTGTTCGTCGCGCGGCCAACGTTCGTCCGACTGGTCGCATTGTTCCTTTGCTACGTCGCATGCATGCAATGCTTGTACTTCACTGCTGCGCTTATTCCGGCGCTCCTTTTGGCCGCGTTCGCCGTCTGCGTCCTTCGTCGAGAAACCAAATGGGCGTTCGCGCTTTGTCTGGTCGCGGCGGTCTGCGCCATTTCCTACCTGCCGCAGTTTCAAACTTACCGCGAGATCAAGCTCTGGACGATTTTATTGCGATATCCAACGTCGCCGGGATTGATTTGGCACGAATTTCAGCTCGCGTGCGGTCAACCGGTTCCGCTCATGGCTATCGTCTGGTTGACGGTTGCCTTGATGTCGATCTTGGGCGGCGCCGCAACTTTAGGCCGCAGAAGTTGGCGGACCGATACCGGCCCGGTGCTTTTTGGATTACTCACCATTGCGATTGCGGCCACGACTTACTTTACGTTTCTCGCAATCACTCACACCGCGCCGCAAACGCGTTATCATCTCGCGTTCCTCTGTCTGTTGGCCGCGGTTGTCGAATTAATCATTGCGGATCTTTGCCGATTTAGTTGGGTGAGGATCGCGCGGCTGATCCTTGTCGTCGCCCTTGGGATTGCACTGCCATTTATTCTCTGGCCGAGAATCACTCAACGCGAAACAACGGTCGATCTGCTCGCAAAAAATTTACAACGCTACGCCGGGCCGGATGATTTGATCATCGTCAATCCATGGTTTCTGGGGCCGTCGTTCAGTTGGTACTATCAAGGACAAACTCGCTGGATGACTCTGCCCGAGCTGACTGAGAAACGCATTCATCGCTACGATTTGATCAAAGCGAAAATGGAAGAAACAGACGCGATATCGGACCTGAAATTGGCGATTGCCAAAACCCTGCAATCTGGCAACCGCGTCTGGCTCTTGGGCGGCGCGCAGCCGTCGGAAGAAACCGGGCCCCTTTCGCTTGCGCTCGCGCCCGATCCGGTCTTCGGCTGGAGCAGCCAGGCTTACACTTATGCGTGGTCGATGCAGCTCGGCGCGTTTGTTCAGCAACACGTCGTCGACGGCGAAGTCGTGCTCTCTCCTTCAAAGGGTGTCAGCATCAACGAAAATATTCCGCTCGTGATTGGGCGCGGCTGGCGCGACTGATGGCCGCCGCAACTTGACACTACGATGCGAACTTCTTATTTCCGCCCCGGCATGCGCCGCTGCTTTTTCGTTTTTTGTTTCGCTCTTTCAACGATCGATTGTCGATCTTCGGTGGACGAGCTGCGAATTCAGGCGGCGTTTGCAATTCAAAACGGTCTAGATTTCGTCGCCGCGAGCCAAACCGCGCCCGGAGGTTTCATCACCGATTGCTGGCGATCGGACGGAAACGAGCAACGCACCCAGGTGGATGCGATCTTCACCGCCGCGCAGGTCCTTTACTCGTTGTCGTTCTGTCCTGATTCGGCGAGCGCGCGCGGAACTCAGGAACGCGCGGCGAAATATTTGATGGCGCAGCAAAAGACGCCCGGTGTTTGGTCTTACTACGGACAGGGAACCGACATCGTGATCTCGCCTGACGTCGACGATACGTCCGTCAGTTGGGCGGCGTTGCAACGTTTCGGAGCAAAGATTTCTCCGGCCGCGCTCGATGCGGTGCGCGCCAGCCGAAACGAGCGCGGTTTGTTTACGACCTGGGTCGGCGATCCATCCCGCTGGGTCAATATCGACAGCCGCAACATCGACACCGTCGTGAATCTCAACGCGCTCCTCCTTTTTGGTCTCGTGCACGAAAAGATCGACAGCGTGTGCAAATTCGAGATCGAACAAGTTGAGAGCGACGGATTTCGTCGCGGCACCGTTTATTATTCGTCGCCTTTGATGTTCGCGCACGCGTTCTCGCGCGCGTATCGCGAAGGTGACGTGACCTGTTTGCAAAGCGCGGTCCCGAAAATCCGTGAGGCTGTGTTGTCGATGCAAAACAAGGACGGTTCTTGGGGCAACGATCTCGAGACCGCATTCGGCGCGGTGACGCTTTTGAATCTTGGTTATCATGGCGAAGCGCTCGAGCGCGCAATTAAGGCAATTCTCGCCCGCCAATCGAGCGATGGCGGTTGGGCGCTGGCGCCGGCCTATCGGGGCGCAGTCGCGCCTTTGAATTACGGCTCGCGCGCGGTCACGACCGCAGTCTGCATCGAAGCGCTCGCCAAATATCGCGCGCAGAAATGAACACGCCTTTGCACAGCCGCGCTCTGTTGCGTCACATTCGTTTCGACGAAGTTTTCGTTCTGCAAGGAACGCCGCTGATGGGCGCCGCGTTTTCAATTGGGACGATCAGCCCTGCCAACCTTGAACCGCTCTCGGTTTTTTTAATCGGCAGCATTCTGCTGGTCGCGCACGTTTTCGCTTTGAACGACTGGGCCGACATCGCACACGGCCTAAAAGCGCCGGACCCGCTAGTTTCATCGCGACGTTTGTTCTGGTTCTCGCTCTTTCTTCTCATCGCCAGCTTGCTTGTTTTCGCGCTGATTAGTTCTCGCGTCGTCGTCCTCGGCGCCATCGTTGCCGCGCTCGGATTTTTTTATTCGCACCCGAAGCTCAATTTCAAAGGCACGCCCATCGCGTCCTCATTTCCACATCTGGTCGGCGGCCTGTTTCATTTCCTGCTCGGTTACGCCGTCTTTTCGCCGATCGATTCTCGCGGCGCTCTAATCGCGCTCTTCTTCGCGCTCACCTTCACTGCCGGGCATCTCAATCACGAAGTGCGCGATTTCGAGCTGGATTCCAAAACGAACGCGCGCACCAACGCGGTCGCCTTCGGGAAGCGGCCAACTTTTATCGCCGGACTGATCGTGTTTACGCTCGCTTATCTTTGTCTGGTTCTGCTCACCGGTTTCTATTTGATTTTCGCGCCATTGATTTTTTGGTCGGCAATTCTGTTTTACGTGCTTCATCTTTTTTGGTCGGTGCGCGCTTTACAAGCTGGTTTGGATCCTAAAGTGCTCGATCGATTCCAAATTCAATATCGCGCGCTCTACGCGGTAATCGGGATCCTCATGTTGCTGGCAGCGTACGGCAGAGCAACAGGACCTGTCCTGTTGCAATAGCGAAAATCTGGCTTTTGCATCGGACACGGTTTCACTGAAACTGTTTCATGCTCGCCGAATTCGAAAAGCAGCTTTCGCA
>Ga0137396_10000303_pt1 | contig 22121 bp, 17 predicted proteins | sample czc16metaG_FD_108284 | JGI IMG/M metagenome (GOLD analysis project Ga0137396, IMG submission 108284) | Vadose zone soil microbial communities from Angelo Coast Range Reserve, California, USA - czcobulk3.16 metaG | ecosystem: Environmental > Terrestrial > Soil > Vadose zone | place: USA...
GTCTCGCAGTAGTAGACTGTGTTCAGTACTGCCTTCTCTCTTTCCTCCGCCCACTCGTCCCCCATAATAGAATAGGGATGTTCGTCCTTGAAATACCCTGCAACTTCCCGCGGCTCAGGTTATGGACGGAGTTGTCCGGCTTCTTCCAGCTCGTGCAGTTTAGGATAGACTTATCTCGATAGCATGACCTTCGATAACGAAATTCGGGCGAAATGGCCGAGTCCGGGAGACTTGCGAGAAATACTGTATATTGTGGCTCCACTGCTGGGAACACTTACTGGTTTGGCTGCTTTCCTATCGTGGTGGACCGCGGGTCTCTACGTGACGAGTATAGTCCTCGTGACAATTTACGCGATAGGGAAGCAAGAGAAGAATCACCACGCCCCCGTCTTCGTGGATGGTTTGTCATATGAGAGGATCGAAGCCGCTCGCAAGTGGCTTTCCGAAAACTAGACTCATAGAATCGTGGGAACTGTCTTTCTGATCTAAGCTCTGGATCTCCTCAGGGCGAAAATTAGCCCGAGACTGAGGAGGGTTACGGCGATGGGGACGAGCCAGAGTTTGAGGTTGAAGAGTCCGGCATAAAAGCTGAATGCTATCATGAACCCAAGCACTACTGCGCCCATTTTCCTGAAACTGACGTCCCAGTTCCGAAAGTTCGAGGCATAGCCGAGCTTCTCTATCACTACCGCGATAGCCACTATCGAACCTGCCATGACGCTCCAGAAAACAAGACCGCCAAACGCTATTCCAACAATAACTAGAAGGATTGGATAGGAAATTGCGAGAACGAGTAAGCCATAGCCTCCAAGCTGCTTTAGTGTAGGAATGATTCGTCTCTCGAAGAAGCTAGCCTTCTCGCCCGGCTGGAAAATTGAGGCATCTACTTCCCACAAGCGTCTCTTCTTGCGTTGTTCAGGCAAGGGCTTGACAGGAATCCGGGCAGTAGGGCTAATTGAGCCTATCGTGACTCTGCCCGTTTAACGGTGTAGCAAGGTTCACAATATGCCCCTGAACCATTCTCCGGTGAGAGAGGCGAGTGACTATGGGTCTTCCTGAGAAGATTAAGCAGATCGAGGAGGAGATGAGTAAGACCCAGATAAACAAACATACAGAGCATCACATTGGCCTACTCAAAGCAAAGCTAGCGCGGCTAAGAGCAGAGCTTGAAGCTTCCACCTCGAAGGGAGGCGGTCCGGCTTTCGAGCTTCGAAAAGGAGGCGATGCAACAGTAGTTCTTATCGGTCTTCCCAGCGTCGGCAAGTCAACAATACTGAACAGGTTAACGAACGCAAAATCGAAGGTGGCGGCCTACGCTTTCACAACCCTGACAGTGGTTCCGGGGATACTCCGGTACAACGGCGCGGATATTCAGATACTCGATCTTCCAGGAATCATCAGTGGCGCATCCTCCGGCAAAGGCAGAGGAAAGAGAGTCCTGTCAGTGGCGAGAAACGCAGATCTTGTGCTCCTCGTTCTAGACGTTTTCCAGCCCGGCCAGATACAGGTACTGAAGGAGGAGCTTCACGGCATGGGCATCCGAATTGACCAGAAGCCTCCGGACGTAACAATTACACGCGCAAGCAAGGGAGGACTTGCCTTGACTACTAGTACTAAGCTCACCAAACTCTCGCCGGCAACGATCAAAGGAATAGTCGAAGCCTACGGAGTGAGTAATGGGAGCATTCTGATCCGTGAAGACATTGACGACGATCAGCTGATCGATGTACTGACTGGAAATCGAAGATATGTTCCATCTCTCATAGTCCTCAACAAGGTGGACCTCGTGAACCGGCAGTATCTGAACGCGGTGACGAAACAGGTTGGAGGCGATTTCGTCCCCGTCGCTGCGGAGAAAGGATTGAACATGGATCTCTTGACCGAGAGGATATGGGAGACTCTTAATTTCATCCGAATCTATCTGAAGAGGCCTGACGGAGAACCGGATCTCGAGAAGCCCTTGATTCTGCCCGCTGGTTCAACTCTGAGGGATGTTTGCAAGAAGATTCATCCAAGGTTTAGTGAGGGAGCAAAGTATGCTCTCGTTTCTGGACCGAGCGTCAAGTATGCTGGGCAGAGAGTGGGCTTAGATCATACGCCTGTCGACAAGGACATTGTCACCATCATGCGGTAGCCCTCCTGAAGCAGATCGAGAAATGGTCTGTGGGAAAGTTAGTACGGTTGGATGATAATTATTAGAAAAAAGCGTTCATTTTAAACGCAAAATCACACAGCCGACACTGCAGGGGATAAGCTTAGAAAGCCTCATTTGCGATTTAATTTACTGCCATATTCGACTCTCATTGTACACATAAGGCGTCGTTCTCGGCTTTCGGCGGAGCGCCGAAGGGGGCGCGGTGACAGAAGTGCCACAGACAAGAAGTGATGGGACTTGAATAGAACGAACAGGAATAATCGAATTCTAAATCTTCACTTGGAGGACTGGATCCTCCAGCAAACCCGAGGAGACGAATGGCGTTGAGCAACAGAAGAGTCTGGGCGGTCAAACTCTTGACCGTTTTCGCAGTAGCCTTCTCAATGACAAGCTTACCGGGACCTCTCTCCACCCGTCTCCCAGGCATCCCTCAAGCTCACGCGACCCCGGCTCCTGTTGAAAAGTGGTATCCTGCCGGACCGGCCATGGACACTGAAACGATCCCGATCACAAATTCAGCTCAGGAATACAACTGCCTCCTACTCTCACCTCAGTGTATCGATCTTACGGACACTCCAGCTCCTAATTCTATTCTACCCCAGATTTTCGGGTCCAACGGGGCATACGTTACATCAGGTATCAATCAGCACGGCTACTATGAGCTGGAGTTCAACCTAGCCAACGCTTTCTGGGGAATCGGCATGGGCTTTGGCAACGACGCAAATGGGCTCCAGTTGCGTCAAGGGTTCGCTCATCTCATCGACAAGAACAGTTTTACGACGAATGAGCCAGACATAACCGGGCATTCAAAGCCTATCGATAATCCTGTTCCGTTCAACTCGTCATTTGCAGGTACAATATTGGCCACTCCCAACCCCTGCTCCTGGGACTCGCTCTATTCCGAGTCTAGCTCGCAGTGTATGTCAAGCTCCCCCGGCGGGACCGCCTACAACTGTAACTTCTCAATCGCCTGTCCAATAGGGACGCTGGGCACGGCACCGTCGAACCTCTGGCAGGCACGGATCGGAAGCGCAAACTTCTGCGCAGCCGCCACCCACTTCAAGAATGCTCTGAACAGCGCCGTCTTCGTCTCAAGTCATGGCGTAACTCTCAACTCGAGTTGCGTGCTCCTGGCTCCAGGTCAGAGCACCCCCGGAACCGGTTGGCCAACCAATGTAACTTCCTCCTCTGTAAACATCTTTGCGAGGATCGATGATCCTGCAAGACTAGTTCTGGGCAACAGCTTTGCCCAAGAAGCATGCGCTCTCTTCACCGGCTCTTACACTACCGGATGCACGGGCTTCGTGACGGTGACGCCAGGTACCGCGACACAATTCTGCGGACTATTTCCACCAAGTCCCCCGGCGATTAGTCAGTGCTGGCAGGTCTACACAGCGGGTTTTAAGGACATTTTCCCCTTCGATCAGAGCATCTACTACGGCTACAACAGCAGGTTCACAACCGCACCCTCATTCTCAGGATGCATTTCAAACACGTCTTCTTTCAACGATTACATGTACCTGTGCGTCCCAGCCTACGACGTTGCTTCTAGTCAGATGGAGTTCGCCCCAAGTCTCTCCTCGAGCTTTACAGCAGCAACGAACGCAATGAACCTCTTCGGGCAGGGCGCCTACACGATTCCGATCTGGACAGCGCAAGAACAGTTCGGCTATGCTAGTAATTGGAGCCGGGTCATCAACGGGGACGGCGTAGGAATTCCCAACTTCTTCACATGGCTCGACGCGCACGCTGCTACGCCTTCTAGCCAGTGTCCGTCGACAGGACCCATATGCATCAGGCAAGGCTTCGATCAGACAACAAAATCCCTGAACCCCTACGCCGCATCGACAACCCACGACTTCTACCTTCTTCACAATATCTACGACAGTCTCTATGCCGCGAACCCTGCCAATAATGGAGAACTGATCTACTGGATGCTGATCAACAGTCAGACTCTAACTCCATCTCAGTTGGGCTACACCCCGCCGCCGGGAACTGTCGCAACTTTTCGATTCACCCTCAGAGGTGACATTTTCTGGCAGGACAATAGGAAGCTCACGTCTTGGGATGTCAAGTTTAGCCTTCTCAGCATGAACTCAACCGGAGCCTTTCAGGGTGCGTCGCTATCGATTCTCTCTGGCGTGACGGTTCTTAGCGGGACCCAGCTTGATGTTCACGTGAAGATAAGAGGCCCCTTCACTGACTTTATCTTCACAGGCCCAACGATACTACCCGGACGCTACTGGTCGGGATCGTGTAGCAGTTCGACATGGGACATGGACGTTCAAGCAGGCGGCGTACCTGACAATTGTATGACCGCCGATCCGGCAAAGACTACTCCAGCCTTCGATCCTCTAGCCTCGGGCATTCTCATCGGTTCTGGTCCGTGGAAGTGCCAGAACGCAGCAACGGGTGCCGTAGGCGGTGGTTGCTCGTCGACTGGAGCGCAGAATCCGCCCGCAGGAGGCTCGTATACTCTAACCCGATTCGGTGTAGGTCATCCTCCCGGTAGCTCAGTCACTGACGACTACTTCCGCAGCAACGGAGCTCTCGCCCTCTGGATCTGGGCAATGGTGACCGGAGACCCTGTTCATGACTCGATACTCTTCTCACAAGTCGCTGCCTGCTTCGGCAAACCTGCCGGGACGCAAGGCTGTATTCATTGGCAGGCAGGCATTGGAAACCCCGGCGGACTCATCGGAGGCATAGCGGCCAGTATAATCCTCAGATTCATATTCGTCAACTGGGTCGCTCCATTTACCAGGACTAATCCCCCAGAGGGAATGATCAACATCTGGCCTCCATTCCCTCTACCCGTCCTGTATGAGGGCGCCACAACCCTCAACCCGGCAGATATCGCTGGTTGCACTCAGTCATATCCTACGGGAGGATATGACTGCTAACCCCAGTGTGGAAGCACTTGAACATCAGAACCATTCCAACTCTTAGGCTAACTCTCGTTTTCGCCGTAGCGCTATCACTAGCAAGTCTGCCGGGACCCCTATCCAACCACTTTGCGCTTCCAAGTGTCCTGCCTCTGGCTCATGCTAATCCGGCACCGAACGAGGTTTGGTATCCTGCGGGTCCGGCTATGGACACCGAGATCATTAGGATCTACCAGGACCAGATCAGCGAGTTCACTGGCTTGCAGAACCGGGCCATAGATTTGAGTGACTGGCGTCTAGACGCCGGCACTTCTAGTGCAATATGTGGCTCTTCAGCATTCTATTGCACTTCTCAAGTTCAAGAGCGTAGCTTTGCAGACATCGAGTTCAATCTAGCCAACAACTACTGGGGGATCAGCATGAACTTCGGTAACGATCCAAACGGTCTACAACTACGGCAAGGAATCGCGCATTTGGTTGACAAGAACTCGTTCTCGATCAATGAGCGCAGCGGACCATACACACCCATAGACAATCCGTTGCCTGCTGGCCAGAGCTTCGGAGGAAGAGCTGTGACTTACCCGAACCCATGCCTTTGGGATCAAAACAACACTGAGACAGGAACCAACTGCACAACCTCGACCACAGGCGTGGGCGGAATAGCATACCACCTCGCAGCTGCAACAGGCAATAACTGCGGGACTGAGAGTCTTCAGACAGCCTGCACCTACAGGTGGCAACCCGGATTCGGCAGCCTAGACTTCTGCGCGGCTGCAGACCACTTCATCACCGCTTTCAGACACGGTCTCGGAATCACCCCTACCAGGGACGCCAACTGCGTGCTGCTGGCTCCAGGCCAAACATCGCCCGGAGCCGGATGGCCGATCACAGTCACCAGCAACGTACCTCAGTTCTTCGTGAGGATCGATGATTCCCCGCGGTACGACCTAGGTACGAGCATGACTCAGGAAATATGCGCTCTCTTCACAGGCTCATTTGCATCCGGATGTACATTCCTCCGTTACCTTGCGGGAACGACTTACAATCAATTCCTAATTGTATCTCCCTACCTCTGCCCTGGTCCTACGTCCACCTCGGTCCCTCTATGTTGGTGGATTTACACTGGAGCCTCAGGCAACATCTTTCCTTTCGACGCTAGCCTCTATTCTACGTACAATAGCAGGTTCGTTTATGGCGCCGCGGGAGCTATCCCGCCGTGTTCCTCCGCGGCCGGTTCAACTATGTCTCCCGCCAACTACATGTTCCTATGCAACAGCGCATACGATGCCGCATCTTTAAGCATAGAATTCGCTACAAGTCTTTCCAATGCCTTCTCCGCCGCGACCCAAGCAATGGACATTTTTGGTAAGCACGCATTCACAATTCCCGTCTACACTCCAGGAGATACATTCGGATATGGCAGCAATTGGTCGGGAGTAATCAACGGCGATGGAATCGGCATCCCGAATAGTTTCACGTGGCTAAATGCACGGACTAACACTCCCTCCACAGGGACAAATGGTTGCCCTGCATCGACTCCGTTATGCATTAGACAAGGTTTCAAAGAACCAACCTACAGCCTGAATCCATACGCTGCAAGTTTAGCGTGGGACTCATACGTTCTGAGCGGTATCTACGACACGCTAGGCAGGGAAAATCCCGCGAATCCAAATGGAATCATGAACTGGATGTTCCTCGACTACCAGCAACTTAGCAACACGCAACTGAACTACATTCCGCCTGGTTGCGTGTCTCAGACAGTTTGTAATCCTGGTGGAACTGTTAGTAATCTCCGATTCACTCTCCGCAATGACATCTTCTGGCAAGATCAACGCAGGGTGACAACCTGGGACGTGCAGTTCAGCTATACGACTCTCCTAGCCAACGGTGCCTACTTGGGATCTTCACTATCATCGATGGTATGTATCACTTTGAACTGTACTGAAGGAATGACTATTCTGAGCCCTACACGGTTCGATCTTCACTTATCACAGAATGGGCCGTTCATACGATTTAGCTCAGCAACAGTACCAATTATTCCAGGCCGCTATTGGTCGGCTAACTGTTCTGGCATTATTTGGGACAGCGATGTTGCGTCTGGGTCCGTTCCAACGAGCTGCATGACAACCAATAATACGTCTTCTCAGTATGATCCGATTGCTAGTGGTGTCCTTATCGGGTCTGGACCATGGAAGTGCGAGAACCTCTCCACAAATACCGTGGGGAACGGTTGCACTAACACTGGAAGTCAGAACCCGCCTCCGGGTGGAACCTACACGTTGACGCGGTTCGGTATCGGTCACGCGCCCGGCTCGTCTGTTACTGACTCCTACTTCCGTAGTAGCGGAGCGCTGGCACTGGACATTTGGACTGGTAACACTGGTGACCCCACAGGTGACTCTATCAATTTCAGCCGAGTAGCCGCATGCTTCGGTCAGCCTGTCGGTACGACTGGTTGTACTCACTGGCAGAGAGGCATCGGTAACCCAGGCACAGGCACAGTCATCGGTGGAATCCAGGCAAGCATCGTACTGCGCTTCGTCTTCGTCAACTGGGTCTCACCCTTCGACTCTACAAGAAGCCCGCCTCAGGGAATGGTCGCGTTTCCACCAGCGACACTCTACGAAGGATCAGCCACGTTCAACAACTGCGTTGTCGACCCGGTCAATGGGTACGACTGCTAGCTAGGCAGACTGGCTGTCGAAAGGTACGCCCGGTCCCCATCTTGATGAGTAAACTGGGGAAATGGTGTCCTAGAATGGAAGAGCTGATCCAGAGTCTTCGCCGTTCTTGCGTCTGAGGTAGCCTTTCTTCCAGGCTACTACTCCTATTCCGATGATTCCGGCTAGCGTAGTCGCTCCAACGGTTATCTTGCCTCCATTCGAACTGATCCACGTGGGTTTGACTTCGAAGCTCGCAAGCGCAGTTGAATCGACGGGTCCTGGTTGGTGGGCCTTGGCAAGGATGAGGTACGTTCCCAGTAGGGATCCTGTGCTTGGGACTGCGTAGGTTGCCTTGTAGAGGCCGTTGCCTATCGGAGTAGCGGTCAGCGTGATGTTCGTTCCGTCAGGTCTGAAGAGTACGAGTTGGAGCTGGACGTTCTGGGGTCCGACTGGGGCGCCGTTGAACGTGGTTAGAACATACGCTACCGCCGTATCTCCGGGGAAGTAGATTGTTCCCATATTGATGCTCACTGCCAGCGTACCAGTCGGTGTGGTCTGTACCGTGAATATCGCGGAGGCGTGTGCTCCTGAGTACGGGTCGTACGCGAATACTCCATGAACGCCGGGTTGAGATAGTGGCACGTCGAAGGTGAAGGCGAAGGTTCCGTTGTGGCTGAACGTGAAGCCCACGGACATGTTGTCGAAGTTAACATAGACGAATGTCGAGGGAAGGTATCCGAACTGTTGTTGGACTGGAAATCCGGATCCCTGAACTAGAACCCTTGTCCCGTCCACTCCAGTATTCGGTGAAATCACGATGACTGGTGCAGGAAGAACAGTTACTGCTCCACCGGTCGCAGTGTTGTCGGATGGCGTTGGGTCTACTTCTCCTGCTGGGAGGGACACTGTCGCAGAGATCGTGTAGTTTCCAGGCGAGAAACCACTAGTGTCCCAGAAAATCTGAAGGTAGAATCCTGAGAAACAGAATGGACTTGGTCCGCAGGCTCGGAGGAAGATTCCCTTCAAGGTCTGTACTGGTCGTCCATTGGCGTAGGCGGTTACACTCACAGTTTCATTGCTGCTACCAGTATTCGCCAGGTCCAATTGTATGGGCACTGTCTGCGTAGAGACTACCTTCGTCGTTTGCGCAGAGATTTGCTCTATTGCGACGTCGTGGGGAGGCTGAGGTCTCACGGAAATGGTAGTAGTCTTGAAGGAGGATCTGCCGGAAATGTCGAAGACCGTTAAGGTCACAGTGTAGTTGCCAGGACTAATGTAGGTATGACTGGTGAACTCGCCAAAGCCAAAGAACCCGCCGTCGCCGAATGACCAGGTCCAGGAATTCACTGCACCATCAGGGTCGACGCTAGATGACCCGTCAAAGTTGATGTTCTGTCCTACAGTCGGGTTGCTGGGCGTGAAAGTAAAACTGGCCGCAGGCGGTTCGTCAGGTGGCGGTAGAACCTGCAATGACATGCTGACAGCGTGTATTCTTCCTGCGCTGAAGCCGGTCAATGTTATCGTGTAGAACTGACTAGGAGTCGACAGTTGGGTTCCCACCAGCAGTACGGCGGTCGCGAATGAGTTCGGTACCAGAACCACGGACGCGGGAGTCAAAACTGTTATTGGAGGATTGGACACTGCGGGCGAAATCGTGGAGGTGAAGGTGACGGTACCCGAGAATCCGTTAAGGCTCGCCAGACTAATCGTGAAAGTTGTGTTGGCTCCAGGTGGGACAGTTTGGGTGAATGGACTGACGGAGATAGTGAAGTCTGGGCTCGTAACGATAACGGTGACAACAGTGGAGCGTGCTAGAGTCCCGCTTGTCGCGGTGATTGTGACCGTGTAGGATCCGGATGGGGTAGAAGAAGTTGAGGCGATAGCTAAGGTCGAGGATGCCGAACCGCCAAGCGAAAGGTTGACCGTAGTGGGGTTGAGCGAGCTTGTGAGACCATTCGGACTTGTCGTCGAGAGGGTTGCTGTACCGGAGAATCCGTTGGCGCTACCCACAGTTATTGATGAGGTCCCAGACGAACCCGCGGTCAGCGCGAGAAATCTGGGGTTTGCCGTAAGGAAGAAATCTGGCTTCCCTGTGCCGGATTCTTGAACTGCGTCACCAATCGATTCCCAAGGAGCGGCGAAACTATCGCCGAACGTGACCGTCGAATTCGTGACCACGGTGTTGACATTCTCGTATTCGGCCGCAACCGTGCCAGTTGCGTTGATGAGGGTGAATCCAGTACCCGCTGTAGGTATAGCCGATGTCCCGTGCAAGACGGCCCCGATTATCAGATCATTGGCGTTGCTCGTGGAGACCGGTACGGATGTTCCCATACTGTTGCCGCTCGCTGTGCCCGGTAGAGGAGTGTTCGGATCGAAGGGCGTGTTGAAATTGGCGCCTGTTATGCCGAAGACGAACAGTCCATTGTATTCGCCACCGTATTGGAAGCTGGCACATCCAGAAATCGACTCCGTGATGACATCTGAGGTCAGCACGCTAGCGGTCTTGGCCCAGAATTCTTGGATTTGATCACGACCCCCGTTTCCAAAGACTGCAGGGGATCGGGCGGCCCAAGATAGGCCGGCCGTGTCAGTGACGTTGAAGGTGCACGACGTCTGAAGATCTAACTGTTCCAAAGAATAGACGATGATAATGTCGTTGTTGTGCTGAGTGCTGAAAGGCGTAGAGCAAGAGTTCGTGGAATGATCGCAGCCTCGTATGGCAGAGCCATCGATCGCTAGGGAGCTGACAACCTTTCTGACAACGTTGAACGTTAGAATGGTCGAATGGGAGAGGGTGCCGCTCGCTGCAGTTACCGTTACGGTGTAAAGTCCCGTAGCTGTACTGTTTTTCGTCGTAACGGTGAGCACAGCTGTTGTCAATCCGCCCGAGGAAACTGTGACACTAGAAGCACTACTGACAGTAGGACCCGACGGACTTACGGTCTCGGCTAAGCTAACCGTGCCGGTGAAACTATTCACACTTGTAATGGTGACGGTGGACGCACCGGCAGAACCTGCGTTGATGTTGATACTGCTCGGGCTCACACCAACGACGAAATCTGGAGTCGTGCTCGTCGAGAAAATGGCAGCTTGGACTGTCTCCGGAAGCGCCGTCAGTCCTCCATTGGCTATCGTTACGCACACTCCTCCGCTAACACTGGTCGCTGAGGAGCATCCTGTTTGGAAGGTTAGAGGTGTATTCGAGCTAGTTCCAGTGATATTGTAGATCGCGGTGAAGAGGAGTCCCGTTGCAAGCTGCGCAGTGAAGCCCCCTTGGGAGGCGACAGCGAAACGTACGGTGTCAATTGTGTCTGTTAAAGAGCAGACATTTCCTTTCACCAAGACCCCGCCTACACATTCTGCCAAAATGACTTGGGGCGTGGGCACGATGCTGCCAGTGAGGTCCGCGACGGCCGGCCTCAAGATTGTGTGATTGGCTTTGAGTGTTATGTCGAATGCATTCAGGAGATCAGAATTCTGGATGAACACCGCAACTCGCAGTTGAGTGCTGTTAAGAGTAGGTGTCAGTACAGGCGGAATACTAGGGCACGAAGTGGCACCTTCAGGGGCTATGCATACTAGCCCTGTGACTGCACCATGTGCTTGGTTAGTGAGGGCTGGGGCAACAAACAGGCTTGTGAGGAGGAGCATCTGAGTTACGATCAAAATCTTCGCTTTTTTCAAAACTGAAAAGCCTTCCGAACAAAGGATGATTCCAAAATATACTCAAGTTAAGCTTTTGGGTTCAGGATGTGTTCACCTCTTGCCAAATAGTATGGCTGTGGATAGCCGGAGCAGGCTCTTGGGCGCTTCCAGCGTGCTAATCGCCGTCGGTTCGACTATGGTTTTGCCAGGTGAAACTCTTCATGGATGGCTCGCACAGCGTCTGGGCCTCTCGCTTCGGGCACTATGAAGGACACGTTGTACTCTGAGGACCCTTGGGCTACCATACGAATGTTGATTTTTCTCTGTGCCACGGCCCCGAATATTCTTGCCGCGACTCCAGGCGTCCCCTTCATTCCCGAGCCAACGACGGCAATTATGCACGCGTCTCTCTCGGCCGCAACTTTCTCCACATATCCTTGACCGAGAAGTGCGAGCTGTAGTGCTCTGACAGCTTTCTCAAGATCCTTTCTTGCAATAACGCATGAAATTGTGGCTTCAGACGACCCTTGGGAGATCATCATGACGTTGATATTGTTCGAGCCGAAAGTCTGGAACACTTTCGCAGCGGTTCCAGGTGCGCCCATCATCCCGGCTCCGCTGATGGTGACAATTCCCACACTCTGAATCATCGAGATGGCCCTTACAACTCTTCCCGAATTCTCTCCCTCGATAGCCGAGATCAGAGTTCCTTCCTTGGAGGACTTGGAGGAATTCTTGATGCGAACAGGTATCGCTTGTTGAGCCGCGGGCTGGAGCGCTCGGGGGTGCATCATTTTTGCTCCGAAATACGACAGTTCGAGAGCTTCGCCAAACGAGACATTGGAAAGAACTCGCGCATTCTTGACGAAGCGAGGGTCTGCCGTCATGAGTCCATCGACGTCCGTCCAGATCCAAATTTCGTCCGCAGCTAGGGCGGCGCCCAGCAGACTAGCAGTGTAGTCAGACCCACCTCGCCCCAAGGTTGTGATGCTTCCGTCAACGGTAGCTCCAACAAAACCAGTCACAACTGGGATTTCGTTCCGAGAGAGGCATGGCTGTAAGAATTGACGTATCTGGTGGAAGCTCACCTCTGCCAGCGGCTTCGCTTCACCAAAGTTCTCGTCCGTTGTAATTCCTGCTTCGGCTCCCGTAAACGGCCGAGCTTTGAGGCCAGTACTCTTGATCGCCGCGGCTAAGATCGGGGTTGAATAACGCTCACCGAAAGAGAGGAGGTAATCTTGGCTTCGCGGAGTCAGCTCTCTGAGATGAGAAATCCCTTCAACTGCTTTCTCAAGTTCAAGGCTCAATTCGCCGATTCGGTTGACGAGTTCTTTTACACTTCCTCGAGCCGAAACGCTTCGTCCGGTCTTAGCGTGAAGGCCTTGCAGTCTTGCGAGGATGATCTTAGCCTTGGAGAATTCTCCTTTCTGGGCTAGTTCTCCTGTCTCCACGAGTCGGTCGGTTACGTCATCCATGGCTGATGCAACGACCACGAGCTTGTTGCCGTTCGAGAATCGTTCAACTATTCGGGCAGCGTTCTTGATTTTTGAAGCGTTGGCAAGCGATGATCCGCCAAATTTCATCACTAGCTTCAAACTATTCACTCTTCTAGAGAGAGTATTCGCTTCGGATGTCGACTAGGTCGCGGAGGATGGCGCTGGCTGTCCGTTCTCCCCCGGCTCCATGGCCTATGAGCGTCACGTTGCCAGTGTGTCCTGTCGAGAAGGTGAGAGCGTTCAAGGTGTCTGGTACGCACACGGGGTCATCGCGGGGGACTTCTTCAGGTCTTACGGAGGCTTCTGATTCCGTAACTCGTCCAATAAGTTTGATTCTTGCACCGTGACGCTTTGCTTGTTCTATCTGCTTAGAGGTAACTTTCGATATTCCAGTTATTTTCAGATCTTCCAGACTAGTTCGAAGTTTCAAAACCCAGTTCGCTATGATTACCATCTTTGCCGCTGTATCGAGCCCTTCCACGTCGTTCGAGGGGTCCCTCTCGGCATAGCCTTTCTTCTGAGCTTCGGCTAGGGCTTTCTGATACCCTGTTGACTCATCCTCCATTTTTGTAAGGATGTAATTCGTGGTCCCGTTGAGTATTCCGCAAACCCCGAGTATTCTTTCTCCTAGCAAGCATTCCGATGCGAAGCTAAGAAAGGGTGTTCCCGCTCCGACTGTCCCGCTGAAACGTAGTTGTCGCTTCTTGTGAGCTGCCCTCTCCAACAATGCTGGCATCGCCAGAGCGAGTGGTCCCTTGTTGGCTGTGACCACATGTTTCCCACTGGATAATCCCTCCTTTATGTTGGACATTCCGGGCTCTCCATTCTTGAAGTTGGATGGAGTGGTCTCGACCAACACCTCTGCTTCTTCGTCAGCGATGGTCCTAGAACTATTCTCCCTTGGTTCTCCTCGACGTGGATACTTTTGGATCGTTCCATACTTTTCCTTCGTCTTTAGAGCGAGTCTAAGGTCCAGACCCTTGCTGTCCCGGCAGACTCCCTTGGTGTCAACTATTGCCGTGACTTGTGGCTCGAAGCCGTAGTTTTTGATGAGCCAGTCTTTCTCTTTGAGAAGCAGTCTTGCCAGCGATGTGCCGACGTTTCCGAAGCCGACGAGAATGATTCTCAAAGTGCCCGCTCTAGGCGTTCGATCCAGCCAGGCTCGGTAATCTTGACATTGTAACTTTCAGGCCTGGGCAGGTAGTCGGCGACCGAAGTGTCCTTCAGACCGTGTCCGGTTGTAACGCACACAACTAGCTCAGAACGGTCAATGACCCCTGACTCCAACAGTTTGCTGAGCCCGGCTATGGAGGCTGCGCTCGCGGGTTCGACAAAGATTCCTTCCTTAGCCGCGAGACTTTTCTGGGCTTGCAGGATCTGTTTGTCAGAAACTGTGTCGGCTGTCCCTTTCGACTCCTTGATTGCACGAAGTACCTTTGTCCAGTTGACGGGTGAACCGATTCTGATGGCGGTCGCTACGGTCTGAGGATCAGTAATCGGTGTAATTCGGTCCAGTTTCTTCTTGACCGCGCTAGCGATGGGTGCCGCTTTTTCGGCTTGGATTCCCATCATTCGAGTTTTGTTTGAAACGATTCCTAATTCGTGAAATTCGTTGAAGCCTTTCCAGATGGCGCTGATGTTGCCGCCGTTGCCGACCGGTAGCACAAGAATGTCAGGAGCATTGCCCTTTATCTGGTCGCAGATCTCGTAGGCAAGGGTCTTTTGGCCTTCCAGTCGAAATGGGTTGAGCGAGTTCATCGGGTAGAATTCTTTCCGATGCGAAGTTAGTTCGGTGACCGCCTTCATCGCCTGATCGAAGTCGCCTTTGACCTGAAAGATCCTGGCTCCATGTATGGTGACTTGGAGCATCTTGCCGGCGGCCACTTTCCCTGCCGGGACAAACACGAGACACTGCAATCCGGACTTCGCAGAGTAGGCTGCTAGAGAGGCGGCAGTGTTTCCGGTCGAAGCACATACCATTCTCCTTTTTCGTAGCTCTAGAGCCTTCGATATGGCCACAGTCATTCCGCGGTCCTTGAACGACCCGGTGGGATTTTCTCCCTCATTCTTCACGTAAAGCTTCTTCAGTCCTAGCTCTCGGCCTAGCCGCTGGCAGTGGTGAAGGCCCGTTCCTCCCTCGTAGAGTGAGGTGATGAAACGATCATCATCTATAGGAAGGATTTCACGATATTTCCAGACGGCCAGCGGTCTGTTCTTCCATGGAATTCTCTTCGATGAGAGGTCGAAGCGTACTTCGAGTAGACCTCCACACTTACCACACGCATAGTCCGTTCTATTTGCAGGGTATTCGGTGTTGCAGTTGAAGCATCTGAGGCTGTAACGCCAGGGCATTCTATCTCGTCTCGATAATTCTCGCTCCTGACGCGGCTCGGGCAGTGAACCAGGTCGCGGGGACGTTACTTTCTGCGAAACCCCTGATCATTGCACGTCCCACAATTCGGGGTTCGTGACTTGTTCTGTCGACGAGGGCTATTACGCTCGGTCCTGCACCACTGATCGATACTCCTGCAGCGCCAGCCTCGAGTGCTGCTCTTCTGACTCTCTGTAGCCCAGGAATAGAGCCTTCGCGGTAAGGCTCGGCGATCTCATCTTCCATTCCCATACCTATCGTCCGAATATCGCCTTTAGCAAATCCTGCGACGATAGCCGACGCGCGTCCAATGTTCAGCACCGCCTTCTTCACTTCTATACGCTTCGGGACCATCGCGCGAGCCTTTCTTGTCTTGTTCTCTATGACAGGAAGCTGCGGAGAAACTACCACGGCGATCATGTCCGGAGGAGGCTTGATACTTATCGTCCTAATGGGATTGCCATACACGATCACGAATCCCCCTAAGATAGATGCAGCAACATTGTCGGCATGTGCGGTTCCCGTCACCGCTTTTTCGCCGAGGCTTGCTGTTCGGACTAGTTCATCGTTTGGGAGTCTTAGGCCGAGGAGATGGTCGAGGGTCTTGGTGCATGCGGCAGCTGATGCTCCGCTGCTTCCCAGCCCCAAGCCTTGAGGTACGTTTTTCTCGATGATTATCTCAAGTCCCGTCCTCAACCCGGCCTTCCTGAGCAGGGAAATTGCTGGAGGCCCTGCTGAGTTCTTCTTCGTCTCTCTCGGGATCTGTTGACCCGTCGGTCCCTTCACGAATATCCTGACTCTTCTTCCTGAGGTCAGGCGTACCTGGACTCTATCCGTGTACTTGTCGAGTGCAAGTCCAAAGACGTCGAAGCCGGCTCCAAGGTTCGCTGTCGAGCAGTATGCCTCTCCGACAGCAATGCGAGGGTTGGGCTTCATTTCGAAACAGAAAGTAAGGCGGGGTAGCTTGCGAATAAAAGTCGGGTTGTACTCAGCGCGAGTGGATTCTTCTCCCATGAAACCTCAGGTTCATAGTGAAGGCTTATGAGTAAACCGATTTCGTGACACTTAATATCAGAATTCTTCGGTTCTATTACTCAGCGAGAGCGACGCTTCTAGGACTCGGCATCCATTCGCCTCTGTTTCATGATTTCGCCTAGATCATCTTGAAGTCTACTTGTGGGATATCTGCTCGGATCATGCTTCCGGAGCTACCATCGATGATGGCGGTGTAGCTCTTTCCCTTGTACTCGTACTGCACGAACCAGAGGGGTGCATGAAGATAGGTCGGCTTGTCAACGTTGAAACTTGTAGTGAACTGTGTTACCTGATCCACCTCTTGTTTCAACAGAAAACGTTGATTTTCTTCGACCTCGTTTTTCGCTCGCGAGACAGCTTCGTTGCTGTCTAGTTCACTGTTCAGAAATTTCGCTTGTTGCTCTATCTTGGTAAAGTCGAACGGTATCTTTCCCTCAGCTGGGACTCTGTAATCCCGGGTCGGAAATTCTGCAGCTTTTCTTCCAAGGACGAGCCAATCATACTCGTTCCGGATCGTTCCTTTCCGAGGAGTCGGGGGTGAGATTCTTTCCAGCAATCCCTCATAGTTACTGGTGGCAGTCATTGGTACCAACCAGAATGGGAGATATCTGAGTTCTAATGTAATGAGTTTGCTCTTCTTAGCCAGATCTCCCGGCTTCATGAATCCAGACCTCATCCAATCCTGGAGATCCTGAGTAACCCTGCCACTGTTGAGATTGTTGAGAATTAGACTATGATCAAGCTGGAATGGAGCACTCGCACCTACTACAGAGGTGTAGCCGCAGTATCTACAAGTCGCCACTAGTTCCCCCGGGGAAACGTTTAGCTGAGCTCCGCAGTTCGGGCATTTGATCTCTGAAACGATCTGGGACATGGTCGCAGCTCTTCCTTTCGTTCCAGGATAGAATTAAAGAAGGGCCGGATTAAGTTCTCTAGGATCGGGAATGAATCATGGCGAGTGGACTGGGCGCGTTGAAGCGGACGATGGGCTTCACGATCATACTAGTCTTCGCGATCTTTCTCGGACTTCTAACAATTATTTCCGTCTTCTTCCTTGATCCTACTACTGGCCTCATCTTCGGCCTCGTGGGAGCCTTCTTCATAATCCTGCTGCAGTATCTGATAGGTCCCGTAATCGTTAGGGCTACCAGTCGACTCCACTATTTATCCCCGGGAGAAAATCGATGGCTAGAAGCCAAAGTCTCACAGATGGCCTCAACGTCAGGCATCCCAATGCCGCGATTGGCCATTTCGCCTGACCCTACACCTAATGCCTTCGTGTTCGGCCGGACCCAGAAGAGCGCCACGCTGGCAGTTCACCAGGGGCTCCTCCAACGATTGAACGAAGATGAGATCGAGGGAGTCATTGCACACGAACTAGGTCACGTGAAGCATCGCGACTTTATCGTCGTGACCATGATCTCTGCCATACCCCTAGTCGCGTACCTGATTGCTCGCTCCGTCCTCTGGGGCGGTTACGTTATCGGTATCGGCGGTCGCGGGTCCAACAGGAATAATAGTGCCGGGGCACTGATAGTCATCGCCGTCGTGGCGTACGTCGTCTACATCCTAACAACATTCTCGCGTTAAGACTAACGCGGCTCAGAGAAAGCTACGCCGACGCCTACTCCGCCTACCTGACCAAACAACCTAGAGAGCTTGAGAGTGCTCTGGTCAAGATTGCCTACGGCTTGTCTCTAGCTCCTGGCGAGCCGCACGGTGCTCGCGCATTCTTCATCGAAGATCCAGCGCAGGCAAAACAGGACGTAGCACAGATCATGGATCAGAAGTCAAAATACGACTTGGACCATGATGGTGTTCTGAGCGAGCGCGAATTGGAACTGGCCATGGAAGCTGAGGCCAAATCGAACTGGCGAAAGGCAGCTCAGCTCTTCATGACTCACCCGCCCACTTACAAACGGATTCTCATGTTGCGCGAGATCGAGCAGGAAATGAACACGGGGACATTTCAAGAGTCAAGCGTCTACAATCATGTCTGACCGGGGTTTCAGAGTCGCGTCTCAGTCCAACTACAATAGTACTATAAACAGGGCATAGCCGAGACTTGTTGAATCATCAATGAATCGTGTTCCATGGGCTCCTCTCAACGCCAGCGCATTTCTAATAATTCTAGGGGGGCTCCTACTCGTATCACTACTCACCGGGCTGAACATCTTCGCAGTCTTTCCCTTAGTCTTCACATTCTTCGGAGCATGGATGATTGTTGAAGCACTTGTCTTTCCACCTGCAAACGCCTACGCTCCACCCCGGACAATGGTGGCAGCCTGGGGTGGTCTAATCGCCGGTTTCGGAGTTCTCTTACTCGTGCTCTACACCGCCGCTCAACTGTTACCTATCGTGTTCGCAGTGATCCTGGTGGTCGTAGGAATCGCCGGTGTCGGCTACAGTTTCAGAAAGTCAAGTCCCGGCACACCGAAGGCTTCCACGTCGTAGCCCGTGTTTGATGCCAAGGCCCGGTATGTCCGGAGCCTATTCTCAAACGTCCCATTAGAATACGATATTCTCCTGAGTCTTCTCTCCTTCGCCCAGGACAGGCGATGGCGAGCCTACGTCGTCAAACGCGCCAGACCTGAAGGCCACGAACGAATACTTGACGTGGCTACAGGGACGGGACTCCTAGCAGCCGATTTCGCAAGGACCGTCTCCCACGACGGGTTTGTTGTCGGCGTGGACCTCACCCTCTCCATGCTGAAAACTGCAAGGTCGAGATTACAAGCAAGTAACGTGGGAGAAAGAGTCGACTGGGTACTCGCCCGAGCAGAGAACCTTCCCTTTCGAGACGATTCGTTCGGATGTGCTTCTATCAGCCTCGCCCTAAGAAATGTCTCCAGTGCCGAGTTGACTTTTCGCGAGATGTCTCGTGCCACCGTCCCGGGCGGAGTTGTGATATCACTAGACTTTGCTCGCCCACGAAACCGTCTCTTCCAGCTGTTCTACTACGACTATCTATTCGGTCTCTTCCCATTCTTCGGCCGAATGGTCTCCGAAGCTTGGGGCAGAACACTGTCCTACCTAGGTCGATCTATCTTGCGAGCAAGAACCGGAGAACAGATTGCGAATCTCCTGAAACAGGAAGGTCTTGTTGACGCGGTGTCGGTTCCCTTGACTGCGGGAGTTGTCTGCGCGGTTTACGGTAGGAAACAATAGGACCAGACACGAACGTAAGGTTGGCACTCCACGGTCGGTCGATCGCTGAAACAGTCGGCGGTCAGGTTGTGCCGGTTAGCGCAGAAAGGATTCCGCTGGCGAAGAAGATGAGTCCGAAGGAGAGAAGAACGATTCCCGCTATCAGATCTAACAACCATCTAGGTACTCGCATTAGATAGTCATAGGAGACTGCTGAGACGACGACCAGAACTGCGAGGCTTACGACTGCACCAATCAGCGTCCACTGGATGTTGAACGCCCCCGCCGCGGCTAAGACGAGGCTCGCTTCGAAGCCTTCGGTGAGAGTGATAGTTAGGACTGGCAACGAGTTTGGAATAGAGAAACGAATCGGTTGAGTCGGGTCAGTTGCTCCTCCGCGCTGGAGGTCCTTGTAAATGACCTCCTTACCCATTCGAGCCATTTTCTCTCTGAATGACTTGTGCCTGAACGCGTATCTGACGAAGCCACGGAGGAACCGGCTTGAGAAGTAGAAGAGAACAATTGCAGTTGCGAAGTCAATGATGATTGCCGGGAGCAGAAGGAAGATCCGCCATACGACGAGAAAGGTTACGATGGAGCCCAGTCCTCCAGCAATGACTCCAAACAGAATGTTATTCCTGCCAAGTTGCTTTATCGTAGCAAGGGAGAGAATAGCAACTTCGCTTCCTTCAATTAGGATGGCCTTGAATGCGAGGAGAAAGGATCCGATGATGACGACCGTTGGATCAGTCATTCTTCTTTCGATCCATGTTATCCGTCGGATGTCGTGGGTCCGATTCAAGCGTCCGTCTTTAGTGTTTCTCCGGGTTGCGCAATGACGGTTCGGTTCGTATCTCGTCTCAAGGTTAAAGCCTCATTTCCGATCTAGAGTCGAAAGCAGTTGCCGAAAGTATCTCCTGCTAAATTGAAGATTGCAGTTGACTTGGACGGAGTCTTGGCGGAGTCAATGCTTGTCTGGTGTGAGCGAGCGAACAAAGAATTCGGCACACGATTGAGGATGGAGGACATTGACAGTTGGTCTTGGTGGAAGAGGGCTCCAATCTCGAAAGACGATTTCTACCGGATACTGGACGAATCATGGGAAGAGTGGTCGGAGATTCCTCCGACGGAGCCGCAGATTGCTGAGAAGGTTGCGCGGATCGAGAAGTTTGGTGATCTGGACATCGTAACTGGTCGGAGCAAGAGAACTTTAGAGACTGCTAGAAATTGGGTCGACAGCCAGAAAGTTCGGTACCGCCGTTTCGTTAGAGTCCTGGGCTGGAGAGACAAGATTCTCTTGGATTATGATGTGTACATTGATGATGCCCCTGACCTCATGCCCCTCATCTCACGTAGCCCAACCGCATGGGGTGTGCTATACGAGAGGCCGTGGAATCGGAGCGTGGGAGCTATGCCGAAGGTTCTGAAGGCAAAGAGCTGGCGGCAAGTGCCCGCACTCTTGAAGCAGATTCAGGCAAGTAAGAGTTAGACCGATAGATCTTTTGATGAGACCAGACTATTATACGAGACGGCTTAATGCCTAGAGATTGCCATGTGTAGACCTTGAAGGGCGAATCTCAGATCCCTGCAGGGTTCTACTACACGAAAGAGCACGAATGGGTCCATGTAGAAGGCGCTAATTGTCGGATAGGCGTCACTGACTACGCGCAAAACTCGTTGCACGAGATCGTGTACGTTGATCTTCCAAAGGTCGGAGCTAAGGTAGCGCAAATGCAGAGTCTCGGGACGGTCGAGTCCGTGAAGGCGGTCGCCGATGTGTACTCTCCCGTTTCAGGCGTTGTCCTTGAGGTGAATGGCGAACTATCTGATGCTCCTGAACTTGTCAACAAGAGTCCCTATGAGAAGGGATGGATTACGATAATCAGACCCGACGATCTAACGAAGGAGCTTAGTACGTTGATGAGACCAGAAGACTACCGAGATTTTGTGAAAAAGATTACTGACAAGAAATAGACATTGATCCTTGGAAACGCAGGGAATAAGTTATTCAGAGCTAACCAGGCGGGCTCATCGGTAAGTCGCCTGAGGATACTTTTTGTGACCTAGGGAGTTTATCTTCCAGGGAAGACGGGACTAGGTTCTCCACCTAGGAGCTTTTAGCTGTGCCAGAAGCCTTTGCTCTGCTATCACCCCCATTGAAGAGTCTCCTCCAGGAGACTGGAATTTCCAAGCCCACGCCGCCTCAGGCCGAGGCAATTCCGTTAGTGGCTCATGGCGAGAATGTCCTGATAATCGCGCCGACAGGGTCAGGAAAGACTGAGGCTGCTCTCCTGCCCCTCATCGATAAGATGGTGCGGGATGAGGCTCGGCAAGGAATCTCGCTGCTCTACATCACACCTCTCAGAGCCCTGAATCGGGATTTGCTCAAACGACTCCAGGTCTGGTCCGTCAAGCTGGGGTTCTCGGTTGAGATTAGGCACGGGGACACTCCCGCGGCTGATCGCAGACGCATGGCAGGCAGGCCACCAGACTTTCTCATTACGACTCCTGAGACATTGCAGGCTATCCTGCCCGGGAAGAGGATGAGATCACATCTTCGTCACGTCAAGTCAGTCGTGATTGATGAGATCCATGAACTGGCAGGCGATCGGCGAGGCGTTCAACTTACCGTCGGCCTGGAACGGCTTGAACAGATTTGTCCCGCGAGTTTTCAGAGGGTAGGGTTGTCTGCCACTGTCGGGAACCCGGACGAGATCGCGA
>Ga0137396_10000304_pt1 | contig 22095 bp, 23 predicted proteins | sample czc16metaG_FD_108284 | JGI IMG/M metagenome (GOLD analysis project Ga0137396, IMG submission 108284) | Vadose zone soil microbial communities from Angelo Coast Range Reserve, California, USA - czcobulk3.16 metaG | ecosystem: Environmental > Terrestrial > Soil > Vadose zone | place: USA...
CGTCGGCTTCTCGCGGCGCATTCCCGGCCGCCGAAGGTGGTTGCGTCCAAGAAGTTTCCGGTTTTTGCGCCTCCAGTGAGTTTCGTTTCCAAAAGCATTTATGGGATTCGGGACTAACCCGGCTTTCCGCTCCCGTAGTCTAGTCCGGTCAAGGATCGGGGCCTTTCGAGCCTCAGACGCGGGTTCGAATCCCGCCGGGAGCATGCTATTTTATATCACGCGGCTGGTCGATGCTTGTTGAGTTGAAACAAGGAGACGGCAGGCTTATGCGGTCACCCTCGGTAGCTCAAGGAAAAGCAAGTCACTAGGGGTAGGGAACCGCTGTGGATCTTTACGGACCGGGTTTCGAAGAACCCTTCGCGCTGGTCAAACGGCGCATATTCCGAACCGGAGTCCTGCAGGGGCTCCTCTTCGTCGCTGGAAGTCTTCCAACCGCGGTTGCGGGCGCAATCTACGGACTTTCCCCGGTCTTGGCGATCGGGATCTTGGGACTCGTCCTGAGTCTCTTGCCGTTTTCGGGCGCCGTTCGCATCTATCGCCGGCTAAGTGACCCGAGGGTAACGTCGGATGGGGTATACCTCCCGCTTCCGAAACGGTTCCTCGAAGGAGGATACCGTGTGCCTTCGGAAGCAATCGCCGGGGCTGAGCTCCACGAATCCCCGCCTAAGGCGTTTGTGAGCTTCGAGGTGAACACGGCAGAGGGTAGGCGGACGGTTGCCATCGAGAAGGGCCTGATCGTCAGCTGGCCTGCCTTCGTCCGGGCTCTCCATCTCCTCGGGATCAAGGGCGTCCGCGCACCGCACTCACCGCGGCCAGTGTCTGTGTTTGAGGACATGTTCAATCGATCGGGACGCCGCCGGTTGACGTACCTTGGTTTCGTCGGAGGCTTGGCCTGCAGCATTGTGGTCGGATTTTCCCTCAGGGTGAGCTTTACGCTCGTGGCGTTTGCGTTCTCGTCGCTTGTTTCGGTGCTAGTCGTCGCCCTTGCGCTTCTCTTAGCCCGGCGCGTTCCTCTTCACGTCCAAGTCGATGGGCAACATGTTTCGATCCGGTTGTTCGGGCGGTCAAAGCCAGTCCGGTTGCAGCTCCCGCAGATTCGAGTTGGGGCCGCTTGGGTGACAAGGTTGTCCGGTGGTTCACAGGTAACGTACGGTCCCCTGGACTCGGAAATCGTTCGTCGTTTGGAGTCCGTTGCAAGGCCGGAGGGAGACACTTGAGCCTCTCAGGTGGTTCGCGGTTCATCGCGATCCTTGGCCTCACTGTTTCGATCAGCCGCAACACAGTTGAAGGCGCGTGGCTTGGGCTCGTAATGGCTGGGATTGGTTTGCTCATCACAGTTGCCAACCAGGACATTTTTGACCTCAGCCCTGTTTCTCCTTTAAACGCCGTTGAAGAGGTTGTGAGTACGGTGGCGGTCGGAGCCGCCGTCGCGGCGTACTGGTGGACCACGCCGCCGGGGACCCGAAACACCGTGCAGGGGCACTACCTGTCCGTCGACGTGCCGGACGATTCGACGTCCGTGAACATCACGCTGCAGATGTGGTCCTACGACTCCAGCGGACACAACCAGCACTCGAACATCGCGATTGCCCAGGATTGCGAGACGGTCGGGGGCGTCCTCGTCTGCTATGATCGGTACGGTCCGGTGACGTTCCAGTACTACCTTCAGGCGCCATACCACTCCACGTGGTACAACTTCTCAGGCCACGACGGCGGCAGTCTTCAAGCCCTTCCACTCACCGTCATCGTCTCGACGATCGTGCCGTACCGGATCGGCACCTCCCTCATTGTACCGGCGGACTATTCGGGGATCTACAACGTCACCGATTCCCAGGGGAATATCCTTGCAAGGCGCTACACGGGCGAGCCGCGGTTCGTGGCGTTCTTGCTCAACGTGACGTCGATCGTGGGCACGGATCCGGAGGCGATCCTCGTCCCGCGATCGTTGTTCTTCTCGAGTCTCCTCTACTCATATCTGAACTCGACGAGTCCGCCGGGCCTCGTTGGCCAGCTCTCCTATGCGCAGAACGCCACGACGGCGTCGACGAACGCGGACGACCTGCAGGAAGTCCTCTACGGCAACGTCACCCTAAACGACTTCCTGACGATCGTCGACGACCTCGAGGTCAACGCGTCCGGTGGGACGATCGGCCGATCGTTCGTCTTCTCGATCAACGACGAGGTCGCAGGGAACCCGCTCTTCTACTCCCTCCCCGACCGCGTCGTGCGGCTCGTCGGCTACCTCCCGCCCCTGACGGCTTCCTCGTGGTCGTACACGTTCTGCACGTCGTCTTGCGGTCAACCCACGCAGAGGCCGTGGTGGGAAGCCGTCTGGAATGGCTTCGTGTCGGTCGTCACGGGCGTGGTGCAAGCGGCGATCGTCATCGCCGCGACCGCATTCAAGGCGATCAGTACCGTCCTCGCGCAGGTCGGCGCGTGGCTCGTGGCCGCCGGGAACGCGGTCAAGAGCGCGGTGCAAGCGGCGGCGAAAGTGCTGGGACAGGTGCTTGAATTCGTTACGTTGCTCGTTAGGCAGATGGTCCAAAAGCTCATCGGTCCGCTACTCGCCGGGCTGAGCGAATCGACATCTGAGACACGCCTATCGGTCCAGAGCGCGTACCCCTCAGCCCTACGGCAGTACCAAACCATGGGCTCTCTCGACCCTTCTACGATTCAGGGGCTCGTCAACGTTCTCGCCGGGAAATACATCTGGATCCTCCTCGGGCTGAGTGCCGCCGTCGTGGCGATAGGAATTGCTCTCTACCCGATCGCACCAATTGGTTTGGCAATCATGACCGTAGCGGGCGCTATCGCGGGTGCGCTACTCTTCAAGGCAATTACCGGCGTCGACTTCGCGCTGCCGGCGAAGACTCCGTCCGTTGGACTCATGAACCCATTCAGCAGTAGCATCTCCGAGATTGCCTTAGCCTACGCCAACGCGGTGAGTCCGGACCCACAACTTGCCGACGAGCGGAAATCTGAGGCGGCTCTGGCGTCTATCGTTTTCGGTGCCTTCGCGGGATTCATCGGTCTAGCTGCCCTCTCAGCGGTCGATCCCACCGGTACCACTATCGCCCTCGCCGGAGTGGTCATATCAGCTGCAGGAGCTCTCTTGGCAGGGGCGGCAGTGCTTCCTGGAGCATCGGGCCTTGCAATTCTCGCTCTAGGGTTCGCGTTTTCTGGTTTCGTGGCCGCCCTCGCGGGCTTGGCGGCCTCATACATCGCCGGGAATTCTGGCGCCGTCTTCGCGGGTTGGATCAGCTTCGATTTGTCACTCGGGTCGATTGCTTTCGCGATAGTGGCTTTGTGAGGTGAGGAATGTCGGAGTGGGTGATTCTGACCACGGAGCGGTTTATCCGAAGGCTCCGCTTGATTTACCTCGCGGCCGCCATTGGACTAGTAATCGTCGCCATCCTTCTGTGGTTGTCCACGCTTAGTAGTCTGGCTGTGATTTCCGGGGCCGCGGCTTGGGCGGTCACGGTTGCGATCGCGGTCGCGAATTACAACGCGAAGCGAGGAGTCCCATCACGCGTAACTTTCGAGGAATCAGGCATTCGAGTCAGGTACCTGACCGGAAAGGAAAGGGGCATCTCATGGGTCGAAATCGAATCGATTCGCAAAGTCTCTTCAGGACCGTTGATTCTCAAATTGAGGGGAGGCGCGCCATTAACAATCCGCACTTCCAGAGACGAAGCCGCCATGGCCGTCTCTCTGTTTCAAGCCCATCAGATTCCAGTTACCTAATGAGTCCGCCAAACTGGCCGGCGATGCCGCGACTTAAGCTCACAGGGTTCACAGTGGCAATCATCGGCCTGTTCGTTTCTCTGAACAGCAACACAATCGAAGGTGCATGGCCCGGGCTCGTCCTAGCTGGGATTGGTTTGCTCATCACAGTTGCCAACCAGGACATTTTCGACCTTAGCCCTGTTTCTCCCTTGAACGCCGTTGAAGAGGTTGTGAGTACGGCGGCGGTCGGAGCCGCCGTCGCGACGTTGGCGGCAGACTATGGGCGGTAACCAGGGAAGGTCATCTTGTTGACAGCGAAGCAAGGTTCGCTTGTCAAGCAGACAGAACGCGCTTTTCGAGGAGGTGGCTTAGGCGTTCTCGTGGCTTCTGCAATCGTCTTGCTTGTGGCGCTCGGCCTTTTCCCCGGAATTACCCTGCGACCGATTAGCGGGTCAGAGACACCAACGAAAGTCGCCGCGCTCGTCGCGTTCGCGGCTGGAATTCTCGTCGGCCTCGTGCTTCTCGGGTATTCGTACCGCGGGTTCGAAGAAATGACTCTTGATGCGAACGGTGTAATCTTCCCCATACGCTCCTTGGGCAGAATGGTTCGAGGGCTTCGACAGGTCGTCCGCTACTCCGACATCAGTGAGGCTCACTTCCTCGTGAACACGAAAGGGGTTCCACTGGTCGAACTGAGGGTTCGCTCGCCTGCGGGAAGGACCCGACTCCTTCGGTTCGCCACCAGCTGGTCCTCGAATCCCGACCGTTTCATCGAAACCCTTTCGGCGCACGTCCAAGTCAGCAAAGTGGTGGGCTGGGAGCAGCTGTGGTTCGAATGGCGCTCAAAGGCAAAGCGTCAATGACTCCTACGCCTGCCTAGGCCCCGCCAACGACTCATGGGAGAAACTCCTGATCCATCACCTAGCGTTGCGAGTGCCACGCCGGCCGCGGAAATCCGGTTTCCTGTTGAACCGGTCGTCGCATGACGCTTGCCGGAGGGACACGCTAACGCGCTGCCGTGGAACCGGCTACAAGTACGGCTTCAGAGCCCAATCGTAGAAACTTTCCACTGGCATATCTCTTGATGGGCTTGCCGGGTTTGCTTGCCAATAGACCGACTTCCCGCCGGGAGCATGCTATTTCATAGCACGCTTACGGTCGAGTTCAGCGACTCCTTGCTCGGCTTTTTTGCAACCATCGGCGGCTGACGCATCGCGCAGGAGGAAGCAGACACTGATACCCGGTGCTCTACCTCCTGGCGTAACGTCGGAGAGGATTGATGCGTCCACGCAACGATGCGGACAATCGCCGATCCGATCGTCTAAGATGAGCGGACCACTTCCGGACTGAAGGCCTGGGTGAGCTGCAAGAGCCGGTCGTAGGCGGTTCGGTGTCGCAGCTTGATTGTAATCGAGTCTCCTTGATCGGGCGTAATCGTCATATGTCCGACCCCCAAACCCGGCTTCTTGAGCTTGATGCGGCGTATTTGGTCCTTTGCAATATCGAACTCCTTTAACCGGTCGAGGTCCTCGATCACCTTGGCGCTCTCCTCAGGAGATAGGTTTGGCATGAGCTCGCCTTTGATGAAGCCGGCTAGGGTGCCGCCGAGGGCTCCACCGCCGTGGCTGCCAAGGTCGATGCCGATCACTCTAGTCGTCGTGAAGTACAGCCCGTATCCGACGTGGAATCCCTTTTCCAGGAAGCCGCCCGCGAATCCTCCAAGAAACGTCTCTCCCATGTTGGCGTCCAGTCGGCTCCACTCGGGTGTCGGCAGAGTCCGCACGGCTACGTTCGGGCTTGAAGCTTGTGTTTCAAGGATTCGAACCTCTTCGCGAGCGGAGCCCGACATCGTACGACGGCGAACCGATGTTCAGCTCCTGGCGTGAGGTTCGAATCCCGTGAGGTCCGCACCCCATGGGATGACCGACAGGCAACCGACAGTCCTCGATTTCTGGATGATCCATGCCTCGGGATCCTCTTCCCGGGAAGATCCACGAAATTGCGCGACAGTACCCGCGGGCGTTCTCGGTCAAGCGCCATATAATGGACGCGTCGTCTCCTGTCCGTGCGCAGAGTCCAGGCCACGACCGGTCCGATCACGGACCGGGGGACGAAAGGCTCCAGGACAGTACAAGCGGCCTTCGTGGCAGGCGCTACTGGGAAATGGAAGGTCGAGAGACTAGAAGCTATCCGCGGGCCGCCGTTGGCGAAGGCCAGCCACTTGGAGGTCAGCCTCGGACTCAAGACAACTCCGCAGCACGCTGCGTGGATACTCCGCGGGATCACCAGCCACGAGCGTTATGCAACACGGTCCGAGCACGACCGTCTCGCCGCCGTGCAACCCCCTCTTGAACGGGCGGGAGCGACAGGAGCCGCCCTCATCCCCATCGCCAAGTCAGCGGAATGGTGGGAGCTGCCCCAGGACGAACGACGTGCGATTCTCGAAGAAGACTCGCACCATATCGCGATCGGCCTCGAGTACCTCCCTGCGATCGCCCGACGCCTCTACCATTGCCGCGACCTTGGCCAGCCCTTTGACTTCCTGACATGGTTCGAGTACTCACCCTCCGATGCGGCCTCGTTCGAGCAGCTCGTAACGCGGCTTCGCAGAACGCGAGAATGGGAGTACGTCGAACGCGAAATCGACATCAGGCTCGCCCGCTAGGCACGGTTCAGGCCTTGTCTGTCGGTGTAGCGCTCGTCACCGGCTGGAAAGGGTACGGGCCTGCTGGGATTCGTCTCAATCCATGTGATCGCACTCGGTCACAGAGGACTAAGTTCCGCCTTCGATCGGGTGGCGTTATGGAAAGCGATGATTCCCGTGCCGGGAACCGGCCGTAAGTACGGCTTCAAAGCCTGTCGGTAGAAAACTTTCCACTGGCACATCTCTTGATGGGCTTGCCGGGTTCACTTGCCAATAGACCGACTTCCCGCCGGGAGCATGCTATTTTGTGACACGCCGCATCATTCGCCGCACGCGCGAAATGTTTCCGACACCCGCTTAATCGACTTCGGTTGCCGACCTACTCGCCCGGTGTGCCGAGTACGCGCGATTTCTGACAAAGCCCAGCTTTCGCTCCGGACTCCAGCCACCCGGGCTCAGCTAGATGGCGCAGCAACTGAGCTTGTCCACGTCCTCGAAGAATGAGAGGGCGGCGAGCTTGATCGCCTCGCTGTGGGTTGGGAACACGTGGACGGTATCGATGATGTCCTCGAGGGTGAGGCTATGCTTTACCGCGAGGACGCCCTCGTGGATCATGTCCGGCGCCAGGGAGGCCAGAATGTGCACCCCGAGGATCTTGTGGCTCTTCGCCTCCGCGACAATCTTCACCAGGCCGCGGGTGTCTTCCACGATTAGGGGCTTGGGGACCTGCTTCAACATAATCGTATTGCAAGCGCACCGGACTCGGCCGCCCGCGTTCGCCTGGGCGTCGGTAGGCCCGACGGAGGCGACGGCGGGATTGGTGAACACGGCGTGAGGCACCGCGCGGTAATCCATCTTCAGGCCGCGATTGGCCAAGGCGTTCTCCGCAGCGATGTATCCTTCTTTCGCCGCAACAGTCTCGAGCATCGGTTTCCCGATCACGTCGCCCGCCGCGAAGATGTCTGGCGCGGTCGATCGCATCTCGGAGTCGACCTTCACCCCCTGATCTTGCTTCACCTCGACGCGCGCCGCCTGGAGGTTAAGCCCCGCGGTGTTGGGGGTTCGACCCGTGGCTAGGAGCAGCTCGTCCGCTTCGATGGTGCGTTTCCGGTCGCCAATGCGAGCGACCATGATCTTCCGCCCGTTTCGCTGTTCGGCTGAGAGGACTTCCGCGCCGGCATGGATCTCGACTCCATCCTCTTTCAGGTACTGGTTCAAGTACTCAGAAATCTCCGGCTCCTCTTCCGGAACGATTCGCGGGCTGCGCTGCAGGACCGTCACCTGTGTGCCGAGATGCTGGTACATCTGGGCGAACTCCAAGCCAAGGGCGCGGCCGCCGAGGACGATCATGGAATCGGGTCGCTCCTTCAGGGACAAGGCCTCCACGTTTGTGAGGTAGTCCACCTTGTCGATTCCCGGAACCGAAGGAATCGTGGGTGAGGAACCGGTACCGATGAGGAACTTGTCTCCTTCGTACCGCTCCGTGCCGACCTTGACTTCATGGGATGAGACAAAGGCGGCATGGCCCCGCACGTATTCCACGTCCTTCAGGGACGCGAGGACATCCGCGTACTTCGCCTTGCGGAGGTCGGCAACCAAGCGTTCCTTCGAGCGCATCACCGCTCGGAATTCCGCCGACCATCCGTCTTCGAGATGGAGCCCCGGGAACGGACGGTTCGCCACGCGAAAGAACTGGTCCCCGACCGCAAGGAGGCGTTTGCTGGGAACGCAGCCCACGTTCACGCAGGTGCCGCCGAGGATGCCGCCGTCAATCATCAAGGCCTTCGCTCCGTTTCGATCGGCGCGAATCGCCGCGCTGAAAGCCGCTGCTCCGCCGCCGAGAATGATCAGGTCTTGTCGCTTCGCCATCTGTTCCACCTTTCCCTCCTCGCTTTCAAATCCATCGGCGCGGACTCATCGAGTAGATTCGCCAACCGAGCGGGACCTATGGGAATCTTTGGGCTTCTGCGCAGCCACGACCACGCTCTCCGCCCCGAACGTCTTCGTGATTCGCCTCGTGCTCTCCGAGGATGACTTCGCAAAGTAGTCGAGCCGCTTCAGGACTCGGACATCGGAGAACCCCGCCGACTTGATCATCTCTAGGTACTCCGGCTCCACCGCCGCCCCGCCGATGCAGTCTGCCCACAGCTGCGGGTTCAGCCCGCACACGGTGCCCACGTCCTCCTGCACGACAATGTCCGCGAGCTGGAGGCGCCCGCCCGGCTTGAGGACACGGCGAATCTCCGCGAACGCCGCGACCTTGTCCGGCACGAGGTTCAGGACGCCATTGCTCGTGACGACGTCGACGCTTGAGTCGGGGAGAGGGATCTCCGTGGCGTCCCCCGCTAGAATCTCGATGTTCTCTGCGCCTATCCGCTCGATGTTCCCGCGCGCCTTCGCGATCATCGCGGGCGTGATGTCGAGCCCGTAGACCTTCCCCGACGGACCGGTCTTGAGGCACGCATACAGCACGTCCGTCCCGGAGCCGGACCCGATGTCGAGCACGGTATCGCCGGACCGAATCGCGTTGGCGGCGTGCGGATAGCCGACGCCTGCGAAGGATTCTGTCGCCGTCGGCGGCAGCTTACGCAGGTCCTCTTCCGGGTAGCCCACGTATAGGAGCGCCTCCAGACCGAGCGGGAAGTGGTACCCCTTGTCGGGCCGCGTCGCGACCTCCGTGTATAGCGATTGCACCGCCTTCGTGATGATCGGTTTGAGGTCTGAGACCGTCTCGACCTGGACTTCGGGCGGCACGTGCGAGATCTTCACGATTTCAAGAGGCAGCTTGTCCGCCTTCGTTCCCTTCCACTGCCAGGCTTCGATTCCTTCGAAGTCGTGGTGGGTCAGGAGCCCGGCTCGCTCCAACTGGGATAGCCGTATTTCGGCGTCTTCCACCCCAATCCGGAAGACGGATGCGATTTCATTCGCGGTCGTCAAGTCCCTGTGGTGCTCCAAGTATTCCAGGATGTCCGCAGGACTTCGCTTCGGGAGCCCGGGGGCGAGCTTGTCCACCATGTCCTCGAACGGTTTCGCGGTGAACGTCGCGCCCTTTATTTCCGCCTGTCCTCGACGATTCCGCACGAGGAGGGCGTCAAAGTTCGCATGGGCCCGCGCCATCTCCTGCCGATCTCGCTCGAACGCGTCCTTCACCGCATCCGAATGGATTTCCTTTCGGAAGCGATCCTTGTCGAGCCCAACCTCCGCCGCCAATTTCACGAGGGTGTCTTCCGTGGCGGGCAGACATTCGAGCCCGAACGCTTCCATCATCCGTCGGAAGTACTTCGCTGCTAGTTCCCTGGATTGGAGCTCCGCCGCCTTGAACGCTCGGCACGCGGGGAACGAGCTCTCGACCTTGCTCCGGAAGTAGTAATCGGGCCGCACGGGCATTTTGATGAGCGCGATGGATTCGAGGATCCAGTCAACCGTGCCCCGCTCATCGACCCCGTTCTCCCGCATCCACTCCGCTAAGGTCTCGAACTCCCCGCCCATCTTGTACGTGACCTCCACGTTATCCCCGTACACCTCCCGCAGGCGTTGCAGAATCGGCTCAAGGCCCCACGACCACCAGCACCACGGGTCTGCGAAGTGGACTATCTCGATGGGCACGTCGTCTCTCGACGCTGTATCGCCCCCGCGCCGGCATCCGAGGGCCTCGACTTAAGTCTTCCCGGACGACGTCGCGACGACTCCTTGCCGGTCCGCATCGCCCGAAATTGCCGCGCATTTCTTGAACGCATCCGTCGGGGCGTTGACGATTGGTTGGCAGCCTGTCACCACACGTTCCTATCGCCGCTCAGAACCGTGGGAGCGGGGCCAGGAGGTCAAACGCAACGGGCAAAAGCCCAGCCAGTATTACGAAGATCAATGCGATCTCATACACACGCGCTCGCACTTGGCGGCATCAAAGGTCAGGTCGTCCGCATCAACAAGAAGACGACCAAGCCAATCCGACCGTTGGAACCCGAGCAAGTGGAAGCTTGACTGGACGGGGACAACAAGAGCGCTAATTCCCGTAGCGGGAACCGGCCGTACGCACAGTTCTAAGGCCCAACGATAGAAATTTTCCACTGGCATATCTCTCGATGGGCTTGCCGGGTTTGCTTGCCAATGTACCGACTTCCCGCCAGGAGCATCCCCAAACGAGTTCGCGGAGCCTTCGTCAAGTTCGAGCGCGCCAGTTGCCGTCTATATAGTCCCTGTCAGTCTCGCCTTTATAGACGCGATTCAATCGGGCCCCTCGAAGGTTTTTGTGTGAACGCCTCATTCGCTCGACACGCCCAACGCGCCGCTCGCGGTTCCGGAAGGCCGCGGCTGCTTCGGCTCATGATCGTCATCGCGGCGGTCCTGATCGTTTCGGTCTTGCCGGCGACCGTGCGCGCGAACAATTCCGAGACCAGGCCCACGATCGTCCTCGTCCACGGCGCTTGGGCCTCGGCGCCCGGCTGGGACACGGTCGTCGCGGGGCTCCAGAAGGACGGGTTCGCGACCGCGACCCCGACCCTCGGCCTGCTGTCGATCGCCGACGACGTCGCGATCGTCCGTGCGGTGCTCGACGGCATCTCGGGCCCGAAGATCCTCGTTGGACACTCGTACGGTGGGATCGTGATCTCCAACGCGGCGTACGGCCGGTCCGACGTGCTCGGCCTTGTCTTCACCGCAGCGTTCGTTCCCGATCAGGGTGACTCGATATTCAGCCTCGGCGCGGGCTTCCATACATCCGAGGCGTTCAACCACTTCATCTGGACGGGCACGCCCTTCGCTTCACCGGCCTTCATTGACCCGGCCTTTTTCGCGCAGTTCTTCTGTCAGGACCTCAACCCGAACCTCGGGGCGATCCTGAACGATGAGCAGATCCCGCTCAACTTCCCGATCGCTGTGACCCCGTCCGGGCCGGTCGCGTGGCATACGCTGCCGTCCTGGTACGCCATCTCGGGGAAGGACCTGATGGTCGATCCTGCGGAGGAACTCTTCATGGCGCAGCGGGCCGGGGCGACGACCGTCTTGTTCCCTGCGGCGAGTCACGCGGGAGGAATCACCCACTATGCGACCGGATTCGTGAAGCTCATCGAGGAGGCCGTCCAGGAGACGGCGGATTGACCGGGCCGGGTTCGACCAAAACCCTATACGTCGCCGAAGATGTTAGGCGCCGAGCCAAGCACGCAGCTGACCACTCCTTAACGGTCAGCGATCAAGGTCAAACGTGAAGATGAAAGAGTTTCAGACGAAAAACCAAAAAGTCTCGCCGTTGAAGCCCGGCACCAAGGCGCCAAACTTCACCCTCAAGACGACGCCGGATCAGCACGTCTCTCTCAGGGATTTTCTCGGAAGGCCCGTGGTACTTTGCTTCTATCCTGCGGATTGGAGCCCCGTCTGCAGCGACCAGCTGGGACTCTATGCGCAGTTGATGTCTGAGTTCAGGAAGTTCGACGCCGAACTCCTCGGAGTCTCCGTCGACGGAGTCTGGAGTCATCTGGCGTTTTCGAAGGATCGCAACCTGAACTTCCCCCTTCTCTCCGACTTCGATCCGAAAGGGGCGATCTCCAGGACCTACGGGGTCTTCACCGAACGCAACGGCGAATCGGCGCGGGCGCTCTTCGTGATCGATCCGAAGGGGATCATCCGATGGAGCTACCTCTCACCGGACGGGGTCAATCCGGGGGCTGACGGAATCCTCTCCGCACTGGAGAAACTCAAATCACCCGGCTGACGCGAGTGATCATGGCGAAGCAGAATTACCAACCGCCGAGACTGACTCTGCCCGTCGGAGAACGGGACCACAGTGAAGGGCCGTCCGATGCTCGAATGGTGCTCGTCGAGTACGGGGATTACCAGTGTCCCTACTGCGGCGCGGCCTACCCGATCGTGAAGAAGGTCCAGAAGGAACTTGGAACGAAGCTGCGGTTCGTCTTCAGAAACTTCCCCATCACGACCTCCCACCCGGAAGCGGAATGGGCCGCGGAAACCGCCGAAGCGGCCGCCGACCAAGGGAGGTTCTGGGAGATGCACGATTTTCTCTACGAGAACCAAGCATCGCTCGGCGACCACGGATTCTTCAACACTTACGAGAAGAAACTCAAGCTGGATGTGAAGCGGCTCGAGCAGGAGGTGGCTCAGCACGTCCATGCAGGCAGAGTTCGAGAAGACTTCATGAGCGGCGTCCGAAGCGGCGTCAACGGGACGCCGACGTTCTTCATCGGGGCCGCTCGATACGATGGCTATCCCGGATTTGGTCCCTTGATCGCCGCGCTCGAAAAGGCCGAGAAGGGTTGACCGTGACCGCTCCGTAGCAGGGTCGCGTTAGTCGGCACCTCGGTGCGATTGCTTGAACTCATAGCAAAGCGATAAATCCAGCCCTCACTTAGTCCTCGACTATGCCCATGATTGACGTGTACGCGCCGGCAGACCTTTTTCCGGCCGGGACCAACAGTCTGCTTGGCAAGGAGCTCACCATGGCCGTTCTCCGCGCGGAGGGCGTGGCAAGCCCCGGGCCCTTCCATCTGAATAACACCGCTGCTTTCATCCACCGAATGGACCCGAACGCGGTCCACACCGCGGCAACCAGCTCCGCCCGCACGGTGCGTGTCCAGGTCATCACGCCTCCCGCGGCGTTGACCCGCGAAGGCCAGAAGCAACTTGTCAAAGAAATCACGGAGATCGTGACCAAGGTCTCTGGAGATCCGACACAGGCGAGTCGCACCTGGGTAATACTCACCGAGGCGGCAGAGGGCGGTTGGGGGCTCTCGGGCACCGCCTTTGGCCGCGAGGAGTTCGCGGCGCTCGCCGCCAAGGCGGCCGCGGCCCGCGCGAAGAGCGTGACGCCCCAGTAGCACCCAGTTGCACCGTCGCTCTTCATCCGCTTCTCCGGCAAACATTGGACTCGTCGAATTAAGGCAATCGGCTCGCCGCATCTTTATCCGCAAGCCCTCGGTGCCTGAGCCATGGCTACCAGCACCGCGGCGCCATTCGACCCGATGGAGCCTTTCGCGCGGGACGACGTCCTCCGCGAGGTCCTCGATGGTCTCAAGACGTTCGACTATAAACTCTACGGACCGATTCCGTTGCGGTTTCACCGAGGCCAGCCGACGAAATACGAATTCGATCTCAATCTGGGTGTCGTGCATTTCACCGAGCAGGACTTCGCGGGCCTGAGCGAATTCGTGCGAAGAATCAATGCGAAGTGGGGAACGCAGATGACATTTTGTGTGTATCCCTCGAAGGAGAAGGCGAGGGACATGATCCTCAACGTTCGCGGTTCACCGATGGCGCCCGCGGAGATTGACTAGTCCGAGCTCGCTGTTCAAGGCAACTCGACGACGACCTTCCCGTCTTCGATTGCAACCGGATAGGACCGAACCGGCTTCCGGGCTGGAGGGCCCACGACGTTCCCGGACGTCACGTCGAACCGCGACCCGTGCCACGGGCACTGGATGATGGAGCCTTGAAGCCGGCCTTGGCACAGTGGCCCACCCAAGTGGGTGCACGTGTTGTCGAGACAGTACACCTTCCCGGCGACCTTGAACAACGCGTACGGCCTTTGATTAGCCGAAACGCATTTCGTACCGCCCTCCGGCACCTCGCTCTCCGTACCCAGGATGGCGCGCATGCCTCATCGAGAGGCGGGACCCGCTAGAAGTCGTTGTCGTTGGTCGAACCGGTCTAGGAGCGGGCGGACAGGGGAAACCGCGGCGTCGCATCGGCGATCTGCTCTCGTTCTGTCGACCCCTTCATCGCGAGGGTCGACGAGGTCCCGCCGGAGATGACCTGGCTGACCGCATCGAAGAACTCGGTCCCGACAAAGGCCTGGTGTTCCGTCGCTCGGTACCCGCGCTCCCGCGCCGCGAACTCGTCGTCCTGGAGTTCCGCATAGGCGGTCATCCCGCGGTCCGCGTATCGAGAGGCAAGTTCGAACATCGATAGGTTGAGCGTGTGGAACCCGGCGAGGGTGACGAACTGGAACCGATACCCCATCCGCCCCAGCTCCTGCTGGAACTCCGCGAGCGCGGAGGGATCCAGCTTCTTCCTCCAGTTGAACGAGGCCGAACAGTTGTAGGCGAGCAGCTTTCCGGGGAAGCGTGCGTGGATCGAGTCGGCGAACTCGCGAGCCTCCTCCACATCCGGAGAGGATGTCTCGCACCACAGCATGTCCGCATACGGGGCGAACGCGAGGCCGCGGGCGATGGCCGCCGGCAGCCCGCCTTCGAACTGGAAGAAGCCTTCCGCTGTGCGCTCGCCTCCGATGAACGGACGGTCGGACGGATCGGCATCGCTCGTGATGAGGCGTGCGCTGTTCGCATCGGTCCGGGCGACGATCAACGTCCGGACGCCCATCACGTCGGCCGCGAGCCGAGCCGCGACGAGCTTCTGGATGAACTCCGAGGTCGGGACGACAACCTTCCCTCCGAGATGGCCGCACTTCTTCGCGGCTGCGAGTTGATCCTCGAAGTGGACGCCGGCCGCTCCGGCCTCGATCATGGCCTTCATGAGTTCAAACGCGTGGAGGGGCCCACCGAATCCGGCTTCCGCGTCCGCGACGATCGGGACGAACCAGTCGACGTCGTGATTCCCGGCCATGTGCTGCTTTTCGTCTTCTCGCCGGAGTGCGTTGTTGATTCGCCGGACGACATTGGGGACGCTGTCCGCCGGGTAGAGGCTCAGATCGGGATACATCTGGCCCGCCCCGTTGCCGTCGGCGGCAACTTGCCAACCGCTCAGGTAGATCGCCCGGAGACCGGCTCGGACCTGCTGGATCGCCTGGTTTCCGGTGAGCGCTCCCAGGGCAGGGACGTAGTTCTCCGACTTCAGGAGGCTCCAGAGGCGACCGGCCCCGCGCTCCGCGAGGGTATGCCGAATCCGAATCGTTCCCCGAAGCCGGACGACGTCTTCCGGCCCGTAGGGGCGGATGATTCCGGCCCACCGTTCATCCATCTTCCAGTCCGGTTCCAGGTTCCAGGTCTCATCGATCATTCGGTCCACAGGCTCCTCCGCGTATCGTGATACGCGACGACGGTCTTCGGAACGGACGGAGAAGGTCCCGGTGCGCGGGGCGCGATCTCCGTCGAAATCGGGAGACGTCGGGATGCGCGGGAGCGGGAGAGGGATCGATGCCCGGACCTCGCGATGCCGCCCGCCATCACCGATGGGCTCCTCGGACCGCCGTCACGAGAGGCCATTCGAGGTGCGGCGTATAAGGGGCAGGAGTTACGTGGACGACGAAGCCGCCAGTCGAAATCATTCCAAACACGACCGATGCGGGATTATTCTTCTATTCAATTTCCTGAGAGTATCGTAGCTGTATTCGGAGGACCGTTCACGAAGGCTCCAAGGCGACGCAATGGACGCGGTTCGCCCGGGTCCGCATGCTTTATGGCGACGGGAGTCGCATCCCTCGCGCGTGCTGGCGTTCGACTCGACCGGCCATGGAAAGGATTCGGTCGTCGTCTTGCTGCACGGCTGGCCTCTCAATCGTTCGATCTGGTCCGGCGTCGCGGCTCGGATCGCCGCGGCGGGCTCGCGGGTGCTGGCCCCGGACCTTCCTGGATTCGGGGACAGCCCTTCGATGGAACTCGGCCGGGCGACGGTCGAAGCGTATGCCGACGAGGTGGCGAAATTCACCCGCCCATTCGGGGCGCGGCGGGTTGCGCTCGCGGGACACAGTTTCGGCGGATACGTCGTCTTGGCCCTCGCCGAGCGTCTTCCCGACCAAGTCGCGGGCCTCGGCCTGATCGCCTCGCGGACGACGGCGGATAACGAGACCGCACGTCAGGGGAGGCACGACACGATGGAAAAGGTCCGTAAGGGCGGGACGAAGGTCCTGCTCCCCAGTCTCGCGGAGAAACTCGTCGGGCCTCGGGGAGGATCTACCTGGCGACATCAGGCCGAGCTCTTGATCGAACGGGCTCGCCCAGACGGCGTGATCGCGGCACTCGCTGCGATGGCCGCACGACCGGATCGCACGGCGGTCTTCGATTCGTTTGCCGGACCTCGCCTCGTAATCCATGGAACGGAGGACGGCCTCATCCCCGTCTCGGAAGCCGCGCGAATCGAGCGCGGCCCTCCGGATGTCCGCGCGATCTTGGCAGGGGCGGGGCACACGCCGATGTGGGACGCGTCGGAGGCAACCGCCGAGGCGATCATTGCTTGGACCAAAGCCCTTCGGGCATGAGCGATTACTATCGGTGTGGTAATTCCTCTAGAAGCACCGTTGGATCGAGCGACCCTTCGATTCTCTGTCTTGGCGATTGAACCACCGCGAAAAGACTAAACCCTCGGAGAATCCCTCCTTCGAATCGATGCGAGTCGCCATCCTTGGCGTGGGGGGGCTGGGCCGGACCCTGGCCTCGGAACTCCGGGGGGACCCGCGTGTGACGTCCCTGCTGCTCATTGACCTATTCGGGGAACGGGCGCGCGTGCTCACCGGCATCCGCGGTCGGGTCGCGATTGAGGCGAAGCAGCTGAACGTCGAGAACCGAATCGCCCTCACGAAGGCGATTGCGGGCTCGGACCTCGTGATCAACACGACCCTTCCGAAATACAACCTCGGGATCATGCAAGCGGCCCTCGAGGTCCGCGCGAATTACCTCGACCCCTCGGCCGCGGGACCCCGGGATGCCGGCGGACTCGCGGGGATCTTCGAACAGCTCGCGATGGGGGAGGCGTTCAAAGCCGCCGGCCTGACCGCCCTCGTCTCGATGGGCCTGGACCCCGGCATTTCGAATGTCATGGCGCGGAGCGCCGCCGAACGGCTCGACACGGTCGACGCGATCCGCATTCGCTCCGGCAGCGTCGCGGCGTTGCCCGGGTACACCACTTTCCCGCTCTATTCCCGCGAGGTGTTTCTATCGGACGTCTTGACGCCGCCGACCGTCTGGCTCGACGGGGTGCTCCAGAACCGGGCACCGCTCAGCGAACCGGAAGAATACCCGTTCCCCCCGCCGGTCGGGTCGCAGCGCACGTACCTCATTTCCCACGAGGAAGTGAAGACGTTGCCGAGGTACCTCGGCAAGCCGATCGGCCGGGTGGACTTCAAGTACGTCCTGGAGCCGCACCTGGTGCAGGCGATCCTCTCCCTCGACAAGCTCGGCCTCCTGGCGGATGCCCACCTGATCCGGGTCGGGAATCAGATGGTCTCGTTCCGCCGGGCGTTTCTTGCGGCGTTCCCGGAGCCGTCCGCCTTGGTCCTGCCGCTCGAAGGGGCCGAGTCGCTCAGCGTCGAGGTGGAAGGTCAGACCGGTGGGAAGCGAGTCGTGCACCGAGGCGACGTTACCTTGACGCATCAGGAGGCGAACAGGAGGCGTTCGACGACTGCCGCCTCGTATCTGGGCGCCGTCGGCGTCGCGATCGGGACGGCCCTCATCGCGGACAAGGCGACGCCCGGGCCGGGCGTCCATCCCGCCGAGAGCCTGGATCCGGCGCGCGTGTTCAAGGAATGGGCCGCGCGGAATCTCCCGATGGCTTGGTCCGAACGCGTCCTCGCGGGTTGACTCGGCCTATCGAGCCGAGCAGGCTGAGGTCCTTCCGAATCCAGCTTACGTTGGATCGCCGAAGGTCAGATAGTGCCACGGCTTCCGGACCTGGTCCGTGAGGTCGATGAACACGTGCTTGATCTGCGTGTAATCCTCGAGGGAGAAGACGCTGAGGTCCTTCCCGAAGCCGCTCTGCTTGTACCCACCATGGGGCATCTCGCTCACGAGCGGCAGGTGATCGTTGATTTCGACAGCCCCGAAGCGGAGCGCGTTCGCGGTGCGGTGGGCGCGCTGCACGTCCTTCGTCCAGACGGACGAGTACAGGCCGTACACCGTATCGTTCGCCGCCTCGATCGCCTCGTCCTCGTTGGAGAACTTCTGGACGTTGACCACGGGTCCAAAGACCTCCTCGCGGGCGATTCGCATGGACGGATCCGTATCGACGAATGCGGTGGGCTCGTAGTACCAGCCTTTCGCGAACGCCTTGTCTTTCGGCCTCTTCCCGCCCAGCGCGAGCTTCGCGCCCTCGTCCTCGCCGATCTCCACGTACTTCTCGACCTTCTCCCGCTGCTTCTGCGAGACGAGCGGCCCGAGGTCCGTCGCCCGCATGAGCGGGTCGCCCATCCGGACGGTCTTGAGTCGCTCGAGGAACTTGTCTTCGAACTTCTTGTACGCCTTCTCGTGGACGATGAATCGCGCGGCCTGCGTGCAATCCTGGCCGCCGTTCACCATCGACGCGGCGACGGCGCCTTCCGCGGCGGCCGCGATGTTCGCGTCGTCGAAGACGATGAACGGTGCCTTGCCGCCGAGCTCGAGATGAAGCTTCTTCACGTTCGACTTCGCCGCTTCCATGATGTCCTTCCCGGTCGCCGTGTCACCGGTCAGGGAGACCATGTCGACCTTGTCGCTCGACGCGAGCTCATTCCCGACGACAGGGCCTGGACCCGTGATTAGGTTTACGACGCCGGCTGGAATCCCGGATTGTTCGACGAGCTTCCCCAGTTCGAGGGTCGTGAGCGGCGTGAGGGATGCCGGTTTGAGGACCGCGGTGTTCCCCGCCGCGAGCGCGGGGGCGAGCTTCCAGATCGCCATCATGAACGGATAGTTCCACGGGGTGATCTGCCCGATGACGCCGATGGGCTCCCGCCGGATGACGCTCGTCGCGCCGTACGCGTATTCCGTCGACGCGAGGCCCGTGAGGGTCCGCGCGGCGCCCGCCATGAACCGCAGGTTGTCGACGGAGAACGGGATGTCGGCGTCCCGCGCCTGCTTGATCGTCTTCCCCTGGTTCTGGACCTCGATTGGCGCGAGGTGGTCCATGTCCGCCTCGATGAGGTTCGCGAGTTTGAACAAGGCCGCGGAGCGGTCGCCCGGCGTCATGCGCGGCCACTTCCCCTTGTCGAAGGCGGCTCTCGCCGCGTCGATCGCGGCCCGCGTGTCTTCGACGTCCGCCTGCGGCACCGCGGCGATTTTCCCGCCCGTCGCTGGGTTGATTACCGTGTACGTCGCTTCCGTGTGGGACGGTACCCACGCACCGTTCACGTAGTTGAGATACTCTGACTTGCCCACTCGATTGCCCCCGGTGGAGGCGGTTAGAGTCACCGCCCGCTAAGTAGCTTTCGCGCCTCGAGAGAGGGAGGCGAAGCGACGTTCATCCTCGAGCACGCTTGCGCTTCGAAGCCCCCGCCTTTCTCACCAAACTCGATATTCACTCGGAATACTATAAGTGCGGGAGGCATGAATCGGAAGCCACGGGATGACATGAAGGCCCACAGCATCTACGTCGAGCAACGAACGATTTACAAATGTTCATGCGACCGTGAGTTCGGCGACATCCAGAAGGCAGAGCTACATCTTCGGAATCCGCCCAACGAGAAGGTCAAGACCCTCCGACCGAAGAAACATGCGCCTCGGCGAAGGGAGGCAAAGACCGTGATGGCCGCGGCTGCGGACATGCCGGAGCCCACGGGAAGGCGGGCCTGGCTCTCTCCCAACCCCGAAGGGGACGAATCGCAAGACGGATCGTAGGCGCCGAAAAAAAGGCCGGATGCGGTGCGTCGACCGATCATGCACGTCCGAGTTCCAGAGCCCTACTTGCGGTTTGGGCCCTTGCGGCTATCTGCCTTCTCGCCGCCCCGTTTCTTCGCTGCCTTTTGCGCATAGCCAATCTCGCGCTCCATGAACACTAAGGCACTGGAGAACGTGGCCCCTGCCGTCCGAACGAACGCGTCGGCGAACTTTCCGCCGGCCGCGGCCACTTCCTCCACTCGGCCTGCGAGCTCCTGCAGAAATCCCATGTCCCCCCCAGACGCGTCGGGCTCTATGAGCCTGTCGGACACTACTTGGCGAGCTTGTCCATGACCACGGGGAACGAGTCCGCGAACCGCTGGCAATCGGCCTCCGACACCGTGAACGACACGCGGAGGAACTCGCCTCCGTGTTTCTTCGAGAGGTAAGACCCTGCGCGGGTGTGGACGAGGTGGTCGAACAGTAGGCGTTCCTCGACGACCTCCGGCTTCGCACCGGTCGAAGCGAGGTCGATCACGAACATGTTCGCCTTCGAGGGGTAGACCGGGAGGGAGGCGCCGTCGACCTTCTCGACGGCGTGCCGGATCGTCTCCTGATTCTTTCCGCAGGTCCGCCGGATTCCCGGCAGCCACTCCTTCTTGCTCTTGAGCGCGGCGAGCGCGGCTCGCTGCGCGAGGACGTTCACCCCAAGGACGTTCGTGTCGAATCGCCGCAGCGTCTGGATCGCATCCGCCGGTCCAATGATTGCTCCGATCCGAAGACCCGCGAGGCCCGGCGCCTTGCTGAAAGAATAGGACAAGAGGGTCCTCTCCGGGTAGAAGTCCGCGGCAAGGATGTGGTCCGCGTTGAAGTCTCGATAGGTGATGTCGTCGATCAGCCAAAGGCCGTGGTCTCTCGCGATGTCCGCGAGGCCTTTGATCTGCGACCGCGAATATCCCGAGCCGAGCGGATTGTTCGGGTCGATCGCGAGGAGCATCTTCGTCGCGGGCGTAATCGATTCGAGCGCGAGGTCCGGCGTGAGCACGTACGGCTTGCGGTAGATGTCGACCTCGATCGCGTGACCTCCCGTCATAGCCACCTGGTCGTGGATCGGGAGGAACGCAGGGTCCGTCGAGAGCGCCTCGTCCCCCGCCTTCAGGAGCGCGCGGGTCGCGATGTACTCCCCCTCGATCCCGCCGTTCGTCAGGATCATGTCGGCGTCGTCGAGGCCCAGGTCAGCCTTGATCGCCTCCGAGAGCCCAGAGATCCCGGCCTTCCGCGGGTAGAGATTGAACTCGCGGTCGTCGGCGCTCGTGCGGATTGCCTCGAGGATCGATGGATGGACGGGGAGGGTGTTCGTATTCTGCGACATCCAGGCGACCTCGTGGCGGTGCTCGTGCGCGAATTCGAAGTTGTCCTTGGACGTCATCGAGTCCTCCCTCGGCGCGGACCGAGGCCGTCACCCCTCATATCGATTTTGGTCGAATCCCCCCGGCCCCGATTCATGCGCAAGAGATTTGACCGCGGTCCGTGATGGCCCACCCATGACGCTGGAAGGAAGAAAAGTCGTCGTGCTCGCGGAAGATGGATACGAGGATCTCGAACTCTGGGTGCCATACTACCGGCTCGTGGAGGAAGGGGCCGAGGTAGTCCTCGCAGGTCACGAGAAGCGGACTTACACGTCGAAGCACTCGTACCCGTGCGAGGTCGACGTGACGGCCGCCAACCTGAAGGCGAAGGATTTCGACGCCGTCGTGATTCCCGGAGGCGTTGCGGGCCCGGATCGGATGCGCCAGCACAAGGAAATCCTGTCGTTCGTCCGCTCGATGGACGAAGGCCGCAAAGTCGTTGCAGCGATCTGCCATGCGGCGTGGGTGCCGATTAGCGCGGGGATCGTCAAAGGCCGCCGGATGACCTCGTATGCAAGCGTGCGAGACGACTGTCTGAACGCGGGCGCGGACTGGGTCGACAAGGAATGTGTGGTCGACGGGAATCTCATCACGTCGCGTTTCCCAGACGATCTTCCCGCGTTCTGTCGGGCCATCGTCTCCGCTTTGACGAAGTGAGCGGCGTCGATGGTCCGCGCACCCGCGGACTGGCGGAGCGTGCTTCGTCGCGCCGAGGTCCTCGTCCGACGCCGTGACATGCGGAGCCTCGAGCTGCTCCTTCCCGCCCTCCGTTGGCGGTACCTGACGGCCCGCAACCGAGCCGTGGTCCTCCTCGCCCGTTTGGGCCCGATTGCGGTCCCGCCTCTCC
>Ga0137396_10000305_pt1 | contig 22090 bp, 18 predicted proteins | sample czc16metaG_FD_108284 | JGI IMG/M metagenome (GOLD analysis project Ga0137396, IMG submission 108284) | Vadose zone soil microbial communities from Angelo Coast Range Reserve, California, USA - czcobulk3.16 metaG | ecosystem: Environmental > Terrestrial > Soil > Vadose zone | place: USA...
GACTGCCGGAATGCGGTCAATTCCCATGTAGGGGCGCAAGACTTCAGGGATCAGGATGGAACCATCCGCCTGCTGATAATTCTCCACGACGGCGATCCAGGTGCGGCCGACGGCAAGGCCGGAGCCGTTCAGAGTGTGAACGAAGTCACTCTTGCCGCCCCCTTTGGGTTTGAAGCGAATGCCGGCGCGGCGGGATTGAAACGCTTCGCAGTTCGAGCAGGAAGAAATTTCGCGGAATTCGCTGCTTGCAGGCAGCCAGACTTCGAGGTCGTAAGTTTTCGAGGAGGCAAAGCCCATGTCTCCGGTGCAGAGCAGCATGGTGCGGTAGTGAAGCCCGAGTTTCTGAAGTATGGTTTCCGCATTTCTTACCAATGATTCGTGCTCTTGGTAGCTTTTCTCCGGGTGCGTGAATTTGAAGAGCTCGACTTTCTGGAATTGGTGCTGGCGAAGGATGCCGCGAGTGTCTTTTCCGGCGGCGCCGGCTTCGGAGCGGAAGCAGGCTGTCCAGGCAGTGACACAAATAGGGAGTTTTTCTTCGGGAATGGTTTCGTCGCGGTAGAGATTGTGGAGCTCGACTTCGGAAGTTGGGGTGAGCCAGAAGTCGGTGTTTTCGAGCTTGAAAAGATCGGCGGCGAATTTCGGCAACTGGCCCGCGCCAGTGAGGGACGCGGTATTTACTAGAAAGGGCGGCAGAATTTCTGTGTAGCCGTGTTCGCGGGTGTGCACGTCGAGGAAGAAATTCGCGAGGGCGCGCTCGAGGCGAGCTCCCCAGCCTTTGTAGACGGCGAAGCGCGCGCCAGTGATTTTCGTGGCGACGGCGAGATCGAGGATGCCGGCACGCTCGCCGACTTCCCAATGCGGCTTGGGAGCAAAATCGAATTTAGGAGGTGCGCCCCAGCGGCGGACTTCTTGGTTGTCGGCTGCACTTGCGCCGACGGGCACGGAGGAGTGCGGAGTATTGGGAATGGTGAGAAGCAGTTCACGTTGCGTGGCGTCCAGATCGGCGATGCGTTCGTCGGATTGCTTGACGCGCTCGGAGACCTGCTTCATGTCGGAGATGAGCGAGTCAGCGTTCTGTTTTTCCTTCTTGAGGCGGGCGATTTCTTCGCTGGCTCTGTTGCGCACTGCCTTGAGCTGCTCGGTAGCGGTGATGAGTTCGCGGCGCTCTTTGTCGAGCTTGCGAAAAGCGTCCAAGTCGAGGACAGTGCCGCGCTTCTTCGCCATATCGGCAAACACGTCGAGGTGGTCCCTAAAATAATTGAGGTCATGCATGAAGGTAGAAGGATACCGTAATCCGCTGGGCGCTTGTAGCGCTGGCTTGCCGGGAAGTCTCGCCGAAAGAGAATGCTATTTGGCGCGCGGGACTTCGCTCATCAGTTGATGGATGTTCCCTTCGGAGTCGCGAAAGGCAGACATCCAGAGATCATAGGTTGGCATGGGCGCAATCAAGCGCGGCGGGGCTACAATCGGCACGCCGGCGTCCACAAGCCGCTGATGGGAAGATGTGAGATCGGAAACACGGAAGTAGAGGATGGAACTCGGATGATCAAGTTCCGGCGTTTCGGCGGGGCCGAGCATGAGCCGCACGCCGCCGCAATCGAAGAAAGCAAGGTTGGGGGCGGTGAAGAGCAAGGGCAGACCCAGCGTGTCACGGTAGAATGCGGTGGCACGAGCCAGATCGTGGACGATGATGGAGATCTGGCCGATATTCTTGATGCCGAGGCTCGAAGAAGCGGTGTTCATGGGTGCTTTACCTCCGGGAGCAATTTAGTTAGCATAGCTAACTATATTCTATGACGGGTGTCAAGTCCAAACGTCTTGCGGGCGGGGAAACATTCGAGACCGCCGACCGGCTGCACTCCGCCGCCATCCATCTGCTGCGGCGACTGCGGGTGCGCGACCGGGAAAGCGGCGTGGGCCCGGCGCAGCTCTCGGCCCTGTCCGTGCTAGTGCTGGGGGGAGGCCCGCGGTCGCTCGGCGAACTAGCAGAGGCGGAGCAGGTCCGCCCGCCGACGATGAGCCGGATCGTCGCGGGATTGGTACGCGCGCGACTGGTGCGCCGCGGAAAAACGGAAGACGGCCGGCGTGTGCGTCTCGAAGCAACCGCGAAAGGGACCAGGATCCTCCAGGAAGGGCGACGACGACGGGTGGAGTCGCTGGCGCAGGCGCTCTCTTCATTATCGAATGAAGACAGGGAAAGGCTGCGAGAATGGATCGAACATCTCGAAAAGGTGATTCGGAATCTCTGACACCGGTGCTTCTTGGGAAGTACTTCCGTACCAAAATAGCGAATGCCCCCGGAGCGGGAAGTACTGGAGACAATGAGACTAGAGAGCTATCGACGAGAAAGATGGTGGAGCACAAACTACGCAAGTAGTCGGGAGTTGTTTTGGTTTTCTGGAGTGGTACAGCTGTTAGTCTACTCCTGTTTGTCGTCTTGCTGCTCGCGAGCGCAGCAGAACGGCCAGATAAACCAGACTGACTTCGGATTACTCTATCCTCCATCCCACGCCCGAGCGGCCGCTCCCCCCAGCGGCCGCTCATTTTTTTGCCGTGAAATATCATTCAGCAAGACAGGCAGGGCTTGATGGCTAGGATGGAGGCGGGATTCGTTGCGCAAGGTCTATATAGAGCGGTGGTCATAATGGCAATCGCGGATGCCAAGACCGTGCACCGTTGCTGAGGTTGCCGAGTGGATGGGTACCGGAGTGATGCCGCAAATGAAAAAGGGGGCTGGTGCAAGCCCCCTCTTCGTAATTGACGCCCCAAACCGGTCACCGAGTCGAGGATCGGTTCCGGCCACCCCGGGAAGCCAATCTTTTTAGTAAACAAACAGAGAGCAAACCGCATGCCAGCGCTGATTGTTCCGCGGATAATGCTTGACTTGATTGAAAGCACGGCGGTTAGCTTCCGGGACGGTCGAAAAAGCGGGACATCACTTCGCGAAAGTCTACAAAATCTCACAGAATAGGGGCGGGACTCTCCATTCTTTGGGAGCGTTCCCCGTGCTGTTTCCTGTCCGCGCTATGTACACGCGATCCGTCAATGGCCAGGTGGTGAAGACTGGGAGTGAGATGCGTAAAAGGAAGAATATCGTTATTGTGAATTCGCGGGGAACTGCGCGAGTTTTCTGAGTTGGTGCAAGTGTTTGCAGGAGAGGGATCGCCTCTACTTTTGTGAATTTCCACACCGCGAACTAAGAACTGATCAGCTCATTACAAGTGAGCGCTGATACCGCCGCCAGAGGAGCCAGACGGGGAACGACAGGATCATCAGCCATAGCAACAGTGTGGGACCGGATTCGGCGAGAAACAGGACGAGGGCCAGGAAACTCTGGAAGGCGGTGCGGAAGCCATCGACGGTCGCGTTGCGAAGCTGCATTGCGACGGAAGGCGCGGGAGTACTGAGCTGCGCTTTGTATTCTTCGGAAAGTTTCAGGTCAATCGTGCCGAAATTTACGCGACGTTCCAGCGTTTGTTGCTCGGCTTCCATTTGCTCGATTTCGCCGCGAACGCGCGCGATCTCCTGTTCGACTTCAAGAACGTCTTTCACCTTGCCTGTGCGCGTGCGGAGAACATCCTGAAGGCGCTGCTCGGTTTCGCGGGAGTTCTTCAGGCGCGCGAGAAGATCAGTGTGCTGCTGGGTGACTTCTTCGCCGTTTTGCGTTTCCGCCTCGACACGGCCGAGGGCTTTGAGTTCAGCAACTGCGGCGGCGAGTTGCGGCGCCGGAATCCGCAAGGACGCTTGAAGCGTCCGAGCGGCTCCCTGAGGAGTGGCAACGTTCAGCCCTGCGGCATATCCGCTGTGCCGCGCAAGAATGGCGTCGAGCGAACCACGCGCCACGTCGAAATCTTTCGCCACGATAGACAGCGAGATGTTGCGCGCGATCATCGGTGCAGTCGCCTGCGCTTCTCTTGCTTGCGGGCGGCCTGCAGGAAGAGCGAGCCCAGGCGAAGGCACTGCCTCCAGTTGTTCATCCAGGCGCTTTGTGGCGTCAACGCGGTCACCGCCGCCTGCGGTTGCATGACCTGCTTTGTACGGCTTCACATCGAGCGGTTCGACGGCTTGGAGCATCACAGCCTTACTTGCAGTCGCTGGTCTACGGACGACCAATAGATTTGGCATGACCGCCATAAATACGAATACGACGAGCACTAAAGTCAGCGCCGGGGCCCAAACCCATCTGCGAGACAGAGTGTCACGGAGGCGAGAAAAACGCTCTCCTAGCTTCCCCATGAAGGGCATCTCTGCTGCGCCGGAGAGAGAAATACGTTCATTCAAACGCTGGGGTGCCCCTACGCTCCAGGCCGCCATCTCCTTTGAGGTTGATCGAATTGCTTCGGCAATCTGGTGGCATTCGGAGCATTGGTCGAGGTGGGCAGACAACAATTGGGCGCGATCGGCGGAGAGTTCGCCGTCCAGGAAAGCCATGAGTTCTTCAGGAGCGAAGGGATGTGAGGTGATGCTCATGCGCTTTCTCCTTTCTGCGCCAAACTCTGCGGGGCGTCATTCGCCGCGCGTGCGAGAGGCGGCTCGAGTAAATTGCGCAGCGCGGTACGGGCACGGAAGAGACGGGAGCGAACGGTGTTCAACGGAAGCTGCAAGAGGTCGGCGATTTCGGCGTAGCTCAGTTGCTCGAATTCGCGCAGGAGCAGGATCTCGCGGTCCATGGGTTCGAGCTTTTCGACGGCGCGGCGGACCCACAGGCCGGATTCCGTGGCGTCGTGCTTCGCGGGATCGGGGGCAGAGTTTCTTTGGCCGAAGAACGTGGCGCGGAAGGCGGCTTTGCGGCGATGGGCATGGAGAATCTTGAGACCAATCGCGTAGAGATAGGTGCGGAACAGGGCGCGCGGTTGGTAGCGAGCGGCGGCTCGCAACAGGGCAACGAAAGTCTCCTGCGTCAGTTCCTCGGCTTGGGAGGACTCGGCAACACGACGCCGAAAGAAACCGTAGATGGGCTGCTTGTAGCGCAAGAAGAGTTCGCTAAACGCTTCAGAAGAGCCTTGTGAAAAGGCCAGCATGAGCCGTTCGTCGCTCGTCGTGGAAGCGGCCCCGGAATTACCCGCGGCGTTGGCTTCATTGCTGGGCGTCTCGTTCATGGCGGTCCGGGGAAGCGCCTCCGAGTTTAGAACGAGCGCCGGCAGTGCGTCTTGCATGGTAAGCCGTCTAAGTCCTTCACTAAGTGTAATGTCGCGAGAGGCGGAAAAGTTCCCACGGTTCAGAGGAAATCTGCACAGCAGGCGCGGCGCTAGTGCCTTAGCTGAAAATCACATCAATGGTAGTGTCGACTTCCACGGGTTCGCCGTTAACAAGTGTGGGTGTGTAACGCCACTGCTTCACGGCCGGCAGTGAAACCTCGGAGAGCGAACAATATCCTCGTATGGCGCGGACCTGTCGCACACTGCCATCAGTACCGATAATCGCCTGAAACCGGACCGTGCCTTCCAAGCGCTCTCTGCGAGCCGCATCTGGATAGCTAGGGGCCACCTTCTTGGTATTCTTGGCAGCTTGTACGTTGCCCGGCAATTGGATTCGGGCTGTAGGCTTCACACCCGGAGCGGGTGCGAATTCGTCCGGAATGTTAAGCGGTCCGACATAACGGAAGGCCCCCTCCACGTAGGCAAATATGGAAATGCGCCGAAAGGAACTTGCGCCCATCATGCGCAGTTCATACAGAGGGACAGGCACGATCCTGGCCATGAGCAGGGGAAACGTGAGTTCGCCCGCCATATCATCACATGATTTTTCATACTTCTTTGCTCGAATCTCGCTGAAGCCGTCGCGCGCAGCGGCCACCACTACCGCATCGACTTCTTGGAGAAGAGAATCTTGGTTCCTAGAATAAGCCTCCACGAGCGGCTCATACGCATGCTCGCCGAACACCATTGAAAACCAAGCGCGGGGATTGGGCAGAGAAAGGCTCTGCACCAGCCTTCGAACTTCATCAGGTTGAATGCCCTGTTTGTGCGCCTTGAGCAGATCCTTCGCAAAGTGCTCGAGGCCGTCTTGAGTATCCGGATAAGCAAGAACTGAAGAGGAGTTCGTTCGCTGCGCATTGAGGTTGCTCGGCGTGACTGCGAGAAGCAGTAGAGGGAGCACACACGCGGGAATAGCTGGAGTAATGCCAGAAGTTAGTCTCATCGCGCGTCTCAAGAGATTCAGATCCAATACAAGCACGCACCGAATGGTATCGAAAACTAGCTCAAGCGCCAATGGAGGAGCGCAGAGCGTTGGCGAGGGACTGGCTGAACCGGTGGACGTCGGCTTCGTGTTCGGCTTCGACCATGACGCGGGCGAGCTGTTCGGTGCCGGAGTAGCGAAGGACCACGCGGCCATTGTCTCCGAGTGCGGATTGGGCTTCGGCCAGGGCGCGGGAGACTTCCGGTAGCGTCTCGAGAGGAGGTTTCGAGCGCACCTTTACGTTGACGATCAGTTGCGGATAGTCCTTGAAGCCTTCGACGAGCGATTCAATCTTGCCGTGCATGGAGACCAACGAGGCAATTTTTGCAGCCGTAAGCAGGCCGTCGCCGGCCGGGCTGTCGTCGAGAAAAATGATGTGGCCGGACTGCTCGCCACCGAGAACATTTCCGCTGCGAAGCATTTCCTCAAGAACGTAGCGATCGCCAACGGCAGCACGGGCCAGCGCAATATTTTCGCGGGCAAGAACGCGCTCGAGGCCCAGGTTGGACATGGAGGTAGCGACGACGCGGTCGCCTTTGAGTTTATTCTGAGATTTGAGGTAGCGCGCGACGGCAAGAAGCACACCATCGCCATTCACGATTTTTCCCGATTCGCAGACGAAGAGCGCACGGTCAGCGTCACCGTCGAAAGCAACTCCGAGACGCGCCTTTTCAGCGACGACGCGTTTCTGCAAGCCCTCCAGGTGCAGCGAACCACAGCCGGCATTGATGTTGCGGCCATCGGGCGAAACGCCCATAGCAACAACGTCGGCCGCGAGCGAGCGGAACAGTTCCGGGCCGAGCTTGAAGGCTGCACCATTAGCGCAATCCAGAACGATGCGGAAACCGGTGAGCTTCGCCCCGGGAATGAACCGCTTCCGCAGAAAGGCCAGATATTCGGCGTCGAGGGATTCATCAGCTACAAGTCGAGCGAGATTCTTTGGGACAGCTTCTCCGCGGTGCTTGAGGATATCGAGTTCGAGTTCCTCTTCGACCGCGTCGGGGAATTTCATCCCGGCGTGCGAAAACAGCTTTACACCGTTGTCTTGAAAGGGGTTGTGCGAAGCGGAGATGACCACGCCGGCTTGGAAATCATTCTGGCGAACAAGGCAAGCCACACCGGGAGTGCTAATCACACCGGCAAAGGCTACTGTCGCGCCAGCCTGCGTAAGACCCGCCGCAAGCAAGGAGGCGATATGCGGGCCGGATTCACGCGTGTCCATGCCGATCAGCACATGCGCTGCGCCATGTTCGCGCTTGAGATACGCGCCGAGCGACCGTCCGGTCGCATAGAGTGTGGCGTCATCCAGCGGAGGTGTGCCTGGAACGCCGCGAATCCCATCGGTTCCAAAAAACTCTTTCGCCATCGCTAGAAACCTGTCAATACAGAGGGTGGTCCGGGCTTTGGTGGCAGCCAACTTCTTTGTGGATGACCTCAGAAAGTTTAACACACGTAAAACATTGATTCTGTGGTCCGGAGCAGGCATGTCTTTTGCATAAACGGGACAGGCGCATAGTCTGTTCAGGCAAGTCCTTGGATTGTTGCCTCGAAACATCAGCGCGCTACGCCGTAAACAGCTTGCAGGATTGTGTTAACGTGGAGCACCGGAGCCGCTCGTGTCTTCCACGCCCACGCCACCATCGCTGGTTCGCTTCACCAGTTCCAACTTCAGCATGCGAGTGATCGCGGCCGCCATCATCCTGCTGTTTTTCTATTACGCCGCAGGAGTAGTGATCACGCTACTCCTGTCGATTCTGCTGGCCTACTTTCTCGATCCGGCGGTGGAATTCCTGGAAAGAATGCGCTTGCCGCGAACGCTCGGTGCGATGTTTATGGTGCTGATCCTCATCGCGGTGCTGGTCGCGGGGGGCTACGGACTGTGGGCGCGCACCTCGGATTTCGCCGAGAACTGGCCAAAATACAGCACTGTTCTGCAGCGGGTTGCGGGAGCCGTGGAAGGCAAAATAAGAGGGATCGAAGGCCAGGTTTCGCAGATTGCTCCGGATCCCGGAGCATCATCCACGACCACCGTGCGGGCGGAACCCACTATCGTTCGCAACCTAATCTTCCGCGGCATTGGCTCCTTGTACGCGCTGTTTCTGGAAGTTACGTTCATGCCCTTTTTGGTTTTCTTCATGCTTGCGGAGAAGCGCGAAGTCTGGCACGGAACTTTACAACTCTTTCCGGCCTCGCGGCGGACGCAAGTCAAGGAAACGCTGGAAGACTTGCGGGATGTCCTGCGTGATTACCTTGCGGGAATGAGCATCGTCACGCTCGTGGTCATCGCGGCAAGCAGCCTGTTTTTCTGGATTATCGGGATGGAGTATCCGATTCTCACGGGAATCGCGTCTGGACTCCTCAACATGGTGCCGTACATCGGTGCGGTGATGGCGTGGCTGCCGGCCTTTATCATTGCCCTGGCACAGTGGAATACCATCGGGCAGTTCGTTCTGATCGCGGCAACGCTCACTACCATCCACGTTTTGGCAATCAATCTGGTGGCGCCGCAACTGGTGGGCCGACGCGTGCGGCTGAACGCCGTGGCCATCACCATTGCACTGCTATTCTGGGGCTGGGTATGGGGAGGCATGGGCTTGGTTCTAGCCATTCCCATCACCGCGGCGCTTCGCGTAATCTGCGATCATACGGAATCGTGGAAACCGATCGGGCGCTGGCTGAGCGCATGAAGATTTGAATGGTGACTCGTGGCGATGATTCTGAACGATGCGGCCAAGGCTGTGAACTAGGATTGTTCCCGTCAGGGCTTCGTAGCGGGAGATTCCGATGGGGCGGACCCAAGTGATTTGATGTAGCGTACCAACTGCCAGCGTTGAGGTTCGGGTAGCTTCGACCAAACCGGCATCTTTTTTCGAACGACGCCATTCGTCAACAACCAGAAAAGTGTTCCGGGTGTGGCGCTTTGCACTTCTGAGGCACGGAGACTCGGCGCTTTACGCGAACCTTCAGCGGATTTCCCGTGGCATTCGGCGCAATGCTGCTCGAAAAGAATTGCGCCAGCGGCCACCGCTTCCGGATCGTTCTGTAGCGGATTTGGGCGGTTCCGCGCTTTTTCGGGGGCTTTTTGCAATTCCGCGTAGGTGGCCGCATCGTACTTGGGCGCAGCAGGGGCCAGCGGCCTGTTGGCATTGCCGCTCTGCGCAATGACAATAGACACCACCAGGAAGGAAGAGCAACCTGCAAGCGCTGTGGCAATTGCTTTCACTTGCGGGCTCCAAGTAACCGGCTGACCATTGAACCGAACCCAGTTATTTCTCGCGAGACGCCCCAGCGCATGAGGAATTGGTGGCTATTGTCATTCAAACCAAAGCTGGGCGAAATCCGCAACGTCCAGCCGGAAGGTAAGTTCCAGCCAAGAACCGGGGCCAGATAATGCGAGGTATCGTGAAGGCCAAAACTGTGCCGGTCACCAAGGCCGCCGTACATCTCGACTCCGCCAATAAAGTTTTGCCGGCAGAAAGTGCAGCGTTTCGCGGCGGCCTTCAGAGCGAGCGGGCGGCTTGCGCCGAGGGCATAACCGAATTCCCATGGTGAATTCGAAAGATTCTTGGCAGCGAGCGTGTTTTCCGTGAAATTCCAGCCCTTGAATGTGCTGGACAAGATAAGCTTCAGCTCAATTTCGTGAATATGCTCCTTGCGGGCTGCGGCGTTGGATACGAGGAAGTCCGATTCCACGTCGTGGCCTTCCCCTTCCTTGAGGATCTTGTCGGCGCCGTTCTTGTTTTCATACTCCACGTAGAGAACAGGATTGATAAAGTGCTCGTGCTTCAACACCCGGAAGCGATTCTCCCACCGGAAACCTGTGAATATGGTGCTGTCGTTAAAAGTGGACTGGCCATCCAGGTAAAACTCGGTGGTCCACCAGGCGGTTGCTCCGTATTCGAACTCGCCCCAGAAAGCGTGGAAGTCATTCCCGCCTCTTTGCGTCCCAAATGTGGAGAAATACTCGATCTCCAGGTTGCCGGGCTCTTCGAGATAGTGGTCATAAGCGACGAAGTAAGGGTTCTCCTGGCCGGCGGCCGGGGCGGGGGCGAAGATGGAGCAAGCGCAAGGCAGGAAAAGGCAGAACAGAATGATCCGACAGACCAAAGACACGAGATCTCCTTGCAAATAAGTTGCAACAAGAAACCAGACTAACTTAGTCCGATTTAATTCGCAAATAATTGTCATCTGAGAATTCACGGCCCTCTTTGCCGCAGACGCCGCAGGTTTTGGTTGAAGTTCACTAACTGACACATCGATGAGGACAGCCGATTGCCAACAGCTCTTCAAGCGGTAGAATTGGTAAATTAACGCTGCGCCTTTGTTCGCAGCCCTGAATCGCTCGCCCGGCCCGACCCTCTCGCCTGCGAGAAACCTGCGCCCAAAACGGGCGCCTTCCCCTTTCTGAAAGACGGTCAGATTTCGATGCCGCACTCCCTGGTCCGCGAGCATTTGCTAACAGCTCTTCTCGAATCGCCGGAGGACGGAATCCTCAGTGTCTCCCTCGATGGCACCATCGACACCTGGAGCCGGGGAGCAGAGCGCATTTACGGATACACCGCTCAAGAGATAACCGGTCAGCCTTTGAGCCGCCTCGTACCGCTCCATGAGTGGCTGGGACTAAAGAGCATTTTCTCCGACGCGGGAGGGAGGGGCGCAAAGTATTTCGAGAGTTCTGAACGCCTCCACAAGCAAGGAGCAAGAGTTTTCTTAAGGATAAAGCGGGCGCCCATTCGGGATGAACAAGGAGAACTCCGAGGAATCCTTGAAAGCACACGGGCGCTCAACTCCTGCGGCGCTGATGCGTTGGCGGAAGGACCTCTCCGGCTGATCATTGGGCAGATGCCGGGATTCCACTGGACATCGGACCAGAATCTGCGCATCACTTCGAATTGGGGTAAGGAGTGGGCCTGCGCAAAGATTCTCACCGATGCGCTTGTGGGCCGTAGCGTTTGCGAATTTCTGGCGTGCGCCGACCGGCACACCACCCCGATTGCGGAACATTACGAGGCATGGCGGGGCCTTTCTTCGCAGTTCGAATACCGCTGGAAAAACCGCTTTTGGGAAGTCCGCCTTGAACCCCTGCGGACGCCTTCCGGAGAAATCAGTGGGTGCCTCGGATCAGCAATGGACATCACCGATCGTAAGAGGACCGAGGAGCAGACTCACTATCAGGCCCGGCACGACGCCCTGACGGGACTGGCCAACTACCGCGAATTCATGGACAGGTTGGAGCAAGAAGTCCGCCGCGCCGAGCGCAGCCATCACCCCTTCACCGTTCTGCTTCTGGACCTCGATGGATTGAAGCGCATCAACGATTTCCATGGCCACCTCGCGGGAAACCGCGCACTGCAGCGTCTCGCCGCGGTCATGAATGAGCATTGCCGTTCGACAGACCTGGCCGTACGCTACGGCGGCGACGAGTTTGCCGTCGTCCTAATTGACTCCGACAAGGGCATGGCGGAACAGGTTGCTCACCGCATCGAGAACGGCCTGCACGCCGGTCAAGGTAAGCCGGCTATCAGCGTCAGTATTGGCATCGGGATCTACCCGGATGACGGCCGGACCGCCGCCGAACTCATCGAAGCCGCGGACCAGCAGCTTTACAAGTACAAGAGAACAGAGAATAGACGTACGCTTCCGCCGGCGGCTAGCGGTCTCAATACCAAGAAAGCCGCGCGTTGACACCAAGCGGCTAGCCTGCCATCCTTTTGCGAGATTGCAATGCTGATCAGCGTGTCAGCTTCTGCAGGGACTGCACCACAGAGGACATGTCCCGCGCATCCTGGAAAAGACGAATGGCCGCGAGCCCTGATGCGCCCGCAGCGAGGCAATCGCCGGCGTTCTCCAAAGTAATTCCGCCGATCGCGAGAACCGGTATGGAGACCCCGCGGCAGACTTCCGCCAATTGCTCAAGGCCCTGCGGCGCGCCGAATGCCGCCTTCGATGGTGTCGCGAAGACCGGGCCAAAGAATAGATAATGGGCGCCGCCGCTCGCAGCCGCTCTCGAGGTTTCCAATGAGTGACAGGAAACACCAATGAGGAAATCTTTCCGTTCGCCCCGATTCTCGACCAGTCGCTTGACTTCGGCAAGCGGCAGGCTGTTTTCGCCAAGGTGCACGCCGCCGGCGCGCTGGGAAAGCGCGATGTCAAGCCGATCATTCACTAGGATTCGGGTTGGCGCGGCTTTTCTTGCCGAGGATCTTGCTACTCGCTGCAAAGCTTCGCGCGCCAGGGAACTGCAATCCTTGCCGGAAAGATCTTTCTCGCGAATCTGAATCCAATCAACGCTCGCATCCGCAGCGGCTCCGATTTTCAGCAAGAGAGTGTCTTGCGCTTCTGGAGAATCGATTGCAGCCAAGTTGCGACGATCCGTCACGTAGCACAGAAGCGGTCTGCGAGATGCGTTATGGAGGCGGGACACGGTCAGGCCCCGTGCGCGAACCGATCCAGCCGATTGCCAGGAGAATATCCAAGACCCCCAGACCGCTCACCGCACCGCGAAAGGAGGGATGAAGCACGATAGGCATGAGCGAAGGGTAATAGCTGAGAAAAAAATTCTTTTCCCAATAGACAGACCACGGCAAGTAAAGGAGCATTGCGCCCATTTCGAACGCAAGTACGATCAGTAATGCACGGTAAACCCGGTTCATGAATGAGCGGAACTCCGTCGTGTCAGGAAACGCGCAGGATCAGCGGATGGGCTTCTGAAGGGCCGCGATGCGTTCGGCCACGTCACGATAGTCGATGTTCATCGCGTAGACCTGGGAAAAACTCTTCAACGCCGCTTCAGGCTCGCCCGCCGATTCCTGAGCTACACCCAAATCATACCGCAAGGCGAGCGTGCTTTCCGGATCATTGCCAGGAGTTTTCAACGCGCGCTCATACCAGATCGCCGCGATGGCCGGCTGGCCCTTATCCATGAAGGCCAGGCCCAGAAGCGTGCAACACTGCATGGTATAGCGAAAGGCGCGGCCGCGATCGCTGGCCTGGGCAACTTTTTGGAACTCGCTAATGGCTTCTTCGAGGAGCCCCATTTCACGAAACGCGATGCCCAGGTTGTAGTGGGTTTCGAGGTCTTCGTCCTCCGCGCCCATCTCACCCAGCTCGGCGCGAAATTCGTCGAAAACTTCCTTGAGTGGACCAGACTCGGTAGACTGCGAGGACGGCGGCGCTGGCTTCGAAACGGACGGCGGCTGGGCGCTTGGCATGGTCCCCGAAAACCCAGGGGAAAGCTCGCCGATGCCAAGCTGATCGATCTCGTTGGCAAGATCGGCCAGAAATTGATCAGAGGCAAAACCACTACCCGTCGGTGGAGATGGCGCCGCGTTTTGCGCAGCAGGCTGCGGCGGAGCAATGGGTTTCTCGGGCGGCCGCTGGTCGTACGCCGGGACGAGCGGCTCCGCTTCCAGCACGAGTTCATATTCCTGTTCCAATTCGAATTCGGGCTCCGTTGTCTCAGCAGGTTTAGGCGGAGCCTTCGCCGGTGGAACTTGTTTGGGCTTACTCGGTGTGGGTTTTGCCGAAGCTTTTTCAGCGACAGGTTCCGGCTCGAGCGGAATGGCGGGAGGGGCGTGCGGGGCATCGTCCTTTGAAACAATTGCGGGTTCGTCGCCAATCTGAAACTCTTCCACATCCGCGGGCTTCCTGGGACGTCCAGTTCCAGCAGCAGGCTTGGCCGGCACAGGCGCAGGAGTTTCAACAGCCCCCTCAGCAGGACGCGACGCGTCTAGAAGGGTCGCCCACTCATCGGACAAATCGACTTCCTGAACTTCTGCCTCGACAGGGGCGGCTTCGACCGGCTGGGGCTTCGACTTCTCCACGGGAGCGGCCTTAACGGGCTCAGGAGCCGGCACGGGGGCCGCCGGAGCGGGTTCGGCCGCGATTTCGGGAATCGAACCACCCGTCGGCTCTGGTGCGGCAACAGCCGGTGAGGCAGCTTTTGTGGGGGGAACGGCAATTGCCAATTCCGCATCCGACAAACCAGCGGCACGCTGGAAGCGGCGGCGCAATTCTCCGAATCGTTCAGAGCTGCGGCTGTCGCCTGTTTCGCTGTGAATCTGTTCCAACTTTGCGGCGAGTTCAGCGGTGCGCCGGTCGTCGCCCGCGCCGAGGACAAAGTCGAGCAGTTTCTCGAGTGTAGGTGTGTGGCGAGGTGCGCGTCGCAGGATGGCCTCGAGCAACCCTATGGCTTTCTGGGTGAGGCCGTAGCTGGCGAAAAGATCCACGTCCGTAAGCGATTGGGCGATGAATTTTTGCGTCTCTTCGTCGAGCGCGGGCTCGCTGGGCGTAAACGCAGGCTTGGCAGGGATTCCAGGAGCCGGTTCTTCCTCGTCACCAGGCAGCTTGGCGGCCGGGGGTTGCGGAATTTCCGCCCGCAAGTTTTCCTCTGGAAAGTCTTCCGCTTCACCACCCTCGAGTAATCCCATTTTGCGGAGCACGTGATTGAGCTTGCGCTTGGCGGAGTCGCTTTCGGGATCGCGATCCACGAGCTGTTCAAATGTTTTCTTTGCGCGCTCGTACTGCTGATCGGCAACCAAGGCATCACCGAGGTGCGCGAGCGCATCGGCGATATGGAAGGAATCACTGGTGCGTCCGTAGAGTTCCACGAGCCATTCGAGAGGCTCGACACTTCCCGGCATGCTGGCAGAAAGCTCGTTGAGTAATTTGGCGACGACCTCGTGCTCCCCGGCGTCGATCATGGACAGCCGCGACTTTTCCAGGATTTCCATGGCTTTTTGGCCATTCCCGGATTGCAGCAGGGATTCGACGACTTTTTGGATCGGCCCAAAATTCTTGGGGTCCGCCTCAAAAACGCGGTGCGCGAGCGCCGAAGCCTCGTCCCAGTCGGAATTTTTGAGATAAAGATCAAGGAGGAGTTCGGTCTGCTCGCCGCCTTTCTCGAGACCGGCGGCTTGTTCCAAAAGCTGTGTGGCCTTGGTGAGATTGCCTTGCGAAGAATATGAGCGGGCCTTGATGATGACTGCGCCCAGATTGCTGGGTTCGAGTTTCAGTGCCTTGTCGGCGAGCTTTTCGCTCTCGCCCTGGTCACCGCGAGCCAGCGCGCGCTGTGATGCGGAGACGTAAGCTTCGATGGCGTCCCGAGTCTGCCCCATGGCCTGGTACAAGTCGGCCAGGCGGATCTGGATGCGGAGATTGTCGGGTTCCGCCTGCAGAAGTTTCTTGAGGAGTCCAATGGCTTCCGGCTGGCGATTATTCTTCAAGTGAATTTCCGCCAGTTGGAGAAAAAGTGGACGGGCCTCGCTCATAACGCCCTGTTGAACGTAGAGGTCGGCAAGCTTTTCCAGCGGGCGGATTTCTTCGGGAGCGAGTTTGGCAATGCGCTTGTAAACGGCGATTGCTTTTGTCAGGAAACCATCGCCGACAAAAATCTGCGCAAGGCGCTCAAAATAATCGATGGCCTGGAAGGTTTCACCCTGGCGGATATATAGTTCGCCGATGGTCATCAGGGTGACCTGATCGCGAGGCTCGTACTTCAAAATATTCTGGTATTCGGCGATGGCTTGGGCGACTTTGCCCTGGTTCAGCAGCTTTTGTGCGGCTTCTACGTTCTTGCTCTTGTTATAGGCCATGCGCGAACAGGGACAAACCTCCACGCGGGAGTCTGCCCAGGACATTCTCCTCGGTTGCTTGCGGTTGTGGAAACCCGCAATCGTACAGAACTACGCTATCAGGCGGGAAAAAGACAAGTCAACGAACCCAAAGCAGCTTGTGAGCAGCCAGTTATCCCCGTTCACAGCAGGAAATTCGCGGGCGAAAGCAAGGCGAATGGGTTCCGGGCTTCGCTTCTTCGCCCTCGGGCGTCCAGCCATTAGTTCTCGAGAGGAAGTTGTGTCTGGATGGCGCCGGCAGCCCAGCAGGCGGATTCGCGCACGGGTGCGAAGGAATGGCGGTGAAGAGGCGAGGGGCCGTGCTGGCGCAAGGCTTCAAGATGGTCGGGCGTGCCGTAGCCCTTGTGTCGTGCCAAACCGTATTGCGGATAAATGGCGTCCCACTTTTCCATGCAAGTGTCTCGATGTGTTTTCGCAAGGATCGAAGCTGCCGCGATGGAGATGCTGCGGGCGTCTCCTTTAATAAGGGATTTCTGCTCGATCAGGACTTCGAGTTGCATGGCGTCAATGAGCAGGTAGTCGGGTGGAATTGTCAGTTGCAGCAGCGCGGCGGTCATCGCCTGGCGCGACGCCTGGTAAATGTTCCACGCATCGATGCGCTGCGCGTCTATTTCCGCAACAGCCCACGCCAGTGAGTGTTCCTTGATGCGCGCGGCAAGCTCAATGCGACGGTCAGCGGAAAGCTTTTTGGAGTCGTCGAGGCCGACAATGCGTCGCTTGGGATTGAGAATCACGGCGGCGGCAACGACCGGGCCAAACAGCGCACCGCGTCCGGCTTCATCAATGCCGGCGATGCGCATCCAGCCCAGTTGGCGCGCCGCTCGCTCGAAACGGGTGGAGCAGAGTCGGCTCATCGCGGGGAATTTTAGCACGTCGCGTAGACTGTGGATGACCAAGTCGAGCAAATATAACTATTCGTACCACAAGGCAACTACTGGGTCGACTCGCGCGGCCGCCGCGCGGGAATCCAAGCCGCTGCAATCACGGCGACAACTGGGAAGAGTAGCGCGAGACCGAGGTGTTCGCGCGACGGACACTATCCTCGCAAGAAGACAAGTTGACCGCAGAGGATGTTGGAGCCTAGGATGGCCGGGCAAATTCTGTTCATGTCGAGAATCGGGGGAGAATTCCATGCGTCTATGGTCACAGTCTGTTTTGGTTCGAGCCGGTTTTTGGCTTTCTTGCACGGTAGCTCTACTCGTGCCTTCGCCGTCATGCGTTGCTCAAGGTCTTGCCAGCAGCGATCTCTCCGGCTTGCGGTCGGTTGGAAGCGTCGAATTGTCGCCAGACGGCCGACACATTGCTTATACGGTGACCATGCGCGACCGGCCCGGCCGCCCTTATGGTCAGCTCTGGATCATGGATGCCACCACGCAGAAATCCGTCCGAGTGGGCGGCGAAAAAGATTCCGGAGGCGGTCCACTGTGGTCGCCGGACGGCAAATGGTTCGCATTTCAGGGGCATCAGGGCGAAAAGGGAGGATTGTTTGCCGCGCGATCAGACGGCTCTGAAGTCACCTTTCTCACGTCGCTGAACGGCACCAATAGCCCGCTGCCGGGCGCGGGAAAGGAATTTACTTGGTCGCCCGACGGAAAGCAGATCGCTTTCATTTCCTCGACTCCCGGTGCGAAGACCGCGGAGGCCAGCGGCGATCCCATGGTAATTACACGCTATCTATATAAACCCGATGCTGGCGAAGGAATGACACGCTTCAACGACAATCAGCGGCTGCACATTTTCGTGGTGGATGTTTCCACAAAACAGGTGCGCCAACTGACACAAGGGGACACCGACGAGCATTCCATCGACTGGTCGCCGGACGGTAAGGAAATTCTTTTTGCTTCAAATCGTGAGCCGAATCAAGACGAGTTCTTCAATTACGACATTTTTGCTTTGAAGGTTGCGGACAACAGCATTCGGCGCCTGACGGCTACGGAATATAGCGAGTATGAACCCCTGTGGTCTCCAGAGGGCAAGCGTATCGTTTTTCGCGGCACTCGACGCGGACTGACCGACCGCGAGACGACCATGGAGGACACCCACGTTTGGGTGATGAACGCCGACGGCAGCGACCGCCGGGAAATCGGCGCCGTCCTGGACAACCGTCAGGGCGCGCCACGTTGGGCGCCGGACGGCAGCGCCGTCTATTTCACTCTGCAGGAGCGCGGCCGCATCCACTTGGTGCGGTTGCCCATCTCCGGCGGCAAGCCGGAATATGTGGTGAAAGACATCGGAGGTGTGGGGGGCTGGTCCGTGGGGAGGGACGGATCGCTGGCGTACGGTTTCGCGTCACCACAAGACGCGGCGGAGCTTTATCTCAAGACAGGCAACGGCGTGGCGCGCAAGTTGACGGACTTGAATGCACAACTTTTTGCGGGGAAACAGGTTGCCGAAATCGAATCCTTTACGTTCATCAGCAACGACAACAAGTTTGAAGTCGAGGCTTTTCTCACCAAACCATTGGGGATGACCGCTACGTCGAAACATCCTCTGATCGTCAATATTCACGGCGGGCCGCACGGGCAAAATGGACCGACATTCAATTTCAAGAATCAGGTCTACGCAGCACACGGATGGGCCACGCTAAACGTTAACTATCGCGGCTCCACGGGCTACGGACAAAAGTTTGCCGACGCCGTCTTCGCCGATCAGAACGGCAACGAAGGGCAGGATGTTCTGTACGGGGTGAGCGCCGCGGTGCGCCGATACTTATGGATAGACCGCGAGCGCCTGGGCATCGAAGGCGTGAGCTACGGCGGCCAACTCACCGATTGGCTCATCACACAAACGAACGAATTCAAAGCTGCGATTCCCATCGCGGGGATCGCCAACCTCGTAAGTTACAACTACATGACCTATTACAACCAGTATGAAGAAATGGAGTTTGGCCAATTCCTGCACCAGGGAAACTTGATGGACGTCGCGTGGGAACGTTCAGCGCTGAAGCATGTGGCTGCCGCTCACACGCCTACGATGTTGATGCATGGCGAAAACGACAACGATGTCCCCATCGCCGAAGCCGAGCAGTTCTTCATTGCCCTGAAAGACGTGGGCACCGAGGCCATTTTCGTGCGCTATCCGCGCGAGGGCCACGGCCTGAGCGAGGTTAAACACAACATCGATTCCATCGACCGCTGCATCGCATGGTACGAAAAGCACTTCCCCAAGCCCGGCGCGGAAGGCGTCACAAACGTTCAACCCTGAAGGGAAATGAAAAAGCCCCGGTTTGCCCGGAGCTTTTCTTCAATAGGTGTGAAATCGAGAATAGCCGCTTAAGCCTTTGCTTCGGTTCCGGCAGTCGCCACGGCAGCCACTTCCTCGCGACCGGCGCGCTTGATGCGGGCAGCCTTGCCCTTCAAATCGCGCAGGTAATACAGCCGGGCACGGCGCACTTTACCTTTGCCAACGACTTCGATCGAGCTGATGGTGGGCGAGTGCAAAGGGAAAATGCGCTCGATGCCAACGCCAAAGCTGACCCGGCGCACCGTAAATGTTGCACCGGATGCCCGGCCTTTCTTGGAGATCACCACACCTTCGAAAGCCTGGAGGCGCTCCTTCACCTTCTCGCCTTCGCCTTCTTGCAAGCGGACGTTGACGCGCACGGTATCGCCCGGGCGGAACTCGGGGAGGTCTTTGCGCAGTTGCGCTTCATGCAATTTTTGAATTACGGGATTCATGTTCTTGTTTCCTTTTAGACCCACTCAGGCGGGGCCAACTCTTCTGAGACAATCAATAATTATAGACAAATCGCTACATTTTGCCTAGCGGATTCGGACCCGTTGGCGAGCAAAGCCCTCGCGTTTCTCATCGGCCGCTGGACGGCTAGCTCAAGCTAGGCCTGTGCCGATGCGGAGGCGCGCCTGCGAATTACTGTTTCCGCAAAGCGCTCCATCTCTTCCAACTGAGGGCTGAATTGCAGTAGAACGAGGTCAACGCCCGCGGCTTCAAATTGCGCCAGGCGCTCGGCAACCTGTTCCGGCGTGCCGACCAGACCCGACCGTAAGCCGCGATTCGAGACCGAGTAATCTTCGAGAGAAACGCGCTGCTCCAGTTGCGTTCCAGCAAGCCATTGCTGGTAATTCGCGTAGCCTGCCGCGGATTGTTGAACATCGGTGATGCGCCGCAGCTCATCCTGCGCTTCGCGTTCCGTTTCGCGAACAATCGCATATCCCGCAACGCCGAACTTGAGCGGCGGCAGATTGTGTTTTGCCCGGCGCTCGCGCAGATCGGCAATTTTCTCGCCAACGCGCTCCGGCGGGTCGCCGTGCATCAGATAAGCATCACACTTTTCGGCGATCAGCTCCTTTGCCGCCGGAGACTCGCCGCCCGCGTACAACGTCGGCCGCGGCTTTGCCAGCGGTTTGGGCTCGAGAACATTGTCTTCCACGCGGTAGTACTTCCCCGAAAATGAGAAATGGTCCTGCTTCCACACCCCATCCAGGACGTCCAGCCATTCGCCGGTGCGCGCGTAGCGGTCGTCATGCTGCTCGAAAGCGACGCCATACTTCCGCGCTTCGTCAGCCCACCACGAGGAAACCACGTTTAGTGTGAGACGTCCGTTGCTGATACGATCGATGTTGGCCGCTTGCTTTGCCAGCAGGGCCGGTAGATGGAAAGTCGGCCGCACTGCCACCATCAATTCGATCCGTTCGGTCACTGCGGCCAGTGCCGCAGCCGTGGACCACGCATCCAGCGAAGGCGCCTCGACGCCCTTAATATCATTGAGGTTGAGCTCGGCAATCAGCGTCAGGTCGAAGCCAATCTTTTCGCTCCGCTGCGCGAGCTTCTTCACGTACGCCCAGTTCGCTTGCATGTTTTCGTTTTCGACGTTCCGCAGCCAGCCGCCGAAAACGGGAAGCCAGTAGCCGTATCTCATCGCGGGCCTCCGCTCGCGGCAACGTGCTCGTTCCGATTCGCTTCGTGACGTTGCGCCTCCCCGATGAGGAAGTCCGCAAGCCGCGCGTAGGGATTGAAGCCGATCACGCGCACAGGATCGGCCACAAAATTCGAAAGCGCGTTCACATCGTAATAGAGCTGCCGGCCTGTACGGTCGTCGACGACGTACTCGATGCCACCGACTTCGACGCCAGCGAGCTCCACAATCCGTTCAACGTCTTCAATCACCTGCCGCGGCGGTTCGTAGCCTTCCACTTTCATCCCGCTCTTGGGCGCATCCACCGGACATGCAATGCGCGTCAGTTCTTCCCCTCGCGTATTCTGGCAGATGTCCGCTGGGCACAAGTTGTAACTCTCTCCAGTGATGTGAATCTGAATCGCATACAGAAATTTCCCGCCAAGAACTTCCACACGCGTGATGATCCCATCTCGCGCCGTAAACGCCTCCTGCACCAGCGCCGTGGAATCGATGCCAAAGTAGAGACGGTTCGCCGCGACAGCCGCGCGCAACTCCTCCGGTGTATTGAATCGTTCAATCCCTGCGCCGCTGCCGCCAATATTCGGCTTGATCACAACCGGGTACCCGACGGCCTCCGCCGCCTCAAGAGCCTGCGAAGGATGATTGATGACTCGCGCTCTCGGATACGGCAATCCCAGTTTTTCCAGGTTTGTCAGTTGCAACGCTTTGGAAATTTCGTGATTGAAGCAACGGTAGCCATTCACCACGCGCATGCCCTTGCCCTCAAGGTGCGCCAAATAGTTGAGCGTATAAAATATGCCGTGGCCCAAACCGCGCTGCCAGGCCGAAGGGCTCATCCGATTAAACAGCAGCGAATAGTCGCGTTCCGGAGACGCCACGTCGTAACGATGGTGGCGAGCGTCGATCTTCAGCCACGGCACGCCGCGTTCATCGAATTGCTGAAACAGCGGCCGGAACCAGTCCGGATGCTCGTAGTAAATGGCGATGGGCTTTTCAAAGCCATGTCCGTTTCCATTCGTCTCGTTGCTCATCAACCCTCGCCTTTATAGCGCTCGTCTTGCGGCTATCCCTTTGGGGCAGCAGTATCTTGTTGCTCTTGAACGACTTCTCATGCGATGACAAGGAACCTCAAGAAGTTTCATTTTATTCCCTAGGCAGCAGGTCAGGGCGATTGCAGCAGGTCTTTTCGATCGCCGCCGCCCGTCGCCACTTGGCCACTTCCGCGTGATTTCCCCCAATGAGAATCTCTGGCACGGCCCATCCTCGGTACTCCGCCGGCCGCGTATAGTGCGGAAAATCCAAGAGGAGGTGATTCGAAACCTTCGCCGAAGGACCTGCACCCTGCACGGGATGACCCGTCTCCGATTCCGCCTGAACGCCAACACTGAACGATTCATTCTGC
>Ga0137396_10000307_pt1 | contig 22070 bp, 17 predicted proteins | sample czc16metaG_FD_108284 | JGI IMG/M metagenome (GOLD analysis project Ga0137396, IMG submission 108284) | Vadose zone soil microbial communities from Angelo Coast Range Reserve, California, USA - czcobulk3.16 metaG | ecosystem: Environmental > Terrestrial > Soil > Vadose zone | place: USA...
CCGATGACCGAGCCGGCCAGCTCCGGGTCCGCCTTCTGGCCATCGACGAGCAGCTCGAACGCGGGCACCAGCCGCTTGTCGTCCGATGCCACGAGTGGGGCCCCCGCGCTCGCCTCGGCGGCCTCGTACGGCAGGTCAGTCGAGGGACGGCCGCATGATGAACCAAGCGAGCCCTGTTGGTCAACCGGTCCCTCCGCTCGCTCGCCCCGTTGGTGGTAGGCTCGGCAGGGTGGAGCCCGAGGCGCTGCCCATCCCCCGTCTGCCGGTGCGCGCGTCGATCTACATCGCACCCGACGGCACGGTTCACTTCGGCGCTTTGTTCGCCGAGCTGGTCCCGGTAGCAACTGCCCTCTCCACCTCTCCCTCGCCCTCAAACTCAACCTCGCCCTCGCCCTTGCCCTTGCCCTCGCCCTCGACCTCGCCGCGATGAGCATCCTCGCCGCGCTGCTCCGGTGGTTCCGCCGCTTCGCCAGCCGGCGCCGCGCCCGCACCCTCCTCGCGCAAGGTCTCCCGCGCGGGCTCACCTCTCCGTCCCTCCGCCCCGCTCTGCGAGCCCCAGCCGAACCCGCCGCGGGCGACTACGCCACGCTCCTCCTCGGCGCACAGATCGTGCGCGGCTCCGCTCCGCGCCGGCTGCTCCGCCTGGCCGCGCTGCCGCGCGCCTTGCCCGAATTCTCCGTGGTCCGCCCCGACCGCTTCCGCCTCGACGGCGATCTGCGCCTGCCTTCCGAACGCGACGCGGCGCGCACCGCGTCGGACCTTCCCCTCGCACCGCCGCGCCGCCCACCGCCGCCGCGCGAACCCCTCGCGCGCGCGCCGATCTCGCGCGTCGATCCGCGCGCCTTCCGGCTCGACGGCCGCGAGCTCACCCTCGCCAACGAAGAAGGCATCCCGCTCGAGCCCCCGAGCCTCGAGCACGCCTGGCTGCACCCGGTCTTGCGGCGCGCGGTGGTCGACCCGCGGCCGATGGCCTCGCGGCGCTTCTGGGGCACCGCGCCGGTCGCGGCAGAGTGGTTCGCGTCGTGGTGGGCCGAGCACAAATCGCTGCGGTACGGAGCGGGCCAGCCAAGGAAGATCCGGGTGCCCTCCCGGCTCGACGAGTGGATGGCAGAGGTGAAGGAGCAGATGCTCATCCGCCGCGACGTGGCGAAGGACAAGGAGCCGCCCATTCCCGCGCGCTTCAAGCCCAACGAAGCGCCCCGGCCGATCGCCGCGCACGCGGCGCCCGACGTCGCGTCCCTCATCCCGCCGAAGTCCTGGGTCGGTGGACCGCTGCCCTGGCCCGAGCCGCCCGCCCCCTCGCTGCAGAGCACCGACGCCTATTTCGAGTGGCGCACCTTGATGAACGCGCTCGCCGACGGCTGAGCCGTTTCTGGCCAGAGCGGGTCCCGCAACGTCCGCGCTCTGAAAGGGAGCGCCGCCCTGTCTGGCGGCGACTACCGGACGTCCACCATCAGCGACTGCACTCCGTTGGCGCCGTACCCCAGCTCGTTCCAGCGGGGCAGGTCGGGCTGCACGTTGCCGGCTTCGTCGGTGGCCCGGCAGCGCAGGACGTGGCGCCCCCGCCAGGCAGGCGCCCAGATGAATTCCCAGGCACGCCACGCGTACGGTTCATCCTCGCCGGTGAGGCGCGCCGGGAGCCACTCGCCCCCGCCGCTGTCCGCCACCTCGACCCGCGCGATGCGCCCGCTCCCCGACCAGGCAAATCCGCTCACGCGGAGGGCGCCCATCTCCACCGGCGTGGACGCCTGCGGCGAGGTGAACACCGACTTCACCCGCATGTCCCTCACCGGCACGGTGCCGGCGCCAGGCGCGCGGTAGACGTAGCGCTCCGACTGGAAGTACCCGGCGAACGGTTCGCCCACGACCTCGATGCCGGCGAGCCACTTCACGCTGGCCATCCCGTACCAGGCAGGCACGATGAGCCTCACCGGCGCGCCGTGCACCGGGAGCAGCGCCTCTCCGTTCATCCGCAGCGCGACCAGCGTGTCCGGATGGAGCGCCCGCGCGAGGGGAAGGGACCGGGCATACGCAGCGCGGCCCGTCGCGACCTGCCCGGAATCCGCTCCGGTCGCTACCACCTCGACCGCGCCCGGCCGGATTCCCGCCCGCTCGAGCAGCGCGGCCAGCGGGACGCCCGTCCACCGCGCCGTGCTCACCGCTCCGCCGCTCCAGGGTTCTCCGGGAGGAAGCGGCGACAGCGTCGTCCGGTGGTTTCCCGCACACTCCGTGGTCACCGTGAGGGTGCGCTGCGGCAACACGGACAGCTCGTCGATGCCCAGGGTCAGCGGGCGCTCGACCAGCCCGGCGATCTCGAACCGGTGCGCGCGCCGCGAGAGCCGCGGAATCGCGAAATTCGACCGGAGGAACCGATCCGCCGCGGACGTCAGGTACGCGCCGAGCGCGTGCGCCGCGGTCTCCGCGTTGCGCGGGTCGTCGCGGACCACCAACTGGCGCGGCGCGGTCCGTCCGCCTGGACGGCGGCGACCTGGTTTCGACCTGGCTGCGCGAAGCACACGCGGCATGCGCTCTCCCCATGGCGCAGTCCCTTCGATCCGGATCGCACTCGCGCGGCGGGGGTGTCAAACCACCTCGGTCCGGCAAGCCGCACCCTTGCACACAGCTCCTGGCACGGACGCATTGAGTACGACGGGAACCACCGTCTAATTTTCCGGCTCGAGCGGCTCGATTTCTGGCCGATGACCATCTCGGCGGCTAGTGTCGAGTTTCTCTCAAGGGGGGATACCCAAAATGAAGAGCTTGATGATCGCCTCCGCGGCCCTGCTGGCCGCTGCGCAGGCCCGGGCCGACGAGGCGCCGCTCACCTTCATCACCACGGCCGATCTGCACGCCAAGACGGCCGCGGCTCCGCCCACGCGCTGGGCCTTCACCGTCGTCGACGCCCGCACGCGGGTCGAGTACGAGGAGAACCACATCGCGGGAGCGATCAGCTGCCCGGCGACGCAGACCGCGGCGGTGCTTCCGCGCCTGGTGAAGGACAAATCGCGCCAGCTCATCTTCTATTGCAACGGCCCCAAGTGCACGAAGAGCCAGAAGGCCGCTCGCGTCGCAATGTCGCTCGGGTACCGCAAGGTGATCGAGTACAACGAGGGACTGCCGGCCTGGGGCAAGGCGAACCTCCCGGTAGCCGGAAGCCCGATGCCGCCGGCCGAGATGGCCTCGATCAGCCCGGAGGACCTCCGCGCCCGCATGGAGGCCGGGAAGGGCCCGGCCGTGATCGACGTGCGCGACGCGGTCGAGTTCGCCTCCGCGCGCGTCGCCGGGACCATCAACATCCCGCTCGACGAGCTGGAGAAGCGCGCGCGCGAGGTGCCGGCCGGCGAGGTGGTGGTGATGGACCACGGCGGCGGACAGAGCCTGATCGCCGGCCGCGTCCTGCAGAAGGCTGGCCGCCGCGGGGCCTCGCGCCTCGAGGGTGGGCTCCTCGCCTGGCAGCAGAAGGGGCTGCCGGTGGAAGAGAAAGCCCTGGCGGAGCGCCGGTAGGCAAAGGAGACGGCCCCCGCCATGCGGCTCAAGATCGGAGCGCGGGTCCGGCTCTACTTTGCGACCGTCATCGCCATCGTGCTCGCGCTGGGCGCGATGGGATACGCGACCATGTCGCGCATGTCGCGCGAGATGAAGGGGTCGCTGGGCGACGCGTTCCAGGCCTCCGTCGAGCTGTCGGATCTGCGCCTGCTGGCGCACGAGGCCCGGCTGGTGCTCGCCGCTTCGGCAGCGGCGGGCACCGTCTCCGACCTGCGGGGCGTCGACGTGCTGTCGAAGCGGTTCCAGGAGAAGCTCCAGGCGCTGGCGCCGGTGCTGCCGCCCTCGATCCGGCCCGAGGAGCTCTCCCAGCTGATGGCGACCGCGGTGACCATCGGCCGTCAATACGCGCAGGCGAACGCGCAGCAGCAGTGGAGCCGCGCCGGCGAGCTCGGGCCGCAGTTCACCCGCGCCGCCGCCGCCATCGAATGGAACTTGGAGGAAGCGCAGAGAGCGGAGCGCTCCTGGGTGGAAGGGCGCCTGGGCGACGCTTCGTCGCAGCTGCGGCGGCGCGCGCTCGCCTTCGGCAGCGGCATCGCCGGATGCCTTCTGCTCGCGTTGTTGCTCACGCTGTCCTTGCAGCGCAGCCTGGTGGCGCCGCTGGCAACGCTGAAAGAAGCCACCGCGCGCATCGTCGAGCACGGCGACCTGACCCAGACCATCACGCTCCGCTCCGGCGACGAGATCGGCGAGCTGGCCGGGTCCTTCGCCCGCCTGGTGGAGAAGCTGCGGCAGATCCCCAGCAGCCTGCACGAGGCCTCCCAGGTGCTGGCGAGGTCGGTGGGAGCGCTGGGGGTGACCGCGAACGAGCAGCGCGACTCCATCCTGCGCCAGGCCACCGCGCTCGACCAGACGCAGGTGACCGCGAACGAGATCCGGCAGACCTCGGCGGCGGCCGCGCAGAAGGCCGAGCACGTGCTGCAGGTCGTTGCCCGCGCCGACGAGGTGAGCCGGGCGGGCGCCGAATCCCTGGAGCGAAGCTTGAGCGGGCTGTCCGAGATCGGCGCCAGCGTCGTCTCCATGACCGAGAAGATCGAGACGCTCAAGGAGCGCACGCGCCAGATCGACGGGATCAACATCACCGTCAAGGACCTCGCCGACCAGTCGAACATGCTGGCGCTGAACGCGGCCATCGAGGCGGTGCGCTCCGGCGAGCACGGGAAGGGATTCGCCGTGGTGGCCCGCGAGATCCGCAGCCTCGCCGATCAGTCCATCCAGGCCACGCAGCGGGTCCGCGAGATCCTGCTCGACATCTCCCGCTCCATCGACGAGGTGGTGACGATCAGCGCGGCCGGGCGGCGGCTCACCGAGAACGGCCTCTCGGAAGTGCGCTCCGCGGGACAGACGATGCTGGCGCTCTCCGCCATGGTGAAGGACACCTCCGACGCCGTCCGGCAGATCACCGCCTCCGTCTCGCAGCAGAACGCGGGTATCTCGCAGATCTTCAGCGCGGTGAGCGATCTCGGAGCCGGGATGCGCGACACGCGCACGCGGCTCGACTCCACCGGCGAGGCGGTGGAGCGGCTGCAGAGCGTCACCGACCGCGTTTCGCAGATCGTGACCAGCTACCGCACGTAGCGGCCGACCCCGCCCGTCAGCGGCGCAGGACGAGGCGCACGTCGGTGCGGCCGGCCTTCACCCCGTCCAGGCGGGCCTTGGGATCGGTGGGCGAACGGGTGGTGGGATCGCCGTCGGAGTCGAGGCGCGCCTCGAGGACGAGCGGATCCGGGAAGGGCTGGCCCATCATGGAATCGGCCTCGGTCAGCTCGAACGCCGCCGGGAACGTGGGGGGCAGCCGCTTGACCGCGACGGGTGGCCCTCCGGTGGCGCCAACCGGGCGCGCGAAGACGAAGAGGACGGCGCCCGGCGCGACGGTGCTCCGCAACGAGGGCTCGATGTCCACCGTCCCGGCGACGCGACGTCCGCCCTTGCGGGCGCGCGCCGGCGTGCCGCCGGTTTCCTCGGCCGTCGTGCCCAGGCCGGAGTGCGGATCGGCGTCGCCCGCCGCGAGGCTGGTCTGCGATACGTCTGCTTCGCGCTTCTGCTCCGCGAGCATCTCCCGCAGCTCCGCCGCACGCTGCGGAAACAGCTTCGCCGCCTGCGCGATGGTCGCGTCCGCGTCCCGCGCGCGCCCCAGCCGCACGTATCCCACGGCCAGGTAGGCGTACGCGTCGATGAGGCCGGGATCGCCGGCGACCGCCTTCTCGAGCATGCCGACCGCCGTCTGCGCCTGACCCATGCCCAGGCGCACCACCGCCTGGTACGCCAGCGCCTGCGGATGCCCGGGCGACTGCTCCAGGATTCGCGAGGTCTCCCTCCACACGCCCATCCAGTCCTGCCGGGCGAGGTAGAGGTGGACCAGCTCGACGCGTCCCTCGACGTCGCGGGGATTGCGGGCGAGCGCGGCCTGGATCCGCGCTTCCTCGGCCTCGAGCGCTCCGCTGCCGCCGCCGGACCGGCCGCCCATCGGCACTTCGCCCGTGACCGAACCGCCCGGATCGCGCGGCTTCGCCGACTGGTAGACGAAGAGCCCGAGGAGCAACAGGGCGGTCGCGGTTCCGGTGCCCCAGAGGAAACCGCGCAAGCCGGCGCGGTGGTCCGGAGCAGGGGGAGCAGCACGCCCGGACCTGCCCGGGGCGCTCTTGGGCGCGCGCCTCGCGCCGTCCGACACCTCCCGCTCGTCGAGCGCGAGGAGGACGCCTGCGGTCTGCAGCTCGAGGGCATAGCGTTCGCGCGCGAGCTGCTCCGGGCTGCGCTTGCTGGCCGTGTCCTCCAGCTCCCGCAGCTGGCGCAGGAGCGTATCGCGCTTGCCCGCCAGGTCGCGGACCTGGACGGGGACGCCCGGGGCCAGCCGCCCCGCGCGGCGCGACACGAAGAACAGACGCAGGACGGCGAGGGCGCCGAACACGAGTCCCACCGCCAGCACGGAGACCGCGGGAACCCAGTCGACTCCCGGACTGGGGTTCATGACGTGCCCGTCCCCGCCGTGGGAGGAATACCGCCGGGCCACCCGTACGCCAGCTCGCGCACCCGTCGCACGGCGGCGGCGAGACGCCTGTCGGACGGGAGGGTGTCGCGGGACGGGAGGTCGGAAGAGGTGGAACCCGTCGCTTCGCTCCCGCGCGACGAACGCTTCACGGCCCAGACGACCACGCCCGCTCCGCCGACGAGAACGGCGATGGGTCCGAACCAGACGAGCCAGTTCACGCCGCGCATCGGAGGCTCGAGGCGCACGAACTCGCCGTAGGAGCGCTCGAACTGGGCGAGGATCTGCTCCTGGTCGTAACCGGCCGCCAGCTTCTCGCGGACCTCGGCCTTCATGTTGCGCGCCATCGATGAAGAGGAATCGGCGACCGAGAGGCCCTGGCAGACCGGGCAGCGCAAGAGACCGCCGATGTCGTTGGTGCGCGCGTCGAGCTCCGGACCCGAGAGCGGCCGGCTGCGAGGCGCCTCGATCGCCGGCGCGGCGGTCGTCGGCGCCGCCGCTACCGCCGGGACGGCAGCCAGGGCGAGCAGCGCCAGCGCGAGCCGGCTCACGGCGAACCGCCTTTCGCCCTCGCGATGAGCGCGGCAATGGTCCCGCGGTTGAGCGGACCGACGTACTTGTCGACGATCTGCCCCCGGGCGTCGATGAAGAAGGTCTCCGGCACGCCGAAGACGCCGAAGGCGATGGCCGTCCTGCCCTCCGGATCCATCAGCGCGGGATAGGAGCTCCCCCGCTGGGCGAGGAACTCCTGCGTCCGAGGCTCTTCGTCCTCGTACACGACCCCCAGGAACTGCACGTCGTCGAAGGTCCGGGCGGCTGCGGCGAGCGCCGCGTGCTCCTCGAAACAGGGCACGCACCACGTCGCCCAGAAGTTGATGACCGCGGGACGGCCGCGCAGCGAGTCGAGGCTGACGGGAGCGCCGCCGCCCACCGGCGCGAGCGAGAAGGCTGGCGCGGGCCGACCCACGAGTGGCGAGCGGATGGAATGCGGATCGCGGCCGAGGTTCATCACCAGGACGGCGAGGAGCGGAACGACGACGGCCAGGCCCGCCCCCAGGACCCACGGGTTGAGTCGCGATGGGCGCGGCGGCGCGGCCTCGGAAGTGGGCGCCGTCGCCATCAGCTCGAGCCCTCGGGAGAAGCAGCCCCGACGGGAGCGCGCTCGGTCACCGTGACCCGGGCGCCGCGCCACGGCGGCATCAGCGCCACCAGGCCACCCAGCGCGATGATGGCGGTCGCGATCCAGATCCAGCCCACCATCGGGTTCACCATCACGAGGAGTCCGACGGTGCGCGAGTGGGGGTCGATGTTGTGGATCGACAGGTACAGGTCCTCGGTGAGGCTGGTGCGCACTGCCGGCGTGCCGATCGGCTCGCGCTGGCTCTCGTACTGGTTCATGCGCGGGTACAGCGAACCGACCGGGCGGCCGTTCTTGCTGACGTCCACACGGGCCAGCGTCGATTCGCGGTGCGGCTCGGAGACGCGCTCGGCGTCCACGAAGGTGACCGAATACGCCCCCAGCGCGGTGCTTTCGCCCTGGCGGAGCTGGACCTCCTTCGAGGAGCCCATGGTGCTGGACACGGCGACGGCGACGATGGCGATGAGGGCGCCCGCGTGGGCGATGTACGCGCCGAAGCGCCGCTGTCCCCGGCGCCGGGCCTGGCCGAACGCCTCGAGGAAACCCTCGCCGTGCGAGCGCATCCGCTGGCGCACCGGAAGCAGCAGCTCGGAGATGGTGACGTAGGCAGTGAACCCGCCGAAGAAGAGCGCCAGCATCGTCCAGGCGTTCCGAACGCCGAGGGCCAAGCCGAGGATGGCCAGGGCGGCGGCGCCGACCAGGGGCGGCAGGAGCGCGCTTCGCAGCTGCTGGCCGGTGGCTCGTCCCCAGGGGAGAGCGGGCCCCACGCCCATCACGAAGAGCAGGCACACCCCGATGGGCACCGACATCCTGTCGAAGTAGGGCCGGCCCACGCTCATCTGCACGCCGCGCGCGGCTTCGACGACCAGCGGGAAGACCGTTCCCAGGAGCACCGTGAAGGTGAAGAGCACGAAGAGCAGGTTCTGCACGAGGAAGAGGACGTCCCGCGAGGGACCGGTCTCGAGGCGGCCCTCGGGCGCCAGCATGTCGACGCGAAGCGTGAGCAGCACCACCGCGAAGATCAGCGCCGCGGCGAGGAAGACGAGGATGGTGGGTCCGATCGCGCTCTGGGTGAACGAGTGGACGGAGTTGAAGACGCCAGAGCGGGTCATGAACGTGCCGAGGATGGTGAGCAGGTAGGTGCCGATCACCAGCGTCACGGTCCAGGCTTTGAGGACGCCCTTGCGCTCGACCAGCAGCGCCGAATGAAGCGCGGCGGTGGCCGTGAGCCAGGGAAGGAACGACGCGTTCTCCACCGGGTCCCACGCCCAGTACCCGCCCCAGCCGAGCACCTCGTAGGCCCACCAGCCGCCCAGCACGATGGCCACGGTGAGGAAGATCCAGGGCAGCAGGAGGAAGTTGCGCAGCGGCCGGATGAAATCGGGGCCCAACCGGCCGACCAGCAGCGCGGCGCAAGCGAGACCGAAGGGAATCGTCATCCCCACATAGCCCGAGTAGAGGAAGGGCGGGTGGATGACCATCAGGTAGTGGTTCTGCAGGAGCGCGTTGGGACCCGGCCCGTCCATCGGCGGAGAAGCCACCGTGGCGAACGGCTGCGCCGGACCGGCGAGGAGGAAGCTGAAGAAGGCGCCGCACAGGAGCCACACGCCGACCGCGTACGGCATGTACTCGGGATGCTTGTCGCGGTTCTGCCAGGTGGCGACGACGACGTAGGCGCCCATCACCAGGCCCCAGAAGAGGATCGAGCCCTCGAGCGACGACCAGAGGCTCACCAGTGAAACCCAGGTGGGCACTGAACGCGAGCCCACGTGGGCCACGTAGCTCACGCTGAAATCGTGGGTGAGGAGCGCGTACTCCATGACCAGGTTCGCGAGGACCATGAACCCGGCGAACGCGTAGGCGAGCCGGCGCGTCCAGAGCCACCCGGCGCGCGTCGGACGGGCGCCGGTCGCGAAACCGACCAGGGCGCCACCGCTGGCGGCGAGCAGGGCGAGGAGGATCAGGGTGCGGCCGAGGGTCGGGATCATCTCGCCTCGGGTCCGGGCTGGCGGTTCGAAGGAGGGGCGGACCCCGCCACCGCCGGTCCCGGCGGAGGATCCTCGAGGCCCTGCGTAGATCGCATCAGCGTCTTCATGTCCACGTTCCTGTCGGCGGGGGCCCGGTACTTGTTGTCGTGGGAGACCATCAGCCGCTGGCTCTCGAAGGCGCCCTGCGCGGTCATCGTTCCTTCGACCACGACGCCGATGCGATCGCGGAAGAGCTGCGGCGGCACTCCGCGCGAGACGACGTGCACCAGGGCCGTGCCGTCGGTCACGTCGAACTCGAGGTTGGAGACGCCGTCGCCCAGCTTCACCGAGCCGGGCGCTACCTGCCCGCCCAGCCGGATGGTCGCCCCGACGGCCTTCCGGCCGGCGGCGCGCAGCTCCTTGGGGCCCCAGTAATAGACGAGGTTCTCCCCGATCCCCCCGAAGGTGATGAAGAGGAACGCCCCCGCCGCGACGCCCAGGGCCGCGATGGCGAACCACTTCGTCTTCCTCGACTTTGGCAGGGTGCCGGGGCTGCTCATGGCGTCGTTTCCCGCCCCGATTCAACAGAGGCGCGATTCCTTTCGTTCCTCCAGCGCACGAACACCGACATGGCGTACCCGCCGAGGGCGACGGCGGTCGCTACGTACGCTGCAATGACGTACTCCCATCCTCCTGCGATGACGCCGCTCACCACGCGCTCCCGGAGGCTTCTGTATCGGCCCCGGCGCGGCGCGGGCGCTCCGGCAAAGGAGGCGCGATTTCGCTGCGCAAGCGCAGCGCCGCCAGCCGGGAGCGGAGCATCACCAGCCCCGTCCAGAGAAAGAGGATTCCGAACGCGTTGATGCGCAGTGGCCAGTGGAACGCCTTGGAGACGGTCTCCGGCGACGACTGCGCCTGGTGGAGCGAGTTCCACCATTTGACCGAGAAATAGACGATGGGCACGTCGGCAAAAGCGACGATGCAGGCCACGGCGGACCAGACGGCCCGCTTCATCGGATCGTCCACGAAGGCGCGCAGCGCCAGGATTCCTCCGAAGGCGAACACCATCACGGCGGTGGTGGTGAGCCGCGGGTCCCAATCCCACCACACCCCCCAGGTCGGCTTGGCCCAGATCGCGCCCTGCGTGCAGAGCAGCAGCGAGAGCAGGACGCCGACCTCCATCGCCGCTTCCAGCCGGTTGTCCCACTTCCAGGAGTTGGTGAAGAGGAAGAAGACGGCGCAGACGAAGGCGAACGTCAGTGCCAGCATCGCGTTCCAGGCGGTGGGCACGTGCACGTACATGATGCGCTGCACGTCGCCCATGAAGACTTCCCCGGGTGCCTTCGCGAGGCCCCAGTACGAGCCGGCGCAGAGCAGGACGGCGCCGAGCGCGACGAGCAGCTTGGGGGCGGGACCCCGCGGAACTCCCATCTAATCCTCCACGACGCGGCCGAACAACAACCCGCCGAGCGCCCACTGTACTACGGCAAACGCCACCAGCAGCGACACCCATGGCCGGAGTTGACCCATCGGGTCGCCCAGGATCAATAACGAGGTCGCCTTGACCGCGGCGAGGAGAACCGGCACGACGAGCGGGAAGAGAAGGAGCGGGAGGAGGGTCTGGCGCGCGCGGGTCTGCGCGGTCATTGCGGCATACAGGGTACCTGGCGCCGAGAGGCCCGCCGTACCGAGGACAATCACCCCCAGGAGCGAGAGCAGCCGGATGGTGCCCGCGTCGTAGAGCACCACCATCACTGGAACCAAGGCGGCGCCGATCGCCGCCAGCTGGGCGCAATTGGCGATTGCCTTGCCGTAATACAGTGCTCGCGCGCTCGCCGGCAGCAGGAGCAACCCTTCGAGCGCTTGCTCTTCCATCTCCCGTTCGAAGCTCTCCGCCAGTGAGAGTGTCGAGGCGAGAAGGAGTCCCAGCCAGAGGAAGCCGGCCGCGTGCTGGCGCAGCGCGACGGAATCGGGGCCGATGGCGAAGCTGAAAAGGAGGAGGGTCGCGGCTCCGAAGGCGAAGATGGCGATGATCTGGGCCCGCCCGCGCCACTGGAGCAGGAAGTCCTTGCGGACCGCCACGAGCAACGCCGTCAAGCGCCCTCCGCGAAACCGGCTCCGTCCGCGCCGGCCGGCGCGGGCATCTCCGCGGTCGCACCGGCGAAGACGAGGCGACCGCCGTCGAGGACCAGGCTGCGGTCGCACAGCGCGCGTCCGCGCTGCAAGAGGTGCGTGGCCATCAGCACGGTGGCCCCGCCGGCGCGGAGCCGGCGCAGCACTTCGTCGACGAGGAGGAAGCCGGGCGCGTCGAGATGGCCGTACGGCTCGTCGAGGAGCATGACGCGCGCCTCTTGCTGGAGGACGCGCGCGAGCGCCAGGCGCTGGCGCATCCCCGCGGAGAACGTCTGCACCGGATCGTCCGCGCGGTCGGAGAGGCCGACTTCCGCGAGGCGCTCGAGGAGCGCGGAGCGCCGTCCCTCGCGGCCGAGGAAGCGCGCGACGAGGGCGAGGTTCTCGAGGGCCGTCAGCGGCTCGTACAGATGCGTGCGGTGGCCGAGCAGCGCCGTCTTCTCCCGCACCTCATCGCGGTCGGCGCGCAGGTCGTGCCCGAGGATGCGCGCCGTGCCCAGGTCGGCGCGGATGGCGGTGGCCAGCACGCGCAGCAGCGTGGACTTGCCGGAGCCGTTGCGGCCGGTGACCATCACCAGCGCGCCCTCCGGCACTTCGAAGCTGACGTCGGTCAGCGCCCAGCGGCGCCCGTAGCGCCTGCAGAGGCCCTCCGCAGCGACCGCGATCATCGGGCGGATGCTACGCCCGATCCGGCGGGGTGGCAGGTTTCATCGCACCTTTCCGACAGCGCCGCACAGGGGGCCATGGCGGAGGCATCCTCGCATGGACGTCCAGGCCCGCACGATGTTCCTGCTTTCCCCAGCGAACGTACCTCCGGATTCGTGTCGATCCGCGCGCGCAAAGGAGAATCCGCCAGGCGGCAGCGCTGCCGCCGGACAGCAGCACGACAACTCTGGAGTGGTGCTGCTCCGCGCGGATCCGCCGCCTTTACCATCGATCTCGGCCGCAACTATGGTCGCTCGCGGCCCTGACGGGCCCCGGAGAAATGCCTGGACCCCTGGCGCACCTCGAGCGCGCTCGAACACCGGCTGTTCGAGCTCTGGCATCGCCTGAGCGGGCCTCGAGGCCCGCTGCTCCATTCGTGGCGCGCGGTGCGAAAGCTCGCCAGGTCGCTCGACCTCGGCACGGCAGTCCTGCTCGCGGGCTGCGCGGCGGCGCTGATCCTGGGCGCGATCCACCTGTTCCGGCGGTGGCGGCGGCACGCTCGGGCCGCGCGCGCGATCGCCGAGAAGGAGGGGCGCGAGCACGTGCCCCTCACGCTCCATCCCGTCATCGACCCCGACATCTGCATCGGCAGCCTCACCTGCCTCAAGGCGTGCCCCGAAGGGGACATCCTGGGCGTCGTCAACGGGACGGCGCAGCTGATCCAGGCCGACCACTGCATCGGGCACGGCAAGTGCGCCGCGGAGTGCCCGGTCGACGCCATCAAGCTCGTGTTCGGCACTTCCGAGCGCGGCGTCGACCTGCCGATGGTGGACCAGTACTTCGAATCGAGCCGCGCCGGCGTGCACGTCGTCGGCGAGCTGGGCGGCATGGGGCTCATCAAGAACGCCATCACCCAGGGGGTGCAGGTCAGCCAGCGCCTCGCGCAGGTGATCCGGCCGAACGGCGCCGCAGGCGGGACCGTCGACGTGGCCATCGTCGGCGGCGGGCCGGCGGGCCTCGCCACCGCGCTGGGTCTCAAGTCGGCCGGCCGGACCTTCCGCGTGCTCGAGCAAGGGTCGCTGGGCGGAACCATCGCCAACTACCCCAGGCAGAAGGTGGTGATGACCGAGCCGGCGCAGATCCCCTTCTACGGCAAGCTCAGCAAGCGGAAGATCAGCAAGGAAGAGCTGCTCTCCGTGTGGCAAGGCGCGCTGGGCAAGGCAGGCGTGCGCATCGACGAGGGCGTGAAGGTCGATTCGATCGCGGGAAACGACGGAGCGTTCCGCGTCGTCACCACCAAGGGCACGGTGCAGGCCCGCAAGGTGGTCCTCGCCACCGGCCGCCGGGGCGCTCCGCGAAAGCTCGGCGTCCCGTGCGAGGACTTGCCCAAGGTCGCGTACGGGCTCGTCGACCCCGCCCAGTACGAAGGATGCAAGGTGCTGGTGGTGGGAGGCGGCGACGCGGCCATCGAGGCGGCGGTCCAGCTCGCCGAGGAGAGCGACGCCGAGGTCACCATCTCCTACCGCGGCGACGCGTTCGCGCGGGCGCGCGACGCGAACCGCAAGCGCATCGACCAACTCGTCGGCAAGCGGCGCATCCGGGCGCTGATGACCTCGGAGGTGGAGAGGATCCTGCCCGACGAGGTGGTGCTGACGGTCTCCGGAGCGCCCGAGGTGGTACGGAACGACTTCGTCATCGTGAACATCGGCGGGGACCTGCCGCTCGAGTTCCTCGCCCGCTCGGGGGTCTCGCTCAAGAAGCACTTCGGCGAGGAGCTGGGGAAGCCGCGCGGCCGCGTCGTGGCGATGGGCCGCCGCGGCCTCGCCCGGGAGGACCCCGAGACGGAGGCGCGCCAGCGCACGCACCGGATCTACCTGGCGACCGGAGCGCTGATCCTGGCCTGGCTCGCCGTGAAGGGATGGAGCTATTACCCGCTGACCCGGATCCAGCGCCTCCACTCGCCGTTGCACGCGGCGCTGCGTCCCGCCGGATCCTGGGGGCACGGCGTGGGCATCGTCGCCACGGCGTTCATGCTCCTCAACTTCCTCTACCCGGTGCGCAAGCGGACGCGCGCGCTCGCGGGAGTGGGCTCGATCCGCAGCTGGCTGGACTTCCACATGTTCGTCGGCTTCATGAGTCCGCTGGTCATCGCCTTCCACGCTGCCTTCCAGTCGAACAACCAGCTCGCCACCGCCACGGCCGCGGCCCTGCTCGTCGTGGTGCTCACCGGGATCTTCGGGCGCTTCATCTACGGCCTGGTGCCTTCGTCAGGCGGCAAGGACGTGGAGCTCAAGGATCTGCTCGGGCAGTGGGACCGGCTCAAGGCGCGGCTCGAGCCGATGATCCAGGACTCGGACGACCCGGCTCTGCTCCAGCGCGTCTTCGCCGCGGCGGCGAGGCCTCCGCGCCGCGGATCGCTGCTCGGCCTCTTCCTGCGGCTGCCGTTCGCCCGGTTGGCGGCGGGCCTGCGGCTCCTGCGCGCTTCCGGGCACTTCGCCGACGGCGACGCGTACGCCGAGTTCCGGGAAGGGTACCTCCGGCTCCACCGCATCCGGACGCAGATCGGCTTCTACCAGGCGCTCAAGAGACTGATGCGCACCTGGCGGGTCTTCCACGCCTCCCTCGCCGGGTTCCTGGTGGTCGCGATCGCCGCGCACATCGCGGTCTCGCTCTACCTGGGCTACGGGTGGAGACGCTGACCGATGCGACGCGCATCGTGCGGGGCCCTGCTGGCGATCTGCTGGCTCGCGGCGGCGGCCCACGGCCAGGTCTTCTCGCCGGGCCCGCTCAACAAGGGACACGCGAAGCTCGAAGGCCTCGCGAATTGCACCAGGTGCCACGTCGCCGGCGGGCAGCTCTCCGACCAGCGCTGCCTCGATTGCCACACCGAGCTCAAGCAACGGATCGCGAAGCGGCACGGCTTCCACGGCCTCCTCGCGCCTGCGGAGCGGGCTTGCAGCAAGTGCCATCACGAGCACCAGGGCCTGGACTTCGACCTGATCGATTGGGGAAAGCGAGGCAAGGCCGGCTTCGATCACCGCCGTACCGGCTTCCCGCTCCTCGGGAAGCACGCGCCGCTCCAGTGCGACCAGTGCCACCAGGACCGGCTCGTCGTCGACGCTTCCATCCGCGAGCTGCGCAAGACCCACGCGGGGCGGAAGACCTACCTCGGAGTCGCCGTGCAATGCTCCGCGTGCCACTTCGACGAGCACCGCGGCCAGCTGGGCACCGCCTGCAAGGACTGTCACAACGAGAAGGGCTGGAAGCCGGCGCCCAAGTTCCAGCACGCCCGCACCGACTTCCCGCTCGAGGGAAAGCATGCGGAGGTGAAGTGCGTCGCGTGCCACGCGCGCGAGCGTGACGCTCACTTCTCACGCAGCGCCTTCCCCGCCCCCAGTTCCGAGGTGTTCTCGCGCTTCAAGCCCGTCGCCCATGCGGCCTGCACGAGCTGCCACAAGGACCCGCACCAGAACCGATACGGTCAGAACTGCCAGAGCTGCCACACCGTGGAGGGATGGCTCGTGCTCAAGGGCGTGGCCAGCGAGCGCGCCTTCCACGAGAAGACCCGCTATCCGTTGCGAGGCGCCCATGCCGAGGTCGCCTGCAAGAGCTGCCACGGACCATTCCCGGGAGTCGGCGCGACCTTCAAGGGCCTGGCCTTCGATACCTGCACCGCTTGTCACGTGGACGCGCACCTCTCGCAGCTCGGCAAGCCCCGCGAGTCCACCGCGGCGTGCGAGCGCTGTCACACGGTGCAGGGATTCCGCCCGGTGCGCTACGAAGTGCAGGACCACACCAGCTGGCCGCTGCGCGGGGCGCACGAAGCCGTCGCCTGCTTCTTCTGCCATCGCGCGAACCCCAAGCTCGAGCCGCGGGCAGTCCTCGTGCGCGCCTGGATCGAGCAGCGCAAGCGGAAGGACCGGATCAGCCTGGCGGACTTCCATCCTCCCGGGGACACCTCGCGGTGCGACACCTGCCATGCCGACCCGCACGGAGGCCAGTTCCAGAAGCGGGTGCAGAAGGCCGGCTGCGCGGATTGCCACCAGGTCGCGTCCTGGGCCGAGGTGCGCTTCGATCACGACCGCGAGACGCGCTTCGCGCTGACCGGCGGGCACGCGGGCCGGAGCTGCGCGTCGTGCCACTTGCCGGACGCGGCCGGGATGGTCCGCTACACGGCCTTGCCGCTGGCCTGCGCTTCGTGCCACGCCGACGCGCACGCCGGACAGTTCGCCCCGGCCCGCGGCGGGCAGACCGACTGCGCGCGCTGCCACTCCGCTGCCGCCTGGACGGCGCCCGCGTTCCAGCACCGGCCGCCGTTCACCACCTTCGAGCTGGACGGCAAGCACGTCTCCGTCGCCTGCGGCGGTTGCCACCCCGACGTCCTGGTCGCTACGGGCGTCCGCGCCCGGCGCTACCGCGGGATCCCCACCACCTGCGAGGCCTGCCACGTCGACGTCCACCGCGGCGCGTTCCGTGGGTTCGCGCCATGAGGATCGCGCTCCTGGTCATCGGCTCGCTCGTCGCGGGACCCGCAGCCGCAGCCGCCCCCGCCGGCTTCTGGCAAGGCTCCACGCCTCCGCCGCCGCTTCCCGTCTCGCGGCAGACGATGCCGCACGGGATGGGCGATACCCGCTGCAGCGTCTGTCATTCGACGGCGAGCTGGACGAAGGTCACCTTCGATCACGACGGGACCGGGTTCCCGCTCCGCGGCCGGCATGCGGCGGTCACTTGCTCGTCGTGCCACGCCTCGTCGGATTTCCGCGGCGCCGTCCCCACCAGCTGCGCCGCCTGCCACAAGGACGTGCACTCGGGCGAGCTCGGCATGCAGTGCGCCTCGTGCCACGACGCCGAGAGCTGGCGCAGCCGCTTCGACGCCGACGCGCACAGGCGCACCAACTTCCCTTTGATCGGCCGGCACGCGCTGATCCCCTGCGAGGAGTGCCATCTCGACCAGCGCGATCGCCAGTTCACCCGCGCCACGGTGGAGTGCTTCGCCTGCCACCGGGCCGACTACCTGCGGGCAGCGACCATCTCCATCGATCACGTCGCCGCCGGCTTCGGGACCGGCTGCCGCGATTGCCACAATCCGTGGAGCTTCCGCGGGGGCCGCTTCCCGGCGCACGACGCCTGCTTCCAGCTGGCGCCGGGGCCGCACGCCGGCATCGCGTGCCTCGACTGCCACACGGCGCTCGTCGGCTTCGGCGCCACCGGAGCGTGCTCGACGAATACCGCCTCGTGCACGCGCTGCCATTTCTGTCCCACCATGCAGCAGCGGCACCAACAGGTTTCGGGATTCCAGTGCAAGGACCGCAAGTGCTACGAGTGCCACCAGTTCACGCCCGCCGCAGCGCTCCGACCGGGGAGGCTGCGATGAGGGCGAAGCGGCTGGCGATGCAACTAGCGGCCACGGCCGCGCTCGCCTCGGTATCCGGGCTCCGGGCGGCACCGCGGCGTACCGGCGGACGCGTGGAGTACGCGACGGCCCAGCGGCTGTACCTCGACGCCGGGGCGCGCGACGGCCTCGAGGTCGGGTCGACGCTGCAACTGCGCCGGGGCGACAAGCCGGTCTCGAGCTGCCGCGTCGAAGCGGTCTCCGAGAGGCGCGCGACGTGCATCGGAGCGGGGAACTCCGGCGACACGTTCGTCCTCTCGCTCGCTGCACCGCTCGTCATTCCGGAACCCGAGAGGTCGGCTCCGCCGCTCCCCGAAGCGGAGGTGGTCCGCCGGCGACGCGTGCTCGAGGCGGCCGCGCACGAGAAGGTCGACTACCACGGCGCTCCGGCCTTCACGGTGCTGTCCGGCAGGACCGAGGTGCGTCTCGCGCACGCCACCTGGGCGGAGCAGACCGTCGGGCCCTGGCGGCAGGAGCGGCTCGACGTCGCCATCCGCGGGATGCCGCTGGGAGGCGGATTCGCGCTCTACGCCGATCTCAGCGCCAGGCGCTGGTCGCAGCGTTCCGGTCCGATCGTCGCGCGTCCGGATGCGCCCGCTCAGCTCTACGTGTGGGAGGCGGAGCTCGCACGGCGTCCCGCCGAGGGCGGTCTGGCGCTGGCGCTCGGCCGCGTGCGCCCCTGGTCGGCGCCCGGATCGAGCATCATCGACGGAGGGCAGGCCGGCTGGCGCACGCGGAGCAACGTCGAGTTCGGCCTCTTCGGAGGCGGCGTTCCGGATCCCGCGACGCTGGCTCCCTCGTTCGAGCGCCGGACCACGGGAGCGTACTTCGCGGTGCAGAGCACCGGGGACGTCGACTCGGTCGTACGGTACGTCCGGCAGGAGACCCGGGTCGCGTACACCGACAGCCCCGAAGGGGGCAAACGCCTCGAGGCGGAAGCGCTGGCGCAGATCTCGCTAGGCCGCGTGCTGGACCTGGGCGCCCAGGCGCGGGTGGCGCACGGCGATCGCGAACCGGCCGACTCCCTCGACGCAGCGAGCGTGGACGTGGGCTTCCGTCCCTTCGATCGGCTGTCGCTGCTCGGAGGCTTCCGCTACCGCGGGCTCTCCGTGCCGGAGCGCGACGGGCCCGGCGCCGTCCTTTCCGGCGGCGCCGCCCGGCACGCGGACGTCACCGCCAGCTGGGAGGTCGCTTCATGGCTCACGCTGTCGGGCGTGTCCGGTCTGGCGAAGGACCTGACCACCGGTATCTCGCACCGCTTCGCGGGACCCGAGCTCGGGTTGCCCCGGCTCTTCGGCGACCTCGGCGGAGCGTCGTTCGGTTACGTCGCGGAAGACGGTTGGTCGAGCGGACGCAACGCCTGGGTGCAACTCCTCACGCGCCGCCCGCGCTGGCTGCAGGTGCTGCTCCGCGTCTCTTGGTTCCAGACCGATTCGCTGGGCGCGCCCACGCAGGACGAGCTGGGAGCGTACGCCAGCATCAGCGCCCAGCTGGGTCCGTTCGCGGCGCTGCGCGTGTCGGCGCTGGGACGCGCAGGCGGGCTGCCCGGGGTCCGCCCTCTCGGGGGAACGGGAGCGCTCCTGGGAGGCACGCTCGATGCGTCGCTGGCCGGACGGTTCTGAACCGCAGGAGGAAAATTTCATGGCCGTGCAGACGCCCCCCTAGACACCGCTCTCGCATCCTCTTGGCGCACGTGCGCCACTCGCGGTGCGCGGGAAACGCAGATCGGGCGGTACTTGCCCCGCGGATCGCGACGCTAGACTCCCCACCGGCGATCGACGTCGTCGGGTCATCCAAGAACACGCGAGGTCCAGGCTGACATGCTCCGGCCCGTCCAGGCCCTGCTCGGAGTCGCCCTGCTCGCCGGCTGCTCGCCTTCGGACCCCGGCGCGGGGCGGTGGCTGACGCAGCCGACGGTCGACCAGCACACCTCGCTGTTCTTCCCCATCTCCACCGGCAGCTTCCACGCCATCGGTGCTCCCGCCGTCCACGTCGCCGGCAACATCGACTGCAACTCCTGCCACGGCACCTCCGACACGTTCCAGGGCTTCGACTGCCTGACCTGCCACACGCCGACGCCCACCATTCCCAACCACGTGCAGAAGAACGTCGGCGGATTCTCGTACGACAGCCCGTCCTGCTACGGGTGCCATCCGGACGGGATCGGGAAGGGCGCGGTCGATCACACGCACAAGTTCCCCATCGCGCCCGGCCAGGTCCACGCGACGGGCGCGCCGGCCATCCATGTCGCGGGCACCATCCAGTGCACGAGCTGCCACGCGAACATCGCGGACCGATCGAAGGTCGACTGCACCATCTGCCACGACGCAGCCGATCAGAACGCGAAGCACGCCGGCCTGATCGGGCCCGGGCCCGCCAGTGGAGCGCCGCTGTGGAGCGGCAGCGGACCCGTTCCCACTGGCGAGACCAGCAACTGCCTGCTCTGCCACTCGAACGGTGGCCTGCAGCGGGTCGCGACCCACGGCCAGAACCCAGCCTTGCCCGGTGGGTTCCTGATCGCACGCGGGAACCATTTCCAATCGTGCGAGCAGTGCCACACCTCGCACATGACGGACCCGGCCCGAAAGAACCCGGAGATCGATTTCGCGGCCATGAACTGCGCGAATTGCCACTCGCAGTCGATCGACCTGATCACCACCAAGCACGCCACCTTCAACGTGAACCTCACCTCGCCCCCGGCAACGACCCCGACCTGCCTGTCGTGTCACCCGGACGGCGGGACGGCGGCGGGCTTCCAGCATCCCTCGTTCCCCGTCGCCTCGGGCGCCGTCCACGCGCTGGGCGCGCCCGCGATCCACCTGGCGGGCACCATCGGCTGCGCGAGCTGCCACACGCCGGCGGCCAACGCGGCCGGCGACTACAAGCAGGTCGACTGCACGGTCTGCCACACCGCGGCGGCCACGCAGCCGCTCCACGTTGCCGTGGCCGACCTGCCGGCCAGCTACGCGTCCCCGGACGCCCCGGGCTTCCCGACGACCGCGCGCTGCCTGCGGTGCCACGCCGATTCCACGGTGCCGGTCTCGATCGCGGCCGCGCACGTGCCGCCGGCGCCGGCGCACACGCCGTTCCTGATCGGCGGTGGGGCCCCCCATTACCGGAAGGACTGCCTCGGGTGCCACGTGGCTTCCCGCACGGACAAGCCGTGGGCAGCCGACTTCGCTGCCCAGCCCAGGCATTGCACGGGCTGCCATCTGGACCCGAAGACCTCGACCAACCACCTGGGCACGTCGTGGTCCGGGTACCCGGGGACCTACAGCTACAGCGACGGCGCCTGCATCACCTGTCACCCGAGCGGCGACATCGGACCGTTCGTGCACACGAACTTCCCCACCACGGCGGCCGACGTGCACAACAGCTCGATCGCGGGCTGCACCGACTGCCACACGAACACCAGCACCCCGACCGACATCAACACCATCAACTGCATCGGGTGCCACAACAACGGCGCGTCCTCGGTGAACCCGGGCGGCATCAACTCCAGGCACACCACGCCGGCGATCCCCGTCAGCATGGCCGGCTACGCGTTCGCCAATGCTTCGTGCCTCAAGTGCCACGCCGGAACGGTCGCGACGCCGTCCTGGACCAACCCTCTCCTGTTCCCGCTGGTGCAGCACAACTCGCTCTGCTTCAGCAGCGGAATCACCTCCGGCAACCACGCCCTGAGCAAGACGAGCGGCACCACGCCCATCTGCTTCACCTGCCACAACACGATGAACGCGACGGTGAAGCCGTGGGGCGTCAACTGGGCGCAGGCCCAGTGCACGCCTTGCCACACCGGCAGGACGCCTCCGACCTGCCGGTAGGCTTACGCGTTGCGGGCGTCTAGTCGTCCGCGTCCTCGTCGCCGCCTGCCGCGACGGTGGACTCGAACTTCAGCTCGGTCATGCCCAGGGTGATCACGTCTCCGTTGCGCAGGAAGCGGCGCGGAGTGCGCTTCCCGTTGACCAGCACGCCGTTCTTGGAGCCCAGGTCGACGATCTCGAACTTGTTGTCGTCGATGGAGACGCCGGCATGCTTGCCGGAGACGGCGCCGTCGAGCAGGCGGATGTTGTTCTCCGGGCCGCTGCCCAGGCTGACCACCTTGCCGACCAGCGGGTACTGCTTGCCCTTGTTCATGCCCTTCTGCACGTGCAGGCGCGCCTTGGCGCTCTTCAGGCAGAAGAGGCAGACGTCCCACTCGGGCATCTGCGCCCGCTTGCAGACGAAGCAGAAGCGCTGCGGCGGCGGCTTGGGCCGGGTGAGCACGTA
>Ga0137396_10000308_pt1 | contig 22019 bp, 21 predicted proteins | sample czc16metaG_FD_108284 | JGI IMG/M metagenome (GOLD analysis project Ga0137396, IMG submission 108284) | Vadose zone soil microbial communities from Angelo Coast Range Reserve, California, USA - czcobulk3.16 metaG | ecosystem: Environmental > Terrestrial > Soil > Vadose zone | place: USA...
CGTCGAGGGGGAGGTTGGTCCACGGCAGCGGGGTGTCGAACCGGATCCAGGTGAACATCAGCACCGCCTGGTAGGCGCGTTCTTGCAGGCGGGTCAAGTCTCGTGAGCCCTTCGCCGCCGTGCACACAAGCTGGCCGGCGCTCGGGTCTGAGGTGAACGTCATCGACACGGACGAGTCGACCGATGCCAGTTCGGCGGACGACGGGCATCGATCGAGAAGCTGCTCGATCGTCGCCGTGCGGGCGGTCGTGGTTTGCGAAGGCGTCGCGGCCGGCGTCAGCGTTGGGTTCGCCTGGCTGCAGGAAAGAGTCACCAGGCTGGTCGCCGCCACCAGCAGCGCAGCTCTCATGCCACGTGCAACCGAGCGGGACCGGCCAACCCTACCCGCGCAGAGGGGTCACCCTGCGGTTCTTTCCTTCCCGCGCGGGGGAGGGGCGCCGTGGGGGTTCTCTCCCTCCCCCTCAGCTCAGGGGGAGCCATCGTTGTCAGGGTCGCGGGATTTCCCGCGTGGGCAGGGTCGGGGTGGGGGTGAGCGCTAGCGCTGGGCCAACCGCCGCCACACCACGAGCAGCGGGCTGGCGTTGAAGATCGACGAGTAGGTCCCGCTGACGATCCCGATCAGCAGGGCCAGGGTGAAGCCCTTGATGTTGGGCGGGCTGATCAGGAACAGCGCCACCAGGACGAAGACCACGGTCATGGACGTGTTCAGGGACCGGGCCAGCGACTGGATGATGCTCAGGTTGACCGTCTGCTCGAAGTTGAGCCGGCTGGCCACCTTCAGATTTTCCCGGATCCGGTCGAAGATGACGATCGTGTCGTGGACAGAAAAGCCGATGACCGTCAGCGCCGCGGTCACGAACAGCGTGTTGATTTCGCCGATGGGCAGGTTGAAGACCCGGCCCAGGATCGAGTAGACCCCGGTGAGTACGAAGACGTCGTGCAGCAGGGCCAGGATGGCGCACACGGCGAACCGGAGGGAGGCGAACCGGACGCGGAGATAGATCATGATCAGCAGCGAGGCACTGGCAATCAAGCCTCCAGCGCCGATCACGAGTTCACGGGCGACCGTGGGCCCGACCAGCTCCGTTCGGGACTGGCTGGGGTCGATCGCCCCAAACTTGGCAGCCAGGTCGTTCTCGAGGTTCTGTTGGGTGGCCTGGCCCAGCGGCTTGGTCGTGATCAGCACGCCCTTGGCCGTGGTCTGCTGAACCGTCCCGTCGACGCTGAACGTGTCCACTTCGCGCTGGACGGCACTGGCTTGCACCGGATTGACGAAGACCAGGTTGAGCTGGCTGCCGCCCTGGAAGTCGATCCCGAGGCGGAAGCCGAGCACGGCCATGGAGACGATCCCAGGCAGGATGATCAACAGCGACAGCCCGAAGTACCAGTTCCGCCGGCCGACGATATTCATCAGGCGGCCTTGGGGGGCGCCTGCACGCCGTAGAAGGACAGCCGCCGCGCCGCCTGCAGCCCGGCCACCACCTGCAGGAACTGCTGAGTGGTGACGATGGCCGAGAACATACTGACCGCCACGCCGATCGCCAGGGTGATAGCGAACCCCTTGATCAGCGGCGCCCCGAAGAAGGCGAGCACCCCGCAGGTGATCCAGGTCGAGATGTTGGAGTCCCGGATGGCCGGCCAGGCGCGCTTCACGCCGACCTCCATGGCCGCGCCCAGCGTGCGCCCCGAGCGCAATTCCTCCTTCACCCGCTCAAAGATCAGGACGTTGGCGTCCACCGCCATCCCGACCGAGAGGACGAACCCCGCCAGTCCGGCCAGCGTCAACGTCACGCCGAAGAGCTTGAAGATGGCCAGGACCGCGCCGGCGTAAATCATCAGGGCCAGGCTGGCCACCACGCCGGGCAGCCGGTAGTACAGGATCATGAACAGGATCACGATGGCCAGTCCCAGGCCCCCGCCCAGCAGGCTGAGGCGCACGGTGTTGGCCCCCAGGGTGGCGCCCACCGCCGTGTTCGAGATGATATTGACGGACCCTGGCAGCGCGCCGGAGTTGAGTTGCAGCGCCAGCTGGGTGGCGCTGTCCGCGGTGAAGCCGCCAGTGATGATGGCCTGGCCGCCCGGAATCTCGGCCTCCACGCCGGCGTCCTCGACCAGGTTCTTGTCCAGGAAGATGGCGATCTTGTTGTCGGGCGGCTGGTCGGCCCCCGCCACCCGGTGGGAGAAACGCTCCTTGGTCAGGGTGTCGAACAGCTGGGCGCCCTGGGAGTTCAGGGAGATCGAGACATCCGGCAGGCCCGTCGAATCGGTGGACCGGGTGGCGTTGGTGATCATGCTGCCGTCGATGTGGGTCCATTCCGGCGTGTAGCCGGCATACTTCTGCGCATCGGTCGGGTTGAGCTGGCTGAGCACCGTAGAACTCGGCTTCCCGGGGACCCACTTCCAGATGGTCAGGTAGGCGGTCTTGCCGATCAGGTCCTCGGCCTGCTTGAGGTTGACCCCAGGCAGCTCCACGATGATCCGATCGGATCCCTCCGACCGCACCACCGGCTCCGAGAAGCCGGCGGCATTCACCCGGTTCTCGATGATGAACATGGCGCGATCACGCGCCTCCGAGACGGTAATGCCTGAGCGCACGTTTTGGATCTGCAGCTCGAGGTGGGTGCCGCCCACCAGGTCCAACCCTCTGTGCACGTAGATCTGCCAGTTGATGCCCAGGGCCGGCACCGAGATGGTGGGCTTGTCCGCCAGGGGTTTGTCAAGCCCCTGGCCGCTGGTGAACCGGTAGATATACGAGTAACCATCGATGAACGCCGCCAGGAGGGCGACGCCCAGGATGACGAGTAGCCACTTACCGCTGGCCCGCATGCCGAACGAAAGTATATAGAGGGTCAAATTCAGGGCCTCGATTCGGGTCGAGAGGTTAACTAAAGCGGTGCGCCCTGCCACTCCGCGCGCAGGTCACCGAACAGCCCGGGTAGCGACCCCGAGCCGATGCCGGCCCGAATCCGGTCCATCAGCCGCAGCAGCACAAAGAGGTTATGGATTGACGCCAAGCGGTGGGCCAGGATCTCGCCCGCCATGAACAGGTGGCGAAGATACGCTCGACTGAAACGCTGGCAGCTGTAGCAGCCGCAGCCCTCGTCGAGCGGCCCTGCGTCGTCGGCGAAGCGGCGATTCCGCAGGTTGATGCGGCCGCCGCGGGTCAGGACCGAGCCGTTGCGCGCGATCCTGGTGGGCAGCACGCAGTCCATCAGGTCCACGCCGCGGGCCACCGCTTCAATCAGGTCGATCGGGGTGCCCACCCCCATCAGGTATCGCGGCTGGTCGCGCGGCAATTCGCCGGCCTGGAGCTCGAGCAGCTCGTAGGTGAGCGCCTTCGGTTCCCCCAGGCTCAGACCGCCGACGGCGTACCCATCAAAGGCCAGGCTCCGGAGCGCCAGCGCGCTTCGCCGGCGCAAGTCCCGGTCGAACCCACCCTGGGCAATGCCGAATCGAAGCTGCCCAGCCGCGGGGGCGGCCGACAGGCAGCGTTCCGCCCAACGGTGGGTCCGATCCATGGCGGCACCGGCGCGGACGGCGTCCGACGGCCACGGCGCCGGCTCATCGAACGCCATGGCGATGTCTGAGCCCAGCGCCCGCTGAATCGCCATCACCGACTCCGGCGTGAAGCGCTGCTCGCTGCCGTCGAGGTGGGAACGAAAGGTGGCGCCCTCGTCGCTGACCCGGACCAGGTGGTCCAGGCTGAACACCTGGAAGCCGCCGCTGTCGGTCAGGATGGCTCCGGTCCACCCCATGAACCGATGCAACCCGCCCAGCCGGGCGATGCGGTCGGCACCCGGCCGCAGCGCCAGGTGGTAGGTGTTACCCAGCAGCACCTGCACCCCAAGCGCGGTCAGGTCGTCGGGGCTGAGTGCCTTCACGCTGGCCTGGGTGCCCACCGGCATGAAGGCCGGCGTCTCGATCACGCCATGCGTGGTATGCAGCCGGCCGCGGCGGGCGCCCGCCTCCTCGCGAATAAGCTCAAACACGAGCGCGGCTGGTGATCAGCATGCAATCGCCGAAACTGTAGAACCGATAGTCGTCCCGGATCGCCTCTCTATACGCCTGCAGGATCCGCTCTCGCCCGGCGAAGGCGCTGACCAGCATCAGCAGCGTGCTCTGCGGAAGGTGGAAATTGGTGAGCAGCCCATCGACCACGCGGAACCGGAAACCCGGTCTGATAAACAGGTCGCTCCAACCCTGGCCCGCACGGACGGTCCCTGTGTCCGTGGCGCAGGTCTCGAGCACGCGTACCGTGGTGGTGCCGACCGCCACCACGCGACCGCCGCGGTCTCGGGTGCGCTCGACTGCCTCCACCACACTGGGCGCCAGGACAAAGGCTTCCCGGTGCATGCGGTGCTCGGCTGGGTCCGCTTCCTGGACCGGGCGGAACGTGTCGAGGCCAACATGCAGGGTGACGAACTCGATCGCCACGCCGCGGGCCCGCACGGCATCCAGCAACCGCTGCGTGAAATGCAGCCCGGCGGTGGGGGCCGCGGCGGAGCCTTCCTCGCGCGCGTAGACCGTCTGGTAGCGGTCGGCGTCGGTCAGCCGTTCCCGGATGTAGGGCGGGGTCGGCATCTCCCCCACTCGGTGCACCTCGTCCAGGGGACGCTGCACCCCCGAGAGCCGGACCAGCCGCGTCCCGTCATCGTCTCCACCGCCAATCTCGACCTGGAGTGCCGATCCGCCAACCTGGACGGTGCTCCCCGGCTTCAGCTTGCGGCCCGGCCGGACGAGCGCCTCCCACCAGCCATCCTGGACGGAGCGGAGCAGCAGCACCTCGGCCTCTCCCCCACCGGCGCGGACCCCCCGCAGGCGCGCCGGCAACACGCGGGTGTCGTTGAGGACCAGCAGGTCGGCGCGAGCGAGGAAGCGCGGCAGATCGCGCACGGTCGCGTGCTCGAGGCGGTCGGCCACCGGGTCGAGCACCAGCATGCGGCCGGCATCGCGCTCCACCGGCGGGTGCTGGGCGATCAGCGAGTCAGGCAGGGGGTAGTCGAAGTCGCTCGTCTTCACCTGATCAAAGCCCGCATCCACCGAGACGAATGAGCATCTTGGGCGCGGATGCGGCCGATCCGGGCGTTGGCTCCTGCGCGCGCTCGCTTACATCGACGGATATGCTCGCTCGCGTGCTCGTCGCCGCCTTCGGCTCGGCACGCCTCGCATCCCAATCTGCCTCATTCGTTCGGTGGACCCGGGCTTAGGGTAACGACCACGATGGGGGCCGCGGCCAAACACACGGCCGCGCTCAACACCAGCGTGGCGAGGAAGCCGAAGTGGGCGACCAGCGGGGTGCCACCCACGCTCCCCACTCCCAGCGCCGCCGCGAAGCTGCTGCTGAACAGCGCCATGGCCGTTCCGCGGTCTCCCTCGTCGCTGCGCCTGCTCAGCTCCAGCAGTGTCGGCGGAATCAGGAAGGCGGCGCCCGCCCCGGTTCCGGCACCCGAAAGCACCAGCACCGCCAGCGACGGCGGCCAGAGCAGGGCCAGCACCGCCAGGTCCGTGAGGACGATGCCGGTGACCAGCAGCCAGCGGGTCCCGATCCGATCGGTCAGCCACCCGGCCGGGATTCGCAACAGCATGATGGCGATGGCATCGGCGGTGAAAAACCAGCCCACGTTGCCGCCGTGATGCTGGGTCACGTAGATCGGCAGAAAGGCGGTGATCACGCCCCAGTACACGATGGTCAAGAAGGTGGCGACCAGGAGCGGCGTCCAGCTGGCGCGATAGGTGAACACCCCGGCGCGGGCAACCGATGGCCGGCTGGCACGAAGGCGGAGACCCACCACAATCCCGGCCGCGGCGGTGGCGACCGCCATGCCAAAGAGCACCCTGGGGCCACGGCTCAGGAGCCAGAGTCCCAGTGGCGGGGCGATGGCCAGGGCCATGTTCTGGATCACGCCGACCACCCCGAAGGCGGTGGCCCGCTGTCGCGGCCCGACCAGGCTGGGCAGGAGGGCGTAGGCGGCGGGCAGCAGCAGGGCGATGCCCAGGCCCTGCAACACTCGGGCCAACGCGATCGGCAGGACGTCTGGGGCGAGCACGAAGAGCAGGGCGGCAGCCAGGTACAGGGCCGGCCCGACCCGCAGCGCCAGCCCCGCGCCCCACCGGTCGATCACCGGTCCGGACAGCAGGGTGGCGACCAACTGGACACCGAAGGCGAGCCCCACCAGGAGGCCGACCGTCGAAAGTGAGAACCCGCGATCCCGATACAGGTAGATCGGCAGCGTCCCACTGAACAGGAACAGCGAGAACGATGCCAGGAAGACAATGGCCGCCAGGGTGATGGCCCGATCCCAGTGGATCGCCGGCCGGTCGGCCAGCGATGAGTCTCGTGTCCCGGGTCGGAGGTTCGTTGAGAAAGTCACGGCCCCGGCGGCCGGTGCCAAGGCAGGGGTGGCGCAAGGAGGAGCCTATCGGTCGATAGATGACGACTTGCGCCGGGCCCCCTAACGCAGGCATCAGCGCCGAAGGCGCCCGGTCGCCCAGGCCGACGAATTTCCAACGAATCTCTGGCTCGGGACACTAAAGCAATCGGGGTTGCTCGGTCGCTTTGACCAGTCCCAGGTGATCGTAGGCGAGCTTGGTAGCTACCCGCCCGCGCGGCGTCCGCGAGAGGAAGCCGAGCTGCATCAGGAAGGGTTCGTAGACATCCTCGATCGTCTCCGGATCCTCCGAGACGGACACGGCCACCGTCTCCACGCCGACCGGCCCGCCGTCGTACTTTTCAACAATCGTTCGCAGGATTCGGCGGTCGACCGAGTCCAGCCCCAGGTCATCCACCTCCAGCATGGACATGGCCGCCAGGGCGACCCCTTCGTCGATGTAGCCGGACGCCCGGACCTGGGCATAGTCACGCACCCGGCGCAGCAGGCGGTTGGCGATCCGGGGGGTGCCCCGGGCACGGCGAGCGATGGCGCTGGTGCCGGCCTCGTCGATCGCCACATTTAACAGCCGCGCCGACCGGGTGACGATCTGGAAGAGGTCCTCGGTTTCGTAGAAATAGAGCGCATAGACCGCCCCGAACCGGTCCCGCAGGGGGGCCGACAGCATCCCCTGTCGGGTGGTAGCGCCGATGACCGTGAATCGCGGGAGCTGCAGGCGCAGTGGGGTGGCGCCCGCGCCTTTGCCGCTGACCCAGTCGAACTTGAAATCCTCCATGGCCGGGTACAGGCTCTCCTCCACCGGGCGGGCCAGGCGATGGATCTCGTCGATGAAGAACACGTCCCGGTCCTCCAGGTTCATCAGGATGGAGGCCAGCGCGCCCTGGTGCTCGATCGCCGGGCCGGAGGTGGTCCGGATGTTGACCTCCATCTCGTTGGCCAGGATGTTGGCCAGGGTCGTCTTCCCCAGACCCGGCGGGCCGGCGATCAGGATATGCTCCACGGGTTCCCGGCGCTGGCGGGCCGCCGAGATCAGGACTTCGAGATTGGCCTTGACGCCGGTCTGCCCGATGAACTCGTCCAGCCGGCGCGGCCGCAGGGTGGTCTCGAACTCGCGTTCTTCGACCTGCTCCTTGCCGGCGACCAGGCGGTCAGTCACGCCGGTCCAGCCCCCGAAGGGCCACGGTGACCAGCTCCTCCACGGATCGGCCTCCCCCGTTGCCCGCCGCCGCGTGGCGCACCGCATCGCGGGCCTCGCCCGGCGTGTAGCCGAGTCCGGTCAAGACGGCCAGCGCCTGGCTGACCGCGTCGCCGGCCGTGCCCGGCAGCGGCTCGGCCGCGAACATCTCCTCCTTGAGCTTGCCCTTGAGCTCGAGCACGACCCGGGCCGCGGTTTTTGGTCCGATCCCCGGGATGGTGCTCAGCAGGGCGGCGTCCTCGTTCAGGACGGCCCGGCTGATCACCTTGAGCTCGGCCCGGCTCAGGATGGCCAGGGCCGCCTTGGGCCCGATCCCTTTGACCGATAGGAGGAGCTTGAAGAAGGCGAGCTCCTCGGGACTGCTGAACCCGTAGAGGGCCAGGATGTCCTCGCGCACGTGGGTGTAGGTATAGAGGCGCACCGGTTCCCCGGTCTTCCCCAGCTGGGTGAAGGTACGCGCGCCGACCGTCACCAGGTAGCCCACCCCGTTCACATCCACAATCAGGGCGTCGGCTCCCCGGTGCAGCAGCGTGCCGGACAGGCTGGCGATCACGCCCGGACGCCTACCGGGGCCCGGCTCAGCACCGTCCGGAGCCGACCGGCATGGTGATGGCAGATGGCGACCGCCAGGGCGTCAATGGCATCGTCCGACTGGGGCAGCGCCCGGGTGCGCAAGACCGCCTGCACCATCTTCAGCATCTGCGACTTGGTGGCCCCCCCGAACCCGGTGACCGAGAGCTTGACCTGCGGCGGCGTGTACTCGTGGATGCGGGCGCCGCCCTCGATGGCCATCAGGATCGCCACCCCGCGGGCCTGGCCCACCGCCATGGCCGTGCGCACGTTCTTGGAGAAGAACAGTTCCTCCACCGCCACCACCTCGGGCTGCAGCTGGGCCATCAACCCGCGCAACTCCTGAGCCAGGACGCGCAGCCGGTCCGGGTCGGGCAGGCTGGCGGGGGTCTTGATGGTGCCGCTGCGGACCATCAGCAGCCGGTCCCCCTCTCGGCGCACCGCCCCATAGCCGGTATCCGCTAGGCCCGGATCGATTCCCAGCACGAGCACGCCTTTTCCTCCTCCCCGCGAACTCCGTCGGCAGCCCTCAGGCGCTTTCGCTGATCCGTTCCAGCACGTCCGCCGGCACGTCGATATTCGAGTAGACCGCCTGGACATCGTCGAGCTCCTCGAGGGCGTCGAGCAGCTTGAGCACCGACGCCGCCCGGGTTTCATCCAGGCGCACCGTCTGCGATGCATTCATGGTGACCTCGGCGGACTCGATCGCGTAGCCCTTCTTCTTGAGCGCGTCCCGGACTGCTTGCAGCTGGTGGGGGTCGGTCACCACGTCGACGGACGTGCCGTCGACCCGGGCGTCGGCGGCGCCCAGCTCGATGGCCTCGAGTCCGACCTCATCGGGGTCCTTCTTCTTGGCATCGACGGTGATCTGCCCCTGGCGGTGGAACATCCAGGCCACGCTGCCCGTGGCGCCCAGGCTGCCACCGGCCCTGGTGAAGAGGTTCCGGATCTCGCCCGCGGTGCGGTTTCGATTGTCGGTGACCGTCTCCACGATGATGGCCACCCCGCTCGGGCCGTAGCCCTCGAAGCGGAGCTCCTCCATCTGGGCGCCCCCCAGCTCGCCGGTCCCCCGCTGGATGGCGCGCTTGACGTTGTCGTGGGGCATGTTGACATCGCGCGCCTTCTCGACCGCCAGCCGCAGGCGATAGTTGCCGTCCGGGTTGCCGCCCCCTTCCCTGGCCGCGATGGTGAGCTCACGCGCCACCTTGGTGAACTGCTCGCCTTTGCGCGCGTCCGTGGCCGCCTTCTTGTGCTTGATCGTCGACCACTTGGAATGTCCGGACATGGCTATCGCGGAGAGAAGTTTAGCGCACCTTCAATTCGAAGACACGGTGCAGACCACGCTGTAGACGCATGCCCGTGTGGGGGGTCACTCGCTCGTCAGGAGAGGTCACGTCTCGGCCGTCCACCTTCACTCCCCGCTGCTCGATCAGACGCCGAGCCTCGCTCTTGCTACTGGCCAGTCCAACCTCTACGAGAAGATCGACCAGGCGGCGTTCGCCCTCGGTGACAGTCACTGCCGGGATGTCCGCAGGAAGGCCCCTGTCCTGGATTACCCGCTTGAACTCGGAAGCGGCGCTGGCAGCGTGTGATGTGCCATGAAACTGCCCCACAATTGCCTGAGCAAGGCGGTTCTTTACGTCTCGCGGATTCTCCCCACGCGCCAAGTTGTCACGTTCCTTTTGCAACACCTGCGGTGACGCGGCGGTAGCCAGTTCCCAGTACTTCAGGATCAGGTCGTCAGGGATACTCATCACCTTCCGGAACATCACTGCCGGCGGCTCGTCAATTCCGATGTAGTTGTCGAGGCTCTTACTCATCTTCTGCTTGCCGTCCAGCCCCTCCAGTAGCGGCGCGGTCATGATGTCCTGGGGCGGCTGGCCGAAGGCCTCCTGCATGTCCCGGCCGACGAGCAGGTTGAACGTTTGATCCGTCCCACCCAACTCCAGGTCGGCTCGGACGGCCACCGAGTCGTACGCTTGCAGGAGCGGGTACAGCAGTTCGTGCAGCGCGACCGGCCGGTTCTCGGCCAAACGGCGGGCAAAGTCCTCGCGGGCCAGCATGCGGGCCACCGTGTATTTGCTCATCAGCCCGACCAGGTCGGCCAGACCCATCGTCCCGAACCATTCGGACTGTCTCCGCACCTCGGTCGCCTCGCGGTCCAGCAGCTTCCACATCTGATCGAGATAGGTCGCCGCGGCGCGGTCGACCTCCTCCCTGGTCAGCTGAGGCCGGGTGGCATTCTGGCCCGAGGGATCACCAATCTGAGCGGTGGTATCGCCGATGATCAGGACGGCCTGGTGCCCTTGCTCCTGAAAGCGCTGAAGCTTCCTGAGTACCACGGTGTGGCCCAGATGGATGTCCGGTTTTGTCGGATCAAGTCCCAACTTGACGCGGAGCCGATCTCCTCGAGATATTCGGGTTTTGAGATGCTCGAGGTCGATGATCTCGACCGCTCCGGAAGCCAGGAGTTCCCAATTTGTGAAACTGGCGGCCCGCCCGCTGCCCAACTTTGCCGTTTCGTCACCAACTCGTGTCGTCACGTGGAGGCGAGTATATACGCCATCCGAGTTGGGCTTGAGTCTGCGCACGGTCACCTTTTTTGGACCCAAAGCGTTATAGTCGGCGGGTTTACATGCTGAGTAGACACGCCCTGGCTCGCCGGGCCGCCCTGCGAGTCCTCACCGTTACCCGCATCCGGCGCCGGCGCAATGGGCACGGCATGCTGGCCAAGTTCGCGGTCATCACCCTGACCCTGCTGTTCACCATGAGCCTGGGCGGGGGTGCCGAGGCCTTTGATAAGTACCAGACCTACACCCGCGATCTCCCGGACACCAACTCGCTGCGCGTGCGCGAGCTGGCCCAGTCGACCAAGATCTACGACCGCAATGGTGTGCTGCTCTACGTCAAGCACACCTCGGAGGGGATCCGGACGGTGGTCCCCCTGAGCGCAATCTCACCCCACCTGGTGCAGGCGACGGTGTCGCTGGAAGACCGCACCTTCTACAGCCATCACGGCATCGACTTCCGCCGGGTCATTGGGGCGGCGCTGGCCGACATCACCCACGTGCGGGCCGCCCAGGGTGGCAGCACCATCACCCAGCAGCTGGTCAAAGCGACCCTGCTGACCAATGAGCGCAGCGTCGAGCGGAAGATCAAGGAGGCGGTGCTGGCCCTTGACATCGAGCGCCGCTACACCAAGACCGAGATCCTGACCCTCTACCTGAACGAGATCTACTACGGCCATGAGGCGTACGGTGCCGAGGCCGCCGCCCAGACCTACTTCGCCAAGTCCGCCAAAGACCTGGACATCGCCGAGGCCGCCCTGCTGGCGGGCATCCCGAACGCCCCCTCGGACTTCGACCCCTTCGACCCACAGACCGGCGACGCCGCCCGCAACCGCCAGCTCATCGTGCTGCGGGCCCTGCTGCGCGATCACCACATCACGGCCCAGGAATACGACGCGGCCGTGAGCGAGAAGCTGGTCTACAAGAACGGCACGCTGCAGCAGAACGTGACGGCCCCCTGGTTCGTGGATTACATCCTGCAGACGCTCGACCGCCAGTACGGACCGGAGGTGGTGCGGGCCGGCGGCCTGCAGGTGACCACCACCCTGGATTCCGGGCTGCAGAAAATCGCCGAGGCGGCGGTGGCCAGCAACGTCAACCGGCCGGACCTGCGCGCGAAGAATGTCAACAACGGCGCGGCCGAGGTGATCGACCCGGCCACCGGTCAGGTGCTGGCCATGGTCGGCAGCGCCAACTACTATGACCGGGGCATTGGCGGGGAATTCAACGTCATCACCAGCCGGCCGGGGCGCCAGCCCGGCTCGTCCTTCAAGATCTACGTCTACTCCACGGCCTTTTCCAATGGGTTGGGGCCGGCCAACGTCTCCAATGACGAGGAGGGCAAGATCAACGGCCAGCCCTTCGTAGACTGGGACCACAAGAGCGAAGGCATCATCACCCTCCGCCAGGCGCTGTCCGAATCCCGCAACATCCCGGCCATCCTGCTGCTGAAGCAGCTCGGGTACGCCCGGGTGTTCCAGACCGCGCGCATGATGGGCCTTACCTCCTCGAACCTGACGCCGGAGCGCGGCCTGGGCCAGGCCATCGGCGCCAGCGAGGTCATCCCCCTGGAACACTTCAACGCGTTCGCCGTGCTGGCTAACGGCGGGGTGCGTCACGATCCCACGGTGATCCTGAAGGTCACGGACAGCAACGGCAACACCCTGACCGAATGGAAACCAACCCCCGGGGTGCGCGTCCTCAGTCCGCAGGTGGCGTGGCTGGTGAACGACGTGCTGAAGCCGGTGGGCGCGCCGCTCCACATCACCCGCCCCTTTTCCTCCAAGACCGGCACCACCGAGAACTGGCACGACTCCTGGTTCATTGGCTACAACCCGGACATTGTCATCGGAACCTGGATGGGCCACACGTGCGCCGGAGTCTGCCCGCCCGGCGAGAACTCCGACCTCTCCACGCCGGCCGGGGTGGTGTGGGGCGCGTTCGGTCCGGGCCTGATCTTCCGCGACATCTTCAATGCTTACGAGGCCAGCAAGCCGGTGCGGGATTGGACTCGACCCGACGGCCTCAAGCAGATGACGGTGTGCAAGGCGAGCGGTCTGCACGCCACGGCCGCCTGCACGTCGGCCGGGCAGACCGTGACCGACTGGTTCGTCGCCGGCCTGACCCCCAACCGGGACGATGACTGGTACAAGGTGGTCCGGGTCTGCACCACCGACGGACTACTGGCCGCCCCGGACACACCGACCCAGCTGATCGCCACCAAGACCTTCGTGGTCTATCCGCCGGGGTACCCGGACGAGCTCAAGGCCAAGGACAATCCGACCATGCCAACCCAGACCTGCAGCGTGATGACGGAAACCATCCCGCCGAGCCTGCAGCCGCTGATGCTGACCCAGCTCCCGGATGGGGGCATCACCATCACAGCTGTCCCGCAAGACGACCAGGCGATCAAGGAGGTCGATTTCTTCCTCGACGGCGGCAGTACGCCGATCGCCATCATCACGCAGGGGCCCTATCAGGTGACGATCCACATCCCGGGGCCTCACACCCTCATCGTCCAGGCCTACGACTACAACCCGAGAAATGCGCCGGCCGTCGGCCAGACCACCTTCACGGTCATGGCGCCCTTCCAGCCCCAGCCATCGCCGTAGCCCGGATTCGGGCTGAGGTCAGCCGGCTCTCCCCGTCTTCTCGGGTGCTGGCATCGGAGCGGCCTCGTCGTCGGGTGGGGAAGCGCTGGCCCCCGGAAGCTGAAGGTGGTCACGGAAGGTTATCGGGACCGCGGCTTCGCGTCGCACCTCGAGCCTGAAGACGTCTGGCCGGGAATAGTGACCGGCCACGTCCAGGGTGCGATGGGCACTGGCCGCTTGCCCCGGATCGCACTCGGCGTAGAGGATGCCGTGCTTCTTGTTGAGGGGTCCGGCGACGATGGAGCCGTTGGGCGCCACGATCACCGAGTCGCCCTCGTTGATCCACTCGTCCGGATCGGGAAAGAGGACCGCTCGATGGGGGAAGCCCTGCGGGATATCCCGCCCCTGCAGGGAGGTGCCGTTGCTCAGGACCCAGCAGCGTCCCTCGCGGGCGATGTGGACCATCGACGAGACCCAGGCCGGCCCCATGTCCCAGGTGGGAGCGACATAAATTTCCACGCCTTCGGCGTAGAGGGTGTAGCGGGCCAGCGGCATGTAGTTTTCCCAGCAGATAAGCACACCCAACCGGCCGGCTGGGGTGTCCAGCACCTTCAGCCCAGCGGCATCGCCGACGCCCCACACCATCCGTTCGGGGTTGGTGGGCATCAACTTGCGATGGCGATTCATGATCTCCCCCCCGGCGCTGACCACTACCACCGTGTTGTACAGCGTGCCACGGCTGAACGAGGCATCCCGCTCCTGCAGGCCGACCACCACGGTGGCGCCGTGCCGTCGCGCCGCGTCCAGGATCGGGTCCAGCTGGTCCGTGCTCAGGTCGACCGCCTGGCGGACCAGCTCGGCGTAGATCTCGGCGGTGAGCTGGTAGTCCGGGCCCGGCCGGAGCCGCCAGATCCACTCGGGATAGCCGGGGATATAGGTTTCGGGAAAGGTGATCAGCCGCGCCCCGTGCGACGCCGCTTCGTCGATGCTCTCCACGGCTCGCGCGATGGTCGCGCTGCGATCGAGTAGTGCAGAGGGTCGCTGCACGAGCGCCACCTGTGAGTTCACCGTGGGCGCTGGCATCTCGGGTTAGTATGGCATCGGCCCTGCCCGGCCAAAAAAGCATCCCGCCGGATCACGCAGGGCGCGCGCGCAGCGAGACGCTCCGGCTCCCGGCAATCGTGAACCGGTATGGGAAGTCAGCCGCTCGGCGAATCCCGATGCGCGTTCCGACCTGCACCAGCCGGTCGTCGACTGGTTGGCCGGCCGCAATCCCCAACCGCCCGCGGGTCAGGTCCAGCCCGTTGTGCGCCAAGGTGAGGCCGAAGGCCTTGCAGATCTTGCCCGGCCCGCTGCAGAGGCGCTCGTCCCCGCCGCGCCCCCCGAGGTCGCGCATGACGGCCAGCCCGCCGAGCGGCTCGAGCGAGCGCAGCAGGACCGCGCCGGCCGTGCCCTCCCGCTCGGCCACCACGTTCAGGCAGTGGTGCATGCCGTACGTGAAATAGACGTACGCATACCCGGCGGGACCGAACATGACGGTGTTGCGACGGGTGGCACCCCGGTAGGCGTGGGAGGCGGGATCGGCCGCGCCGCTGTAGGCCTCGGTCTCCACGATGCGGCCGCTCAGCAACCCCTTTGGCGATTCGAAGAAGAGGATCCGACCCAGCAGGTCGCGCGCGAGGGTGACAGGGTCTCGCGCGTAGAAGGCGCGATTCAGCCGCGGACGGGTCAGCGGATCCGGGCGCTCCATGACTTCGGCCTTGGATAGGACCGGGGCGCCTCTCCCGATCGGTGTCCGGCTCACGCCGGGGCGAGCTGCTTGCTCATCTCCCAGTCGTGGCCAAACGGGTCGGTGACCCGCCCGCTTCGCCACCCATATTCTTCGTGCATCGCCGCTTTGATGGCGGCCCCGGCTGCGATCGCCCGCTCGAACACCGAGTCTGGGTCGTCGACCAACAGGATCAGCCTGACCGACCCGGTCGCCCGGCCGTCAGGGCTGGCGTCGACGTCCCTCTGGACCCAGAACACGGCACCCCCAATCGACAGCTGCGCGACTTCGATGGTCCCATCGGCCCCGGCGAGTCGGTAGATCTCGACCGCGCCGAACGCCGCGCGGTAGTAATCGACCGCCCTCGTCGCGTCGCCGACCGCCAGCCAGGGCGCGATGCTCGGAGTCGTGGTGGAGCTCATGGCTGGAGAACGCGGGTCGAGGGCCTCATCGCGTCATTATGAGTGAGCCCCTGCGGTGGACAGCGGTGCCCTGCTCGCGCTGAGCGCGGCTAGTTGGTTTGCAGTAACTGGGTGAAGTAGTTCCCGATGCTGCTGGGCAGCACGGCCGCGAAGATCACCTTGGTCAGCGGGAACAGCCCATAAAAGTGGGGAGCAAAGAACGACCCCAGGATCAACTCCTGCGCATGCACAAACGACGGTGGGTACGCGTAGCCCGCCGGGAGGGTCGTGTTGATCAAGCCGATACCCACATAGAGGCCGAGCGCCACCTCGACGACCCCCAGCACCGCGCCCAGCACGCCGCCGGAAGCGGCGTCGAACATGGCGGCGACCAGGCTCTCCAGGAAGCGGGAGTACACCATGCCCAGGATCTCAAAGAGGAGTACGGAACCCACCACGATCCCGATGTAGGTCACCACGTGCGTCCACAAGGCGGATGTCAGGCCAAAGGTGGATGCCACGTGGATGGACGTGTTGGCGCTCACCAGGGTGGCCGCCCCCACACCCAGGAACAGTCCGATAGCCGCCACGACTCGCCTCATGACGCCAAAGCGCACTCCAAGCGTGATGTTGACCACCACCGTGGCCACGATCATCAGGTCCAGGAAATCCATCAGGCCCTCACCTCCGCGCCGAAGCGCTGCCGAAGGGCCGTAATGATCGCCTCATGGCGCTCCGAGACCTCGGCCGCCGTCAGGGTGCGATCGGCAGCCTGATAGCCCAGGCGGAACGAGATGCTGCGGGTCCCCCACGGGAGCTGTGGCCCCTCGTATTCGCTGAGCATGGCAATCTCCCTTAGCGTAGAACCGCCGTTCTCGTGCATAACTTGCACCAGCGCGTTGCTGGCAGTCTGGCGCGGAACGATCAGGGTCAGATCGCGGCGAATGCCCGGAAAGCGCGCCAGCGGCGATGCCTGGGGGACCGCCAGGCCGTACTCGACGAAGGGGTCAAAGAGGACCTCCGCGACCACAGCCCGGCCGGGTAGCTCCAGCGTGCGCAGGACGCCCGGATGGACCTCGCCGACCGCGCCGATGACCGCCCCCTCGCGCCTGACCTCCCCCGAGCGCCCCTGGTGGAAGCCTGGCAGCGCGGCCTGCCGGACGGCCAGGGGCTGGCGCCCGATCCGCTCCCGGAGCAGTCGTAATCCGGCTTCCAGCCTGCGTAGCGCCTGGGCCGCCGCCTCCGGGTGACCACTGCTCACGTGAGCGGCAACGGCCAGCAGCCGCGGTTCCTCCGGCCAGGCCTCGCCCGCTCGGCCCCAGAATGCGGCCGCCAGCTCGAAGAGCCGCGTATCGGGTTGATCCTGGCGGGCGTTGAGGGCGAGATTCGCCAGCAGGCCGGGAAGCAGGCTAACCCGCAGGGTGTCGCGGCGTTCCAGGATCGGATTCCTGACGGTCAGCGCATCGGCGGGTGCCGACGGGAGACGGATGATGGTCGCGGTGTGGGCATCCGCGAAGCTGTAGGTGACGGTCTCGTTGAAGCCAAGGCCGGCCAGGAGTTCCCTGGCGCGGTCGTCGGCGTCGCTGGATTGGTAGACGTCGGTCACCGGCCTTCGCTCGCCGGGCAGCGTGCTCGGCACCCGATCGTAGCCGTAGATGCGGCCGACCTCTTCGGCCACGTCTTCGGGGATCGAGCAGTCCAGGCGAAAGCCCGGCGGCGTGGCCAGCAGGCCGTCGGCGGTCGGTTTCGCGGAGAACTCCAGCCGCTCCAGGATGGAGGTGGCCTGCGGCTTGGGGACGCTGACGCCCAGGATCCGATCCAGCTCGGCGGTCCGTACCGCGATCGGCGGCTGGACGAGTGGCACCGGGTAGACATCGACCGCCTGGACGTCGGTGCCCGAGGCGATCTCGGCCAGCAGGGCGGCGGCGCGATCCACCGCCGGTTTGCTCAGCGCCGGGCTCAGGCCCCGTTCGAACCGAGCCGAGGCCTCGGAGCGCACGCCGAGCGCTCGGGACGTGGCGCGGATCCGCCGCGGTTCCCAGGTCGCCGCTTCCAGGAGGACGGCCGTCGTGCCGGGCTGGACGGCGCTCTCCGCGCCGCCAATGATGCCGGCCAGGGCCTGGGCCCGCTCGGCGTCGGCCACCACCAGGTAGTCGGGCGTGAGCTCGCGGGTCTTCCCATCGAGGCAGGCGAGCATCTCCCCAGCCCTGGCTCGACGCACGACCAGACGGCCGCCCGCCAGGCGATCGTGGTCGAAGGCGTGCATCGGCTGGCCGCTCTCCAGCATCACGTAGTTGGTGATGTCCACCACGTTGCTGATGGGTCGCACGCCGGCTGCTCGGAGCCGAGCCTGCATCCAGCTGGGCGACGGGCCGACCTTGATTCCGCGCATCAGCCGGCCGACGAAGCGCCGGCAGCCGTCCGGGTCCTCAATGGTGATCGACACCGGTCCGGCGGAGGGAGCCCTGGTCGGCCGCAAGGCGGGCGGTCGCAGCGCCGTGCCGTAGAGGGCGGCGATTTCGCGCGCAATGCCCAGATGGGCGAGGAGGTCCGGACGGTTGGACTTGATCTCCATGTCCAGCACCGGACCGATCGGGAACAGGGTGCGGAGGTCCGCGCCCAGCGGGGCCTTCCGGTCCAGGACCATGATGCCGTCCGCATCCTCGCCCAGACCCAGCTCGATGGCCGAGCAGAGCATGCCCTCCGAGCGGACGCCGCGAAAGACCTCCGCGCCGATGGTCCGGTTGCCGAGGCGAGCACCCGCTCGAGCCAGCGGAACCCGGTCCCCCAGCGACAGGTTGCTTGCGCCGGTGACCACCTCGACGCTGGCGTCCCCCGTGGTCATCCGCGCCAGCTGCAGCTTGGTGGCGTTCGGATGTGGCCGCAGGCCCACCACCTCCGCCACCACCACGTTCACAAACGGCTCCTGGATGCGCTCCACTTCCATCCCGGCCAGGGTGAGGCGCTCGGCCAGGGCGGCCACATCGGCCGGCACGTCCACGTACTCGCGCAACCAGCCAACCGAGATCAGCACTAGAACTGCCTCAAGAAGCGGACGTCGGGCTCCACGATGCTCCGGATGTCGGGCAGGTTGTACTTCAGCATGGCGATCCGGTCGGGGCCCATCCCGAAGGCGAAACCCGAGTACCGAGTGGGATCGATGCCGCCATTGCGCAACACTTGCGGATGGACCATCCCCGCCCCCAGGATTTCCAGCCAGCCCCGCTTGCAGCTGGAGCAACCGGCGCCGCCGCAGATCCCGCAGGAGACCGCCACGCCGACGCTCGGCTCGGTGAAGGGGAAGTGGTCGCCGGTCAGCCGGATCCGCCGCTCGGCACCAAAGATCGAGCGCGCGAAATACTCCAGCGTGCCCTTGAGGTCCGACAGCCGGATGTCGCGATCCACGCAGAGCCCCTCCACCTGGTGGAACTGCGGCAGGTGCGTCGCGTCGTAATCTCGCCGATACACGCGCCCCGGTGCGATGATGCGGATGGGCGGCTGGTGCTGCTCCATGTAGCGGATCTGGACTGGAGAGGTATGGGTCCGCAGCAGCAGCTCGCCCGATCCCACGTAGAAGCTATCCATGTCGTCCCGCGCGGGGTGGCCGGCCGGGATATTGAGGGCCTCGAAGTTGTGCCACTCGTCCTCCACCTCGGGGCCGACGGCGACCGTGTAGCCGATGTGGGAGAACACCGCCCGGATCTCGCGCATGATGAGGGTGATCGGGTGCAGGTGCCCATACCCCTCGTCCTGGGGAATGAACGTGATGTCGAGCCACTCCTGCTCGGCCAGCCCGGCCCGGCGGGCTTCCTCCAGGGCGGCGGCCCGGGCCGCGATCGCCTCCTCCACCTCTTTCTTGACCGCGTTGGCCCGCTCACCGGCCTGGGCCCGTTCGGCAGCCGGGAGACTCCCCAGGCCGCGCAGGGTGGCCGTCAGCGTCCCCTTCTTCCCCAGCATGGCGACCCGCACCTGTTCCAGGGCCGCCGCGTCCTGGGCCGCGGCGATCTGGGCGTGGGCGGCCAGCCGGACGCGTTCGAGATCCTGTGGCAGGTTAGCCATTCGAGGCCCCTCCGCGGACGCGCGCCAAGCGACTGCTGGGCGCTACGCAGGCGGCCGGCCGCAAGCCGGCCCGAGAAAGAAAGAACGCGGATCCATGCCGCTCATGGTGCAGGCATGGTAGCACGGCTCAGGCTTTGGCCGGGGAACCTTTGGCCAGGTCGACCAACTGGGTGAAGGACTGGTCGTCCCGCACCGCCAGGTCGGCCAGCATCTTGCGGTTGATTGTGACGCCCGCCACCTTCAGGCCGTGCATGAACTGGTTGTAGGGCAGCCCATGGCTCCGGCTGGCGGCGTTGATGCGGGTAATCCAGAGCTTGCGCATGTCGCGCTTGCGCGTGCGGCGATCACGGAAGGCGTACTGGAGCGAATGGAGGACGGCTTCGTTGGCCGGCCGGAACAAGGTCCGGTGCGTGAGCCGGAAGCCCTTGGCCAGTTTGAGGATCTTCTTGTGGCGCCGCCGCGCTGGGACGCCGCGCTTGACACGAGGCATGGTCGATCACCTTCCTTCGACTTATCGGTACGGGAGCGCTCGGCGCACGATGGCCGCGTCGCCGCCCTGCAGGATGACGAGCTTGCTGTACTGCCGTTTGCGGCGCGCGCTCTTGTGCACGAGCAGATGGCTCTTCTGCCCGTGCGGCCGCACGATCTTGCCGGTCTTGGTGAAGCGGAAGCGCTTCTGAGACGCCTTATGGGTGCGCAGTTTGGGCATAGGGTCCCTCCGAGGCTGGCTTGGCGGCGGTCGGCGCCGACACCGGGGCCAGGATCATGATCATGTTCTTCCCCTCCAGCAAGGGGGTGCGCTCGACGGTGCTGATCGTCTTGAGCTCGCGGGCCATCCGGTCCAGCAGGTTCTTGCCGATGTCCTGGTGGACCATCTCGCGCCCGCGGAACATGATGGTCAGCTTGACTTTGTCCCCCTGCTCCAGGAAGGACTTGACGTTGTGGAATTTAGTCTGGAAGTCGTGCTCACCGATCTTGGGGCGGAGCTTCATTTCTTTGACCTTGATGTTCTGGTGCTTCTTGCGTGCATCTTTGTCTTTCTTTAAGCTTTCGAACTTGAACTTGCCGTAGTCCATGATCCGGCACACTGGAGGCTGGGCCTGCGGCGCCACCTCGACCAGGTCCATCTCTCGCTCGATCGCCAGTTGCTTCGCCCGCTCGAGGGACACCACCCCGAGTTGCTGATTCTCGTCATCGATGAGTCGAACTTCTTGCACACGAATCTGGTCGTTAATTCGCAGTTCCCGAAAGGCCGTGGATCAACCTCCTTACAACAAAAAAAGATAGCCGGAGGCTATCTTTACGTCCCCACAACCTCTCTGGCACGCCTCAAGGTGAGAGTTTGGACAGCCTCTGCTTAGGCCCTGCATTATACATGGCGGGCTGCCCGCCAGAGGCTATTCTGAAATGCGTGCCCGGTCAGATTGTTGCCCTGGGCGGCGGCGGCTTCTCCGCGACCGGGGCGCCGACCCCCATCGACGAGTTCATCGTGAGCCTGGCCGGACGGCCCCGGCCGCGCGTCTGTTTCCTGGGAACGGCCAGCGGCGATGCGGAGAGCTATCTCGCCCGCTTTTATCGAGCCTACGCCCAGCTGGACTGCCGCCCGTGTGACCTCCCGCTGTTTCAGACGCCGATCACCCACGATCTGCCCCGGTTCGTCATGGAGCAGCAGGCCTTCTACGTGGGCGGGGGCAGCACCGTGAATCTGCTCGCGGTCTGGCGGCTGCACGGCCTCGACCGCCTCTTGCGGGAGGCATGGGAGGCGGGCGCGGTCCTCGCCGGGATGAGCGCGGGAGCCATCTGCTGGTTCGAGGCCTACCTGACTGATTCCATGGGACCGGACCTGGCGCCCCGCGAGGACGGCCTCGGCTTTCTCACTGGGAGTGCCTGCCCCCATTTCAGCGACGACCCCCAGCGGCGGCCCAGCTACCAGCGGTTGATCGCCGAGGGATTTCCTGCGGGATTCGCCCTCGACGACGGGGCCGCCGTGCATTTCCGCGGCCGGGAGCTGGTGGACGTCGTCTCAGAGCGCTCGGGGGCCCAGGCCTATCGGATCTCTTTGGACGACGGCCGACTGGTCGAGGAGCCGCTGCAGGCCAGGCTCTTAGACTGACCTGGCGCCGGCCCGGATGGCCGTCAGCGTCCGCTCCATCTGGGCCAGGTGGAACCGGTCGTGACCGGCGATCATCCGGAACATCAGGTCGAGGCTCTCACGCCCGCGCTCGGAATGGATCCCCACCCGCTGGCGCGCAGCCGCCGGGGCGTCCCGCCAGAGTGCCAGGTTGGCCCGCCGCAGCGCCTCGAAGAGGGCCAGCGGCTCGCGCGGATCGTCCTCGTTGTGCCGGAGCCGGTTCACCCAGCGGTCCTGGTCGTAGGCAGCGATCGGCGGCTCCTCGTGGGCCAGGACCCACCGATACCGGGCGGCCATCACCAGCTCGGCGTCGGCGAGGTGACCGACCAGTTCGAGCACCGACCACTC
>Ga0137396_10000310_pt1 | contig 21923 bp, 6 predicted proteins | sample czc16metaG_FD_108284 | JGI IMG/M metagenome (GOLD analysis project Ga0137396, IMG submission 108284) | Vadose zone soil microbial communities from Angelo Coast Range Reserve, California, USA - czcobulk3.16 metaG | ecosystem: Environmental > Terrestrial > Soil > Vadose zone | place: USA...
GATCTCGGCGTCAGTTTCCATACCGTTGATACCCACCTCAGAAACATCTATACAAAGCTTCATGTCCACAGCAGAAGCGAAGCCGTGGCAAAGGCGTTAAAGGAGAGATTGCTGTGACGTAATTGGCGAAAAAGTCGGTTTTGATGAAATAGTATTGAAACGCTCGAATTTGTCAAACCCCGGGCGAGCACAATATCGGCTCTAATCAAATGAGGAGTGCACCAAAAATCTTGACTTTTTGAAGACTTCTGTGTAATTTCCCGTGCTCGCGGAGGCGTTCGACGATCCATATGTTTCCTACCAAACACGGGGTTCCTTATGATCAAATTGTTAGTTCGTGTGCTATCCGTTGCTTCCCTCGCTGCCACCCTTCATTCATACTTCCTCGCCCAGGATACATTTTCGATTGTTGCGGTTGATCCGCGAACGCACGAAGTCGGAAGCGCGGGCGCCTCATGCATCGACAATTCCCTAAGGATCAGCGATATCATCGAAGGCGTCGGCGCGATCCACACGCAGGCGTTCTACGTGCCCGCAAACCAACAGACCGCCCATGACAGAATGGTTGCAGGCGACTCGCCGCACGAAATCCTTCAATATGTCACAGCGCACGATGCCGGCAACGACTCCACGATTCGCCAGTATGGAGTCGTCGACCTGGTGAACGGAGGGCGCAGCGCCGGCTATACCGGCGTGAATTGCAACGATTACAAGAATCATCTCACCGGACCGACATTTGCCATTCAGGGAAATATCCTCATTGGTCCGGTCGTTCTCGACACCATGATGTATGTCTTCACACACACACCGGGCCCGCTTGCAGATCGTCTGATGGCGACCATGATGGCCGCCAGAATTCCGGGAGCGGATCAGCGATGCCTTGGGAACGGACACTCATCGCTCTCTTCATTCATACGCGTGGTGCGGGTCGGGGATGGACCCAGCCAATATCTGTTTAAGGATGTGAATTTTAGCTCGGCCGTAGAGCCGATCGATTCTCTTCGAACGCTATTCATTGCGTGGAAGGATTCTGTCTCCGGAGTGGCAGACCCGTTCCTGACGAATGCCGGGATTGATAAGGATACCGTGTTCACGAATGGCGCCGATCATGCAACGGTCGTCGTCACGATAAGGAACAATTCGAATCAACCGTTAGGCAGCGGTTATGACGTTAGCATCACAAATACGGGCCCGGCAACGGTCGGCGCCGTCAACTACATCGGAAACGGCAGATATGCGGCTTACCTGACGCCGCTGGCAAACGGAACCGACACCATCAAGGTCGTAGTTACCCCGCCGTCAGCGTCCGCATTTATGGTGCTTGATCAGCCGGTCGTCCGGTACGCGAACCAGACTGCCCGAGTATGGAACGGTTCGGCGGATTCAGCATGGACGAACGGAAACAATTGGAATCCAAAAGGGATCCCGGCATTTTTCGATACGGTTATAATTCCTTCCCCAACAGGCGGATTTCCTTCCGTCTATCGAGATACCGGTTCGCAGATAAACGTCACCGATCTTCGGATCGCATCGGGATCAACAACAACCATCGCATCCCAGAACGTCTCGCTTGTCATCAGCGGCAAGATGGAACTACACGGTGCGCTCTCACTCAGCGGGAGAACCGGCGGGAATTATTCCGATACGCTGATCATTCTAAACTCTGCCCCGAACGCACTGACAGGGGAGGGTTCAATTCGAACGGGCACGATCCGGCGATCGATCCAGCCGGGATCCACCGACACTTACCGATTTGAGAGTCAACGAACCCTTGTCCGGTTCGATGGTAGCGGCCTGTACCCGCAAACAATGACAATGACGCCTCACCCGGACACCGCAGTGGGGAATTCGTCTTTCTGGGTAGGCGTTCCGGGCGTCGTAGACACCGCCGCGCACTCCATTTCCACCTCGAGCCTGACGCACTTTTCCGATTGGTTTTTTGGCATCCCGGGACTCTCCGGCGCGACTCCCCGTGTCCGCCGCATCTACTCGGTCTCTTCCCATGGCGGCAGCGGCTTCCGGGCGACGATGAGCCTCCGGTATGATTCTTCCGAAGTCATGTCCGCCACCGGCGAGAGCAATCTCCAGCTTCTATTGCTCGGAGCTCCGCAAGACACAATCTCTTATCGCTCATTTTTGCCTGATAGTATTGCCCTTGCGAAAGATGACAAAGGGAAAATCGGAAAGCCGGTGAAGCAGGGAAAGGGGATGCCGAACGCGGTCAATGTTCTTGACGAAGCGTTTCGACAGGGCATCTTTCCCGCCAATCAGGTCGGAGATTCATTGGGCGGGATGATCGTCGGGGTGTCCTTCCTCCGTTCAAATCAGGGAAAATTTAAGGTCGATCCGGTTGCTGCGAAGATCCACGGTTGGATCCGATTTGGAAAATGGGATTCTCATAAGCTGGCCGGCAAGGGGTATCAAGACTTGTTGAAGACACTTTCCAAAGGCGGTGTGCCTCATAACGGAGCGCCGGACAAATTCAATTTTGTGAAAGAGCAGAAAAATGTTCCCCCGTCGAAGCAGAATAACCGTCTCATCGCCGAACAGGCGGCTCTGAAGCTCAACATTCTGGCAAGCCTTACCGGTAAAACCCCCGCCGGGTTTGCAAATCTGTATTACAACGACGGGACTACAAATCCCCTGAACGGGCGAACTGTGGCCGGAATCGCGGCCGCGTGCGACACCTTCCTCACACTTGGGAGGATGCCGTCACAGCAGCTGACACCTCAAATGCTTCTATCGGGGATGCGCTACATTGACAGTGTTTTTTGCGGGCCGATCGATACGGTCAAATTTGTGAACGGCCTGGTATTAAAACCCGTTCGACCGTTGACAGCAGCGTCGTTTTTGCACTCGAGCGGCGCGGCTCAGCCGAAGGTTCTCTCGATATATCAACCGATCGATGAAAATCCCCGGGATTTCACGCTCTACCAGAACTATCCGAATCCCTTCAATCCGACGACAACCATCCAATTTTACCTGCCCGCCCAGGCATCGGTGACATTGAAAATCTACAATGTACTCGGCCAGTCGGTGGCCACATTGTTGAATCGCCAGGACATGGATGAGGGAACGCAGGAGATCGACTTCGACGCACATAATCTCGCCTCCGGTGTATATCTTTACCGGATCGAGGCTCGAATCGTTATCGATCCTGAGGACGGCGCGAACGGAGAAAGGTTCTTCGGCGCGAGAAAGATGCTATTCGTCAAATAAGGATCGACTGATTCCGTCGGCGCAGGCGATGTTATCGCAGTCAGAGATACTCAGGCACCGCGCCTCACCAGATACGCCTTAAGATTGGGCGGCTGATACCCCTGAGCTTTATCGCGGTACCGGTCAACCGCCGTCCCGTGAACCGCATCGTTCCACTCCGGCTGCAGTCCGATGGGTCTGATGAACACTCCGAAGAGCTTATAGATCAGCGTGAGAGACTCTCGCAACCTTGCGTCCGGGTTGGGAATGATCGTCTCCCGGATATACTCCTCATCAAACGCAATCCCCTGCGACGCGGCCTTCTCTTTCATCCACGTGAACGCGATGTCGGAAAGGCCGGAATCCGCATATCCCCCGCCCACGCCGGAGTGAACCCCGGCAAACCAGATCTGCTCCATTATTTGACCCACCGAGTGGGTTTGCTGTTCCCATAACGTCGGCTTGAAAGGTTTCCGCTTTTCGTCGATGGCGAGGGCATGGTATGCGTTTTGCACGTAGCTGCTTAACTTGACGTCGTGAAACCGGAAGCGCCGGCGGGAGAGGAAGAAGCGTGCGTTCCCGGGTATACCCAGCGGGCCGACCGTATCCCAGACTCCAATGAACTTGATCTTGACGATCCCGGAAAAAGAATTTCGAAAGGAGACGGCCTCGGGCAAATCCGGGCCGCCGAGCCGCCGGCGATAGAGATCGAACGCTTCGGGGAATCTGTCCATATGGGCTTTGCGCATAAGCCCGCACTTGCGAATCAATCCGACCGTGCTCCGGACTGTAAAAGCGCCGCGGGAAAATCCGAAAAAAAAGATTTCGTCCCCCTCGGCGTAGTTGTCCGCGAGAAACCGGTAACAATCCTTGATGTTGCGGGAGAGTCCCAGACCAAACGCGCCTCCAAACCAACGATCGAGACCCCAGTTAGTGCCGACGCCGGGATGATAGTAGACGACCTGCTGAATCCCGTCAGGGGATACCGGAAGGATCGCTCTTGCAATCTTCAGGACATTCGTGGGGCACGGTCTTCCCTGGTCCCGCTGATCGGGCACATTCCAGGTGCCGTCGGCGCAGATGATTATTCGCTTGACGCTCACTTCATGAGTAGAAGTTTCCTTGTTTCCATAAAAGTCCCTGCGACGAGTCGATAGAAGTAGACCCCGCTGGACAGATTGCCCGCATTGAATGTCGCCTGATGTTGTCCCGCGCCGATTTGAGCATCCACGAGGACTTTCACTTCGCGTCCAAGCACATCGTAAATCGATAGCCTCACGTAAGAGGCCCTCGGCAGCTCGTAGAGGATCTTCGTGCTCGGATTGAAGGGATTCGGATAATTCTGATACAAGCGATACGACGCCGGAATTCCAGCGGAATGTTGTTCGATGACGCCCGCCACGACGCCGTTCCGGGTGAGGACGGTGACCCCGTGCAGTGTCACGGCGTAGGTCGTGTCTCCCATGGCAGCAAGGAGTTGAACTGTTGTCGTATCGTGCGTAAGGTCGTTCCATGTCGCGCCGTTATCAGTTGAAACAGAAACGCCGACATCCCTGTAACCGATCGGATACACGTACTCGTTTCGCACAACGAAGAGCGCGCCTGAACTATCAATCGAGATTTTCGAGATAGAACTGATCCCGGCGGGCACATTTTTTTTCACCCAGGTTCCGCTTTCCTGATGATAGAGGACCGAGCCTGCAAGGCCGAGCATGTTGCCGTTTTTATCCGGCAGAAGGGTGTTAAAGTAAAATATGTTTGCCGGAATCCCCGCCGTGTCCGGGACCCACGTGCCACCCCCGATCGGACGCTTGAGGACCTTGGGATATGTCGTGCCTCCATTGCTATATGAACCGGAGGCGTACAGGGCCCCATGTTTATTTGATGACATCGAGTATGTGAAACTGTATTGGAACACGGGGAAGCCAACCGTGTCCGGAGCATAGCTAGCGCCCGGAGTTTTCCTATAAATAACCGATTTCCAGCTACTGCCATAAAGTGTAGAATAAGCGTATTGAGTTCCGTTTTCATCGACGTAATATCCGGTGCCGGTGGTCTTCGAGATCCCGGCAGTATCCGCAAACCAGGTGGCACCGCCATCGGTGCTTTTGTACACGGGGGCGAGGGCGTCCGAGGGAGAGTTTGAAAGAACCGTGTAAAGATTTCCGGTGCCGTCATTATAGATCGGAAGGCCGCCTTGATAGCCGCTTGCCGGATAAACCTTCGTCCAAACGGTGTCCGGAGGTCTGCTGGAATATATTCCCAGCGCCGTGCTCTCAAGAAAATGACCGTCCGCGGTCTTGGCGATTCCATAAAACGACTGCGCTTTGATTCCTTTGTTCGAGAGTTGCCATGTTGCTCCTCTGTCCGTGCTTCTGAAAAGACCGATGGATGTAGCGACATGAATGACGCTGTCGCCGCTGAATACGTTGATCGATCTGACGCTGATGGGATTCACCGCAATGGTGGTGATTCCGGCACCAATTCGTGTCCAGGGATGGAGCCCATCCGATGAGCGGTAGATTCCAATTCCGATCGCATAAATATTTCCGAGGGGATCGTCGGCAAAAACAAGATTTCCGGATCCTTCAAGACCGGCGGTGTCGACGAGGGACCACGTCAGGCCGCCGTCAGTGCTCACGTGGCTGACAGGATTCCCGTTCTCGGAAACAAAAATCCTTTGGCGCCGATCCACGAATAATCGACGCAGGTTGAGGGTTCCGAGCGAGACGACTTGATTCCATTTGTTTGAATCGGGATGCTGCTTGAACAATCCCTTTGTTGTCGCCGCATAGACATATTGAAGCGAGTCGATATCAATCCCCCACACGTAGGCGCCGATTCCGGCGAGGCCGGCGCTGTCGACGGAGAACGTGGCCCCGGAATCACGAGAAACATAGACTGCCGAACTCGAGAGAACATAAATGGCGTCGCCGGTCACTTCCACCCATGACTGTGAGAAGAAGCTGAAGCCACCGAGATAACCATATTCATTCTCCACTTCCAGGAGCCTCGAGATCAGCTTTATGACAGTCCCGTCGTTCAGCAATACCAAAAATTTCTCCCCTCCGGATGGCGTGGTTGTCCGCTTGAGACTCTTGATCGTTTTCCCTTTTTGCGGTTCCCAGGTTCTTACGAAATCGGGGGCCAACGCGCCCTCATCGAGATAAATACCGGTGGGCGTTGCAACAACCTCCGCGGAAACGTTGAAGGCCCCGGGAGTGGCCGAACCTCCCACAATGGGTTCTCCGAAAAGGTGTCCGTTCATTGGAACAGGCTGACACAATACCGTTGAAGGTACTCCGTTCGCAATTGAAGACAACAGCACAACGAGGATGGCCGGTAGTCGTCTGCCAATAACATGTGCAAGCAGTCGATCTGATCCGAATAATCGGAAGCGGTAGTTGTTTCTCATTTCTTACCTCCAACTGTCGTTTGAGTGGGATTTACTTAGATCGGTCAATATACGATAGGTTTAATGGTCTCATCTCATAAGCAATAACTTCTTAGTCTGAATAAATTCCCCGGCCTTCAGGCGATAGTAATACACCCCGCTCGCGAGATGCTTCGCGTCGAACTTCGTCTCATATCTTCCCGCAACTTTTTCTTCATCGGCGAGAACCGCTGCCTCCCGCCCAAGCACGTCATAGACATTCAGCAGAACGTGCGAGGCCTTCGGCAGCTCGTATCTTATCGTCGTGCTCGGATTGAACGGATTGGGGTAATTCTGGTACAGCGCGTAGCTCTTCGGGAGGGGCCCTCCGTCGTGCACGCCCGAGCTCACCGTGTCGAGGCGGTTGCTCAACGTGTTTGTCTGCACCGGCGCGTTGAAATCAAAATACACCGACGCGGAATTCTTCACGATCGTTCCCATCGGCACCCCGGAGTCGGGCCGGATGGAATACCAGAAGTACCCGTGGCTTTCGGGTTCGTTGTGTAAGCTGTCGACGAGGTTGATGTCGCTGAACGTCCACTGCAGCTCGCGCCCATTGAGAATCTGGAACGAGTACGGATGGCTGGCGGCCCCTAATGCAAGCGTGTTCGGATCGAGGCTGCTGTCCAGCGTATCGAGTACAACGATGTTGAACGCCGTGTCGTTCCCTACATTCTGGAATCTGACCTTGTAGGTGAGCGTATCGGTCGGGCGCACGATGTGATCTGCGCCGGCTCCTTCCGGAGAAACCGCCTTATCGTTAGGATCGAACGAGCCTGAGACACGCTGGGTCTCGCTCGAGGTATTATTTGCCGGATAAGCGTCGCCGATGACCGGCTCTATCTTCGCGGAGCCCGCGAGATCTGTTCCGATCGCCGTCGTGGAAGGGATCTGGACGGTAACGCCCAGTGTCCCGCCCGCCAACGGAGCGAGTAAGCCGAGGTTCCAGGTGAGCGTGTGTGCCAGCGCATCGAATACCCCTGACGGAGTGCTCGATTGGTACACAACCTCCGGGGGCAGCGTAAATGTCACGACTCCCGTAACACCCACCGACCCCTTATTAGAATAGGCGATCGAATAGTGCTTGGTAAATCCGGGACGGGCGGTGCCCGCGGACAGGTCAACGCTCAGATCCTGAACGCCGGGGATCATGCGGTTGCCGAAATTATACCCGGTGAGGGAGTCGCCGCCGGCTACGACGACATTCGTGTACTCGCCGCCCGCCGGGCATGTCTGCTGCCAGTTCCGCTGGTTCGCCTCGGCGAGCATGTAGGTGCCTGCAGGAACGTTGTTGAAAATGTATGCGCCGTTTCGATCGGTGTAGCCGTACCAGCCGAGCGGCTTGATGATGACGAACCATCCCGGAAGTCCGTTCTCACCGGCATCGCGCACACAGTTGCCGTTGGCGTCGTTGAACTTTACCCCGCTGATCGACCCGAAATTGGGGTGGTTTCCGAAATCCACCCCCGTGACGTGCGAACCGCTCGTAATGACGAAGTTTCCGGGGTTGGGAGTCGTCTGCACCCATCCGGGCTTGGGGACTTCCCGAACAGTGTACGTACCCGGAAGCAGCGGCGCCAGGGAATATCTGCCGCGGTTATCGGAGAGTACGCAAAGAGGTTTCAACGCGGAAATCGGATCGCCGAGGGTCACAGTGATGCTCTGAATTGTAGCCACAATGTCTCCGGTCGAAACATTGCTCAGGACGATTCCGCCGGCTCCGGTGTAGGATGTCCCGGTACCCAGCGGAATGCCTGCGACGTTCCCTTTAAGATGAATCGGCGCAGCATGAGCCGTATGCTTGAAGACTGTTTGGGTATAATAATTGCGGAAATCCACCTCGGTGAAGACATCGAAGAAGCTCGCCGCCGGGAACGTAGCGCCGTCACCGGATATACGGCCGAATGATCGCGGGCCCGCGGGGGGTACCCTGAGCGACACAAGCACGTCCAGGAAGTCGCCCGCAAGATGAATGGGCTGAACCGAGTGCAGTGTGAGGCCGAGCAATTCAGTCGGGATTAAGTTTCCGGCGGGGACATAATCGCCGCGGCGATCGACAAAGATTCCGTCGAATTTGACCTGCTGCGTGCCGATGCCCGGGAAGTCGAGCGACATTGTAACGGCAACACGATCGAGATCAAACTGCGGCGGGTGCTGCTGAGGCACGAGACAGAGATTCCAGTACAGATAGCCGTTTTCGTTCGGATCTTTGACGCCGTTGTTGTTCTTATCGGCAAACTTCTGGCCGTCGATCGCCCCCGGGACGAAATTCCCGAAGTCGATGTTCGTGACCGGTTGATTGCCGACGATCACCGTATAATAGGGCTCGCCACCCGTCTGAATCCAGTTGGCCTGCGGGGCCTCCTCCACCCGGTACGTATCGGGAGGGACATTTGTGAACGAATAGTTACCGACGAGATCTGTCAGTGTCTTGAGCGTATCATGCCTCGGAGAAATGGCATAAATTTGCCACAAGTTAAGTGCCTCTTCCCCGGCGTCTTTGAGGCCGTTTCCATTCCTGTCGTGCCACTTCATACCCCGGATCGAACCGGCGGTCGTCACGGAATCATCGTTCAGGATTGTACAGATTCCCTGGCTGTCGGCAAAGGTCGCATTCGTCGGCGAAGAGAGGTTAAGGAAAAACGTTTCATTCGGTTCGTTGAGCAGATCCCCATTCACGAGAATCGTATCGTTCCTCGTCCCCGTGCCGGCCGGGAAGGTCAGCGTACCGGTTTTCGCCGCATAGTCGCTTCCTGCGGTGGCAGTGCCATCCGCGGTCGAGTATTGCACCGTTATCGGTTGACCGCTCGGTGCCGAGAGGCTGACGATAAAGATGGCATTCGTCGTCCCGCTGTTTCCTTCGAGCACGCTGATATCATTGACCGAGATAGCTGGGAGCGGGTCATCGTTGAGAATCGTGCAAACTCCCTGGCTGTCTGCAAACACCGCATTCGTGGCCGAGGAAAGGTTCAGGAAAAAGGTCTCGTCCGCCTCATTCAGCAGATCGCCGTTCACAAGAATGGTGTCGAGCTGCGTGACTATGCCGGGTGAGAAGGTCAACGTACCGGTTTTCGCGACATAATCGCTTGCCAACGTTGCCGTTCCGTTTGCCGTCGCGAACTGAACGGTTATGGTTTGGGCGCTCGGGGCCGACAGACTCACCGTGAAGATCGCATTCGTCGTGCCGCTGTTTCCCTCCGTAACGCTGATATTATTCACCGATACCTGGGTGACACCATCGTCATTTTGGATGACACCGGCCCCTTGGGGGCGGGTGAGGGTTGCATTCGACGGAGAGGAAAGAGTCAGGTAAAATTCCTCATCTGGTTCGACGAGCAGATCGCCGTTCACGAGAATTGTGTCATTCTTCATGAGCATTCCCGGCGGGAAGGTCAGCGTGCCTGATTTTGCCACATAATCGCTTCCCGCGGTCGCCGTGCCGTCGGAGGTCGAGTAATTAACTGTAACGGTTTGAGCGCTCGCGGCCGAGAGACTGACAACAAAAATGAAATTCTTTGTTCCGCTGTTTCCTTCCGGCGCTACCACATCGTTAACGGAAAGAGACGGCAGCGCATCGTCGTTGAGAATCGTGCCGACTCCCTGGCTGTCGACAAAGACCGCGTTCGTGGGGACGGTAAGGTTGACAAAGAATGTCTCGTCCGGTTCATTCAGCAGATCCCCGTTCACGAGAATTGTGTCATTCCTTGTGACCGTGCCGGCGGGAAACGTGAGCGTCCCCGATTTGGCGATGTAATCGCTTCCCGACGTCGCGGAACCGTCGGCGGTTGCGTAATGAACCGTTACCGTTTGCCCGCTTGCCACCGAGAGAGTAATGGCAAAAACGAAACTCGTCGTTCCGAAGTTTCCTTCGGCGAGATTGACATTATTGATGGAGATAGCGGGCGGTGCATCATCGTTGAGAATGGTGCCGGTGCCCTGGCCGCGGAGAATCGTTGCATTCGTCGCACCCGTCAAGTTCACAAAGAAAATTTCGTCAGCCTCATTCAGAAGATCGCCGTTGACAAGGATGGTATCGTTCTTCGTTGTCGTCCCCGCGGGAAAAACCAACACGCCGGATTTTCCGACATAATCAACGTTGCCCACTGTTGTTCCGTCTGCCGTCGTGAAGTTCACGTTGACCTGTTGTCCGCTCGGCCCGGAGAGGCTGACGACGAAGATGAAATTCGTGGTACCACTGTTCCCTTCGAGCGCGCTCACGTCGTTGATAGAGACCTTCGGCGGGGCATCGTCGTTAAGAATCGTGCAGACTCCCTGGCTGTCGGCGAAGGTTGCATTCGTTGGAGCGGAGAGGTTCAGGAAGAACGTCTCGTCCGGCTCGTTGAGCGTATCGCCGTTAATCAGAATCGTATCGGTCCGGGTCAGCGTCCCGGGTGGGAAAGTCAAATTGCCGGTCTTCGAAACATAGTCGCTCCCCGCGGTGGCGGTCCCATTCGCCGTGACGAAGTTGACGGTCACGGTCTGGCTCGTCGTATCTGATAATGTAACTGTGAAAATCGCGTTCGTCGTACCAATATTCCCTTCGGGAACACTGATGTTATTAACGGAGATCTGCGGAATCGCGGCCACCGGGTAACGTTCGTCCGCCCCGATATCCGTTTTTGGCGGGTGACGAAGCTCCCCGTCGATGTCATCGGAGACCCTGCTCGTCAGCGGGGTCGCGAGGCTATCCAGTGTCGGCGTATTCCGGTGAAGGTCGGTGGTCGAAACGAATCCGGGGCTTGTCGAAACCGAGTGGGCGTCCTTGCCGCTGGCCGTCTTAAGGGCCGCCAGATTCGCGCGGTCGACCGTCCAGTATGCGAGGGTCGGGCCGCTCGTATAATGATCATTATAATCAGACGTTCCGATAGCCGTCGTACTCCCCGCATAGAATGCATAGCCTCCTCCCGGGTTCGCGAAGATATTATCTACCACGTTGATCGTGCTCCCGCCCCCTTCCAAGTCGAAGGCGCGCGCCGCGTTATAGGTGCTCGTGATATTAACACTGTTGTAATAGATATCCTGGTTGTTCGATCCATACAGAGTGATCCCGTACGCGGTGCTCGATCCCCCGATGCTGACGAAGTTATTGGCGACAAGGCCGTGCGATGCCAGCGCTCCATTGCAGGCATAGAGATAAATTCCGTAGCCGATGCCGAGCGCCATCCTATTCTTGAGAACCTGAATCGCGTTATAACAGTTCTGAAGATAGATGGGGTAGTACGTATTCGTGGCGGTGATCGTGTTTCCGTTCACTCTTGGCGCATCGTGAAAGATGAGATAGGTACTCGAATAATACTGATTGGAGAAGGCGTTGCCGGAAATCTGCGTGCCGGAGGAAAGGGCCGTGGAACTGAGGCCGATAAGCCACACACCCGCGTATCCATTGTTGAAGGTATTACCTGTGATTATGCGGCTGGTGTAAAGCGAGTTCGTGGCATTGACAAGAGGTGTTTGTGAGGAAACGCCATTTGGCGCGCCGTTCAGGACATTATTCATGAGCTGAAAATCTTCCACTCCCCCCATCAGATTGAAAATCAGCGCGTACGTGGACCCGGTAATGGTGTTGCTGGTGAACGTCATGTTCCGGAAATGGATGTAATCGGCGCCATCAAGCAGCACGACATAGTTATCAACCGGACCGCCTGCGACGTAGAGCAAGTCCACATCACTGGCAGTGCCCGATTGAGACTGGAAGGTGATGGTGTTTGTGGCACTGGCGCCGGGGACAGCCAGAAGGGTCACCTGCTCATTGTAAGTGCCGCTCAGGACGTTGAACGTGACACCGGCAGAAACGCCTTTGATCAACAGATCCGCGCTAGCAGCTGCAAACGTGGGGTATGTTCCCCCCGAGCCGATCGTATAAATGCCCGCCAGTGGAGTGGTCGTCGATGGACTCGGCGTGAACTCATCCGCTCCGATGTCAGGCGTCGAGGCATTGCGCGCCTGACCGTCGATATCGTCGGTGACGGCGGATGGAAGCGGCGTTCCTTTGGCGTTCACCCACGGACTCGCCGTATGGAGATCCGTCGCGGAAGTGAAGTTCGGATAGGACGAGACTGAATTGGCATCCTTGCCGCTCGCCGCCTTGAGCGCAGCCAGATCCACTTTATCAGTCAACCAAAAGGCCAGATAATTACCGTCAGAGTACAGATCATTGTAGTTCGAAGTGCCGATTTTTGTCGGGGTCCCTACATAGTAGGCATAGCCGCCCCCATGATGGGCGAAGATGTTGTTGACAACGTTGATGCCGCTCCCGCTTCCTTCCACATCGAAGGCACGCGTGTAGGTATAGGTATTGGTGATATTGACGCTGTTGTAATAAATATCCTGGTTGACACAGGAGTAGAGCGTGATGCCGTAGGCCGTACTCGTCCCTCCGATGCTGACGAAGTTATTGGCGACAAGGCCGTGCGCGCCCAGCGCTCCATTACAACCATAGAGATAGATGCCATAGGCGTTGGTGAGCGTCATATTATTCTTGAGAACCTGAAGCGCATTATCGCAGTTCTGAAGATAGATGGGGTAGTAGTTATTCGTGCCGGTGACTGTATTACTATTCACCCTTGGCGCATTCTGATAGATAAGATAGACGCCGTAATATCCCTGGCTCGAGAAGGTGTTGTTGGAGACCTGTGTCCCGGCGGAGAGCGCCGTTGTAGTGATTCCGCTGAGCCCAACACCATAGCTCCCGTTATTGAACGTGTTGCCGGTGATGATCCGGCTGGTGTAAAGCGAGCTCGTGGCATAGACGAGAGCCTGCGTGGCTGAAGAGCTGGCGTTCGGCGTGCCATTCAGGACGTTATTCATAAGACGGAAATCTTCCACTCCCCCGATCAAATTGAAAATCAGCGCATAGGTTGAGGAGGGAATGGTGTTGCTCGTAAACGTCATGTTCTGGAAATGAATGTAATCCGCTCCATCGAGCCGAACGATAAAGTTATCGCCGGTGCCGCTTGCAGCATAGACCAGGTCCACATCACCGGCAGTGCCTGATTGAGACTGGAAGGTGACCATGTTCGAGGCACTCGACCCCGGCACAGCGAGCAGTGTCAACTGCTCATTGTAGACGCCGGTCAGCACGTTGAAGATGACGCTGGCAGACACCCCTTTGATCAAGAGATCCGTTTCCGCAGCCGCAAACGTGGCATACGTACCTCCGGAGCCGATAGTGTAGGTGCCGGCCAAGGGAGTGGTTGTCAAAGGACTCGGTGTGAACTCATCCGCCCCGATATCGGGATTGGTGGCATCGCGCGCCTGACCATCGATGTCGTCGGCGACCGTCGCTGAAAGCGGCGTTCCCTTGGCGTTGACCCACGGACTTGCCGTGTGCAGATCGGTCATGGACGTGAAGTTCGGATAGGATGACACCGAATTGGCATCCTTGCCGCTCGCCGCCTTGAGCGCAGCCAGGTCTACTTTATCGCTCGACCAGTAGGCGAGGTAATTTCCATTTGTATAAAGGTCGTTATAGTTGGAGCTCCCGATGGCTGACGGGCTTGTCGTATAGTACGCATATCCGCCCCCCTGATGGGCGAAAATATTGTCGACAACGTTGATGCTGCTGCCGGCCCCTTCCAGATCGAAGGCGGGTATTGTTGGATAATTGACGGCGACATTCACGCTGTTATAATAGACATCCAGGTTTGTCCCTGTGTAAATGACCATACCGTAGCCGCCGCTCGTCCCTATGCAGCCGACGAAGTTATCTGCCAACAGGCCGCGTGCCCCGGCTCCGCCGGTACAGCCATAGAGGTATATGCCGGAGCCATTGGTCAGCGCGATCTGGTTTTTGAGGACTCGGATTGCGTTACTGCAGTTCTGAAGATAGATGGCGTAGTACACACCAGTACCGGTGATGGTGTTACTGTTGACCTGAGGAGCATCGTGATAGATGAGATTGACGGAATAATACCCCTGATTGGAAAAAGTGTTGTTGGAGACCTGCGTGCCCGAGGAGAGGAGCGACGTGCTAAGGCCGGTCATGCTGACAGCATCGCTTCCATTGTTGAACGTATTACCTGTGATGATACGGCTGGTATAGAGTGATGTCCCGGCATTAACAAGAACTTGTGAGGGTGCAGAACTGGCGCCCGGCGTGCCATTGAGCACGTTATTCAAGAGACGGAAATCTTCCACGCCGCCCACCAGGTCGAATATCCGCGCATAGGAGGATGCAGGAATGGTGTTGCTGGTAAAAGTCATATTCCGGAAGCGGATGTAATCCGCGCCATCGAGCCGGACCACAAAGTTATCAGCCGCGCCGCTCGGTACATAAATCAACGTCACGTCAGCCGCGGTGCCTGATTGAGACTGGAATGTAACAGTGTTCGAGGCGCTGGCGCCGGGAGGAGCGAGCAGCGCCACCTGCTCATTGTAGCTGCCGTTCATGACGTTGAACGTGACGCCGGCAGAAACACCTTTGATCAACAGATCCGTGTTAGCAGCCGCAAACGTGGCGTATGTTCCCCCCGAGCCGATCGTATAGATGCCGGCCAGCGGAGTGGTCGTCGAAGGACTCGGCGTGAACTCATCCGCCCCGATGTCGGGCGTTGAGGCATTGCGCGCCTGACCGTCGATATCATCGGTGACAGCAGATGCAAGCGGCGTCCCTTTGGCGTTCACCCACGGACTGGCAGTATGGAGATCCGTCGCGGAAGTGAAGTTTGGATAAGAAGAGACCGAATTGGTATCTTTCCCGCTTGCCGCTTTGAGCGCAGCCAGATCTACCTGATCGCTCCCCCAGTAGGCGAGATAATTTCCGTTGCTGTACAGATCATTGTAGTTGGAGGTGCCGATCAAAGCAGTGCTTCCGACATAGGCTGCGTACCCTCCGCCTTGATTCGCGAAGATGTTATTGACGGCGTTTATGCCGGTGCTGCCCCCTTCCACATCGAAGGCGCGCGTTGCCGGGTAGGTATTGACGATATTGACGCTATTGTAATAGACATCCAGGTCGATGCACGAGTAGAGCGTGATACCGTAGCCGGTGCTCGTCCCGCCGATGGTAACGAAATTATTAGCAACGAGGCCGTGAGTTCCGGCCACTGTCTGACAGCCATACAGATAAATGCCGTAGTAGCCGGGGATCAGTGACACCGTGTTCTTGAGAATCTGAATGGCGTGATAACAGTACAACAAATACATACCGTTATAAGAGGCGCTGCTCGTAAGCGTGTTCCCATTCACATGCGGTGCATCATGGTACGTCATGTAAATGGGATAATACCCCTGCCGGAGGAATGTGTTATTGTTGATCTGCGTGCCGGTTGCGAGCTGCGAGACGGAGACGCCATTCAGGGAGATACCGTAGCTCCCGTCGTTGAAGGTATTGCCTGTGATGACTATGTTTGAGATGGTGTCTTGTCCTGATGTGCCAAAAATCATGAGAGTCCCCGCGGACGATCCTCCGGGGACACCATTGAAAACATTGTTCTGAAAAGTGTTATTCGTCGCTGTGCCTTGGAGTTCGATAATCTTCCCGTACGATACCGCCCCCGGCACGGCAAAGGACATGTTTTGAAATCGGATATAATTCGAACGGTTCAGCCGCACGACATAATTATTGCTGCTGGTGGGCGTGAACGAGAGCGTTACATCGGCGGCGATCCCGCTTTGGGCTTTGAACGTAATGGTATTGACCGCGCTTGCGCCCGTAATGTTGCCGATCTGGATTTGCTCGCTGTATGTTCCGGTGATAACATTGAACGTCACCGGCCCCGATACTCCCAGAGAAGTCAACGCGCTCGCCGCTGCTCCGAACGTAGCGTAGTTCCCCCCCGATCCGATGGTGTACGTCCCCGATAGCTGTGCGTAGGAAACGCTTGAACAGACACAAAGCGCCGCGAGAAAAATTGTTAGAGTGTATTTCATGGAAACCTCCTCTGGATTTAAATGATATTGATTTCTGTGGGCGGGAGATGCCTCCGCTCAGGCAGGTGAAACGGTAAGAAACAGTTTATTCGTCAAGGCCGGTTGATAGAGAGTGAGTATCAGCAAGGAATGATTGGTTGAGTGGAATCGGTTGTATCCCGCGGGACGGGACACAAAAGGCAGGATGCAAATTGATTCGCTGGCGAGCGAGTGGAGCCCTTGAGGCATACCCAGTATAGTTCCCCCTCCTTGGATTGGCGAGTATTCCCTTGAGGAATGCTCAAACGATCGGTACCAGGTTCCCGCGCAAGACTAGGACCGGAGAAGCGATCGGATCGGTGTCAGTCTCAGGTGATGATTAACGATGCAGGAAGGCCGCCTTATTATACAAAAAGAAAACAGACTTGTCAAGAGCCTCGCTATCCCGTCCGGGGTTGTAAATCAAGCATTACAGGCCGTTTTCAAGGATTTTCCTGAAATACCCGCTTCCAATCGTCACAGCGGGGAGCTCCTGGCGAGCCCGGGATCTGCCTCTAATTCTTCGATTGTTTTCGGCCAGTCGCCCTTGAGAAGGCGCGAGAGGGAACGGTCGGCCAGGATTTTTCCTTCCGTCTGACAGCGAGGGCAGTAATTGCACTCATTATCCGCATAGATGATGCGCTGCACTCTTGTTCCGCATACGGGACACGGTTTTCCGAATTTTCCGTGCACCGCCATTTCCGGGCGGAAGGCCGTGACTTTCTCCGGAAACGAGACGCCAGTCAATGCGCGAAGTCTCTGAATCCATTCGGTCAACGTGCCCTGCGTGGATGTGTAAAGCCGGGCAACCTCACCATCGCTTAGCTTCTGCGATTGCCGAAGCGGCGACAGCTTGGCGCGGTGCAGGATTTCATCGGAATATGCGTTGCCGATTCCGCTGAGAATGTGCTGATCCGTCAGAATTCGTTTCATCGTGTGGTTTTCTTTGACGATTGCCGCCCGAAATTGCCCGAGAGAGGCATTCATGACTTCGAGACCGCCGCGATCGAAACCGGCGAGCGAGGATTCGCCCTTTACCAGGTACAAAGCCGCGCGCTTCTTCGTGCTTGCCTCAGTCAGGAGCAGAGTACCCTGCGGAAAATCGAACGCAGCAAGCCCAGCTTTGCCGGGCGCCTTCGCACCGCGTTTTTTCCAATGAAATCTTCCGGCGATCATGAGATGAAAAACGAGAAACAGTTCATTTTCGAGGTCCCAGACGATCTGCTTCCCGATGCGGCGCAGGCCGAGTACTTCTTTGCTTTCCGCTTCAATTAGAGGCGGTTCGAAGCTTCGCAGAAGAAACGGGCTGGCAATGCGGATTTTCTCTAACGGCTGATGGACAATTCTGGATTGGAGGCTTTCGATGTAAACGGTCAGATCGGGAATTTCGGGCATTTGGGATGGGTCTCTTGACGATGTGCCTTCCGACGAAATGAACAGGCCAAATATAGCTAGGAGACACGCCAATATCAACGAATGTCGGGTGTGATTTCTTGCATCATCGGGGAATCTAATGAAAGTGAGTCGTTGACTCATTTAGAAATCCAAATCAAACGGGGCCGCCTGTTAAGTCGTCGGTACGTCGATTCGCACTATTGACAATCTAAAAGACAATCGCTACATTCGTGCTTTACCGCATCCCGAATACTCCCCGCGTTTCGCGAGTATGCAGAAGCTTCTCGATTCCGGGATTCTTCTGAACCTGAAAAAAATCGATTTTCATCATGAGAAAACCCGTCTGCGTCGTCCCCTTGTACGGTGCGCTCCTGATCTCTCTCATGCTCGTCAAACCGCAAGCACTCCTCTCTCAAGCGCCCGCAGATTTCCATCTCAGCGGTTACTCGGGCGGACTGGCGCCGTGGGAAAATACCGTCCACCTCACGATCGACTCGGCGGGGAACGGCGCATATTTCGTGAGACAGACGCACGCCGATCCCTTCATCATTCTGCGCACGTTTCAACTGACAAGATCACAGCTCGATTCAATCTATCTCTCAGCAATCAATCATCAGTTCTTCGTTCTCGACTCAGCGTACAAAAGCACGGCTCTGGACGGTTCATTCCTAGAATTGACAATACAGGCTATTGGAACCTCACATTATGTCCGCAGTATGAATATTGCGGTTCCGGCGCTGGACAGTCTCGTGCGGGAGGTCAACGCGATTACACCGGACTCGTTGGACTTGATCTACGATGAGCTATTGCCGGGCAGCTTCTTGAATGAAAGGGAAAGACAGGTAAGAATTGTTCCCCCCGGAGTCTACGCCGCGGCCGACAGTTCAGCCACGACCGCCGAGGCATTTGGGTGCCAGATCGTCGTAACGATAAAGCTGCAACTGTTCGGGACTGCCGACGATTCAGTGGCAAGAATCATCAAGGAAGACATCGAGCAGAAATGGAATGACACGCACTATACCGTCGGAGGCGGCGGTCCGACCTATAGCTGGTGTCCGGTCATTTTTAAAGTGGTGACAGTTGTCGGCGGTGACCCACTGCCGTACTATCATTACATTACCCTCATCCGCCAGAGGAACTTTCGCTCGTACGTCGCTTTACTTACTCCCCCCAATTCCGGACCCAGCCTGGGCGGAACTTGGTCCGATCCGCGCTCCGATACCAGCAAGAATCTGTATGCGCACGAGGCCGGCCATTTGATGGGATTGACGGACCAGTACAAGGACGACTCGACCACGAATCCGGTTACGGCGCATATCATCCCCGGACATGAGAACGATCTGATGGCAAGATTGGGGAAAGGACCGAACCCCTCGATGCCCACGCCGCCGGCGATCGATTCCATCATCCGGTCTTCCGGGGTACTTTGTCCCCAGTATTGTTGCCAGACTTATGCGCTGCCCGGATTGCCATATCAAAATTACTCCATCCCTCTTCCTTTTGGTAACATCGTGTATGAGGTCTTTCCGATAAATAACAACCTTACTATTACAGCCAACGGGAACGGGCTTTGGTGGCAAAATTCAAAGACAGGCGGACCGCTCTTTTTCCCCCCGTTCGGGACGTCAGTTGCGAACGTCTACAAGGACGAGGAGCACCCCATCAACAATCTCTTTCCACTAGACCTGGCACTCGGCACGGGACAGGTTTACCAGATAAATCCGACCCTTCAGGGGTATTACCCGATCTACCGGGGTAATGTGTTCGCCGGATCCTCCGCGGGTTCGCAGAGCATCCTGAAAATTACCGGAGATGATCTCTACGCCCTCGGTAGCACCTACATATACGTCAGCCGCGATGCCGGCGCAACCTGGCAGATCGATTCCGCCGGTATGGGAAATAATTTTGTTTTCGACATTGCTCTCGATAGCCTGCAACGTGTGTATGCAGCCACGATCAACGGTCTTTTTGTACAGCTTCCCGATTCGAACATTTGGAAGAGGGATACCTCCTACACGGGACCGTCGAATCTCTTGCGCATCTTTGTCGACCGGCGGAATCGCCTCTTCCTCGCCGTCAATGGCGGCGGCATCTATAAAAGCACTATCGGAGGTGCGGCTTGGAGTCAGGATTTAACCTGGAGCGGGAATACCGTTAAATTGTTCTCCGACGATTCTTATGGAAATATCTACGCCCTCGATTATAAAAACGAGCTCTACCGGTCGCCCGGCGGTACTCAGGCCTGGCTCCGCTTCGATTCCTCGATTACCGGTCTCACGATCAACGCAGCGAATCTCTATGACATCAAGGGAGATTCAACGCTGTTCGCAGCAACCTCATTTGGAATTTTTGGAAGTGCTGACCAGGGACTGACCTGGGCCCCGGCGAACACCGGGCTGGCCGCCCAAAACGTTTATGGGATCGCAAAATCGATTGCTGGAAGGGTGACCGTTTCGACCGACCTGGGGATATTCACCAAGGAAATGGGCAATCCGTTATGGACGAAACGCTATCCGCTCAACGGATATCTGGGCCAACTGGGACTCTTCGATGACGGCATCGGAAATCTGCATGCGGTGCAGCCGAACACAAACCCCTTCTCACTGACATCGGGTCCGATCTTCACAAGCACGGACAATGGAATTTCGTGGAGTTATGATACCGCCGGCCTTGCATCAACAAGAGGCACTCTATTTTCAGTCGATGAAACGGGCACCGAGCACCTCGCTACAGCGGTGTACGGCGGAAGCTTTTACTCGCTCATGTTCGAAAAGCCGCCGGGAGGAAGTTGGACACCCGACACGACGAATTTTCTATCGGCAAACTACAGTTTCAGCGCCAGCATGAATACCGATAAGCATGGAATGTTCTATGTAAGCGGCTCATTAAACGGGAGAAAGGTACTCCGCCGTCCGATAGCGGGCGGGCCCTGGAGCCCCGATACTGCAGGAACCTCGGGTATCAATTACTTCTTTCAAATGACGCCTGACAAAAACGGGGCCATGTTTGGCGCTTCGGGAGGGGGCATTTACCGTCGTGGGAGCGGATCCTGGTCGCCTGTCCCGATGCCCTCCCAACTCTCAAACGAATCGGTAAGCGCAATCTCGGTCGATTCGAGCAATGCCCTGTTCGCGGCGTTCGTTCAGTTCTCATTTCCTGCGGTGATCGGACGCGGCGTCTATTTCTCACTGGACACCGGTGCAAGCTGGACGTATGCAGGACTCGACAGCCTGCCGGTGTTCCGGCTCGTTTCATATGGCGACACGACGTATGCGATAACCAATATCGCTCTCTATAAATTGACGCGGAGTCCCTTTTTGGGAGTCTCCGGGGGTCAACTGATGCCATCGGGATTCCTACTGTCTCAGAACTTTCCGAATCCGTTTAACCCGTCGACGAGAATTCAATTCTCGATTCCGATCAGTCAGCACGTCAGCGTGAAGATTTTCGACCTGCTCGGGGCGGAGATTACGACGCTTGTCAATGAATTCAAACAGCCTGGCACCTACACTGTAACATGGGATGCCCGAAAATTGCCGAGCGGCGTTTATTTTTGCCGGCTGCAGAGTGAATCGTTCACCGAAATGAAGAAGTTACTCCTGCTCAGGTAATTTCAGCCCCGACTGAACCCACTTGACACTTTCGGCATAACCTTCTATATTCGGCGAGGAGGATCCGACCCTTCTCTCCCTGATCGCTCTCGCTGACCGGATCATCCGGAGCCCCGATGACTAAAGAAGTCGCTCTCTCGTTTCTCGCCCTTGCCCTCACGCAGGCATCTCTTGCGCAGGTGGAAAAATTCGACGAAGAATGGCGCTGGTCGCATTTTACTACCGAATCGGGCCTCCCTTCAAACCAGGTATTCGCCGTCGCTGAAACTCCCGATTCGATCGTGTGGGCCGCGACGTCCGGGGGCCTTGCGTGGTTCGACGGTTTCCGGTGGCATTCTTTGCCGGACACACCTGCTTTTTACAAGAGACGTGCCACGGCTTTGGTACCGAACACAGAC
>Ga0137396_10000311_pt1 | contig 21863 bp, 24 predicted proteins | sample czc16metaG_FD_108284 | JGI IMG/M metagenome (GOLD analysis project Ga0137396, IMG submission 108284) | Vadose zone soil microbial communities from Angelo Coast Range Reserve, California, USA - czcobulk3.16 metaG | ecosystem: Environmental > Terrestrial > Soil > Vadose zone | place: USA...
GACCCGCTCAAGCGCTCGGCCCTCGAGGAGCGCGACTTCGCCCAGCGTCCGGGGGGCGCCGCGGCCGCCGCGGCAGGCGACCTCTCGGCGATCTTCAAAGACACGGCGCTTTCGGGCGCGCGGCCCGACTTCAACAGCTTCCTGAGGAAGGGCGACGAACGCCTGAAGCTCCTCGAACAGATGGACCGCCTGCCGGACCTCCAGTCGGACTTCACGAACACGCAGTACAAGATGGTCTTCCGCAAGTCGAAATCGCTGCGCGGCGGACTCAGCCCCGACATCTCGCCGCAGAAGCTGCGCGAGCTCCTCGAGGAGATGCAGCGGCTCGGTCGTAAGGGCGGCAACTGGACCGGCGACGCGGCCGAGGGCATGGAAGCGCTCGAGGGCGGCCAGAGCGATCGCGCCCTCGAGGCCATGCAGCGTGCGCTCGACAAGATGCGCGCGCAGGACGAGGCGCAACGCTCGGGCAAGAACCTGCGCGGCGGGCGCGACGACCGCGGGCCGCGCGGGCGCGAGCGCGGCCGCGGCGGTGAGGGGATCGGTCCCGAGGACCAGGACTTCGGCGAGGGCGAGGGGCTCCTGCCGGGCCGCGGCAAGAGCGGCGCGCCCAAGGGCGAGGCGACCGCGCGGCTCCGCGCGAACCCCTTCGACGTCGGCGTCGAGGGAGAAACGCGTCGTGGGCGGAAGGACGGCTACGACACCAACATGACGGGCCGCGGCGGGCAGATGGCCTCACGCCTGCAGTACCTCGGCGTCATCGGGCAGTACCGGAAGCTGATGGAGGACGCGATCACCCGGGAGCAGGTGCCGCGCGACTATCACGACCAGATCCGGAACTACTTCCAGTCCCTCGACGAGCGCTAGCATGCCCGCGACGCGCGACGTGCTGCTGAGCCCCGAATTCCTGGCGCAGCTCGAGCGCCTGTCGCTCTTCTCACGCCGGGTCTTCCGCGGGCGCGTGAAGGGAGAGCGCCGGAGCCCGCGGCGCGGGCACAGCGTCGAGTTCTGCGACTACCGCGGCTACGGCGCCGGCGACGATCTCCGCTACGTTGACTGGAACATCTACGGCCGCCTCGACCGTCTCCACGTCAAGCTCTTCGTTGACGAGGAGGAGCTCTGTCTGCACCTCCTGCTCGACGCCTCGGCGTCCATGGACTTCGGGACACCGACGAAGCTCGAATACGGCGCGCGGATCGCCGCGGCGCTCGGCTTCATCGGCCTCGTCAACATGGAGCGCGTCGGCGTGGGCGTGTTGCGTGAGCTGGTGACGGAGGGCTGGGCGCCCACGCGCGGTCGCGGGCACGTCGTGAGCCTGCTCGAGTTCCTGAGCCGCGTGACTCCCGTCGGAGGTACGCGGCTCAACGACGGGCTCCAGAACTACGCGATGCGGTCGCGTGACCCCGGGCTCGCCGTCGTGATCTCCGACCTGCTCGATCCCGCGGGGTACGAGACCGGTGTGCGGGCGCTGCTCGAACGGCGCTTCGACGTCCATCTCGTCCACGTCCTGGCGCCTGAGGAGCTGGACCCCGAGCTCGCCGGCGACCTCCGCCTCGTCGACAGCGAGACCGCCGAGGTCCGCGAGCTCAGCGTGGACGGTGACGCCATCCGCGCCTATCGGCGGCGGCTCCGCGCGTTCCTCGAGCGCGCGGAGGCCTTCTGCCGCGCGAAGGAGATCGGCTACCACCGGGTCACGACCAACACGCCCGCGGAGGAGTTCGTGCTCTCGCAGATCCGGGGCCGCCTGCTCGTATGAATTTCCTCTCGCCCCTCGCGCTCGCGCTGTTCGCGCTGGCGCTCCCCCTCGTTCTCCTCTACTTTCTCAAGGTCCGCCGCCGCGAGCGTCGGGTGGCGAGCTTGCTCCTGTGGGATCCGTCGTTACGCGACCGCGAGGCCTCCGCGTTCTTCCAGCGACTGCAGCGCGACCCGCTACTGATTCTCCAGCTCCTGGCGCTCCTCGCCCTCTCGGTGGCGCTGGCGCGCCCGGCCGTGACGATCATGGGTGACGGCGCGCGCAAGGTCGTCATCGTGCTCGACACGTCCGCCTCGATGAAGGCGCGCGACGTCTCGCCCTCCCGCTTCGAGGTCGCGCGCGGCCAGGCGCTCGGCCTCGTGCGGCGCCTGAGCGAGGGCGCCGAGGTCATGGTGATCGAGGCGGGCGTCCAGCCGAGGGTGACGGCCGCGCTCGCACGTGACCGCGAGCGCGCGCTGGCCGCGATCCACGCCGCCCGGGCCCGCGACCTGCCGAACCGGCTCGTCGAAGCCGTGCGCACGGCGCGCGCGCTCGTCGCGGCGGATCCACGCGCCGAGATCCATGTCTTTACCGACGGTGCCTTCACGCTCCCGCAGGGCCCCGAGACGAGCGACCCGCGCGTCCGGTGGGTCGGCGTGGGCCGGCGGAGCCAGAACGTCGGGATCACGAACCTCTCGATCCGGAAGAACTACTTCGGGTCTTTCGAGCACCAGGCGTTCGTCTCGCTCGTGAACTACACGGCGGAGCCGCAGACGTTCACGTTCACGCTCGAGCTCGAGCACCAGCCGATCGCCGAGAAGCAGGTCACGCTCGAGCCCAACGTCCGCCGGTCGGTCGTTCTGCCGTTCACCCATAGCGGCGGCGGTACCGTGATGGCGCGCCTCCAGATCGATGACGACCTCTCCGTGGACGACGTCGCCTACGCCGTCCTTCCGCCCCCGCGCAAGATTGCCGTCCTGCTCGTGAGCTCGGGCAACCTCTTCCTCGAGAAGGTTCTGAGAACCGATCCCCAGGTGTCGCTCGAGGTGAAGACCCCGGACCAGTACTCGGGCGGCATGGGCGAGGCCGACGTCGTCATCCTGGACTCCGTCGCGCCGCCACGCGCGGGGCCGGGGCGCTTCGTCTTCGTCAACGCGGTGCCCCCCGACGTGCCGCTCGAGGTCCTCGGCAGGATCGAGCGGCCGACCGTCATGGACTGGGACCGGGCGCACCCGGTCATGCGCCACGTCGAGTTCGCGAAGGTCGCCATCGAGGACGCGCTGCGCGTGCGGCCGCTCGCCGCGGGCCGCCCCCTCGTCGAGGCGGTGGGCGGACCGCTGATCTACGCCCTGGAGGAGCCTAATCGCAAGGCGATCTTCATCGGCTTCGACCTCTTCAAGACCGACCTGCCACTGCGGATCGCGTTCCCGCTGATCCTCTCGAACGGCCTGCGCTGGCTCCACCCGGCCGGGCTCGACCAGTCGAGCCTCCAGTTCGCCGCGGGCCAACTGATCCTCCTGCCCGTGGCACATGGCGTGTCGAGCGTGACCGTCACCACACCGAGCGGGCGGACCGTCAAGGCGCCCGTCACACGCGGTGTCGTGAGCTTCACCGACACGGACGAGGTCGGCGTCTACTCGCTCACGACCGCGCGGGGGGAGACGCGCGTCGCCGTCAACCTGATGGACGCGGACGAGTCGAACCTCGCGCCACGGCCCTTGCCGGTGACCGCCGGGGCCGTGACTGCCGCGCCGGCGCCCATTCCGATCCAGCGTGAGCTGTGGCCGCTGTTCGTGCTGCTCGCCGCGGCGCTGCTCGCGGTAGACGCGCTCCTCTACTGGCGCCGCCAGAGCGCGGGTCGTCTCCGCATGCCTAGCACGGTGGGCGATCGGTGGGCGCTCGCCGTGCGTGGCGCGCTCCTCGCCATCCTGCTCCTGACCCTGCTGCGGCCGAGCCTGCCGCGCTGGGTCGACCGGATGAACGTCGTCTTCCTCCTCGATATGTCCGACAGCGTGAGCCTCGCGGCGCGGGAGCGCGCCTACCGCTTCGTCGCCGAGGCCGCCCGCTCGATGAAGAGCGGCGACCGCCACAGCGTGATCGTCTTCGGCGAGGCGGCCGTGGTGGACCAGACGCTGACGAACAAGCCCGCGATCGAACGGCCGAAGGCGCCGGTTGATGGCCGGGGGACCAACATCTTCCAGGCGATCCAGCTCGCCCTCGCGATGCTGCCGCCAGGCCAGGCCAATCGCGTGGTCATGCTCACCGACGGCCGCCAGAATCAGGGCAGCGCTCTCGCCGGTGCGCAAGCCGCGAAGGACGCCGGCACCGACCTCTACTACGTGGCGGCGCCGCTCACCTTCACGCAGGAGGTCGTCGCCGAGGCGCTCGTGCTCCCGCAGGAGGTCAAGTACGGCGAGCCGTTCCAGGCAAAGGTGGTGGCGTGGAGCTACAAGGAGACGCAGGGGCGGCTCTCGCTCTTCCGGAACGGGGAGTTCCTCGGCTCGCAGGTGGTCCGGTTCAGCGCGGGCAAGAACGTCTTCAGCTACCGGCAGGCGCTCGACACGAGCGGTATTCACGTCTACCAAGCGGCGATCGAGGTCGACGGCGACACGATCGAGGAGAACAACCGCGCGGTGGGCGCCGTGGTGGTGCGTGGCCGGCCCCAGGTCCTGCTCGCGGAGAAGGACCGGAGCCACGCGCAATCCCTCGCGGCAGCGCTCCGATCTCAGAACATCGAGGTGACGGTCGTCGAGCCCCCTGGGATCCCGACCGAGCTCGCGGGCCTGCAGAAATACGACGGTCTCGTGCTCTCGAACGTGTCGTCGCTCAAGCTGACGCGCGCCCAGATGGGTCACATCCGCGACTACGTGCGTGACTACGGCGGCGGCCTCGTGATGCTCGGTGGGGAGGAGAGCTTCGGTCTCGGCGGCTACTACCGCACGCCGGTCGAGGAGGCGCTCCCCGTCACGATGGAAGTCAAGCAGAAGGTCGAGATCCCGAGCCTCGCCGTCGTGCTCTCGGTCGACCGCTCAGGCTCGATGGCGATGTCCACCGACGAGAAGGTGACCAAGCTCGACCTCGCCAAGGAGGCCGCGCACCTCGTGGTGGACCTGCTCGACGAGCGGAATGAGGTCGGTGTCATGAGCTGGGACACCGAGTTCATCTGGGACGCCCCGGTGCGCCAGGCGAAGGACAAGCAGGCGATCCACCACGCCATCGCCACGATCAAAGCGGGCGGCGGCACCGACGGCTACCCCGCGCTCAAGGAGTCCTACGCGGTCCTGTTCGAGCGGCCCGCGCTCCTCAAGCATGTCATCTTCCTTTCCGACGGACAGATGACGCGCGGCGACTTCCAGGGGTTGCTGCGGCGGATGGCGAAGGACAAGATCACCGTCTCGACCGTGGCGATCGGCAAGGACGCCGACGTCCAGCTGATGGTGGACGTTGCGAAGTGGGGGAAGGGCCGCTTCTACTACACCGAGGACTCGCAGACGATCCCGAGAATCTTCACTCTCGAGACGCAGCTCGCCTCGAAGGCATCGCTCGTCGAGCAGCCCTTCAAGCCGCAGCTGACGTCGCCGAACCACGAGGCGATGCAGGAGATCGACTGGAAGGGCGTGCCGCCCCTTGGCGGTTACGTGGCGACCACGCTGAAGTCCACGGCCGAGCTGGTGCTCATGAGCCACCAGGAAGACCCGGTGCTCGCGACGTGGCGCTACGGTCTCGGGCGCTCGGCCGCGTTCACGTCGGACGCCAAGGCGAAGTGGGGCGTCCTCTGGCTCCGCTGGCGCGACTTCAACAAGTTCTGGTCGCAGCTCGTGCGCTGGACGCTGCGGAGCGGGTCGCGCAGCGACACGGTCGCGATCGTCGACCGGCGCGACAACGTCGGCGAGATCACCGTGGACGCCGTTGACGCGAAGGGCGAGTTCATCAACTTCCTCGACTCCCAGGTCGGCGTGGTGGCGCCGAACCGCGAACGCACGGTGCTCGACCTCGAGCAGGTCGGGCCGGGTCGCTACCGCGGTCGGTTCCCCGCGCCGCAAGAAGGCGTCTACCTCGTCGGCATGGCCCAACGGCGGGGCGAACGGGTCATCGGCTCGCAGCTCGCGGGCCTCGTGGTTCCCTACGCGCAGGAGCTGCGCGACCTCGGCGTGGATGAGACGCTCCTTCGGGAACTGGCCGAGCTGACCGGCGGGGCGGCGCTCGAGGTCCCGCGCGACACGTTCCTCAAGGCGCGACGGCGGTCGCGCATCGCGGTCGAGATCTGGCCGTGGCTGGTCGGGCTGGTGGCGGTGCTGCTGGTCCCGGAGGTCGCGCTTCGGCGGCTCGGGCCGGGCGCGTTCGCTCCCTTCGCGGCGCTGATTCGGCGGCGCGTCGGCCGAAAGGAGGCTCACGATGGGTAGACGCGGACGGCGGTCCCGGCTCGGGCTTCTCGTGCTCGCGACGCTCCTCGCCTGCTCCGCCGCGGCAGGGGCCAACGTCAAGCCCCGCGCGATCGTCGTCCTGCCTTACGACGCGAGCGCGCTCGGGAGGGAGGAGCAGTGGCTGGGCGAGGGGGTCGCACAGCTGGTTGCGCTCGGTCTGGCCCAGCACCCGGCGTTCGTCCAGATCGAGCGCGCGCGTGTGCGCGCCTACGGACAGCCGGAGGTTTGGAGCGAGCCGGCAGTCCTCCAGGCGGCGCGCGGCGTTCATGCCGAGGCGGCCGTCTTCGGACGGATCGAGCGGCGTGGCGACGACTACGTCATCCTCGCGCGGCTCCTCGAGGTCAAGGGTGGCGGCGGCGAGGTCACCGCGCTCGATCCAGCCACGGCGCCCGAGGGCGAGCTCCTCGCCCGGATCGCCGCGCTCCCGCTCGGCTATGCCAAGACGCTCCGCGTCCCGCTGACGGACGCCGAGGCGGCGCGGATCGACCGCGCGACGCGGCCCACGACGTCGTTGCGCGCCTTCGAGCTCTACGCCCGCGGCATGATGGCGATGCAGCGCGGCAGCCAGGAGGGTAACGAGGCCGCGGTGGACCTGCTCGCGCGCGCGATCGAAGCCGACCCGAGCTTCGTCGTCGCGCAGTACACGCTCGGCGCGGTCCACCAAGCGCTCGGAAACCGCTGGAAGGCGGCCGCACAGTACCGTGCCTCGACGCAGCTCGACGCCGCCTACCCGGAACCGTACAAGGCCCTCGGCGACCTGTTCCTCGCCGCTCCGCGCCGCCTCTTCGACCAGGCGGTGGAGGCCTACAACAAGGCGATCGAGCTGCGCCCGTTTTACGCCGACGCCCACGTCGGGCTCGGCGACGCGCGGGCGGCGAAGGGCGAAGTGGACGGGGCGATCACCGCCTACCAGAAGGCGCTCGTGTTCAATCCCGTGAACCCGAAGGTCCACATGAGCCTCGGGAAGATCTACTACGCCGAGAAGGGCCTCTACTACGAGTCGGTCAATGCCTACAAGCGCGCGATCGAGTTCGACCCGCAGCTCGTCGAGGCCCGGATGGGACTCGGCGAGGTCTACGAGGAGAAGGGCCTCTACAAGGAGGCGATCGAGGAGTACAAGCGGGTGCTCGAGGCGGACGACAAGCATACGGGCGCGCTCTACAACCTGGCGCTGGTCTACGAGAAGGTGGATCCGCGCGAGGCGATCACCCACTGGGAGCGCTACATCCAGCTCGCGTCACCCCTGCAGACCGAGAAGGACTGGGTGGACGTCGCCCGTCAGCACCTCAAGAAGCTGAAGGGGCAGGTCAAAGACTAGGCGAGCAGCGCCTGCAGCTTGGCGCGGTCGAAGCCGACCACGACCTGGTCGTCCACGACGATCACGGGGATCTGCATCAGGCCGGTGAGCCGCACGAGTGACTCACGCGCGTCGGCATTCTCGACCACGTTGAGGTCTTCGAACGGCACACCCTGAGACGAAAGAAACTCTTTCGCCGCCTTGCAAGGCCCTCAGGTCGGGCTCGAATAGACCCGCACGGAATGGGTGTTCATCGGCGCCTCCCCGCTATTCTTATGACCGGCTCGCGCGCGGCCATTAGTATCATAACTGAGATGCAGCGACCGGCCGCGGAGGTTCGGAGATTCGCGTGGGCGAGCTGAGGAAGGACCCGACGCGGGGCCATTGGGTGCTGATGCGGCCCAAGGGCAAGCCTCCCCGGACGAGCGACTGCCCGTACTGTCCGGGCGGCGAGCATCTCACGGCGCCTGAGATCGCGGCGTACCGCAAGGACGGGCCTGCGCCGAACGCCCCGGGCTGGTCCGTGCGCGTGGTGCCCGAGGGCGACGCCTACTTCCGCATCGAGGATGAGCTCGTGCGCGAAGGCGTGGGGATGTTCGACATGATCTCCCCGCGCGGCGCGTCCGAGCTGATCGTCGAATCGCCCCATCACGAAGACACATTCGCGACGATGGATCCGGAAGCGCTCGAGGCCGTGCTCTGGATGTACAGAGACCGTCTCGTCGACCTGAAGCGCGACGGTCAGATCCGCGACATCCTGGTGTCGCGGCGTCACAAGAAACCCGGCGTGCCGCCCCATCACCCGTACTCCCGCGTGACGGCCATCCCGATCGTGTTCGACGACATGCGCCGCGAGCTTCGCGAGGCGCGCGAGTACTACCAGTACAAGCGCCGCTGCCTGTACTGCGACATGCTCCGGCAGGAGATCGGTGCCGAGGACCGCGTCGTGCGCCTGACGCCCTTCTTCGTCGCGGTCGTGCCGTATGCGGCGCGGACGCCGCTCGAGACGTGGATCCTCCCACGCCAGCACGCCTGCTCCTACGAGGACACACTCCGGCCCGAGAGCGGGCGCGACCTCGCGCATCTCCTCTCCGAATACTTCCGCGCGCTCGCGCAGGGTTTCGGCGATCCGGGTTATGAGATGGTGCTCCACACGGCGCCGAACCTCAGGTCGCGCATCCTGCAGGGCGACTGGGCGACGATTCGCGACGACTACCACTGGCACCTCGAGATCATCCCCCAGCCAGAGCGCGCCAACCGGGTCGGCGGGATCTTCGTGAACGAAGCTGCACCCGAGGTGTCGGCGGCGGAGCTGCGTCAGGCTTGGCCCGGCGGCGCCGCGCCGCCTCAGGGGTAGAGGCCCCGGACCGTGTAGCCCTCCGCCACGCGGCGGATCCCCTCCATGAGTGCGGCCGTCCGGAGATCCGTGCCCTCCTTCTGGCCGAGCGCCCACACCCGGTTGAAGGCCCGCGTCATCACCTCCTGGAGCCGCGAGGTGATCTCGCTCTCGCGCCAGAAGTAGTACTGGAGACCCTGCACCCACTCGAAGTAGGAGACGATGACGCCCCCCGCGTTCGCGAGGATGTCGGGGATCACCGTGATGCCGCGGTCGCGCAGGATGACGTCGCCCTCGGGCGTCGTCGGGCCGTTCGCACCCTCGACCACGACCGCCGCCTTGATGCGGTCCGCGTTGTCCTCACGGATCTGGCCGCCGACCGCCGCCGGAATCAGCACGTCGCACGGCCGCTGGAGGAGGTCCTCGTTGGAGACGGGGTCGGCGCCGGGAAAGCCCGTGACGCCGCCGCTCTCGGCGATGTGCGCCTCGAGCTGGCGGATGTCGAGCCCGTCAGGGTTCCAGATGCCGCCCTTGACGTCGCTCACCCCGGCGATGACCGCGCCCTCACGCCAGAGCAGGCGCGCCGCGACGCTGCCGACGTTCCCGACACCCTGCACGACCAACTTCCGTCCCTTGAGCTCCAGGCCGAGGTGGCGGACGGCCTGGTAGAGGGCGTAGACGATCCCGCGTCCGGTCGCCTCGCGCCGCCCCGCCGAGCCCCCGACGATGAGCGGAGTAGGTGTCCATCATCCAGGCCATGGTCTGCTCGTCGGTGCCGAGGTCCGGGGCCGGGATGTCGAGGTCGGGACCGATCAGGAGGATGATCTCCACGGTGTAGCGGCGCGTCAGATGCTCGAGTTCGCGCTTGGAGAGCTGGCGTGGGTTCACGCGCACGCCCCTTTTGGCGCCCCCGGTAGGGGAGGCCCATCAGGGCACACTTCCAGCTCATCAGCATGGCCAGAGCCGTGACCTCACCGAGGCTCACGTCCTTGTCGTACCGGAGGCCACCCTTGGTCGGGCCCAGCACCGTGCTGTGGTGGACTGTATATCCCAGGAAAACCTGGGTGTTGCCGTCGTCCATCCTCACTGGGATCGAAACAACCAGTGCTCGGCGTGGCAGGCGCAGACGCTCGTGAACCTCGGCCGCGAGATTCAATTTGCGGCTACTCGATCGAGCTGGGACAGGGACGTCCGAAACATAGGGGAATCGTCGAACTCGGATTCTCTGTGATCCCAAGCATTTCCTCGCTTGACAGACCCCCTCGGGGCTGCCAAACTACGACTGTATCGGTCGCCGATAGAAAGAGTCGCCCATAAGCCATAAGTGAGGATTGGCGAAAGCAATGCTGCGCTTCACCAAGCGCGCCGATTACGGGTTGATGGCGGTTCATTATATCGCCGTCCACGACAGCGTCGGTGCCGTCAGCGCCAAGCGGATCTCTGAGGAGTTCGGGATCCCGCCCGAGCTCTTGGCGAAGGTCCTCCAGCGCCTCGCAAAGCGCCGGCTGATCGTGAGCCAGAACGGCCCGAAGGGCGGCTACATCCTCGCGCGCCATTCGAACGAGATCACGGTGGGCGAGGTGGTGCGCGCGTTGGAGGGACCGATCAGTATCGTGAGTTGCCTGGATCACAGCGGGTGTCCTCAGGAGCCGCGTTGTAACCTGCGACGTCCGGTGCAGAAGCTCCAGACGGCAATCAGCCAACTGCTCGACACGATGAGCCTCGCGGAGCTGACGAGCGACGACGTCCCGCAGATCCTCTCGATCCGGGCGTAAGGAGACGGCACTCATGGCCCTGAAGTTCCCGATCTTCATGGACGCGCAGTCGACGACTCCGGTGGACCCGCGGGTCGTGGACGCGATGCTGCCGTACTTCACCGAGAAGTTCGGCCATCCGGCGAGCCGCAACCACCCGTTCGGCTGGGAGGCGGAGGCCGCCGTCGATGCCGCGCGGGGTCAGATCGCGAAGCTCATCGGCGCCCGCGATCCGAAGGAGCTCGTGTTCACCTCGGGCGGGACCGAGTCCATCAACCTCGCGATCAAGGGCGTCGCCGAAATGTACCGCGAGAAGGGCACCCACATCGTCACGACCGTGATCGAGCAGCGGGCGGGGCTCGACGTGTGCAGGCGCCTCGAGCGGCAGGGCTTCGAGGTCTCGTACGTCCCCGTGCAGCCGGACGGTCTCGTGGACGTCGAGGCGATCCGCAAGGCGCTGACTGACAAGACGATTCTCATCTCCGTCATGTTCGCGAACAATGAAATTGGCACGATCCAGGACGTCGCGGCGGTCGGCAGGCTCGCCAAAGAGAAGGGCATCCTCTTCCACACGGACGCGACGCAGTCGCTCGGGAAGATCCCGGTGGATGTAGAAGGGATGGGCATCGACCTGCTCTCCTGCACCTCGCACCTGATCTACGGCCCGAAGGGCGTGGGCGCGCTCTACGTCCGGCGCAAGGCGCCGCGCGTGCGCCTCGCGCCTCTGCTCGACGGCGGTGGCCACGAGCGTGGGATGCGGTCGGGCACGCTCCCGGTGCCGCTCGTCGTCGGCTTCGGGCGTGCCGCTGAGCTCTGTGGCGAGGCGATGCCGGAGGAGCGCACGCGCCTCGCGGGGCTCCGCGACAGGCTTCAGGACGCGATCCTCTCGAAGGTCGACGAGGCGTTCCTCAACGGGCACCCCGAGCGGCGCCTCCCGCACAACCTGAACATCTCCTTCGCCTATGTCGAGGGCGAATCGCTCCTGATGGGACTCAACAAGGAGACGGCACTCTCCTCGGGTTCGGCCTGCACCTCCTCGACGCTCGAGCCCTCGTACGTCATCGCGGCGCTCGGCGCGAGCGCGGAGCTGGCCCACTCTTCCATCCGGTTCAGCCTCCACCGCTTCAACACGGCGGAGGAGATCGACTATGTCGCAAAGCGGACGATCGAGGTCGTGACGCGGCTGCGCGACATGTCGCCGCTCTACGAGCTCGCCAAGGAAGGCGTAGACATCAAGTCCATTCAGTGGAAGGCTGAGTAAGGGGGTCGTCCATGGCGTACAGCGAGAAGGTCGTGGATCACTACAACAACCCGCGTAACGTCGGCTCCTTCACGAAGGACACGCCGGGCGTCGGGACGGGGCTCGTGGGCGCGCCGGAGTGCGGCGACGTGATGAAGCTCCAGATCAAGGTCAATCTTGAGACCGGTCTCATCGAGGACGCCAAGTTCAAGACGTTCGGGTGTGGCAGCGCGATCGCCTCGTCGAGCCTGGCGACCGAGTGGCTCAAGGGCAAGACGGTCGACGAGGCCGCGAAGATCAAGAACACTGACATCGTGAACGAGCTGAAGCTGCCGCCGGTGAAGATCCACTGCTCGGTGCTGGCCGAGGACGCGATCAAGGCGGCGCTGTCGGACTACAAGGAAAAGTGGGCTTCCGCGAACGCGGCGGCCGACTCGAAGTAGGAAGGGGGAGGCGAGGCGCCATGGCAGTCACGTTGTCCGAGGCCGCGGCCAAGCAGGTGAAGGAGCTCAAGCAGGCTCAGAACCTGCCCGACACCGTCTTCCTCCGCATGGGCGTGAAGGGCGGCGGGTGCTCCGGGATGTCGTACGCGCTCGAGTTCGACAGCGAGAAGGGTCCGCACGACAAGGAGTTCGACATCGACGGCATCAAGGTCGTGGTGGACAAGAAGAGCTACCTCTACCTGAACGGCACGACACTCGACTACGTCCAGCAGGGGCTGACGGGCGGCTTCACCTTCATCAACCCCAAGGCGAAGTCGAGCTGTGGATGCGGCACCTCATTCTCGGCCTAACCGGGTCGGCCGAATCGCGGAGAACGGGCCCGGCGAAGGGCCCGTTCTCATTTTGAGAAACCGCTAGGAGCGATGGACTACTTCGAAGTCTTTGGGCTTCCACGGCGGCTCGTGCTGGACGCGGCCGAGCTGCAGCGGAAGTTCTACGAGTTGTCGCGGCGCACCCACCCGGATTTCCACCAGTCCGCGGCGCCGGAGGAGCAGGCGCGCGTGCTCGAGACCTCGGCGCGGCTCAATGCGGCGTACCGGGCGCTTCGTGACCCGATCGCCCGAATCGAGTACCTCGTCCGTCTCGAGGAGGGCCGCGATACCAAGGAGGGTGCGGCCGAGAAGCCGAAGGCGCCGCCGGCCCTGCTCGCCGAGATGTTCGAGATCCAGGAAGCGCTCGAGGAGGCGAAAGCCGGCGGCCTCGACCCATCGGGGTATGAGGCGCTGCGCGCGCGGAGGGACGAGCTGTTCGCACGCGTGCGCGAGGTCGAGGCGGATCTCGTGGGGCGGATCAGTGAGGCGTGGGATCAGGCGGCGCCCGAGAGGCGGGCGCCCCTTCTCGGGCAGTTCAAGGAGGCGCTCGCGACCCGGGCGTACCTCTGCACGGTGATCGACGACCTTGGCCAGGCGCTCGGAGAGAGCCAGGACGGACATGTCGCACATCGTCGGCATTGACCTCGGGACCACGAACAGCCTCGTCGCCTACGTGGACGAGACGACCGGGCTCCCGCGCGTGATCCCCGACCGCGAGGGGCAGATGCTCCTGCCGTCGGTCGTCGCCTTCACGTCCGACGGCGTCCTCGTGGGCGCCGGGGCCAAGCGCCAGCTCGTGCGCCGGCCCGAGACGACCGTGTACTCGGTGAAGCGGCTGATGGGCCGGGGCTATGAGGATGTCAAGGACGAGCTCTGCTACTTCCCGTTCAAGGTGCGGCCGGGCGACGGAGTCGTGAAGATCCAGGTCGGCGACCGCGCGGTCACGCCGCCGGAGGTCTCGGCGATCGTGCTGAAGTCGCTCAAGGAGCGCGCGGAGGCGCACTTCGGCGAGCCCGTCGCGAAGGCCGTCATCACGGTGCCCGCGTACTTCAACGACAGCCAGCGCCAGGCCACGAAGGACGCCGGCCGCATCGCGGGCCTCGACGTGGTGCGAATCGTCAACGAGCCGACGGCGGCCTCGCTCGCCTATGGCCTCCACCGACGCGGCGACGGCGTCATCGCGGTCTACGACCTCGGGGGCGGGACCTTCGACATCTCGATCCTGCGCGTCAAGGACGGCGTGTTCGAGGTGCTCGCGACGAACGGCAACACCCGTCTCGGCGGCGACGACTTCGACCGCGCGATCGTCGTGTGGCTGCTCGACGACATTCTGGCCAAACACGGTGCCTATCTCGGGCGCGACAACGAGGCGATGCAGGAGCTGCGGCTCGCGGCGGAGGCGGCGAAGATCCGCCTCTCGTCGGAAGAGCGAACGACGCTCACGATCCCGTTCGACGCGTTCACCTACCACGGAGCGCTCACGCGCGCCGACGTCGAGACGCTGATCGGCAAGCTCGTGGAGTCGACGCTCGGCCCTTGCCGCATGGCCCTGGCCGACGCCGGCCTCGCCCCGGCAGGCATCGACGAGGTCGTGCTGGTCGGTGGGTCGACGCGCGTGCCGCTCGTGCGCCGGCGCGTGCAGGAGCTCTTCGGTCAGGTGCCGCACAGCCAGCTGAACCCCGACGAGGTGGTCGCGCTGGGCGCCGCGGTGCAGGCGCAGATCCTGGCCGGCGGGATCACGAACATGCTTCTGCTCGACATCACGCCGCTCTCCCTCGGGATCGAGACGCTCGGCGGCGTCGTGAGCGTGTTGATCCCGCGCAACACGACCATCCCGACGAGCGCGCGCGAGATGTTCACCACGTCGGTCGACGGGCAGACAGTCGTGGACATGCACGTCGTCCAGGGCGAGCGGGAGCTCGCCAAGGACTGCCGCTCGCTGGCCCGTTTCGAGCTCCGAGGCGTCGACCCGATGCCGGCCGGGATGCCGAAGATCGAGGTGACCTTCCTCATCGACGCGAACGGGATCCTCCAGGTGACCGCGAAGGAGCTCCGCACGGGGAAGGCGGCCGCGATCGAGGTGAAGCCGACCTACGGCCTCTCGGAAGCCGACATCGACCGGATGGTGGAGGAGTCGTTCACGTACGCCGAGGCGGACGTGGAGGCGCGGCTCCTGATCGAGGCGCGCAACGAGGCGGACACCGTGATCACCCACGTCGAGCGCGCGCTCCGTCAGGCCGGCGAGCTCGTCGCCGCCGCCGAGCGCGAGCGCATCCGCGCCGCGCTCGAGGCGCTGCGCCAGGCGCGCGGGGCCGACGACCGGCACCGGATCCAGGAGCAGACGGCCGCGCTCAACCGAGCGACGGAGCACCTCGCCGAGGCAATGATGGACACGGCGCTGAAGGGTGCGCTCGGCAGCCGGCGCGCGGCGGAGATCATGGCCGGGGGAGTCGAGAGGGGAGTGTATCCCCCCTCCCCCAAGGAATCGTGATGGCCACACACAAGGTCACGTTCCTCCCGCTGAACGTCACGGTCGAGGTGGACGACGCGAAATACCCGCTCGCCGACCACGGCAAGCCGGGCTCGCTGCTCGACATCGCGCTCGCGAACGACGTCCACCTCGAGCACAACTGCGGTGGGAGCTGCGCCTGCACGACCTGCCACGTCATCGTGCGAGAGGGCGCGGAGAACCTGAGCGAGATGGAGCCGGACGAGGAAGACCGCCTCGACATGGCTGAAGGGCTCACGATCCGCTCGCGCCTCGGCTGCCAGGCGGTCGTGCGCGGCAACGTCGTGGTGGAGATCCCGAAATGATCACGTGGCGCGACACCGAGGACATCGCGATCGCCCTCACCGAGCACCACCCGGACCTGGACCCGCTGAGCGTCCGCTTCACGGACCTCCACCGGTGGGTGACCGAGCTCCCGGGCTTCTCCGACGACCCGAAGGCCTCCAACGAGAAGCTGCTGGAGGCGATCCAGATGGCTTGGCTTGAGGAGTACCGGGACCGATGAGCGCCCCCGGCCGGGACGTCATCGCGCCGGCGGTACTACCAGGTGATGACTTGGTCGGATTCGAAGATCAGCTCGAGGAGGCGGTTGTAGGACAGGTCGTCGGGCACGCGGTGAGGGGTGGCGCCGGCCGGGAGCTCGGGCCGCGCGGCGCCGGGCAGGAATACCACGGTCACCCGATCACCCGCGCGCAGGTTCTGCTCGATGGTGGCGCGGGCGAGGGTCGCGTCGGAGGCCTTGAGGAGATGGAGCACCGCCGCCATCAGAACACGAGGAACCGACGGCCCTGCCGCAGGAGCTCGGCGATCCGCTCGCGCGAGACCGAGACGACCTCGTGGCCGTCGGCGTTCCAGTCCGGGTCAGTCGGGATCGCGTCGGTCGCGACGTGGAAGGGGATGCCCAGCGCCTTGAGGTTCGCACGGAACTTCGCGATGTCGTCGCCGTCGACGAGCTCGTCCGTGTCGCCGTCGAGCAGGTGCGCGGCCGGGCCCGCGAGGACGAACGTCACGTCGTTCTCGCCGGCGACGATGCCGAGCCCGATGCGCATCGCCTCGTTGGCCCTGTGCGACGAGCGCGGGTCCGACGAGATCAAGACGACGACCGGGGGGTCCTCGGACACGGACCCGGCTCCGCCAGACACGTCAGTTGAGCGCGACGAAGCGGTCGGTGCCGTTGATCAGATCGGTCAGCACCACGAGGCCGCAGTAGGTAACGCGATCCGAATCCTTGAGGGGAATGCGCCGCTTCTGGCAGCCGTAGGCGCACACGAAGAGCCTCGCACCGTGGTCGGACAGCTCGCGGATGCGCGGGTCGTCGAGCGCGCGGACCCCGTCGTCGATGAGATAGAGATAGAGCTCGGCGCCGCGGTCGAGCGCCGCGCGCGCGAGCCCCACGGCGGTCTCGAGGTTCGCGTGCTCGAGCCCCGTGGACAGGAGCAGACCGAGCTTCTTTTTCGTGAGATCCATCTCGGAGCGAGCGTAGCATCGCCCTGAACAGGAGAGCAAGCGAATGAGCCGCCACGTGTACCTCGATCACAACGCTTCGACGCCGGTGCACCCCGAGGTACTGGCCGAGATGTTGCCGTTCTTTGGCGAGATCTACGGGAACCCGTCGAGCATCCACGGCTTCGGCCGCGAGGCGCGCGACGGCGTGGAGCAGGCACGGGAGCGCATCGCGCGGTTCCTCTCGGTGTCGCCGCAGGAGGTCGTCTTCACCTCGGGCGGCACCGAGTCGGACAACCTCGGCGTGAAGGGCCTGGCGTGGGCGCGCGGCCGGGGACACGTCATCACGTCGCGCGTCGAGCACCACGCGGTGCTGCGCACCTGCCAGACGCTCGAGGCGCAAGGCTACGACGTCACCTATGTCGGCGTGGACGCGCACGGCATGGTGGACCCGGACGAGGTCCGGCGCGCGATCCGGCCGGACACGATCGCGATCAGCGTCATGCACGCCAACAGCGAAGTGGGGACCGTGCAGCCGATCGGCGCGATCGGCCGGCTGGCGCGCGAGCGCTCGATCCCGTTCCACGTGGACGCCGTCCAGACCCTCGGCAAGATCCCGCTGGACGTCGACGCGCTCGGCGTGGACGTCCTCTCGTTCTCGGGCCACAAGATCTACGGCCCCAAGGGCATTGCCGGGCTCTATATCCGCAAGGGCACGAAGATGGTGTCGATCCAGCACGGCGGTGAGCACGAGCGGCGCCGGCGCGCCGGGACCGAGAACGTGCCCGGCATCGTGGGGCTCGGCAAGGCGGTGGAGGTGCGTGCGCGCGACATGGCCGCCGAGGCGGAGGGGGTCACCGCGCTTCGGAACCGCCTGTGGGAAGGCGTGCGCGCGCGGGTGCCGGAGGTGCGGCTCTCAGGGCACCCGACCGAGCGTCTACCAGGGACGGCGAGCCTGCTCGTCCGCCACGTGGAGTCGGAATCCATCGTGCTCGGCCTGGATCTCAAGGGCATCGCCGTGACGGCCGGGTCTGCGTGCACCTCGGGCAACGTCGAGCCCTCACACGTCCTCGTGGCGATGGGCGTTCCACTCGACTGGGCGATGGGCGCCGTGCGCTGCTCGCTCGGCCGCTCGACGACTGCGGCGGACATCGATTACGTGATCGAGAGCCTGGAGACCGTCGTCAGGAAGCTCAGGCAGGCGCTCCCCGTCGGGGCCGCATGAGGTACAGCCCGACGCTGGTGGACCACTTTCTGAACCCCCGCAACGCGGGGATGATGCGCGAGCCCGACGGGACCGGCGAGAGCGAGTACGCGGGCTGCGGCGACCTCGCACGCTTCTTCCTGCGCGTCCGCGATGGACGGGCGGTGGAGGTGCGCTTCCAGACCTACGGTTGCGGCCCGACGATCGCGGCGGCGAGCGTCGCCAGCGAGCTCGGCCGCGGGCGGACACTCGACGATCTGTGCCGGCTCACGGCCGAGGACGTCGAGTCGGCGCTCGAGGGGCTGCCCGAGGACCGGAAGCACGCCGCCGTCGTCGCGGCGGGGGCGCTCCGCGCCGCCGCCGGCGACTGGTTGAGCCGGAGGGGCCGACATGTTTGATTCCCTTCGAGGCGACATCCGAACGGTTTTCGAACGCGACCCCGCCTCCCGATCGCGCCTCGAGGCGCTCCTCTGCTACCCAGGTGTGCACGCTCTCGCGTTCCACCGCGTCGCCCACCGCCTCTGGGGCGCCGGCTGGGTGAGTACGGCCCGTGTCCTGTCCCACATCTCCCGGTTCCTGACGGGGATCGAAATCCACCCGGCGGCGAGGCTCGGGTCCGGGCTCTTTATCGACCACGGAATGGGCGTCGTCATCGGCGAGACGGCCGAGGTCGGTGAGAACGTGACGCTCTACCAGGGCGTGAGCCTGGCGGGGACGAGCCTGAAGCGTGAGAAGCGCCACCCGACCCTCGGCAACAACGTGGTGGTCGGTGCGGGTGCCAAGGTCATCGGTGCCATCCGCATCGGCGACAACAGCCGCATCGGCGCCGGCTCCGTCGTCGTCCGCGACGTCCCGCCCAACGCCGTTGTCGTCGGCGTCCCGGGGCGGGTAACATACAAGGACGGCCAGCGGGTCGCAGGCGAGATCGACCTGAATCAGACCGACCTGCCCGACCCGGTGAGCAGGACGATCGAGCTGCTGGTCGAGCGCATCCGGACGCTCGAGGCCGATGTCGAGACGCTGCGGAAAGATCTCAAGGAGGAGCACTCGTGACCCCGAAGGACGTCCTCAGCCTGAAGGAAGCCTCCACCTATCTCGCGATGGAAGAGGCCGCCCTCCGCGCGCTCGCCAGCGAGCGACGCATTCCCGCGCTCCAGCTCAACGGCGCGTGGGTCTTCTCCAAGAAGTCCATCGACAAGTGGCGGAGTCAGCAAGTTCGGCGCACGTGATCCGGCGCGACGACGCCTGGTCGATTCTCACCGAGTTCACTCGGAGCGACAGTCTCCGCAAGCACGCCCGCGCCGTCGAGGCCTCGATGCGCGCCTATGCCGCGAAGTACGGCGAGGACCCGGAGGTGTGGGGGGTCGCCGGGATGCTCCACGACTTCGACTACGAGGTGCATCCGCGCGCTCCGCAGCATCCGACGAAGGGCGCCGAAATTTTGATCGCGCGCGGCGTCCCGGACCTCATCATCCGCGCCATCCTTGCTCACGCCGACTACGCCGGCGTGCCGCGGGTGGCGCTCCTCGACCGCGCCCTGTACGCGTGTGACGAGCTCTCGGGCTTCGTGCACGCCGTGGCGCTGGTGCGTCCCGGCAAGGTCATCAGCGGCCTGGAGGTCGGGTCGGTGAAGAAGAAGCTCAAGGACAAGGCCTTCGCGCGGACCGTGAACCGCGAGGACGTCTATCGGGGGGCGAGCGAGCTCGGCGTCGACCTCGACGCGCACATCGCGTTCGTCGTCGGGGCGCTCACCGACGTCGCGCCCGACATCGGCCTCGCGCGCGGGTGACCCGTGGCCGGCCTGCCGACCCGCGCGATCGCCCACGTCGATATGGACGCGTTTTACGCGGCGATCGAGCAGCGCGATCGGTCAGAGCTCCGCGGGAAACCGGTCATCGTGGGAGCGGATCCCAAGGGGCGTGGCGTCGTGTCGGCGGCCTCGTATGAGGCGCGGACCTTCGGCGTGCGCTCGGCGATGCCGATCTCACGCGCGGCGCGTCTCTGCCCGCACGCCGCCTTCCTGCCGGTGGACATGGCCAAGTACAGGCGGGTCTCGCTCCAGATCATGGCGATCCTCGCCGACTTCTCGCCGCTCGTCGAGCCCGTCTCGGTGGACGAGGCCTTCGTCGACCTCACGGGCGGCGAGGCTCTCTTCGGGAGCCCACTCGACGCCGTCCGCCGGATCAAGCGACGGATCCGTGGCGAGACCGACCTCACGGCATCGGCGGGACTCGGCGCGAACAAGTTCGTCGCCAAGGTCGCCTCCGATCTCGAGAAGCCGGACGGGCTGGTCGTCGTGCCCGCGGGCGGCGAGGCCGGGTTCCTCGCGCCGCTGCCTGTCGAGCGGATCTGGGGCGTCGGGCGTGTGACCGCCGGCGCGCTGCGCGAGCTCGGCCTCAAGACGATCGGCCAACTCCAGCGCGTGCCGCCCAGTGTCCTGGCGCGGCGCTTCGGAAAGCAGGGCGAAGATCTGCACGACCTCGCCTTCGGCCGCGACGAGCGGCCCGTGGAAACATTCGGTGTGCCCAAGTCCATCGGCGCCGAGGAGACGTTCGGCGTCGACACGACCGACGCCGAGCTCGTGCGCACCACGCTCCGGGCCCAGGCCGAGCGCGTGGCCGCGGAGCTGCGCGAGAGCGGCTTTGCCGCGTCACGTGTGACGCTGAAGCTCCGCCTCCAGCCCTTCGAGACGCACACGCGCAGCGCCGGCGGCGACCCGACCCAGGATGGCCTCGAGCTCTATCGTCGCGCGCTCGTGCTCCTCGAGCGCGAGCAGGTCGCGCGGCCCGTCCGCCTGATCGGGCTCTCGGCGTCTCGGCTCGGCGCGGCGGGTGTCGGCCAGCTCGATCTCCTCGATGCCGCCGCCCTCCGGCGCGAGCGTCTCGCGCGCGCGGTGGACCGGCTCACCGAGCGGTTCGGCGAAGGCGCGGTGATCCCCGCGGCCCTCCTGCCGCGCCGGCGCCGGGAGACCGAACGCCGCGGTGGGCCGCAGCGATTGCCACCCGAGGGGGGCTTCGGCTACACTGGCTGAACAACGGTTCATTTTCGAGTTCGCGGCAGGGGGACCCGATGCAGCGTCCGATTGGCTACGACAAGCTCGCCCGCGAGGATCGCTTCGTTCGCATGCGCGCCCGCGAGGTGGCCCAGCTCAAGATCGACCAAGGCTTTCCGCCGTTCGCCGACCTCTCCACCCGCGACTCGATGAAGGAGCGGGTGCACGGGATCATGGTGGGCGAGATGCAGGCGATGGAGGGGGCCGGGCGCACCGTGTGCGATTTCCCCGAGGCGCCGTGGGAGTTCACGCTCGACATGGCACGCCAGGTCTGGGACGAGTCGCGCCACGTGGAGATTTATCTCCGCCTCCTCGAGCACCTCGGCGGCTACGCGGGCGAGTTCCCGGAGACGACGATCCTCTGGCGCTGTGCGTGCGCGGAGGATGCGGCCGCGCGCGTGGCCGGCGTCAATCGGGGCCTCGAAGGGCTCGCGTGCGACGTCTTCAACCAGCTCGTGCACATCGCCCGGAAGATCGGAGACCCGATCCTGGAGCGCGCCGTCGAGTTCGTTCTCGCCGACGAGATCACGCACGTCCGGATGGGCTCGAAGTGGCTCACGAAGCTCACCGAGGGCGACCCCGAACGTCGCCGGCGCGCGATCGAGTTCCAGGAGAACATCGATGAGCGCTTCAACCTGGGCGGCGTCCGGCGGGAAGGGGACCACGAAGCCGTGTCGATCTCGATCGCCACGGACGTCAGGCGCATGGCAGGCTTCACCGAGGATGAGATCGAGCGCCTGATCAAGACGACCCAGCGCTCGCAAGTCTACTGAGCTCCGTGGGTCACGCGCTCGCCGGCCAGTTCCCGGTCGACCACTCCGCCCGGCTCCTGCGCAACTACCGCTACGCGGCCGAGCGGAGCATGCGCGCCCTCGGCGGCTGGATCGCGCTCACGCCCGAGCTGCCGGCGAAGCTCCTGCTGGGCCGCCACGTCTGGGACCTCGCCCAGCACGCCGATGCCTTCGGCAAGCGTCTGCCCGAGCTGCGCGCCCAGGCCCAGCCGTCCGAGCCGCCCAACGCGAGGCTCGTCGCCTTCATGGACGCCCTCGAGGAGCCCGAAC
>Ga0137396_10000312_pt1 | contig 21841 bp, 18 predicted proteins | sample czc16metaG_FD_108284 | JGI IMG/M metagenome (GOLD analysis project Ga0137396, IMG submission 108284) | Vadose zone soil microbial communities from Angelo Coast Range Reserve, California, USA - czcobulk3.16 metaG | ecosystem: Environmental > Terrestrial > Soil > Vadose zone | place: USA...
TACAAAGTCATCCTGGTGAACTCCAATCCGGCGACCATCATGACCGACCCGGAGCTTGCGCATCGCACCTACATCGAGCCGCTTACTAAGGAATATCTCGAGGAAATTATCTCGCGGGAAAAACCGGACGCACTTCTGCCGACGGTCGGAGGACAAACGGCGCTGAATCTCGCCGTCGAACTTTCCGAAAGCGGTGTACTCGAAAAATACAAAGTGGAAATGATTGGCGCGTCGTTGCGGGCCATCAAGGTCGCGGAAGACCGTCTGTGGTTCAAGGATGCATGCCGCAAGATTGGGCTCGAAGTTCCCGCATCAGCCCTGGTGAACAACGCCAAGGATGCGCTGCGGCTCTGCGATCAACTGGGATTCCCGCTGGTGATTCGCCCATCGTTTACTCTCGGCGGCACGGGCGGCTCCATCGCCTATAACAAGGAAGAGTTCGGCGAAGCCATCGCTCATGCCCTGGATTTGAGTCCGGTGCACGAAGCGCTGGTGGAAGAATCCGTGCTCGGGTGGAAGGAATACGAACTCGAGGTGATGCGGGATTTTCGCGACAACTTCGTGGTGATCTGCACCATCGAGAATTTCGACCCTATGGGCGTGCACACCGGTGATTCGATTACCGTCGCTCCCGCGCAGACGCTGACGGACAAGGAATTTCAGCGCATGCGCGATGCTGCGGCAGCGATCATCCGCGAAGTTGGCGTTGAAACTGGCGGTTCGAACGTGCAATTCGCGGTGAACCCGGAAAATGGCAAGATGGTAGTGATCGAAATGAATCCGCGCGTGTCGCGCAGTTCGGCACTGGCCAGCAAAGCCACTGGCTTTCCTATCGCGAAAATCGCGGCGCGGTTAGCGGTGGGAATGTCGCTGGACGAAATCCCCAACGACATCACGAAAAAAACGCCTGCCTGCTTCGAGCCGACGATCGATTATGTCGTGGTGAAAATTCCCAAGTGGCAATTCGAAAAGTTTCCCGGCGCGGACAGCACTCTCGGGACGCAAATGAAATCCGTCGGCGAAGTCATGGCCATTGGCCGGACTTTCAAGGAAGCGCTTCAGAAGGGAATTCGCTCACTCGAGCCTAGCACTCCGTGGCGCGCCCCGTCGGAAACGCCGGATTCTCTGCTGCGCGAAAAACTGGCAACGCCGCGGCCCGACCGCATCCATTGGCTGCTGACCGCCATGGATCGCGGTCTGCCGGCGCAAGAAATTTGCGAGTTGACGAAGATCGATCCCTGGTTTATCCAGCAAATTGAAGAATTGACGGCCATGAACCGGCGCGCGGCGGCTGTGACTGTCGAGACCGCTTCGAAAGAATTGTTGCGCGAGGTGAAGCGCCACGGAACCAGCGATGAACAATTGGCGCAAATCTGGAGAACCACTTCCGCTTCCGTGCGCTTGCAGCGCGCGCGCTATGGCGTGACGCCGGTGTTCAAGCGCGTTGATACCTGCGCCGCGGAATTTGAATCGTTCACGCCATACCTCTATTCCACCTACGAAGACGAAGACGAATCCGACGCCCAAGCCAGGCCAAAAGTAATGATTCTCGGCAGCGGTCCGAACCGCATTGGGCAGGGAATCGAGTTTGATTATTGCTGCTGTCACGCCGCTTTCGCGTTGCGCGAAGATGGTTTCGAAACCATCATGGTGAACTGCAATCCCGAAACTGTTTCGACGGACTACGACACTTCCGACCGCCTCTATTTCGAACCTCTCACGCTGGAAGATGTTCTGGCGATTGTCGAACGCGAGAAACCACAGGGCGTTATCGTGCAGTTCGGCGGTCAAACGCCTTTGAATCTTGCGCTGGAGTTGAAGCGCAACGGCGTGCCGATCATTGGCACCGCTCCTGAATCGATTGATTTGGCGGAAGACCGCCGCCGATTTGGTCGTTTGCTCGACGAACTGAAAATCCCGCAACCGCGCAACGCCACCGCGCTGGTGCCCGAGGAAGCCGCTCGCGTTGCTGGGGAAATTGGATTGCCTGTTCTAGTGCGGCCGAGTTATGTGCTTGGCGGCCGCGCCATGGTAATCGCGTATGACGTGAACACCGTGCAGGATTACGTGGCCCAGGCAGCCTTGATGGGACCTGCGAGGCCTGTGCTGATCGATCAATTCCTCGAGGAAGCTACGGAAATCGATGTGGACGCGCTCGCCGACGGAAAAGATGTGGTCATCGGCGGAATCATGGAGCATATCGAAGAAGCTGGGGTGCACTCCGGGGATTCTTCCTGCGTTCTGCCGCCTGTAAGCTTGTCACCCGCGATTCTCGATACCATCCGCGAATATACGAAGAGGTTGGCTCTGGCGTTGAAGGTAGTTGGGTTGATGAATGTGCAGTACGCGATTCAGCGCGACACGGTCTTTGTGCTGGAAGTGAATCCGCGTGCTTCGCGCACTGTCCCGTTCGTAAGCAAAGCGACGGGAGTGCCGTTGGCGAAAGTTGCAGCGCGATTGATGACGGGAAAGAAACTGGCGTCGATGAATTTGCCCGTTGTGCAGCACAATGGCGTTGCGGAAATCGCTGTGCACGAATTCTATTCGGTGAAATCGCCGGTGTTTCCCTTCAACAAGTTCCGTGGTGTCGACACGATTCTTGGTCCGGAAATGCGTTCTACCGGCGAAGTCATGGGAATTTCCACCTCTTATGGACAGGCGTTCGCGAAGGCCCAGCTTGCCGCGGGGCAGCGCCTTCCTCGCAAGGGGACGGTGTTCCTCAGTGTCAACGACCGTGACAAGAAACATCTGGGGACACTCGGAAAGGAGCTCTCGTCGCTGGGTTCTCGACTGCTGGCCACTCGCGGAACCGCGGCTGCGCTGGAATCCGCCGGCATCGAAGCCGAACCCGTTTTCAAAGTAAACGAAGGCCGCCCCAACATTGTGGACTTGGTGAAAACGGGCAAAATCGATCTGGTGATCAACACGCCCCTCGGGCGCGAATCGTTCTATGACGAAAAATCGATTCGTCGCGCGGCGATACGCTACAACATTCCTTGCATCACCACGCTGGCCGCGGCGCATGCGGCGGCGCGCGGAATTCGCGCACTACTCGAACAAGGGACCGAAGTCGCTGCGCTACAGGATTTGCATCGCGGACAAGCCGCCGCTTCCGGCGCGCCCGCCTCAGGAGATTGAGCCGTGAACTTTTCCGGAGTTTTCACCGCCCTCACAACGCCGTTTGCCCTCGACGGGTCAGTTTCTCTTCCCGACCTGAAGCACAACGTGCAGCGTTACAACCAGACCGACCTCGCGGGCTACGTCGCGCTGGGTTCAACGGGAGAAGCGGTGCTGCTCACACGTGCAGAGATGGACGGAATTCTCGCGACAGTGAAGGAATCGGCGCCAAAAGAGAAAAAGCTTCTTGCGGGCGCCGGCGCGGAGTCGACTGCGGAAACAATTGAGCGCACGAAACGCGCGGCCGAGTTTGGGTATGACGCCGTGTTGGTGAAGACGCCGTATTACTACAAGCCTGCTTATAGACCTGAAGTGCTGGTTGCGCATTTCCGGCGAGTGGCCGACGAATCTCCGATTCCCGTGATGCTTTATTCGATTCCGCAATTCACCGGCATCGCGCTGGGAGCCACGGAAGTAGCCGCGCTCGCCGAGCATCCCAACATCATTGGCATCAAGGACAGCTCGGGAAATGTGCAGGGCGTCGCGGAAATTGTAGCGGCAACTCCGCCGGCGTTTCAGATCCTGGTCGGCTCCGCTGCCAGCGTGTATCCGTCGATGACGATTGGCGCGCGAGGTGCGATTTTGGCGCTGGCGTGTGCGCTTCCGGAAAAGTGCGTGGCGCTGTTCGAATTGTTCCAGCAAGGTCACCACGAAAAGGCACGAGAACTGCAAGCCATCCTGGTCCGCGCCTCAAAGCTGATGGTATCCGAATTGGGTATCGCTGGCGTAAAACACGCCATGGATCAGCGCGGCTATCGTGGCGGCATTCCGCGTCCCCCGCTTCTCCCCTTGCACCACGAACAAAAGAAACGCCTTACTGAGTTTCTGGCAACTCTGGAACCCGCTGTGATGCGCGCTTAATCGGGAACAAAACAGATTCAATTGATGAGACGTTTTCGTGCGAGGTTCATCTAACAATCCATGGATTGCCGTGTCCTGCCCCTCCGCCAGCTTCCCCATCAACCTAAACTCTTTCTGGAGTATTTGGACCACTTTGAAAAGGTGAAGTCCTTCTACGCTCATCCGCCAGCCATGCAGGAGGTGTCGCGTGCGGCCCGGAAGCTGGAATATCCTGAAGATCGGCGGGTAGAAGTAGCTTCCATTCTGCGGAAGCAGAACATCGCCCTCGGGGCAGGAGCGGAAGCGGCATCCAATTTGGACCGTTTGGAGAAGGGCGCCGTCGCTGTGGTTTCCGGGCAGCAGGTGGGGTTGTTCAGCGGGCCGGCGTACGCCATTTACAAGGCGCTAACGGCCGTCCAGATCGCTGAGGAACTGACGCGCGACGGCATTCCGGCAGTGCCCGTCTTTTGGATGGCGACCGAGGACCACGACCTTGACGAAGTGCGTCACACAACGTGGCTCGACCAGGGTAAGCTCATACGTTTTGAATTGCCGGCGCCTGCGGAATCGGGACGGCCTGTGGGACGCATTCCGCTTGGCGCACAGATCGAGCCGCTAGCGCAAGAAGCTGCGGAGATGCTGGCGAACCAGGGCAGCGATCAGCTCGCGCAATACCTGCTCGAGAGTTACCGCGCCGAGGAAACCTACGGCAGCGCGTTCGGCAAATTATTTGCGCGCCTCTTTGCGCAGCACGGATTGATCCTGATGGACCCGCTCGATAGCGGGCTGCATAAAGTTGCCGCGCCGCTCTACCAGCATGCGCTGGCAGAACGCAACGCGCTAAACGAAAAGCTGCTGCAGCGCGGAAAAGAATTGGAACAGGCCGGGTTCGAGGCGACGGTCAAAGTAACCTCCAAGAGCACGTTGCTCTTCTCACTCAAAGACGGGTCGCGGCAAGCCATCACTGCGAGCAGTCAAGAGTTCCAGGCAGGCGATAAATCCTGGCCCCGGGAAGATCTGGTGCACCTGACACACCGGGAGCCGGAGAATTTCAGCCCCAACGCGCTCCTGCGGCCCGTGGTGCAGGATTATTTGTTGCCCACGGTGGCTTCGATAGCCGGACCCACGGAAATTGCGTATTTGGCGCAAGCCGAGGTGGTATACCGGCAGCTGCTGGGACGCATGCCGGTGGTCCTGCCGCGAGCGGGTTTCACTCTGATCGACGCAAAAGCCGGCAAACTACTACGAAAGTATGAACTCGAGGCCGAGGAAGTGTGGGCAGGTTCGCAGGATTTGCGCCACAAGATGGAGAAACAGTCTGTGACGGGATCGCTGGCGAAGGATTTCGAGCGCGACCAGAAGCACATTGCCGAAATGCTGACGAAGCTGGGAGAAAAAATCGAAGCTCTGGACCCCACACTGAAAAACACCGTCGAAAAAACGAGAGAGGGCATCGAATTTCACCTCGACAAACTGCGGCGCAAGGCAGGCATGGCGCTCGATCAAAAAGCGGGCTTGGTCGCCGCACACGAGCAGCACCTGGAGTCACTATTGAATCCGCATAAGGTGCTGCAAGAGCGGGAATTATGTCTGCTGCCGTTTCTGGCTCGCTGGGGCGCGGGCGGACTCGGCGAATTACAGAAACTCTCGAGTGGAAAAAAGATCGGACATCACTTCATCGTGCAACTCCCGTAGGCCCCAAAACCAAGATGCCGGCCTGAAGGCCGCCAGTACAAAGACAGCGGGAGGACTCATGCAGACGTTGCATGTGAAAACGGACCGGCGGACTTGTGCCAGCTGAATCCGCCGGGATTTCCATTCCGCGCTGAAGCACCCTCCCAAAGACTGGGTTCGGCATTGATCCCTAGAATTGAGGCGCATTGCTCGAGAGGTTTTCTGGCGGGGTGTGCTAGAGTTTTTGGGTTATGAGGAAGCTCGGAATTTACGTACAGGTGCCGTTCTGCCAGACGAAGTGCACGTATTGCAATTTTCATACGGGAGTGGTGGCTAGTAGCAGGTTTGCGCCTTATGTGGAGGCGGTTTGCCGGGAGATACGTGGGCATCGGGAACTGTTCAGAACGGCTGGGGTAGGCTGTGGTGCAGCCATTCTAGAGAAAGCGGGCGGCCAGGAATGGCTGTGCTACGAAGCCATAGTGGACACGGTTTACATAGGAGGCGGGACGCCGAGCCTGTTGGATCCGGCGCATCTTCAGAGCATTTTGGACGCGATTCGCGAGACGTTCAATGGGAATGGCGGAGGGGAGGATTGTGGCGGTCAGAAAAGCGGTGGCGGGCCACCGCACTTCCAAGAGGTGACGCTGGAGGCGGACCCGGAGACGATCGAAGCGGAAAAGGCGGCGGCTTGGGTGCAGGCGGGGATAAACAGGGTTAGTTTTGGGTTGCAATCGTTTGTGGATAAGGAGTTGGTGGCGGCGGGGAGGATGCACCGGCGGGCGGATATTTACCGGGCGGTGCCGATTTTAAGGGGGGCGGGGATACCGAACATCAGCTTTGATTTGATTGCGGGGTTGCCGCACCAGACGAAAGAGAGCTGGCGGCAATCGTTGGAGGAGTTGGCGGCGCTGGCGCCCGAGCACGTTTCAGTATATTTGCTGGAGATCGATGACGGGAGTCGTCTTGGTAAGGAGTTGCTGCAGGGTGGCGACAAATACAGCGCGGGAGCGGTGCCTACCGAAGATGAGATGGCCGAGTTTTACGAGATGGCGCAAGAGTCGCTGGGGGCAGCGGGGTATCATCATTACGAGATTTCGAATTGGGCGAAGCCGGGGTTTGAATCGAGGCACAATCTAAAATATTGGAGGCGTGAGCCATACCTGGGATTTGGGGCGGGGGCGCATTCGTTTTCTGGGCCGGAGAGATGGGCGAATGCACACGATGCGGCGACGTACGTGAATGCTATACAAAGCGGACGCTTGCCTGTTGAACAGCAGGAAAGGCTGACGGTGGAGAGCGCACTGGAAGAGGAATTGTTTCTTGGCTTGCGGCAGCTGGATGGAATTGATGTCGCGCGAATCGAGCGGATGTATGGGGTTGCGTTGGCGGGGCGATTTGATCCGTTGGCTTCGGCTGGTTTGGTGGAACGAGAGGGCGGTGTCGTGCGGGTGGCTCCGGGGAAATTGAGTGTCTCGAATGAGGTATTTGTGGAGTTGATGAGGTAGGAAAGCAGAGGAGATCTAAACGCAGAGACGCAGAGGACACAGAGAACAAGAGCGGGGAGAAGGTCGTACGGAGGCCCGAGAAGGGGAAGAACATGAGTTACACGGTGGCGAAGGGAAATCAGAGGGTCGATCCGGACCAAGTCGTGGAGGCGGGTAAGATTCCAGAGGGAGTGGTGGACCTGCGGCGCGACACGGTGACGCGGCCGACAGCAGATATGCGGCGGGCGATGGCGGAAGCGGAGGTTGGGGATGACGTGTAAGGAGAAGACCCGACAGTAAACCGGCTGGAGAAACGGGCGGCGGAGATTTTTGGGAAAGAGTCGGCGCTGTTTGTTCCCACGGGGTGTATGGGGAATCTGATCTGCATCGAAGTGTGGACGCATCATGGGGACGAAGTGATTTGCGAGGAACGCTCGCACGTGAATTTGTATGAGTTGGCGTCGATGTCGGCGATTGCCGGGTGCATGCCGCGAGTGGCTCGCGGGGAAGACGGGGTTTTGAGTTGGAAGCAAATCGAGGCGGTGATCCGGCCGAAAATTTATTACGATTCGCAGACGGCGCTGGTGTGCTTGGAAAATACGAACAACATGGCTGGCGGAACGGTTTATCCGACGGCGCAAGTGGACGATATTTGCGACCACGCGCATAAGATGGGGTTGAAAGTGCATCTGGACGGGGCGCGCATTTTTAATGCCGCGACGGCGCTGGGAGACCACGTAGCGGTGATGACGCGAAAAGTGGACTCGGTGATGTTCTGTTTGTCGAAGGGATTGGGAGCGCCCGTAGGGTCGATGATTGCGGGGACAAAAGCGTTGATCGAGAAGGGGAGGGTCTACCGGAAAATGTTTGGCGGGGGAATGCGGCAGGCGGGCGTGATTGCGGCCGCGGGGTTAATTGCGTTGGAAAAGTCGCCGGCGCTTCTGCACATCGATCAGGAAAATGCCAAGCGGCTGGGGGAAGGCATCGCGGAAATCCCCGGCCTGACGATCGATTCGAAAAAAGTTTGCTCTAACATCGTGATTTTTGATTGCACGAAGACAGGGAAAACGGCGGTGGAGTTGTGCGATGCGCTACATCCGCATGGAGTTTGGGCGCAGGATACGGGGCTGTATTCGGTGCGGTTTGTTACGCACTGCGATGTGAACCGGGCGGGGATCGAGCGGGCGCTAGTGGTGTTGAAGGAAGTGGTTTCGAGAACACAAAAGGCGGGCGCATGAGTCGACGGAGCGTGAAACGGCTACGCGTGGTTGCTTGCACACTGGCTGGGCTGATGGTGGCAGTTTCCATTGCGGCGCAGAATCCGCAAGCGGCGAAACTGTCGGAAAAGAAAAATGCTCCGACGGTGGCCAGCGCGCAGATGTTCCTGGAGGAAGTGGAAAGCCGCTACTTCGATCTGACGAATAAAGCGCAAAGGGCGTCGTGGGTGGAAGAGAACTTTATTACCGATGATACGGAGCAGATCGCCGCGGAAGCCAACCAGGAGCTGAACACTTTCAGCGCGGAGATGTCCAAGAAGGCGCACGAATTTGACAAGGTTGCGCTACCGCCGGAGATGGCGCGAAAAATGCTGCTGCTGAAGCTGGCCTCCGGGTTTCCCGCGCCCGCGGACCCGAAAGAACAGAAGGAACTGGCGCAGGTGCTGGCTTCTCTGGACGGTGACTACGGAAAAGGGAAATGGTGTCCCAGCGGCGATGCTTCGAAATGCCTGGACGTGACGGCGGTCGGCAAATTGATGGCGACCAGCCGCGATATTGAGGAACTAAAGCGCGCTTGGATTGGATGGCACAGCGTGGGAGCGCCGATGCGGCAGCGCTACGCGCGAATGGTGGAACTCGGAAATAAAGGATCGCGGGACCTGGGGTTTGCGGATGCGGGGGCATTGTGGCGTTCGAATTACGACATGCCGCCGGATGAGCTTACGAAGGAAACGGACCGGCTTTGGGAACAACTGAGGCCATTATATGAATCGCTGCATGCTTACGTGCGCGGGCAACTACGGAAGAAATATGGGCATGAGATTGTGCCGGCTCACGGACCGATTCCTGCGCATCTGCTGGGGAACATCTGGAGCCAGGAATGGGACAACGTTTATTCGTTGATGGAATCGCCAAAGCCTGCACAGAGCTACGACCTGACAAAGATTTTGCAGGAGCGGAAGACGGATGCGAAGGGGATGGTGCGTTACGGCGAAGCGTTTTTCACTTCGCTTGGATTTGCTCCGCTGCCGAAGACGTTTTGGGAGAGATCACTTTTCACAAAGCCGGCCGATCGGGACGTGGTGTGCCACGCGAGCGCCTGGGATATCGATTCGAAAGACGATTTGCGCGTCAAGGTGTGCATTCAGATCACGGAAGAGGACTTTCGTGTCATCCATCACGAGCTGGGGCATAACTTTTACCAGCGCGCGTACAGCCCGCAACCGCCACTCTTCCAGAACAGCGCCAACGACGGCTTTCATGAGGCGGTGGGAGACACGATCGCGCTTTCCGTCACGCCCGAATATCTTAAGAAGATCGGTCTGATCGAGGTGGTGCCGCCGGCGTCCGGCGATATTGACTACCTGCTGCAGCAAGCCCTGGAGAAAATCGCGTTCCTGCCGTTTGGATTGTTGGTGGACAAATGGCGCTGGGAAGTATTTGCAGGCCAGGTGAAGCCGGAGAATTACAATAAAGCGTGGTGGGAATTGCGGCGGAAGTATCAGGGGATTGTGCCACCCGTCGAGCGTACGGAAGCCGACTTTGATCCCGGCGCCAAATACCACGTGCCATCCAATACGCCTTACATGCGGTATTTCATCGCGCGCATCTTGCAATTCCAGTTTCAACGCGCGCTTTGCCGGGAAGCGGGATTCAGTGGCCCGCTGCACCGTTGCTCGATCTATGGAAACAAAACGGCAGGAGAAAAGCTGAACAAGATGCTGGCCATGGGGCAGAGCATGCCGTGGCCCGAAGCGCTGGAGGCGCTGACAGGGGAGAAAAAGATGGATGCCTCCGCGCTTGCCGATTACTTTGCACCGTTGAAAACGTGGCTTGACGAACAGAACAAAGCCAACGGTTACACCGTGGGTTGGTAGCCGCACTCATGTAGAATCATGAAACAAGCAAAAGTTTGTCTGGTTATTGCGACGACTAATCGACTTCCGAGGAAACCGTGGAATTCAGCCTTACTGAGGAACAGCAGCAGCTTCGCCGCAGTGTGCGGGAATTCGCCGAGGGCGAAATCGCGCCGCACGTGATGGAGTGGGATGAAGCGTCTCATTTTCCGATGGAGATCATGCCCAAGCTGGGAGAAATGGGACTGCTGGGCGTAATTTTTCCAGAACAGTATGGCGGTGCGGGGCTGGGTTACATCGAATATGCGCTGGCGATTGAAGAGCTGGCGCGCGTAGATGGCTCGGTGGGCTTGATCGTGGCGGCACACAATTCGCTGTGCTCCAACCACATTTTCAAATTTGGGACTGAAGAACAGAAGAAAAAATATCTAGTGCGGCTGGCGTCGGGGAAGGCGATTGGCGCGTGGTCGCTGACCGAGCCGGAGGCGGGTTCGGACGCGGGCGGCACGCGAACGACTGCTGTGCGCGACGGCAATCATTGGGTGCTCAATGGCGCGAAAACTTTTACGACCAATGGGCAATATGCAAATTATTGCGTGGCGATGGCGGTGACGGACAAAACGAAAGGCTCGCACGGGATCAGCGCGTTTATTCTTGAAAAGGGAATGAAGGGATTCCGGCCCGGAAAAAAGGAAAACAAGCTGGGGATGCGCGCGAGCGACACTTCGGAAGTGATTTTCAACGATTGCCGCGTGCCGCAGGAAAATCTGCTGGGGCCGGAAGGCGAAGGATTTACAGGCAGCTTGAAGATTCTGGATGGAGGAAGAATTTCGATCGCGGCGCTGGCGCTGGGGATGGCTCAGGGCGCGCTCGAGGCGGCCACAAAGTACGCGAAGCAGCGAAAACAGTTTGGGCAGGCGATCAGCGAGTTTCAGGCGGTACAGTTCAAGCTGGCGGACATGGCCACTCAAGTGGAGGCGGCGCGGCTGCTCGTTTATCAGGCGGCGTGGCTGGCGGATAAAAAGGATGTGCGCTTCACGCGTGAATCGAGCATGGCGAAACTTTTTGCCAGCGAAATCGCTGTGAGCGTAGCCAATGAGTGCGTGCAGATTCACGGTGGGTACGGCTTCATCAAGGATTATCCGGCAGAGAAGTATTACCGCGACGTGAAGCTCTGCACCATCGGCGAAGGCACCAGCGAAATCCAGAAATTGGTGATTGCCCGGCAGCTCCTCGGGAAGAAATAAGAAAGAGATGCGCCTGCCTTTCCAGAAGGCTCCACAGGAAAAGTATGACTCTGTCGGTTGAAAAATGGGCGGAGCAGGTGCGCGCCGGCGACGTGCGCGCGGTTTCGCGCGCGATCACGACGATTGAAAACCATGAGCCAGAAGCGGAGACGCTGCTTCGGCTGCTTTTCCCGCACACAGGCCAGGCGTATCTCACGGGAATTACTGGCGCGCCCGGGACGGGGAAGAGCACGCTGGTCGACCGGCTGGCGAGCTATCATCGAAAGAAACAAGAACAAGTTGGCGTGATTGCGGTTGATCCTACAAGCCCGTATTCCGGCGGCGCCATCCTGGGCGATCGGATTCGAATGCAAGGGCATGCTGGCGATGCGGGAACGTTTATCCGCTCGATGGCGACGCGAGGATTTCTCGGCGGGCTCGCGCGAGCGACAGCGGAAGTGGCGTTGCTGTTGGACGCAGCTGGAAAGAAGCACGTGCTGATCGAAACGGTCGGCGTCGGCCAGGATGAAATCGACATCGTGCGGCTTGCGGACTGCGTGCTGGTGGTGCTTGTACCGGGTCTTGGCGACGACATTCAGAATATGAAAGCCGGGCTGATGGAGATTGGCGACATATTTGTTTTGAACAAAGCGGATCGCGAAGGCGCCGACCGGCTGGAGCAACAATTGCTGGCTATGCTGTCGCTGGTGATGCCGCGCGACGGCTGGCATCCTCCAGTGCTGCGCACGGTGGCTTCGGAGAACAAGGGAATTGAGGAATTGGCCGGCACAGTTGCGAAATTCCAAAAACATTTTGAATCGAGCGGGCAGCGTCAGCGAAAACACGTCGAGCATTGGAAAAACCGTCTGATCGAACTGCTGGAATCGCGGTTGCTCGAGCGCGCTTTGGGAGGAGCGGGAGGCGAGGCGCGGCTTGCGGAATTGGCAGCAGAGGTGGCGGACCGCAAGAAAGATCCATTCTCGGCGGTGAACGAAATTCTTAAGAGAAGCGGACTTCAGGGCTAGAGGAGAGAAAAGAGATGGCGGCAAAGAAGGCCAGCAAGTCAAAGAGCGGGAAATCCAATGCTCGGGCGGCAATCGGCATTATCGGAGGGAGTGGGCTGTACGCCATGAATGGATTGACGAATACGCGCGAAGTTCGGGTGAAGACGCCATTCGGGGATCCTTCTGATGTCATCGTACTCGGCATACTAGAAGGGAAGCGCGTGGCGTTCCTGGCGCGGCACGGCCGTGGTCATCGCATCTTGCCGGGTGAGATTAATTACCGCGCGAACGTCTACGCGATGAAACTCCTGGGCGTGGAGCGCATCATCTCCGTGAGCGCAGTTGGTTCGCTGAAGGAAGACCTGCGGCCGGGAGAATTTCTCGTCCCTGACCAGTTTTTTGACCGCACGAAGAAACGCGTCTCCACTTTTTTCGGAGAGGGGATCGTCGCTCACGTGGCGTTTGCGCATCCTACGTGTGGACAATTGTCGGACGTTTTGTCGGATGCGTGCGTTCATGAAGCCGTCATGGTCCATCGCCGCGGAACGTACATCTGCATCGAAGGGCCGCAGTTTTCCACCTTGGCGGAGGCCGAGGCGCACCGGCAGCTTCGTTTTGACGTGATCGGCATGACCAACGTGACAGAGGCGAAGCTGGCGCGCGAAGCTGAAATTTGTTATGCAACGATCGCCATGATCACCGACTACGACTGCTGGCACCCCGAGCACGAATCGGTAACGGCGACGCAGATTATCGCCACGTTGAGTCAAAACGCGGAGAACGCCCAAAGGGTTCTGCGAACTGCGGTTCGAGAGCTGCCCCTTTCGAGATCCTGCAAATGCGGGTCGGCTCTGCGGCATGCACTGGTCACGGATTTGAGGATTGTTCCCAAGGCGACAAAGAAGCGCCTTGCAGCAATCATCGGAAAATATATCTCTTAGGAGCGCAAATTGTCCTTGCTCGTTGTGGGTTCCGTCGCATTCGACGCGCTGGAGAGTCCTTACGGGAAGGTGGAGCGCGCTCTTGGCGGCGCAGCCACTTATTTCGCGGTGGCAGCCAGTTTCTTCACTCATGTGAGTCTTGTCGCCATCGTAGGCAACGATTTCACAGCAGAAGACGAGAGAATCTTTCGCGGCCGGCCCATCGATACGGATGGCCTGGAGAGAGCGGAGGGCAGAACATTTTTCTGGGCCGGGCGCTATTCCCAGGACTTGAACGAACGCGTAACACTGGCAACGGAACTGAATGTATTCGCTGAATTCAAGCCACGCTTGCCGGAAAAGTACCGCAGCTCAAAATACGTTTTCCTCGCGAACATCGCGCCCGATTTGCAGCGCGACGTGCTTCAGCAAGTCAAGAAGCGTCCGAAAATCGCCGCGCTGGATACCATGAATTACTGGATCGAGCGGAGCAACGCGGAACTGCGCGAAACGCTAAAGCATGTCGACATCCTGATGATCAACGACTCGGAAACGCGAGAGCTTTCGAACGAGCCCAACCTGCTCCGAGCGGCCAAGCACATTTTCAAGATGGGACCCACAACGCTGATCGTGAAGCGCGGAGAATACGGCGCCATGATGGTGGATAAGCGCGGCGTCTTCTGCGTGCCCGCTTTTCCACTCGAAGAGCCGCATGATCCCACAGGTGCGGGAGACAGTTTCGCCGGCGGCTTTATGGGCTACCTGGCAGGATGTGGTGACAAGAGTGACGCTTCGCTGCGTCGCGCCATGGTCTACGGTTCCGTGCTGGGCAGTTTTGCCGTGGAAAAATTTGGCCTTGACCGGCTGCGCCACTTGAAGCGCAGTGAGATACACGCCAGGGCACGTCACTTCTTGAAATTGACGCAATTTAAATTATAAATGGCTAAAATTTCGTTCAGGCGGGCCGTGGGTCCCGCTAGAGATGCTTGCTCTTCACGAAGTAATTTTGCGACTGACGGTAGCGGCGGCGCTGGGCGCCATTATCGGCTTAGAACGCGTGGTGCGGCGGCGGCCCGCGGGCGTGCGCACGAGCCTCTTTGTGTGCCTGGCTACGGCGCTGTTTACGATTCTTTCCAACGAACTCGCGCACCGGTTTGGGGATTCGAGCGGGACAAGAATCGCGTCCAATATTGTGCAGGGCATCGGTTTTCTTGGAGCGGGAGCCATTTTGCGCGGATCGGGAAGCGTCCTGGGGATGACCACCGCGGCGACGATCTTTGTGGAGGCCGCCATCGGCATGGCCGCAGGTGGAGGCCTGTACGCTGTCGCCAGTTATGCGACGGCGCTGGTGCTCTTTGGCTTGACGTTTATCGGGTGGGCAGAGCAATACTTCAATTTGAAGTGCCGACTCATGGTGTTCCGGATCACCACGAGTCAGGCGGAGAGCATTGCCACGGAAGTGCAGCGGATGATGGTGGGCCTGAAAATTCCCATGCAACATTTTCGCGTTTCTATGGCGGGCGCAACTTCTATCGTGGAATTCGAGACGAATGTGTCCCACAAGCAACAAGAGGAAATTGTCGCCCGGCTTAGTCGCCAGGGCGTGATTACCGAGGTGGTCCCAGTCGAGGGCCATCAAGAATGAACGACAGCAATGGAGCTCTCCGAAAACCAAAGGCACTCGCTGCCGGTTCTCGCCTGGGAGTGTTTGCTCCGGCATCTCCTGCGGAGTCTGTCGAAATGATCGCCGGGCTTGCCGAATTGAAGCGCCATGGTTTTCAAGTGGTCTCCAATCAGGACACCAAAGCGGAAGGCTATTTTGCAGGCCCGTCGTTGGAACGAGTCAACGGCTTTCTGGGGACGTTGAATTCAAATCAAGTCGATGGGCTAGTGGCCTTGCGTGGCGGCTATGGATCAAACTATCTTCTCGAATTCGAGCTAGAGAAGAGTTTAGCTAGTCTCAAGTGCATGATCGGATTCAGCGACCTTACAACGCTGCAAATCTTTCTCTGGCAAAAGTGCAAATGGATTACTTTCTATGGCCCCATGGTTGCCGCCGGGCTTAACGCGGGATCCGGTGCGCGCAAGGGTTACGATGAGAATTCGTTTCTTCAAGCGGTAGGCCGAACGGAAGGTGGATGGAAGCTGCGGCTGAAGGGCGAACCTTTCCTGGCCGGTCAATCCCTGGGAAGAGTTCTGGGTGGTTGTATGACTCTTCTGGAAGCCACCATCGGAACGCCATGGGAATTGGACACCAGGGATGCGATTCTGATCCTCGAAGACCGCGCGATGCGGCCTTATCAGGTGGATCGCGTCTTGATGCATTTGAAGCAAGCCGGAAAATTTGAGGGTGTGCGTGGGATCGTTTTGGGAGATTTTCCAGAGAGCGAACCGGCCGTGCCTGGAGCTCCTAGCGTTCGCGAAGTTTGCGCGCGAATTCTGCGGCCGCTCGGCGTTCCAATCGTGTTTGGCGCCCCCATCGGGCATACCGTGCGGCCCATGCTTACGATACCGCTGGGCATCAAGGCGCGTCTGGACGCGGATGGTGAAGGCGCATTGGAATTCCTTGAATCGGCGGTGGTGGGTTGAGCGCAGCAAAACATGTGCACGTAATCGGGATCGGCGGATCGGCGATGGCCCCGCTGGCAGGGATGCTTCGCGAACACGGCTTTCGCGTGACCGGGTCGGATTCTGGCGTCTATCCTCCTGCTTCTACCCTGCTCGAAAGCCTTGGCATTTCCTTCTTCCACAGCTTTGATGCGGCGAACTTGCAGCCGGCCCCGGATCTTGTGATCGTCGGTAATATCATTGCGCGCGGAAATCCGGAGCTTGAGGAAGTTCTGGACCGCAAGATTGCTTATCGTTCGATGCCGGAAACGCTGGAGGAAGTGTTTCTTCCCCAACGGCACTCGATCGTCGTCAGCGGAACACATGGAAAAACAACTACGACGGCCATGCTGGCATGGATTTTTCACACCGCGGGGAAGCGTCCGAATTTCTTAGTGGGAGGCGTGGCGGAAAACTTTGGCAAGAGTTACGGGCTTGGCGGCGGGGAAGAGTTCATTCTTGAAGGCGACGAGTATGAAACGGCCTTTTGGGACCGCGGACCCAAATTTTTTCACTACCATCCCGATGACCTGATCGTCACTTCGCTCGAATACGATCATGCCGACATCTATCCTGATTTTGAGACCTATCAACTGGCTTTTCGCCGGCTGGTCAATCTGGTTCCCCGGCGCGGGCGCGTGATCATTTGGGGCGACGCGGAAGACTCTGGCCCGGCTCTACGACGCGCGGCCGAGAAGGCGTTTTGCCCTGTGGAAACCTACGGGTTCAGGGAAGGGAATGACTGGGCGGCCAGCGACTTTGTGATTGATGGCGAAACCATGCGGTTTCGCGTTGCGCATCGTGGCAAGTTATTTGGAGAATTTGCGCTGACGGCTACGGGTCGGCACAACGCTTTGAACGCCATGGCGGCGCTGATTGTGGCGCAGGGACGAGGCATTCCGGCTGAAGCGATTGCCAAAGCTCTGGCAACATTTCGCAGCGTGAAGCGTCGAATGGATGTGCGGGGAGAAATTGGAGGAGTGCTGGTGGTCGATGATTTCGCGCATCATCCCACAGCCGTGAAGGCCACGATCGAGGCAGCTCGCGGCCGCTGGCCTGGGCGCCGGCTTTGGGCCATTCTCGAACCACGATCAAATTCCATGCGCCGCAAAGTGTTTCAGGATGCGTTGCCGAAGGCGCTCGCACTTGGCGACCGCGTGATTCTCGGCGGTGTTTTCCGCGCCCAGCAACTGGGCGGAGAGAATCGCCTGGACCCCGAAACCGTAGCGGAGAGTGTTCGTGCCCTCGGCAAAGATGCCCGCGTGTTTCCCGGTTCCGACGCCATCGCTGAGCATCTTGGGAACGAAGTCAAGCCCGGTGATTTGCTCCTCATCATGTCCAATGGCAGTTTTGATGGCTTGTGCGACAAACTCCTGAAGAAGCTTGGCGCGACTCAGCTTGCGGGCGAGGCGAAAACGAAGTGACCTTTTCTTCTGCCCGAAGCAGGCTGTTGACTCCTGCCGGCCTTTCTCTCCTATTCATCCTGACATTCAGCGCTTCCGCGCGAGCGACAATTCAATATTCAGTTCTTCTGGATCATCCTGAGAAGCATCTCTTCCATGTGACGATCAGCATTCCCGATGTGACGGATGAGGTGATTGTCAGGATGCCTGCCTGGAATGCGCTGTACCAGATTCGGGACTTCAGCAGCCACGTGCAGGAGGTAAAGGCGTTCGCAGGCTCTCAGGAGGTGCTCTCGGAAAAGTTAGACAAGCAAACGTGGCGCATTAAGGGTACAGGAACAATCAAGATTTCTTACGCCACATATTGGGACGAGATTGGCCCTTTTGCGTCGCAGTTGAACGCAGAGCATGCGTTCATCAATCCCGCGATGATTCTCATGTACGTGCCAGAGCGGCGCGGCGAGGCTGTGCACCTGGCCCTGCCGGACGTCCCTCAAGAATGGCAAGCTGCGGGCGCGTCAATTCAATTTATTGAATCGATGGGCAGAGCCCGAAGTTTCGGTGGTGATGCCGAAAGTTACGATGCGCTCGTCGACGCACCCATCGAAGCCGGGAAGTTCGCGATGTTTCAGCTGGCCGGATTTAAGCCCGAGATCTGGGTTGTGATCCATGGAGATAACTGGAGCAGGAAACACGTTGAAGAAGACCTGAGGCGAATTTGTAAGTACGAATTGAAGCTCATGGACGGAGCACCATTCGGGCGCTACACGTTCATTCTCCACGTTGGCAAGGGAGCAGGTGGCGGAGGCATGGAGCACGCAAACTCCACTGCAATCGGCGTCTATTCGGATGAATACCTGCCGAGCGTCGCGGCCCACGAATTCTTTCATCTCTGGAATGTGAAGCGCATCCGGCCGATATCGCTGGACCCCGTGGACGATACGAAAGAGCAATACACGCGTGCGCTTTGGTTTGCCGAAGGCGTGACGAACACGTACGGTTCCTACACTCTGGTGCGCAGCGGCATTTGGAGCAAAGAGCAGTTCTACGCGGACCTCGGCGAGCAGATTACCGAGTTGGAAGGCCGCCCCGCCAACCGCTGGCAGAGCGCGGAGCAATCCAGCCTCGATGCCTGGCTGGAAAAATACCCCCTCTACAATCAAGCGGAATACAGCGTCTCGTATTACACCAAAGGGCAGGTGTTGGGAAATCTGCTTGATATTCTCATTCGCGATCGCACTGGCAACGAGAAGAGTCTGGACGATGTTATACGGGCGCTGAATGTGAATTTTGCCAAACAGGGAAAAACGTATCGAGACAGTCTGGACGTTCAGCTGACAGCGGAGAGTGTCGCGGGTGGTTCGTTTGCCGAGTTTTTCGCAAAGTATGTGGCGGGGACGGAGCCGTTCCCGTATCAGAAGTTTTTGACGATGGCCGGGTTGTCATTGCGAACCGTGGAGCACCGCAGGCCGGCGCTTGGCTTCTTTATGGAGCACGAGCCGAACGGCCCATTCGTCGTGAGCAGGGTTGATTCTGAAAACCAAGCAGCCCGGGCGGGATTGCGAGCTGGAGATATCGTCCTGACCTGGAACGGCGGAGAAGTGCCACGGCGAGTCGATCGCTGGCTGCAGGAGCAGAAACCGGGCGACGTGCTGAAGCTGCGAATCCGCAGGGAAGAGAAGGAGATGGCGCTCGAATTCCGGCTCGGCGAGATCAATGAAACTCTCTACGTGGTGGCTGAAGAAACACACGCCGGCGAAAAAGCGCGCCACATTCGAGAGGGAATGCTTCGCGGAGAAACCAGCGCGGTCACCGCTCATCGATGAGGTGTTCGGTTTCACGTTTAGCTTGACCATCGCTGCGGGATTCGAGAAAGTCTGCCTGCCTATGCTGCGAACTCTATTCATTGCCGTTTTCTTATCGCTGTACATTCTGGTCGTCGGGACGCCTCTGCTTGTCTTCACTTGGATCACGCGAAATCCTATTGCGATTTATTGGGCAGGCGTAAAGGGCGTGATGTTTTTTGTGAGAGCTGTTGGCGTCCGGGTTCGCGTGCTAGGACTGGAACGCATTCCTCCGGGCGTCTGCCTGTTTGTCGCGAATCATACCAGCTCCGCGGATGCGCCTGCAGTTGTCGGTGCAATTCCTCGCCGGATCGCCGTGATTCTGAAGGAATCTCTCTTCAAATGGCCGATCGTGGGACAGGTCTTTTTGTCGGCGCATTTCATCCCCGTGAATCGCAAGGCGCATGACTCCGCAGTCGCCAGCGTGGAGAAAGGTACCGAAGCTCTGCGGGCTGGACAGTCCTTTCTAATTTATCCGGAAGGCACGCGCAGCCCCGATGGGCGCCTGCAGCGTTTTAAGAAAGGCGCCGTGGTGATGGCCATCAATGCGGGCGTACCGATTGTCCCGATGGTCTGCTCCGGCGCTCATCGCATCATGGAAAAACGCTCGCTAGTGATTCACCCCGGAGAAATCGTGGTCGAATTCCTTGATCCCATTGATCCGTCTGGGTACTCGTTAGAACAGCGGGATATCCTGAATGAGAAGATATGGGATGCGATGGCCGCAGCGTTGCCACCGGACCAGCGACCCCTCGATTCCCCAGACGCGACCGCGGAGCCAGCCGTGTCCTGATCCGCCGGCCGCGAACGCGTGCATTCATCGCGATTTGAGCTTCTCGATTTCCGCCTCCAGTTCGCGCACGCGCTTTTGCAAGTCCGGCAGTCGATTCAGCGCCGCCATCGTCTTTAGCCATTCACGATTCTCGACCGCTGGATATCCGGAATACAGCGAACGTGGGGGAACATCGTTCGGAACGCCGCTTTGCGCCGTGATCACCGCGCCGTCTCCCACCGTCAGATGACCCGCGGTGCCCACCTGTCCAGCTAGAATGCAGTTGTTGCCGACTTTAGTGGAACCAGCGAGGCCTACCTGCCCGCAGAGCATGGTGTTAGCTCCAACCTGCGAAGCGTGGCCAATCAACACGAGGTCGTCAATTTTGGTGCCGCGGCCGATCCGAGTTTCGCCAATCGTGGCACGGTCCACGCATGCGTTTGCTTGCACCTCGACGTCGTCTTCGAGGACGGCAGGCCCGGATTGTGTCATTTTGTACCAGGTACCGTCTTTCTGTTTCGCGAAGCCTAGCCCGTCGCCCCCGATGACCACTCCATTTTGCAGAATCACGCGATTTCCGATGCGGCAGAATTCGCGTACGACGGCGTGCGCATGGGCAAAGAAACTGTCACCGATCTTTGCGCCGCGATAAACCGTAACGAAACTGTGAAGCATGGCATTGCGCCCGATTTCCACATCCTCGTCCACGTAGCAGTACGGCCCGACGTGGGCTTCCTCGCCGATCATGGCGGTTTTGGCGATGATGGCTGTCGGATGAATCCCTGGCGGATAGCGCGGTTGCTCATAAAAAAGTTCTAGGGCGTGGGCAAAGGCGAGGTAAGGGTTCGACGAGCGCAGCGCCGCCAACGCCGGCATGGAAGCGTCTCGATCCAGGACAATTCCTTCTTCGATAAGGACGGCCGAGGCGCGCGTCGTCTTCAGCAACGGAAAGTACCGCCGATTTGCCAGGAACGTGATCTGCCCCGCTTCGGCGTGCTCAATCCCAGCCACTCCGTGAATGTCGAGTTCCGGCGGGCCTTCCAATCGGCATCCCAATTGTTGCGAAACTTCAGCGAGTTTCATGAAGGGGCTCCTCAATCGGTTGTGGCCTTTGCGGGGCTGTCCGCGAGTCTCGCACAGGCTAAAGAGGGAAGTACAGCTAGACAGTCCGACTACTCGTTGAAAAGGCGGGGCTGCGTTGCTCCTGCGGCAGCGGCGGCGGGTTTCCGTCGCGCAATTCCCACGACCCCCAGAACAGTCACTTCGGTGAGCGCGGCGCGCGGAACAAAGATCCGATCCGTGGTGGAGTTCAGGTCCGGCGATGTGATTTGCAGGCCGTTATCCAGCAGCGCCAGCAAATCGTTCGGGACAACCCCTTCCAGCGTTTCGCCATCGTTGTAACGCAACTTCACCCATAATCCGTCCAGCTTTGGCCGGCTCAGGAACGCTTTGCGCTCTGGTTCGAAGTCATCGGAGAACTCCCGCACGAAATAAATGGATCTCACGCGCGCCAGGGGGATCTCAGCGTGTTCCCCCTCCAGCGTCAGCAGGTCAATCGGGTCGGCCTGCCCCAACCGGCCAGGGTTCAGGTAGCCGCGCAGAGGCTTCTTGTCGGCGAGCACAACAATAACCTTCTTGTGGGTTGAAGCTGGGGCTTTATTTTTCAAAATTCCGCGTTTCCCGGTCTGGATGGTCCAGATTTGCCAATCGGCAAAATGTATGTTATGTTAAGCACGTTTTTCCTGTCAAGTTATTGTTTTCATTAGGGTTAGGGCCCCGGAGCACCGCCCTTTGACCGATAAAAAGCATATCCTCAA